>JGI24130J36418_10000007_pt1 | contig 50597 bp, 49 predicted proteins | sample BarGraNGADG00212_FD_36418 | JGI IMG/M metagenome (IMG submission 36418)
CCACGGAGCCGGCTCCCGGTCCCCGGAACCTGGGCTACGTCGTGGGCAAGCGGCTCACCATGCGTGGATTCATTGTCGGTGACCACGTGAACCTTCAGCCGGAGTTCGCCAACAGGGTGAGCACGTGGATTCAAGAGGGGGCCCTCCACGTCTTCGAGACGGTCATCGACGGCCTGGAGAATGCCCCGGACGCCTTCATCGGGTTGTTGCGCGGAGAAAACGTCGGAAAGATGATCGTTCAGGTGGGCGAGCTGCCGTAGGGCGATGCCCCCCAGGGGGATCGCCAGGGGCGCAACTCAGCGTCGGGCGTTCTTCACAAAATCGTCGGTTCCGTGTCCGACCTCCAGCCGGCTGCCACCGTGCCAACTACCCCGAAGGTGCCTGCGGATAGCTTCTTCACCGTCGGCTGTTGCCCGCGCCGCGGCATGCCAGAGATCGGAATGATGAAAGAGGATGTCCCCTCGCTCGGCGTAGACGGCGATCTCCCCTGGGACTCTCTCGAACCCCAGGGGGATCCCGTCGGTGCCACCGTGGTGGCTGCCCGCGAGCACCCTGAGGAATCCATTGGCCGGCGAGGTGGGATCGATGTGAAGGGTGAAGGCGAGACCGGGCCAGATCGGGAGGTGGGGGCCGGACTGATGGTCGGTGTGCCATCCGATACGCGAATAGCCCGAACCCGGTCCCGGGCGTGCATCCTGGTACACCACGCCGAACTGTTCGTAGTCGAGTAGCCATGCCCCCGTGCCGAGGACAGTCCGGGCCACGTCAACCAGGGCGGGAAGTCGCACGGCCGCCGCGGCTAGTGGAGACGCTTCGGTGGCAAACGTGACGTAGTGGGCGAACGGCCGGCCGTCGATGGTGGCATCGGGCTCATCGAGGATCCCAGTGCCGTGGCGCGGGTCGAGGACGCCGTCCGCCAGGCGCTGCTGGGCATGGGCCAACTCCTGTTCGAGGTCGGCCACCGCCATCTCGTCAAACGCACCCCGCACGATCCCGAACCCGTTGACTTCAATGGATTCGACCAGACGATCGATCTCTCCGGGAGGGAACGTGGTGTGGTCGCCCGCGGCCATGGCTCAAGCTTACGGGAGGCAACCGGTGCGGGACGCCGTACCATGACTGCATGAGTGAAGACATCCGAACCGACCCGTCGGAACAGCCTCTGGTCGGATTGAAGCCGCGCAGCCACGAGGTGACCGACGGACCGACCCGGGCACCGGCCCGCGCCATGCTTCGGGCCGTCGGCATGACCGACACCGATTGGGACAAGCCACAGATCGGGGTGGCCTCATCGTGGAACGAAGTTACCCCGTGCAACCTTCCCTTGGCTCGCCTGGCCCAGCGGGCCAAGGCCGGCGTGCGCGATGCCGGCGGCTTTCCCTTCGAGTTTGTGACCATCGCGGTGTCCGATGGCATCTCCATGGGTCACGAGGGCATGCGTGCGTCGCTGGTCAGCCGCGAGGTCATCGCCGACTCGGTGGAGACGGTGATGCACGCCGAGCGCTTCGATGGCATGGTGACCCTGGCCGGGTGCGACAAATCGCTTCCCGGCATGCTCATGGCGGCGGCTCGGCTGAACCTACCCAGCGTGTTCCTCTATGGCGGCTCGATTCTCCCAGGCCGGGTCCGTGACCGTGCTCTGGATATCACCTCGGTGTTCGAAGCGGTGGGTGCCCATGCGGTCGATGCCCTCTCCGACGAGGAGTTGAGCCTCATCGAGCACAACGCGTGTCCCACCGAGGGATCGTGTGCGGGGATGTTCACCGCCAACACCATGGCGTCAGTGGCCGAGGCGCTGGGCATGTCGCTCCCGGGGAGTTCAACAGCTCCCGCCGTCGACCGCCGGCGTGATGACGCCGCCTTCGCGTCGGGCCAGACGGTTGTCGACCTGCTTCGGGCCGGCATTCGGCCACGCCAGGTGATGACCAAAGAGGCCTTTGAGAATGCCATCGCCGTCACCATGGCCTTGGGGGGCTCCACCAACGCGGTGCTCCACTTGTTGGCCATCGCCAATGAGGCTCGGATCGAGCTGGCTCTCGACGACTTCAACAAGGTGGCGGCCCGGGTGCCCCACCTGGCTGATACCAAACCGCACGGCAAGTACCACATGAGTGATCTCGATCGCATCGGCGGGGTACCGGTGGTGATGAAGGAACTCCTTGACGCCGGGTTGCTGTATGGAGACTGCCTCACGGTGACCGGAAAGACGGTGGCGGAGAACTTGGCCGCCCTCTCCCCACCGGCTCCCGACGGAGATGTGATCCATCCCATGGGCGACCCGATCCACGTCCAGGGCGGGATCGCGGTGTTGACCGGGTCTCTCGCCCCCAACGGCTCGGTGGTGAAAGTGGCCGGGATCGATCAGCTGACCTTCGATGGGCCGGCCCGGGTGTTCGATGGGGAGGACGCGGCCATGGAGGCCATCCTGGCCGGGTCCATCCAGGCCAATACCGTGGTGGTGATCCGGTACGAGGGACCCAAGGGTGGCCCGGGGATGCGCGAGATGTTGGCGGTGACCGGTGCNATGAAGGGCGTGGGTCGGGGCGGCGACTGTGCCCTGGTCACCGACGGTCGATTCTCGGGTGGGACCCACGGGTTCTGTATCGGGCATGTGGCTCCCGAGGCGGTCGATGGTGGCCCCATTGGTCTGGTTGCCGACGGCGACCGGATCGTGGTGGACGTGGTGAACCACACCATCGACCTTCTGGTGGACGACGATGAGCTCCAGCGACGGCGGGCGCATCTGAAGCATCCCGAGCCCCGCTATACCACCGGCGTGTTGGCCAAGTACGCCCGTCTGGTCACCGGAGCCGAGCGGGGCGCGGTCACCGAGCCCTGAGCGCCGACGTAGGGGCGACTTCGATGACCGAACGGGTTGATGCCGGGGTGATGGCCACATGGTGAGGAGTTCGTCCGCGGTGATCCACAACTGGCGGCCATCGCCGCGCAGCGGAGGGGAGCCGCGGGGTTGGTGCTGGTCGGAACCTTGCGGGCCAATGGATGGCCCCGGATCANCCCGGTAGAACCGCTGGTTGTCGANGGCGCCCCAGTGGCGACTTCCATCTGTTTGCCGTGGACATNACTGAAGTCGGGCACTTCGCGGTGGTGGGCGATGAGCACGACGTCNGGAGGTGGGCCCCGGAGGGAGCACCGNCCTGACCGGCCACCAGGCACTTGTCGAAACCCTCCCAGTCATGCAACAATGCAACCACCATGCGTACCACCCCCATCAACCCCAGCATCATCTTGGTACTCGTTTCGTAGCGCACGCGACGATCTTTCGCCGTGTGCGCTTTCCGACCTCCCAGATGGGAGGTCGTTTTCATTCCCCAATACAAACGCCACAACCAACACAACCCATACAGATAAACCGATTGCGCCGACCATCGCAGATGAGGCAGATAAGGGAGTACCCCGATGGACCCGAGGGAAATGACAGGAGCACAAGCGCTGATCAAGAGTCTGGAGATGCAGCGGGTAGAGGTGATGTTCGGCCTCCCCGGCGGTGCCATTCTCCCCGTCTACGACCCGATCATCGACTCATCGATCCGTCATATCCTGGTACGTCACGAGCAGGGCGCCGGCCANATGGCCCAGGGATATGCCCAGGCCACGGGGCGCCCGGGGGTGGCCATCGTGACCAGCGGTCCCGGCGCCACCAACATCGTGACGCCGTTGGCGGACGCCTACATGGACTCGACGCCATTGGTGGTGATCACCGGACAAGTGGCGACGTCGTCGATCGGATCCGATGCGTTCCAAGAGAGTGACACCACCGGAATCACCATGGGGATCACCAAGCACAACTGGTTGGTGACTGATGCCAACGACATCCCCCGGGTGGTGGCCGAGGCGTTTCACGTGGCCACCACCGGTCGACCCGGGCCCGTGCTGATCGACATGCCCAAGGACATCGCCCAAGCCAGCATGGAGTGGTACTGGCCTGAGCCGTCCGATCTCGATCTTCCCGGCTACCACCCGGTCACCCGGGGGGATCCCGAGTTGGTGCGCGAGGCTGCCGAGATGCTGCTGGCCGCCGAACGACCGGTCATCTATGCCGGCGGGGGAATTCTGAAGGCACGCGCCTCGGAGAGCCTGCGGGAACTGTCCGAGCGGACAGGTATCCCGGTGGTGACCACCCTGATGGCACGAGGCTCCTTTCCCCGATTCACACCCACTCTGTTTGGGGATGCCGGGCATGCATGGGAACTACACGGCAGTGACCGCCATGCAGCGCTCGGACCTACTGATTGCGCTGGGAAGCCGGTTCGATGACCGGGTGACCGGTCGGGTGGGTGCCTTCGCCCCCGAGGCGAAGGTCATCCATGTGGATATCGATCCGGCCGAGCACCACAAGGTGCGCCGGGCCGACGTCGCCATCGTCGGCGACTGTCGATTGGTCATCGACGAGTTGTTGATGGCGCTCGACAGTCTTGGTCTCCCTCATTCGGATGCCACCCGGGTCGGCTCGGGCGGCACGCCTTCGGACGCCGCGCCCGGAGCCCCGGCGGTGCCCGGCTCGCCGGCGGCTTCATTTCCCCGTGACGGGATCGACCTCTGGCGGGCCAAGCTCAGCGAATGGCAGATCCGGTTTCCATTGGTCTATGCCCAAACCGACGCACCCGGTGAGCTGAAGCCCCAGTTCGTCCTCGAAACCTTGCGCGACGCCACGCCTGATGACACCATCGTGGCATCCGGGGTGGGGCAACATCAGATGTTCGCCTCTCAGTGGTGGAAGTTCGACTACCCGAATACCTGGATCAACTCGGGTGGTCTCGGCACCATGGGCTTCGCAGTGCCCGCCTCGATCGGGGCCAAGGTGGGACGTCCCGACAAGATGGTGTGGGCAGTCGACGGCGATGGTTGTTTTCAGATGACCGCCCAAGAGTTGGTGACCGCCAGTTCCGAGCGGATCCCCGTCAAGATCGCCCTCCTCAACAATGCCTACCTCGGCATGGTCCGGCAATGGCAGGAGATGTTCTACGAAGAGCGCTACTCCGAGGTGTACCTGTCACCCGATCTCCCCGACTACGTCGGATGGGCCGAGTCGATGGGTTGCGTCGGCATCAGGGTCGAGAGCCCCGAAGAGGTCGGCCCTGCCATTGACAAGGCCAACTCCATCGACGATCGCCCGGTGGTCATCGACTTCCGCACCGACGCTTCGGAGAAGGTGTACCCGATGGTGGCGGCGGGAGCCTCCAACGACGAGATCATCGTCGACCCATCGCTGATGCGAGGAGACAACTGATGTCGGCCTATGGAATCGACAAGCGCCACCACACCCTGACCGTCCTGGTCGAGAACAAGCCCGGGGTGCTGGCCAGGGTGGCCGGACTCTTCGCCCGGCGGGGATACAACATCTTCAGCCTTGCCGTGGCTCCGTCCGACGATGCCCGGTTCAGCCGCATCACCATCGTGGTGGACGTCGAGTCGGCCCCGTTGGACCAGATTGTCAAGCAACTCGACAAACTGATCCCGGTGGTCTCCATCACCGAGCTGGCCCCATCGGCGGCTCGCGAGCGTGAGTTGTTACTGGTCACCGTGGAGGTCTCACCGGAGACCCGGGGCCAGGTAATCGAGCTGGTGGGCGTGTTCGAAGGCAAGATCATCGACGTGGGCCATGACCGGCTCACGGTGATGCTGGCCGGGTCACCGACCAAGGTCGATGACTTCGAGGACCTCATCCGGAGCTACGGAATTGTGGAGCTGCAACGTACTGGTCGGGTGGCATTGCCTATGCTCGAGCGGTCCGACGACCGATCCAACGCGAGTGCCAAGGTGCTCGGATTCGCAAAACACACAGAGAAGGCAGGTTGATCACGATGGCCACGCTGTACTACGAAAAGGACGCTGACCCGAGTTTGATCGGTGGTCGCAAAGTGGCGGTCATCGGCTATGGCTCCCAGGGTCACGCTCACGCACTGAACCTGTCCGAATCCGGGGTGGACGTTCGTGTCGGGCTCCGGGACAGCTCGTCGTCCAAGCAGAAGGCCCAAGAGGCCGGGCTGCGGGTCCTGTCGGTGGCCGAGGCGTCGGCCGAGGCTGACGTGATCATGATTCTGTTGCCGGATACCGAGCAGGCCNCGGTGTACGAGGCCGAGATCGCTCCCCACCTGCAGCCGGGTGACGTCATCCTCTTCGCCCACGGCTTCAATATCCGCTTCGGCCTTATCACCCCTCCCGCCGACGTGGACGTGGCCATGGTTGCTCCCAAGGGCCCTGGTCACCTGGTGCGCCGGACCTACACCGAAGGGGGAGGGGTTCCCTCCCTGGTGGCGGTGTCCGCCGATCCCTCGGGCAAGGCCCACGACCTGGCCTTGTCCTACGCCCACGCCATCGGAGCCACCCGGGCCGGAGTGCTAGATACCACCTTCGCCGAGGAGACAGAGACCGACCTGTTCGGGGAGCAGGTCGTGCTGTGCGGAGGCCTCACCGCGTTGGTGCAGGCCGGATACGAGACATTGGTAGGCGCCGGGTATCAACCCGAGTCCGCCTACTTCGAGTGTCTTCACGAGCTGAAGCTGATTGTTGACCTGATGTACGAACAGGGAATCAGCGGGATGCGTTTCTCCATCTCGGATACCGCCGAGTACGGCGACCTCACCCGCGGCCCCCGGGTCATCAACGAGGCGGTCAGGGAAGAGATGGGTCGTATCTTGGGAGAGATCCAAGACGGCACCTTCGCCAAGGAATGGGTCGAGGAGAACGCCAATGGGCGTCCCAATTACAAGGCGTTGCGCCAGGCCGGCTTTGACCATCCCATCGAGAAGGTGGGCGCCCAGCTGCGCGACATGATGCCGTTCGTCACAGCAGGGAAGCAGAAGATCCAGGACATCTCGGGCGGCTGATCGTGCGGCATCGCGGAGGATGGCGATCGGTCAGCCGCGCCCACTGGTACCTGCCGGAAATCGGTGCCGGAACCGTCCCCGCCGTGGGTGGCCTACCCCGATATGTACACGGCGCAGGGTGAGGACAAGGACGGGGCGGATTGGCTGCAGATCGATGACGTGGCTCCGCCAACGGATTCCCGGCCGAAGCTGCTCAATCAGCCGATGCCCCCCACCACGTAGTTGATGCAGGCGCACAGCGCGGCCACATCGTCGGGATCGATGGCCGGGAACATGGCGACACGGAGCTGGTTGCGTCCGAGCTTGCGGTAGGGCTCGGTGTCGACAATTCCGTTGGCCCGCAGCACCGCGGCCACGGTGGCGGCATTGATGGAGTCGGCGAAATCGATGGTGGCGACCACCCGGCTCCGTTCGACCTCCCGCTGCACGAAGGGCGTGGCAAAGTCGGAATTGTCAGCCCAGGTATAGAGGATCTCCGCCGAGCGGTCACACCGACCGGTGGAGAACGTCATGCCACCGTTGTCATTGAACCAGCGGACCTGGTTGTCGAACATGAACACCGTGGCCAGTGCCGGGGTGTTGTAGGTCTGGTCGAGCTTGGAGTTGTCGAGGGCGATGGTCAGGTCCAGTGACGCCGGCACCCACCGACCCGAGGCCTTGATGCTGGCGATGCGCTCTTGGGCGGACGGGGACACCAATGCGCCCCACAGGCCCCCGTCTGACCCGAAGGATTTCTGCGGGGCGAAGTAGTACACGTCGAACTGCTCGGGGTCGACCGGGAGTCCGGCGGCCCCCGAAGTGGCATCCACCGCCACCAGACTGCCGCCCTTGGCTGCCGATTCGGCTCCTGTGGGCCGGGTGATCTCCATCATCACCCCGGTGGAAGTCTCATTGTGGGTGAGGGCGTAGAGGTCGACATCGTCCCGGGCGATCGACGTGGGGTGGGTGCCGACATCGGAGGCAATGATCTCGGGATCGTCGAGATGGGGGGCGTCGGAGGCGGCGGTGGCGAACTTGGAGGAGAATTCGCCGAAGCTGAGGTGCTGGCTCTTCTTCTCGATGAGACAGAAGGTGGCCGCGTCCCAGAAACAGGTGGTGCCCCCGTTGCCGAGCATGACCTCGTACCCGTCAGGTAGCGAAAACAGGTCGCGGAGGCCTTCCCGAAGGCTGCCGACCACTGACTTGACGGTCTTTTGACGGTGGCTGGTGCCGAGGAAATGGTTGGCCGCCGCGGCCAGGGCCCCGACGTTCTCGGGTCGCACTTTGGAGGGTCCCGAGCCGAAGCGGCCGTCGGCCGGGAGCAAGTTGGCAGGAATGGTGATCTGGGGGTTGTCAGAGGNGTCGGTCACGTATGGAATCATGGCACTCATGGCTCACCCGCCCGAAAACCGTGTCTCGGCGCGTATCGCCGCCGTCTCACCGTCGGCCACCCTGGCGGTCGATGCCAAGGCCAAAGCCCTACAGGCCCAGGGGGAGAATGTCATCGGCTTCGGGGCCGGCGAGCCCGATTTCCCTACCCCTGACCACATAGTGGCCGCGGCGGAAGTCGCCTGCCGGGATCCCAAGTCCTACAAGTATTCGCCCACCGCCGGCCTGCCCGCGCTGCGGGACGCCCTGGCGGCTAAGACCCGGCGCGATTCAGGGCTGGAGGTCACCGCCTCGCAGGTTCTGGTGACCAATGGCGCCAAGCACGCCATCGCCAACGCCTTTGCCGTCCTGTGCGACCCCGGCGACGAGGTGCTGGTGTTGGCGCCGTACTGGACGACCTACCCCGAGTCCATCGCCTTGGCCGGTGGCGTCCCCGTGGTGATTTCTACCGATGAGTCATCGGGATTCCGGGTTTCTGTGGATCAGCTGGAAGCTGCCTACACCGACCGGACCAAGGTGTTGCTCTTTGTGTCTCCCTCCAACCCGACAGGGGCGGTCTATCCGCGTTCGGAGATCGAAGCCATCGGCCGCTGGGCGGTGGACCATGGCGTGTGGGTCATCACCGACGAAATCTATGAACATCTGGTCTATGGGGACGCCGAGCACCACTCGATGCCGGTGNTCGTCCCCGAGCTGGTCGANACCTGCATTGTGGTCAATGGCGTGGCCAAGACCTACGCCATGACGGGTTGGCGGGTCGGGTGGCTGATCGGCCCCACCGACATCGTCACCGCCGCCACCAACCTCCAGTCTCACGAAACCTCCAATGTGGCCAACGTCAGCCAACGGGCGGCGCTGGCCGCGGTGGCGGGTGACCTGTCGGCGGTGTCGGAGATGCGATCGGCCTTCGACCGCCGCCGCCAAACCATTCACCGGATGCTCAACGAGATCGACGGGGTCACCTGCATCGATCCTGACGGAGCGTTCTATGCCTTCCCGTCGGTGCAGGGGCTCTATGGCCGGGAAATCCGCGGCCGGAAGATCACATCGAGTGCCGAGTTGGCCGAGGTGGCCATCGACGAGGCCAAGGTGGCGGTGGTGCCCGGCGAGGCGTTCGGAGCGCCCGGGTACTTTCGGATGTCCTACGCGTTGGGCGACGACGACCTTATCGAGGGTGTCAATCGATTGGCCGAACTCTTCAGCGACGCCGGCTAGCGCGGCTGTCACATGACCATCGAGATCGATCCGATCTCACAGAGGAAGGATCACCATGGGTAGGGTGCTCGTCACCGAAAAATTGGCTCAAACCGGGCTCGACCTGATGGCCGAGGCGGGGTATGACGTCGATGTCCAGTTGGGACTGTCCCCCGACGAGCTGTTGGGTGCCATCGTGGGGGCTCAGGCGCTGGTGATTCGGTCGGCCACCACGGTGACCGCCGATGTGCTGGCGGCCGGCACCGATCTGGTGGTGGTGGGAAGGGCCGGCATCGGCCTCGACAACGTCGACGTTCCGGCGGCCACCGAACGCGGGGTCATGGTGGTCAACGCCCCACAGTCCAACATCCTGTCCGCGGCCGAACAGGCCATGGCGCTGTTGTTGGCGCAGGCTCGGAACATTCCTCAGGCCCACGCCGCCCTGGTGGCAGGGAAGTGGGAGCGATCCAAGTGGGAAGGCGTCGAGCTCTATGGCAAAACCCTCGGTGTCATCGGGCTGGGCCGGGTCGGTGCCCTGGTGGCTCAGCGGGCGCTGGCGTTCGGCATGCGTCTGGTGGCCTACGACCCGTTCGTATCGGTGGATCGGGCCAAGCTCATGGGTGTCGAGCTCATGGGCATCGAGGAGCTGATGGGCGAGTCGGATTTCGTCACCGTCCACCTGCCGAAGAATGCCGAGACGCTGGGGCTCATCGGCAAGGACCTGTTGGCCAAGTCCAAACCCGGGCTTCGCATCATCAACACCGCCCGTGGTGGCATTGTCGACGAAGATGCCCTGGCCGAGGCCATCCGCTCGGGCCAGGTGCAGGGTGCGGGGCTCGACGTCTTCGCCAAGGAGCCGACCACCGAGTCGCCGCTCTTCGAGCTTTCCTCGGTCATCGTGACNCCCCACCTCGGCGCATCGACGGCCGAGGCCCAGGACAAAGCCGGAGTCACCATCGCCGAGCAGGTCATCCTGGCCCTGGCCGGCGACTTCGTCCCGTTCGCNGTCAACGTGTCGGCCGGAGACGTCTCCGAGACAGTGCGGCCGTTCATGGGTCTCGCCGAGCAACTGGGCCGCATCTTCTCGTGCCTGAACGACGGGCTTCCCGACACGCTCGAGATCGAATACCAGGGNGGCCTGGCCGGCTCGGGTACCGGCATTCTCACCTTGTCGGTGTTGAAGGGCGTGTTCGCTGCCGCCACCACCGAACCGGTGTCCTATGTCAATGCACCCCAGTTNGCGGCCGAGCGTGGCCTCGAGGTTCGGGAGACCTCCACCATCACCGCCCACGATTACGTGAACCTGATCACCCTCCGATGCGGTGATCACTCGGTGGCCGGCACCCTTACCGGGCCCCGCACCGAGCCCCGGTTGGTGATGATGGACGACCACACGGTGGAGGTGCCACCGGCCCCCCACATGTTGGTTGTCCGAAACGATGATCGGGCNGGCATGATCGGCGTGGTGGGGACCATCCTCGGCGAGGCCGGGGTCTCCATCTCGTCGATGGGCGTGGGCCCCTCGGCCACCGGCAACACCGCGCTGATGGTGCTGTCCACCGATCGCTTGGTTCCCGATGGGGCACTGGAGCTGCTCCGGGGATCCGCCGGGATCAGCGACGTCCACACCGTCCAGTCCTGACGGCTCGGGTCGCGGGCACCGATCGGTAGGGCACAGCACCCAGGGAGGTCAATTGATTCCGCATCTGAGCGAATCCCAGGTGGTCACCGTCTTCCGCTCCCGGTTGCGGGCCGACGCCAACCCGGCCTTCGGGGAGATGGCCGAGGAGATGGAGACGGCCGCACGGCACGTCCCGGGTTTCGTCGACTTCAAGACGTTCACGGCTGACGACGGAGAACGGGTGTCATTGGTGACCTTCGCGTCGAGCGAGGCCCACCGCACCTGGCGGGACGACCCGCGCCACCGCCAGGCGCAGCGGCGGGGTCGGGAGGAGTTCTACGAGGAGTACTCGATTCAGGTTTCCAATTGCATGCACGTCCGCCAATGGGAATCGTCAGGTGATGGCTGAGGTGAGCGTCACCATTGCGGGTCGGCTCAGGTCAGGAGCGGGAAACCAGCAGCCGGAAGCCGGTGTCGAAGGTGGGGCTGTCTACCAGGTCGGCGTAGCGACGGTCCCAGGACCCGGTCCGGAGGTCATCGGCCAGTCTGCCCATGGCCCGTTCGACCACCGACGGATCGACCTGGGCGAAACCCGACATATGGCTTCGGATCTCCGGTTNGAGGTAGGCGTGGGGCCGACACCAGAACGCCCCGAGGGCGCCGTCGGTGAACTCCCCGGGTGAGCGGGAGCACGGTNACCTCGGCATCGAGATGGTCGACCACGTCATCGAATGAGGTGCGGATGGCATCGAGGACCCCGATCTCGGGCACGTAGTCGCGGATGACCCACTNGTCACCGTGACACACCGGGTCGAAGGTGAGGACGATCCGGAGCGGTGCCACCCGGCAGAGCTCGTCGAGCCCGGCCCGCCAGTCCTCCCAGTGGTGGACGCTCAACACCCCCACGATGGCGGCGGCCCAGGCGGGATCGGTGCGGCGGCCTTCCGTGTAGCCGATGCCGATCCGGTCGTACGCCGGTGTCGGGGACGTCGGTCAGTCCTTGCGATCCGGGTTGACCGGCACCGGTGGCCAGGTGTCCCCACCGATGGTGGGAATCGACCCCTCGGTCCGACCGGCACCGTCGGACCTCGATCCGAGGACACGGGCCACCGCGGTGGCCACACCGGCAACCAGGGTGAGCCTGATTGACCACTTCACCAACGTCTTGAGCATCCACACACAGTAGGTGGGAGTTTCCGGGGTCGGCTCATCGGCAACGCCTACCCTGGCGGGATGGAACCCACCCCATCGGTCGGCGAACCTACCCGCCGCCGGGTCTCGGTCGTACTGTTGGCGGTAGCCACCGTCACCGTCTTGTACTGGGTGGCATGGTTCGTCCATCGCTCGCTGGTCGCCTCCGAGCACTCCGCGGCGTACTACCAGTTCGAAAACGCCTTTCCGTTGGCCGACGGTTGGCTGGTCCTCTGTCTGGTCGCCGCCGCCTTCACCCTGTCGGCACATCGCCCCGCCTCACTGTTCTGGTTGTTGGCCGGAGGAGGAGCGGGCCTGTACCTCTTTGCCATGGACACGTTGTACGACATCGAGCATGGAATTTGGGGCAAGGGCGCAAACGGTCTGGTCGAGTTGGGCATCAATATCGTCACCGTGGGGCTGTCACTGGCCATCCTGGGTTGGACCTGGCGACGGCGGGAGGAACTGCTGCACCCGTCCGATGGTTAGCGGGCAGCTGACGGGTGAGGGACGATTCGGCAGGGGACTTCGGCCTTCTCGTCGAGGTGGTAACTGACGCAAATCCGGTGATAGCCATCGGCCACCCACAACGGATCTCCCTGCACCAATAGAACAGGGGAGAGCTTGGACCCCCCTTGATCTTCTTCAGGTCGGCGGCGACCTCACTGTCATCGGTGCCCGACAACTGTAGNNGCGAGGCCCGAAGCAGATCTTTGGCGGCACGGTGAACCAGCACGTCCTGTTTCTGCAATNTCCTGACCAACTTGGTCGCTGCCTCGGCTCCGACCAGCAATGAAAGATACGACGTGGCGGCGGGATAGTCGTGATCTTCGGGCTCGCGCTTCCAATGCTCCACAGTCATGAACCTCCGGTCTCCGGGTTGTCAGGGAACAGAGCTATCGGTGTCACAGTGAAGAACCCGATTTCCCCGAAAATGCCAGGCGATCGGAGCCAGGCAGAAACCTGGCGTGGATGGCTACGGCGGTCTGCTCGAGATCGAGCGTGCTGTTGTCGATCACGTGAGGCTCGTAGGGACCGAGTTGGTTGAACTCTTCCCACAACTGCCGGATGGGCCCTTTGGCGGTGAGGGCCGGGTGCCCGGGTACACGTGGCCGGCGAGACGTGGCGCGGTCCAGAGCCAATCGGACTCGATGCACACTGACGGGTCGAATCGGACGGCAACCAATGGGGCCACGCTGGATTTCCCAGTTCCGGGTGGGCCGGTGATGATGAGGACCGCGGGTGGATCAGCTCGTCGGCTGGGCCCACTCAGCGGGTGGGCCAACTCCGCGGGTGGGCCAACTCAGCGGGTGGTCGGAAGCCAGGCAGGGCGTTGTGACTCATACGAGCCGATCTCGTCCACGTATCTGAGGGTGAGCCCGATGTCGTCCCAGCCGTTCACGAGTCGCTCCCGGGTGAACTCGTCGAGCGGAAAGGTGGTCTCGATACCGGCGGCCGGCGCCCCTACGGTCCCCGCGGCAACATCGACGGTGATCTCGAGGGACGGATCGGCGATGATGGCGTCGAGCAACTCCCGCCCCACCCGAGCGTCCACCTGTACCGGCACCAGACCCACTTTGGTGCAGTTGTTGCGGAAGATGTCGGCAAATTGCGGGGAGATCACCGCTTGAAACCCATAGTCCTGGAGCGCCCACACCGCGTGCTCCCGGGACGATCCGGTCCCGAAATTGGGCCCGGCGACCAACACCGTCGCTCCCGCGTAGTCCTCGTTATTCAGGACAAAGTGACGATCGTCACGCCACTCGGCGAAGAGCCCGGCCCCGAATCCTGTCCGTTCCACCCGCTTCAGCCAGTCGGACGGGATGATCTGGTCGGTGTCGACATCGGACCGGTCGAGCGGAACAGCCCGCCCGGTGACTACGGTAACTGCCTGCATCAGTGAAGCTCCTCGGGGGTAGCGAAGTGGCCGGCCACCGCGGTGGCGGCAGCCACGGCCGGGGACACCAGGTGGGTGCGACCGCCCCGGCCCTGGCGTCCCTCGAAGTTTCGGTTCGAGGTGGACGCCGCCCGTTCGCCCTGGGCCAACTTGTCGGGGTTCATGGCCAGGCACATGGAGCACCCGGGCTGACGCCATTCGAAGCCGGCGTCGATGAAGACGGCATCGAGGCCCTCCGACTCGGCCTGGAGCTTGACCCGGTGGGACCCGGGAACCACCAGGGCACGGAGACCTTCCCTTATGTTCCGGTGTCGAAGAACATCGGCCGCGGCACGCAGGTCTTCGATGCGCCCGTTGGTACATGAGCCTATAAAGACGGTATCGACTGACACGTCGCGGAGGGGGGTGCCGGCGGTGAGCCCCATGTACTCGAGGGCTCGCGCCGCCGCCTCGCGTTCGGTGGGATTGGCGAACGAATCGGGGTCGGGGATCGACGCGTCGATGCGGGCTACCTGGGCGGGATTCGTTCCCCAGGTGACATGCGGGGCCAACCCGGTGGCGTCGATGGTCACCTCTTTATCGAAGGCGGCATCGGCATCGGTGGAGAGCGTGCGCCAATCGGCGAGGGCCTCCTCCCACGCCGACCCCTTGGGAGCGTGGTCCCGCCCGGCCAGGTAGGCAAACGTCGTCTCGTCCGGTGCNATCATCCCAGCCCGCGCACCTGCCTCAATGGACATGTTGCACACCGTCATGCGGCCCTCCATCGACAGCGCCCGGATAGCCGCACCCCGGTACTCGATGACGTGACCCATGCCGCCGGCGGTCCCGATCTCTCCGATGACGGCCAGCACCACGTCCTTGGCCGTCACCCCGGCCGGCAGGTCGCCGTCCACGGTGACCGACATGGTGGCCGGGCGCCTCTGGGCGAGGGTTTGGGTGGCCAGTACGTGCTCGACCTCACTGGTACCGATGCCGAAGGCCAAGGCCCCGAACGCACCGTGGGTCGAGGTGTGACTATCGCCACACACAATGGTCATTCCCGGTTGGGTCAGCCCCTGTTCGGGCCCGATGATGTGCACGATCCCCTGGTTGGCATCGCCCATCGGGTAGCAGGTGATCCCGAACTCATTGCAGTTGGTTCCGAGCACCGCCAATTGTTTGGCTGAGATGGGATCGGCCACCGGTTTGTCGATGTCGGTGGTGGGGACGTTGTGATCGGCGGTAGCGATGGTCAGATCAGGACGATGGACCCCACGGCCGGCCAAACGCAGCCCCTCGAATGCCTGAGGGGAGGTGACCTCGTGGATCAGGTGGAGGTCGATGAAGATGATGTCGGGCTCTTCGCCCACCCCGGCGTGCACGACGTGGCGGTCCCAGACCTTCTCCGAGAGGGTGCGTGGCGATTCGGGCATCAGTCAGTCACCGATCTTTACGATGTGGACCCGAAGGGTGCCACCGGGCGCGGCGTACTCAACGGTGTCCCCGGCGGCGTGGCCCATCATGGCCAAACCGAGGGGCGATCCGGGCGAAACCACGGTGACGTCCCCCTGTCGCTCCTCGATGGAGCCGACAAAAAAGGTCTGAGTATCGGCATCATCGTCGCCGTCATAGCGGAGGGTGACCACCGAGCCTTGGGCCACGGTGCCGTCCGAGGGAGCGACCTCGTCCACCACTTCAGCCTTCTTCAGCATGGCCTGCAGTTGACGGATCCGGGCTTCCATCTTCCCTTGGCTGTCCTTGGCCGCGTGGTAGTCGCCATTTTCCTTCAGGTCGCCGAGAGCCCGTGCCGCCTCGATGGCGCTGGCGATCTCTACCCGGCCGCGGGTCGTGAGGTCTTCGACTTCGGCATGAAGCCGCTCATAGGTGCTGCGGGTGAGCTGGGTGGCGGAGGTGTCACTCATGGGGTACCAGGCTAACGGGTTTGGGAAGAAGCCCCATCCGTGCCCGGGCCCGGGTTGGGCATCCACACTGGGCATCGCCGCCGGACCCATCGACTGTCGGAGAGACATGGTGGATGGCAATATCGTGGCCGAACACATCACGAACGAGGGGGGCCGACCAATGGCCGACATACAGGGCAGCTGGGACAAGAAGTACGAGGGCGTCGTCACCACGCTGGCGAAGAGCCTCGATGATGGAGGTGACGTCGGGGCATCGGTGGCGGTGATGGTGGGCGGCGAGCCGGTGGTCGATATCTGGGGAGGCTTCGTCGACGAGGCGAAGACCACCCCCTGGGAGGAGGACACCATCATCAACGTCTGGTCGACGACCAAGACGATGACCTTCCTCTGTGCCCTGATGCTGGCCGATCGGGGCGAACTCGACTTCCATGCCCCGGTGGCCACCTACTGGCCCGAGTTCGCGGCCGGCGGCAAGGAAGCCGTGGAGGTGCGCCACCTGATGGGTCATACCGCCGGCCTGGCCGGATGGACCGAGCCTCTCAAGCACGAGGACCTGGCCGACTGGGAAAAGTGCACCTCGATGCTGGCCGCCCAAGAACCCTGGTGGGAGCCGGGCACTGCATCCGGGTACCACGCGGTCACCCAGGGCTATCTCATCGGCGAGGTGGTTCGCCGAATCACCGGAGCGTCGATCGGCACCTGGTTTGCCGACGAGGTGGCCGGCCCCTTGGGTGCCGACTTCCATATCGGGCTGCCCGCCTCCGAGGACGGGCGGGTGGCACCGGTCATTGCCCCTCCACCGGTGGACCCAAGGACCTGGGCGCATCCGACATCGCCTTGCGGACCTTTGGCAACCCGGTGCTGGATGCCACCGTGTCGCACAACGCCTGGTGGCGCCGGGCGGAGATCCCGGCGGCCAACGGGCAGGGCAACGCCCGATCGGTGGCAACCGTTCAGTCGATCATCTCCGGTGGCGGGGAGGCCCGGGGGGTCCGACTGCTGTCGGAGAAGGCATGTGACGCCATCTTTGAAGAACAGTCCTACGGCAAGGATCTGGTGCTCGGGATACCGATCCGGTTCGGAATGGGGTATGGATTGAGTACCGACATCATGCCGCTGGGCCCGCGGGCCTGTTACTGGGGCGGCTACGGCGGCTCGTTGATCATCATGGACCAACAAGCCCGCCTTACCGTGTCGTATGTGATGAATCGGATGGAGAGTGGGTTGGTGGGGGATCTGCGGGGAGCCAACATCGTGATGGCGGCGGTGACGGGCTTGGCCAACCACTGACGCCGGGAACCAGGGACGGTCACCAACTGTCCCGTGAGGTAGGGAGCCACAGGTATGCCGCTGCACGAACGCAATGCCATCCGGGACCGGGTCCACGAATCGCTCTTCGCCTCGGCGCAGCTTGCCCAGGCGCTGCCCAAGTACAAGTTCCCCGAGCACGAGACGTTTCCCGATATCGCCTTCCAGGTCATCGAGGACGAGTTGCTGCTCGACGGCAATGCCCGTCAGAACCTGGCCACCTTTTGCCAGACGTGGGAGGAGAGCCAGGTTCACAAGCTCATGGACATGGCCATCGACAAGAACCTGATGGACAAGGACGAGTATCCCCAGTCAGCCGAACTCGAGCGGCGGTGCGTCCATATGTTGGCCGATCTGTGGAATGCTCCCGATGCCGCCAACACGGTGGGGACGTCCTCGCTCGGTTCGTCAGAAGCCTGCATGCTGGCCGGTCTGGCCGCCAAGTGGCGGTGGCGGGCCAAGCGCAAGGCTGAGGGGAAATCGACCGACACACCCAACATGGTGTGCGGCCCGGTGCAGGTGGTCTGGCATAAGTTCGCCCGGTACTGGGATATCGAGATGCGGGAAATTCCGATGTCCCCGGGCCGCTACTGCATGGATGCCGAGCAGATGCTCCCCTTGATCGACGAGAACACCATGCTGGTGGTGTCGACGTTCGGGGTCACCTACACCGGCACCTATGAGCCGGTACTCGAGCTATCCGAGGCGCTCGATCGCCTGCAGAGCCAAAAGGGATTCGACGTGGACATCCACGTGGACGGGGCCAGTGGCGCCTTTCTGGCCCCCTTCTGTGCTCCCGACGTGCAGTTCGACTTCCGGGTTCCTCGGGTGAAGTCGATCAGCACCTCGGGCCACAAATTCGGTCTCGCCCCCCTCGGGGTGGGATGGGTTATCTGGAGCGACAAGGCGGAGCTGCCCGAGGACCTGATCTTCCATGTCTCCTACCTGGGCGGCGACATGCCCGACTTTCAGATCAACTTCTCCCGGCCGGCCGGCCAGATCATCGCCCAGTACTACGACTTCATCCGATTGGGGCACAAGGGATATCAACGGGTCCACCAGGCCTGTTATGACACCGGCGCCTTCCTGGCCAAAGAGATCGCAAAACTCGGCCCGTTCGAGCTCCTGTGTGCCAGCGATCCGGCCACCGGCATCCCCGCGGTCACCTGGAGGATCAAAGAAGGGGAGGATCCCGGGTACACCCTCTTCGACCTGGCCGACCGGCTCCGGGTCCGGGGCTGGCAGGTGCCGGCCTATCCGCTCACCGGTTCGGCATCCGATGTGACGGTGCAGAGGATCCTGGTGCGTCAGGGTTTCGACCGCGATCTGGCCTCCATCCTGGTCGATGACTTTGCCGCCTCCGTGGCTCATTTCGACCAGCACCCGGTGTCGGTGGCGATGACATCCGAAGAGGCGGGCGGCTTCAACCACCTCTAGGGCCAGGTGGTGTTCGCGGACCGAGACAGGCGACGTGGCGGAAACCGAGGGATCTGGGTGGCACGGATGGCCACACAGATGGCCAGTCGGAGTGCTTGGATAGCACGGGTATGACTAGCGCCCCCGGCTCGGCCGGCGATCACGGGTCCCGATCGTTTTCCGCTCAGTTCGAACAGCAACAGAGCTCCCCGTTCCCCTGGAAGGCGGTGGTCAAACGCTCGATCTTGGTGACCATTGCCGGAGTGGCGCTGTATCTGGTCGCTCCCAGCGTCATCGCCGTCCTCCACTCGTGGCCGCGGTTGGCCACCCTGAACCCCATCTGGTTGGGTGTGGCCCTGGTGTCGCAGGGGGCGCACTTCGGGTGCACGTTCGCCCTCCAGCGGGTCGCGCTCCGAACCAAAGAGTGGTTCCCGGTCGTCACCGCCCAACTGGCCGGCAATGCCATCAGCCTCATCGTTCCGGGGGGAGCCGCCGCCGGCGCCGCCGTCCAGTTCAGGATGCTGGCTGCCAGTGGGATGGATGCCGCCGATGCGGCCGGAGGCCTCACCGCCTTCTCGCTCCTGGGCATCGCCGGCCTCCTGGCCCTCCCCGTTCTGGTGCTCCCGGTGGTCCTCTTCGGGGCCCCGGTCAGTTCGGGGCTGTACACCGCGGCCATTATCGGCGCCGTGGCGTTCGTGCTCTTCACCGGATTCGGGGCCTTGGTGATGGCCACCGACGCCCCGATCCGGTTGATGGGGTGGGTGGCGCAGAAGGTGCGAAATCGAATCCGTCGCCAGAGGAAGCCCATTTCGGGGCTCAGTCGCCGGCTCCTCGAACAACGCGATCTGGTCGTTGCCGTACTGGGCAAGCAATGGTGGCAGGCAACCCTGTTGTCGGCCGGACGGTTGGGGTTCGACTTCTTCTGTCTGTTGGCGGCGGTGCTGGCGGTGGGGAGCGATCCTTCGCTGGACCTGGTGCTCCTGGCCTATGCGGTGGCCGGTGTCATCGGTCTCATTCCCATTACCCCCGGAGGGCTCGGCATCGTCGAGGCCAGCCTGAGTGGCTTGTTGATCCTGGCCGGGCTGAATACCGGCGAAGCCGTGCTGGCCACGCTGACCTACCGGCTGGCGTCATACTGGATCCCGCTGGCGTCGGGCCCGGTCGCCTACACCCTCTTCAAGCGGCGGTATCGACAGGCGAAGCCGGCAGTCAGCTGAGGTCGACCACGCCGTGGTCCCGCAGGGTGCCCAACCGGCCACAACCCTCTTCGGTGACCAGCACCGCCAGTTGGTCGGGGTCGGTCGTGGTGGCCCAGGCCCGGCGACCGTCGACGGTGCGACAGGCCACCACCGCCCGCGACGGTGCCCCGTCGCGGGCGTAGGCGACCGAATAGGTCTCGACGGTGATTTCTCCGACGGCGTCGGCGTCGGATGAGCACTGAGGCAGCTGGCCGACGGCGGCGGCCGGATTGGCCCATCGGAAACCGCCGGCCTCTTCGACAACGGTGGATTCCGGTAGGTCGACCTCGCCGAGGGTAGGCCCGGGCCCGGGTTGGGTGCCGTAGATGCCGATGCTGTGCTCGGTCATGAACCAACCGAGCCCGGAGACGAAGCCGAGCGATCCGGGATCGGCACGCAGCTTGGTGGCCATGGTGGCGATGGAGTGGGTGCCGCAGTTGTTGCCCGGCCCGCCGGCAAAGGTGAGACCTCCGGTGACCGTGAGCGGGCGGCCCGGGTCATTCACGGGCAGGCCGAGCTCCTGGGCGGCGATCTCCACCGCCGACGGGAAGCACGAGTAGAGATCGACATGGGCGATGGTGCCGATGTCGGTGCCCGCCAATGCCGTGGCTGACTTCCCGGCCAGCCGGATGGCCGGAGACGAGTGGAAGTCGGCCCGGTGGGAGAGGAACCAGTGGTCGTCGGCGTCTGCCCCCGCCAACGGGAAGACCCACCTGTCGCGGGGAACACCGGCGGCCTCGGCGGCCTCGGCCGAACAGAGGACGAGGGCGGCTCCCTGGTCCACCTGCAAGTTGGCCGTCAACAACTTGGTATAGGGATACGAGACCATCCGATTGGACTCACCGGGCGTAGCGATCTGCTCTGCGGTCTTGGGCTCGCGCAACCATGCATACGGATTGGACGATGCCACCTCGGAGCACTGCGCCCACAATCTGGCGATCCACTCCCGGTGCTCATCCAGGCCTCGGCCCGCCGCGGCCCGGAGAGCATTTTCGAACAGGGGGTAGACGTTGACGGGAAGATCGAGGCCCTGTTCCTCCTCGGCGTCGGTGGTGGCCCGCTGGCTGTTCCCGAACATGGTGGGTTTGACGGTGCCGGCGCCCTGCACGGTCCAGGGGAGCATGGGCCGGTCGGGATCGCGGCGGGCGGCCATCACCGAGTAGACGCAGTCCGCCCCGGCGATCACCGCCACATCGAGGTCGCCTCGCCCGATGTCCAGGGCGGTGCGATTGACCAGGTGCTGGGCGTTGTTGCCCCCGGTGGTGCTGAGTCTGAACTCGAGTGGGTCCATGCCCGTCTGTTCGGCCACCAGCTGGCCCGGGTTGATGTACTCCCAGCTCAGGGGGTTGAGAATCCGGAGGGACTGCACCCGTTCGAGTAACGCGCGCCCGACTCCGGCCGTTCCGCCGGGCTCCGCTCCCGAACAGTCCTCGGCCGCCGACAGGACCGCTCGGGCCATCAGCTCCACCGGCTCGGGGCGCGCCGCCACCTCGACCCCGCCGGGATCGGGCCGGTTGGTGACCTGCCCGGTGCCCACGATGACAGGTGTCCTGGGGTCGATGACCATCAGAATTGGCAGCGTACATCGACGGAGCTCGGCCCGATTCCCCGTCACTACACTCGTTGTATGCGAATTGCTGTCGGTTCGGACCACGCCGGCTTCGACCTCAAATCGGCATTGGCCGAGCATCTGGCGGCCGGCGGCCACGAGGTCGTCGACCTGGGCACCGATTCGCCCGATGTCTCCGTGGACTATCCGGTCTTCGGGCTTGCCGTGGCCCGGGCGGTGGCCGGCGGCCAGGCCGACCGCGGTCTTTGTGTCTGCGGGACCGGCATCGGCATCGGTATTGCCGCCAATAAGGTGGATGGGGTGCGGGCCGCTTTGGTTCATGACGTGACCACCGCCAGCTTGGCCCGACGCCACAATGACGCCAATGTGGTCTGCTTGGGTGGAAGGATCACCGGACTGGCCGAAGCCACTGATGCCGTCGACACGTTCTTNACCACCGCCTATGAAGGTGGTCGTCATCAGAAGCGGCTGGATGAGATCTCGCAGTACGAATCCTCCCGGACCGATCCCGCCGAGACCACGGTGGGCGGCACGGGAGACGATCACGAAAGGCAGCAACCGTCATCATGAACCCTTCCTTTGCCGCTTCCCCGTTCGATTCCTGGTTGGGCGACGATCCCGAGATTGCCTCCCTGCTCACCCGGGAGGCCGAGCGTCAATCNACCACCCTCCAGCTCATCGCCTCGGAGAACTTCACGTCACCGGCCGTGTTGGCCGCCTCCGGCTCGGTCCTGACCAACAAGTACGCCGAGGGCTATCCCGGTCGCCGGTACTACGGAGGCAACCAGATCATCGATGAGGTCGAGGACCTGGCCCGAGAGCGGGCCAAGTCACTCTTCGGTGCCGACCATGCCAACGTGCAGCCTCATGCCGGGGCCAATGCCAATCTGGCTGTCTACCAAGCCCTACTCGAGCCCGGGGACACCATTTTGGCCATGCGCCTCGACCATGGTGGCCATCTCACCCACGGCTCCCCGGCCAGCATCACCTCCAAGGTCTGGCGCTTCGTCTCCTATGGCGTGTCGCCGGCCACCGGCGACGCCGACAAGCCAGGTGAGATCATCGACTTCGACCAGGTGGCGGACGTGGCCCGCCGGGAGCGACCGAAACTCATCGTGGCCGGCTCCACCGCCTATTCACGGATCATCGACCCGATGCCCTTTCGGGAGATCGCCGACTCGGTCGGGGCGTTGTTCATGTTTGACGCCGCCCATCCCGCCGGCCTGATCGCCGGCAAGGTGCATCCTTCGCCGGTGGGTGTGGCCGACGTGGTCACCTTCACCACCCACAAGACTCTCCGCGGCCCCCGGGGAGGGGCCATTGTGTGCAATGCCGAGTTCGCCAAGGCNATCGACAGCGCGGTGTTCCCCGGCCTACAAGGTGGTCCACTCGAGCACATCATTGCGGCCAAGGCGGTGGCNTTCGCCGAGGCGGCCCGCCCGGAATTCCACACCTATGCCGCCAACGTGGTGGCCAACGCCGNTGCGCTCGGCCGGTCGTTGACCAAAGAGGGGTTCCGGATGGTGTCGGGTGGCACCGAGAACCACCAGGTATTGCTCGATCTCCGGGCGTTCGACGAGGAACTGACCGGAAAGGTGGCCCAGGAGACCCTCGACCGGGCCGGCCTCACCTGTAACCGGAACACCATCCCCGACGATCCCCGGTCTCCCTTCGTGACGTCGGGTCTGCGCTTGGGATCGGCGGCGCTGACCACNACGGGGATGGGAGAAGCAGAGATGCAGCTCGTCGGCGAACTGATCAGCCGCACCCTGCGATCCCGCCAGGATGATGCTGAGCTGGGTGCCATACGCGCCGAGGTGCGCGAGTTGTGCAGCGGCTTCCCGCCGTATCCCACCTTGGTCACCACGTGACCGGACGGGAGTCGACGGGCGCGTGAGCCCGAGTGTGCCGCTCAACTGGTACGGAATTCTGCTGATCGTCGCGGCGGTGTCGGCCTGGGTGCTCACGTTTCCCACCCGTCATATCGCNGCACGGGTCGGCTACGTGGCCCAGCCGGACGAACGGAAGATCCACCAGCGGGTGACCCCTCAAGCCGGAGGGGTGGCCATGTTCCTGGCCATGTTGGTGACAGTGGCGGTGGCGGCGTCGATCCCGGCGTTGGATTCGTTGTTCCAGGGCTCCTCNGAGCCGCTGGGTCTGGTGCTGGGGGCCGCAGCCATCTTCGTGGTGGGGGTGATCGACGACATCCGGGACATGTCGGCACCGTCCAAGATGGCCGGCCAGGTCCTGGCGGCGATGATCCTGTACTTCTTGGGGGTGACCTGGTTCCAGTTCAAAGTGCCGCTGGCCGGATTTGTCGTGCTGGGTTCGGACTACACGCCGTTACTCACCGCATTGTGGGTGATCGCCATCACCAACGCGGTGAATNTGATCGACGGCCTGGATGGACTTGCCGCCGGGGTGGTGGCCATCGCCTCGGGGGCATTGGCCGTCTACGGGCTCCATCTTCAGGCCGTCGGGAATCTTCCGGCAGACAACATCGGGCCGCTGGTGGCGGTGATTACCTGCGGAATCTGCCTGGGCTTTCTTCCCCACAATTTCTACCCGGCCAAGATCTTCATGGGTGACGCCGGAGCACTGCTCCTCGGCCTGCTCATGGCGGCGTCCACCATGCTCATTGGGGGACGTGCGGCCGGCGACGTCCGCAGTGGTCAGACCTATTTCTTCTTCGCGCCCCTGTTCATCCCGTTTTTCATCCTCGGGGTGCCGTTCTTCGACATGGCCTTCGCCTTTGTGCGCCGGACGGCCAACCGGACAGGGTTCGCCACGCCCGACAAGAATCATCTCCATCACCGACTGCTCCGGCTGGGCCATGGGCACCGGCGCAGCGTGCTCATCCTGTGGGCGTGGACGGCCGTGCTGTCGGGGTTCATCCTGTTCCCGCTCTATGTCTCGAGCGTCAATGCGGTCATCCCGTTCGGGGTGGCGGCTCTCGGTGTGCTGTTGTTCGCCACCTTCCACCCGGGGCTGCGCGGCCGTGATGCCGAGGCCGACGGCCCGGTCGGCGACGAGCCGGCTGGGACGGGCGACGTGGCGGACAACGCTACTGACCAGGGAATTGATGCGACCCATCCTCTGCTTCCGGTCGACGTGGAGGTGACCCGTCACTAGGGGTGAGCGCTTCCGGACCCGCGTTTTGCTGACGGCGGTCGCGAAGTGCGATGATATCGCCCGTGAATTGCAGGCCTCTTGCCTCCGTTGGGGCCACCCATCCGATGTCCGCCTTCGACGGCGGCGTTGGACGACGGTTTCGGTGATNTCGGGACACTCTGTTGAANCACTACCTCTCCACACCTTCTGACGCGACACGACCCGATCATGGCGGACAATTCCCCACTTCCCAAGCCGGATCAGACGGCTGCACCGGCGCCCGCGGTGGATTCCGTGGAGCGTTCTGCGCCCGGAATCATCGACTTCCTGACCATGGGCGTGGCCAGCGCTCTGTGCCTGGTTCTGGCCGGGGGCATCGGAGTGGCGATCGACGCGGTGGCGCACAGCACTCCGCTCTGGACGTTCGTCGGCCTGGGATTCGGAGTGGTGGCGGCGGTATTGGTCACGGTGTCGCTGGTCCGGAAGAATTTGTAGGTGTGATGCCCCGATACCGAGTCATCATCAGCGAAGGGCAGGCGAGCTAAGTGTTCGCCCGGTTCTCGTTGCCCGATATTCCGGCTGTCTCGCGCCGAACGGTGACAGCCGCCCTCATTATCGGGGTGGCGGGGCTGGTGGGGTGCATCTCGTTCGGCAAACCGATGGTCGGGGTGGGTGCCTGTATCGGATTGGCCTTCGGCACGCTCAACTTCCGGTTGGTCGGTGCGTCGGTGATCAAGGTGGGGAAGCGTGAGGACGAGAACAAGCGCCGTCCCCTGGCCCTCAATACCCTGTCCCGGCTCGGGATCATCTCCGTCGTCACCGTGGGGTTGTTGCTGATCTCTTTCCAACTTGGGTTCGGCGTGCTGGTCGGATTGGCAGTCTTTCAGTTGGTGCTCCTGGCCAACGTGGCCCGGTCGATGATGAAGTTCGGCCCAGAGGGCGATGGCCTCGATATCGATGTCCTCGACGGCGCCGAGCCATCCGACGACCGACCCGGAGGTGCCTGAACCGATGAGCCTGGGTCAAAGCCTGATGGGTATCCACGGGTTGGTTGCCGACATCTCGGTCGGCGATCACGTCACCCAACGGGTGTTGGGTCAAAAGATCGACGCCGACCTGTTGTGGTCGACGATCGCCGCCGGCATCGTCACCATCGCCCTCGGGCTGATGGTGCGCAGGCGGGCCACGGCCGGTGTCCCGGGCAAGTTTCAACTCGCCTGGGAGATGGTGGTCACCTCCACCCAAAACCAGGTCGAGACCTCCATCGGGCCACGCGGCGCCCGTATCGTGCCGTTGGCCGTCACCCTGTTCGTGTTCATTCTGATCTGCAACTTCTTTACCATCATCGGCCTCGGGGCTACCTACGATGTGCTGCTTCCGCCCGCCGCCGATATCAATCTGCCGCTGGCGCTGGCCTTGTTCGTGATCGTGTTGGTCCACATCTCTTCGATCAAGTCCCGGGGCATCGTGGGCTACGTGAAGCACTATGTGGCCCAGCCGTTCCCGATCTTCCTCTTTCCGTTCAACTTCTTCATCAACCTGGTCGAGGAGTTGGCCAAGCCGGTCACCCTGGCCCTTCGACTCTTCGGCAACTTGCTGTCCGGAGGGCTGATGCTCGCCCTGCTGGCGTTCCTCGTCCAGTGGAAACTCGGGGTCATACCGGTCGGTGGCGTGCTCTTCGTCGTGTTCGACCCGGTCTGGAAGCTCTTCGACCTGGCCATTGGGGTCATTCAGGCATTTATCTTTGCCTTGTTGACCATCCTCTATTTCGACACCGCCATGAGTAACGACCACTAGCCGGTCAGGTTCGCACCACAACGTTCGTTCCACCCACCGATCGCTGTACTGATCACAACCCAAAGGAGAAGCACCAATGGCAGACCCAACGATGGCGGAGGCAGTAAAGCTCGCCGGCGCCATGATCGGCGGTGGCATTGCACTGGGTGGAGGCGCCGTCGGCGCTGCCATCGGTGACGGCCTGGCCGGTAGCCAGACGATCGCCGGGGTGGCCCGTCAGCCCGAGGCCCAGAGCCGGCTGTTCACCATCATGTTCTTGACGGTCGGCCTGGTTGAAGCCATGTACTTCATCAACTTGGCTTTCACCGCGCTGTTCGTCTTCTCGCTGTACAAGAAGTAGGTCAGTGACATTGGCAGGCCGTGTTCCGGCCCCTGCCGCGGGCGCCAGCAACGGCCAGCGGTACGGAGGCGGTAGCGACCCCTCGTTGAAACAAGGTTGACAGGATATGCCCATCGCCACCAGTAACTTCCTGGTTCCCAACTTCACGCTGGTCTTCGAGTTGATCGCCTTTCTGATCGTGCTCGGGGTCATCGGCTGGCAGGTGCTGCCCTTCCTCAACAAGGCCCTGACCGAGCGTCAGGACCAGATTCGTGGGGAGCTCGAAGCCGCCGACAAGGCCAAGGCTGACGCCGAAGACGCTGATGCNGAACGCCGGAGCGAGTTGGAGGAGGCGCGCCGTCATGCCCGCGAGATCGTGGCCCAGGCCAACTCCACTGCCGACCAGGTCGCCTCCAGCGCGCAGACCCGGGCTCAGGCGGAGTACGAGCGGATCGTGCAATCGGCCGACGTCAAGATCGCCGCGGCCCGCCAGACCGCGGTCCACGAGGTCACCGCCAGGGTGGGCGAGGTGGTGTTGGCCGCGGCCGAACGTGTGATCGGCCGGGAGATTCAGGCCGCCGATCATCAAGACCTCATCAACGAGGCCGTGGCGGCCATCTCCGCCGAAGCCGAGTCCGGCACCAACGCGGATTCCTCCGGGGTCGCTCGGTGAACCCTGCTCTCCAGGGCTATCTGGCCGCCGTCAGTGAAGACGTGGCCGCTGATTCCGCTCTCGACGAGGCGGCCGCCGAGTTGTCGGCTGTTGCTTCCTTCGTCGACGGCAGCAATGAGCTCACTCTGGCCATCGATGACGGATCGGTGCCGGTCAATGCGCGCCGTGCCGTCCTCGACGACCTCCTCGACAGCAAGGTGCGTCCCGACGTACGGCGCTTGGTGAACCGGGCGGTGACGGTCATCTCCGCCTCGGAGGTGACGGCGGGCCTGCACTGGCTGGCCCACCAGATGACGGTGGCCGCCTCGCGCTCCGCCGACGGAGGGGTGGATGAGGATCCTCCGCTGCTGGGTCGACTGGCATCCCGCAACCGGGTGGCCGGCTATGCCGCCGCCGTGTTCGAAATGGCGGAGACCGAGGAGATCGAGGAGGTCGAGGACCAGCTGTTCCGTTTCGCCCGCACCGTCGAGTCGAACCAGGCACTGCGGGTGGCCCTGGGCGACCGCGACCTACCGGTAGCCCTCCGTCAGGAGGTGGTGAGTGACCTCCTCGCCGACAAGGTGAACCAGGCCACCGCGCGCCTGGCCGCCTATGCCGTCAGGGGTGGGCGGGCCCGCGACATCGTCGGAACTCTCGACGCGTTGGTGGCGGCCGCGGCCCGGGCCCGAGGATGGCGGGTGGCCCGGGTGGTATCGGCCAATGAGATGGACGATGATCAGCGCCGCGGATTGGGTGACGCGCTGGCCCGATTGACCGGTTCGCCTGTCGACTTGCAGGTGACCATCGATTCAACACTGCTGGGTGGGGTGGTGGTGCAGGTCGGCGACCTTCTGGTCGATGGCAGCGCCCGTCATCGCTTGGACCAATTGCAGGAGCACCTCCTCGGATTCGAGGCGGCCTACGAAGTTCCACAAGGAAGGGAAACAGCCGATGGCTGAGTTGACCATCAACGCCGACGAGATTACCGCTGCACTGCGGCGGCACGTCGAGAACTACACCCCTGAGGTCGATACCGAGCAGGTGGGTCGGGTTGTCGAGGTCGGTGACGGGATTGCCCGGATCACCGGTCTTCCCGGAGCCGCGGTGAACGAGATCCTCGAATTCGCCGACGGCACCGAAGGCCTCGCCCTGAACCTGGACGAAGAGACCATCGGTGCGGTGATCCTGGGTGAGGACACCGGCCTCGAAGAAGAGCAGCTGGTCAAGGCCACCGGTCGGATCCTTTCGGTACGGGTCGGCGATGCTCTCCTCGGACGGGTGGTCAACGCGCTGGGTGAGCCCATCGACGGCAAAGGCCCCATTGCCTCCGATCAGACCAGGCGACTCGAGGTGCAGGCCCCCGGCATTGTGCGCCGCCAGCCGGTGAACGAGCCGTTGCAGACGGGCATCAAGGCCATCGACTCCATGACCCCCATCGGTCGTGGGCAACGCGAGCTGATCATCGGCGACCGCAAGACGGGCAAGACGACCGTCGCCGTCGACACCATTCTGAACCAGCGTGGCCTGGGCGTGAAGTGCATCTACGTGGCCATCGGGCAGAAGGCCGCATCGGTGGCCCAGACGGTGGCGACCTTCGAGCGCTACGGGGCCCTCGAATACACGGTGGTGGTACTGGCGGGTGCCGGCGATCCGGCGCCGTTCAAGTATCTGGCTCCCTATTCCGGATGCGCCATGGGCCAGCACTGGATGGAGAACGGCGAACACGCGCTCATCGTCTACGACGACCTGTCCAAGCAAGCCGAGGCCTATCGCCAGATGTCGCTTCTGCTCCGGCGTCCGCCCGGTCGTGAGGCCTACCCGGGTGACGTGTTCTATCTGCACAGCCGGCTGCTCGAGCGNGCGGCCAAGCTGTCGGACGCCGAGGGTGGAGGTTCGCTCACCGCTCTGCCCATCATCGAGACCAAGGCCGGCGATGTCTCCGCCTACATCCCCACCAACGTGATCTCCATCACNGACGGCCAGGTGTTCCTCGAGAGCGAGCTCTTCTACGCCGGCATCCGTCCCGCCATCAATGTCGGGGTATCGGTCAGCCGGGTGGGGAGCGCGGCGCAGATCAAGGCCATGAAGGCAGTGGCCGGCACCCTGAAGATCGACCTGGCCCAGTTCCGCGAGCTCGAGGCGTTCGCCACGTTCGGCTCCGAGCTGGACAAGGTGTCCCAGGCCCAGTTGGACCGTGGCTACCGACTTACCGAACTCCTGAAGCAGGGGTTGAACTCCCCGGTGCCGGCGGAAGAGCAGGTGCTGGTGATCTTCGCCGGCTCCAACGGCTACGTGGACGAGATCCCCGTCCCCGAGGTGCAGCGGTACGAATCCGAGTTGCGCGGCTTCTTCCGGGCCAGCCACGCCGACCTCCTCGACACCATCCGCACCTCGGGCAAGCTCCCCGAGGGAGATGCGATGGAAAAGGCGCTGCGGACCTTCAACGACGGCTTCGACACCGGCAAGGGCGACTGATCCATGGCCGGCGGTCAGGAGCGCATCCTCCGACGACGGATCAAGAGTATCCAGTCGACCAAGAAGATCACCAAGGCGATGGAACTCATCGCCGCGTCCCAGATCGTCCGTGCCCAAGGTCGCATTGTCGCCGCGCGCCCCTACGAGGAGGGCATGGCCCGCATTGTCCTCGAGGCGGCCACCGGTGATCCTGTGGCGGCCGGCAATCTGCTCGGGACGCCCGAGAAGATCGAAAAAGTGGCGGTGTTGTCGGTGGTCGCCGACCGGGGATTGTGCGGTGGGTACAACACATCGGTCTTCCGAGCCACCGAGCGACACCTGAGCGCGGCCACTGCCGACAACATCGAGTACCGGTTGTTCACGGTGGGCAAGAAAGCGCAGGGCTACTTCCGTTTCCGGCGCCAGCCCGTGGAGCAGTCATTCATCGGCATGAGCGAGCGCCCCACGTTCGAAGATGCTCGAGCCGTGGCCGCCGCGGTGCTCACCCCGTTCGTGAACGGAGAGGTCGATCAAGTGATGATCGTCTCCACCCGGTTCCTCTCCGCTGGGTCCCAGAGCGTGGATGTGAAACAACTCCTGCCCCTGGTCGACCCCCGCCAGGGATCCGATCCGGTCACCGAGCACGGGGATGGCGCCAGCGCCGCGGGGTCGGCCCGCAACGATGACGGCGACGATCGATCGGGGTACACGGAATTCGAGCCCGACGCCGCCGAGCTCCTCGAGACGCTGGTACCGCGGGCGGCCGAGACCGCCATCTTCGCCGCCCTCCTCGAAGCCTCGGCATCGGAGCTCACCGCTCGGCAGCGGGCGATGGCCGCCGCCACCGATAACGCCGAGGAACTGGTCAAGAAGTACTCGCGGATCATGAACCGGGCCCGCCAGGACACCATCACCACCGAGATCATGGAGATCGTCAGCGGCGCCGAGGCGCTGCGGGCCGGCGCCGACGAGGACGAGGGCGGTCTGGTCATCGAGGCCAGAGTCTGACCATGCCCACTTACTTTTGCCACAACTACACCAAGGGAGCCGAACGCTCATGACTACCACCGCACCCGAACCCACCAAGGCCAACACCCTGCAGTCCGGCCGGGTGGTGGCCATCGCCGGCCCCGTTATCGACGTGGAGTTCCCGCCTCACGCCCTCCCCGAGATCAACCACGCCCTCGAGGTGGACATCGAGCTCGAAGGGAAGAAAGAGGTGGTCACAGCAGAGGTCGCTCAACAGATCGGCGGTGGCCGGGTCCGGTGCATCTGCCTGAAGGCCACCGACGGCATGACCCGTGGCGCCGAAGTGCGAAACCTGGGCCGCGGCTTGCAGGTTCCGGTGGGCGACGCCGTCCTCGGTCACGTCTTCAATGTGTTGGGTGAGCCGTTGGACACCGACTCCATCGGCGAGGTCGAGGAGTATTGGGAGATCCACCGCCCGGCCCCCGACTTTGACGCCCTCGAGCCCCGGGCGCTCATGTTCGAAACCGGCATCAAGGTCATCGACCTCCTCGAGCCCTATGTGCAGGGTGGCAAAATCGGCCTGTTCGGCGGGGCGGGGGTGGGCAAGACGGTCCTCATCCAGGAGATGATCAACCGGGTGGCCATCAACCACGGCGGTGTGTCGGTGTTCGCCGGCGTTGGCGAGCGGACCCGTGAGGGTACCGACCTGTGGATCGAGATGCAGGAGTCAGGCGTCATCGAGAAGGCCGCCCTGGTCTACGGGCAGATGGACGAGCCGCCCGGCGTCCGGCTGCGGGTCGCCCTGGCTGCTCTCACTATGGCCGAGTACTTCCGGGACGTGAAGAACCAGGACGTGTTGTTGTTCGTGGACAACATCTTCCGCTTCGTCCAGGCCGGCTCCGAGGTGTCCACCCTGTTGGGCCGGATGCCGTCGGCCGTGGGGTACCAGCCCACCCTGGCTGACGAGATGGGCCAACTCCAGGAGCGGATCACCTCGACCCGAGGTCGGTCGATCACCTCACTGCAAGCCGTGTACGTGCCGGCGGACGACTACACCGACCCGGCGCCGTTCACGACCTTCACCCACCTCGATGCCACCACCGAGCTCTCCCGCGACATCGCCTCGCTCGGTATCTATCCGGCCGTGGACCCGCTGTCGTCGACGTCGAACATCCTGGCCCCTGAAATCGTGGGTGACCGTCACTACAACGTGGCCCGCCGCGTCCAGGGCGTGTTGCAGCGGTACAAGGAGCTGCAGGACATCATCGCCATCCTGGGCCTCGACGAACTGTCCGAAGAGGACCGGGAGACGGTGTACCGGGCCCGGAAGATCCAGCGGTTCCTGTCCCAGCCCTTCAACGTCGGCGAGGTGTTCACCGGCCTGAAGGGCGTGACGGTTCCCGTGCAGGAGACGGTGGAGTCGTTTGAAGCCCTGGTCAATGGCGAGCTCGACGAAGTGCCCGAGCAGGCGTTCCTCAACGTCGGTGGAGCCGAGTCGGTGTTGGCCAAAGCCCACTCCCTGGCCAAAGAGTGAACGGACAGGTCCTGACTGATGGCTGACAACAGTGTCTTCACCGCCGAGTTGGTGACTCCCGAACGGGTCTTGGTCAGTGGCCCGGCCGCCCAGGTCATCCTCAGGACGGCCGACGGCGACATCACCTTCCTCGGGGGCCACACCCCGCTGGTGGGTGCGGTGGAGCCCGGGGTGGTCCGGGTGGTGAGTGAGGACGGCGAGGAACAGCGGGTGGCGGTGCACGGAGGGTTCGTGCAGGTGGAGCTGAACCTGGGGGACGATTCCGGCAGCGATGCCCCTGCCCCTTCGTCGTCGACCTCGGGTCGGACCCGGGTCACCGTGTTGGCCGGCATCGCCGAGCTGGCCGATGAGATCGACACCGAACGGGCCCGGGTGGCCCACGATGCCGCCGAGGCACGGGTCGCAGAGTTGGAGGCCAGCGGTCGTACCGCCGGCTCGGGATCACCTGCCTCGGCGTCCGGGGAAGGTGACCTACCCGACCCCGACCTGGTCGAAGCCGAAGCTGCCCTGCGGCGGGCCGAGGTCCGGCTGGAGGCGGCCGGCGTCACCGCCGGGGCGGGGTCCTAGCCACCAGGGTTTCTCTGAAAGCCGTGGGCGTCCGTCGGGACGCCGCGCCGCCTGGTTTGCCGCTCAGGTGAATTCGATGGCGCTGTACTCGCTCAGCTTGTGCAGCGGGTGGCGTGCATCGATGAGCCGTACGGTTCCCGACTTGGACCGCATCACCAGTGACTGGGTGCTCGCCCCGAACTGGTCGTAACGGACCCCACTGAGGAGCTCACCGTCGGTGATCCCGGTGGCGGCGAAGAAGCAGTTGTCCCCCCGGACCAGATCGTCGGTGGTGAGCACCGCTCCGAGGTCGTAGCCGGCGTCCACCGCCGCGCTCCGCTCGACCTCGTCCCGGGGCCACAGGCGCCCCTGGATCTCCCCACCCATCGACTTCAAGGCGGCGGCAGCAATCACGCCCTCGGGCGTACCGCCGATCCCGAACAGGATGTCCACNCCGGTGTCGGGCCAGGCGGTGGCTATGGCTCCGGCCACATCGCCGTCGGTGATCAAGCGGATCCGGGCGCCGGCCTCGCGGACCTTGCTGATCAGATCAGCGTGGCGCGGACGATCGAGGATGACGGCCGTGAGATCCCTCACCGATGTCCCTTTGGCCTTGGCCACCGATCGCAGGTTTTCACCAACCGAGGCGGTGATGTCGATGGCACCCACCGCCGACGGGCCCACTGCCAGCTTTTCCATGTAGACGCATGGTCCCGGGTCGAACATCGTCCCCCGTTCGGAAGCCGCGATCACCGCCAATGCACCTCCCCGTCCCAGAGCCGTCGGAGTCGTCCCGTCGATGGGGTCGACGGCGATGTCGGTTTTTGGCGGCGATCCGTCCCCGATGCGCTCACCGTTGAAGAGCATGGGGGCATTGTCCTTCTCGCCTTCGCCGATGATCACCACGCCGTCCATGGCGATACTCGAGAGCACGATGCGCATGGCATTGACGGCGGCGCCGTCGGCCCCTTCCTTGTCGCCTCGTCCCATCCATCGGGATGCGGCCATGGCCGCAGCCTCGGTGACTCGGACCAGTTCCATGGCCAGGTTGCGATCGGGGGCTTGCGAAGAGGTAGTCACGGGTGATGACGCTACCTCCTGCCGCCGGGATGGGCGGTCACCGGACCCGGTGACAAAGAGTGGCCTTGGNACCACACCGGAGAGCAATCATTCGGTCAGGCCGCACCCACGCGCCATACTGGCCGGGTGGATCGTTTTTCTGTTACTGCCAATGGCCCGTTGTCGGGGACGGTCAGGGCCGGTGGGGCCAAGAATTCGGTGCTCAAGCTGATGGCCGCCTGCCTGTTGGCCGAAGGCCGGCACGTGCTCACCAACGTGCCGCGTATCTCCGACGTGGGCACCATGGGCGAGGTGCTCGGGGCCATGGGGGTGGTGGTGGAGCGGGGTGAGGCGCCCGACGAGTTGGTGGTGACGACGCCCGGTGACCTGATGCCGGAGGCGCCCTATCACCTGGTGGAAAAGATGCGGGCTTCGGTGGTGGTGCTCGGGCCGCTGTTGGCCCGTTGTGGGCGGGCCAAAGTATCGATGCCGGGCGGGGACGATTTCGGGCCCCGGCCCATCGACATGCACCTCCGGGCTCTCGAGTCGTTGGGTGCCACCTTCAAGTCGGCCCACGGCTATATCGAGGGAACCGTCGAATCCACTGTGGCGTCGGTGCCTCGGCTCGTCGGCAACAAGGTGGTGCTCGAGTACCCCAGCCACACCGGCACCGACAACGTGCTGATGGCCTCGGTGCTGGCCAAGGGCACCACGGTCATCGAGAATGCCGCCCGCGAACCCGAAGTGCTGGACTTGGCGGAATTCCTCAATGCCATGGGAGCCAACATCACCGGGGCAGGATCGTCGCGGATCGAGGTGGAAGGGGTTGAGCGGCTCCACCCGGCCCGTCATGCCGTTATCCCCGACCGGTTGGTGGTGGCCACCATTCTGGTGGCCACCGGCCTGGCCGGGGGAGAGGTGGTGGTCGAGGACGGCCGGCCCGACCACATGGACATGCTGTTGCGAAAACTCACCGCCACCGGAATCGAGATCAGCCGAGAGCCCGGGGGGCTGCGGGCGGCCCGCGATCCGTCGCGCCGACTGCATTCGGTGGACGTGGCCACGTTGCCGTATCCGGGAGTGGCCACCGACTACAAGCCGCTGCTTGTTACCATGTTGACGGTGGCCGAAGGGGTGGGCATCGTCACCGAAAACCTCTTCTTCGGGCGGTTCCGCTATGTCGACGAGCTGAAGCGGATGGGTGCTGATATCCGGACCGAGGGACATCATGCAGTGGTGCGGGGGGTGGAACGCCTGTCGAGTGCTGAGGTTCGGGCCCTCGATGTCCGGGCCGGCGCCGCGTTGGTGCTGGCCGGTCTTGTCGCCGATGGCGAAACAGTGGTGGCGGACGCCCACCACGTGGACCGGGGCTATGAGGACCTGGCCGGGAAGTTGGCGTCTCTCGGTGCCAAGGTCATCCGAGTCTGATCGCCGCTCAATCCCCGTATACGCTCATCACCTCATGTCGCCCGCAGACCGCCACGACCCGACCTCGCTCTTCGAAGCGGCTCATGCCGGTGACCGGGTGTCCCTGGCCCGACTCCTCTCCTTGGTGGAACGCGGAGGCGCTCCCTCCCGGGTGACCGCCGCCCTCGCCTATCAGGCGAAACTCACCGCGTACACAGTGGGCATCACCGGGGCTCCGGGGGCCGGGAAATCGACGCTCGCCGATCGGCTGATCGCCATCGCCCGCGCCAGTGGTCAGGTCGGGGTGCTGGCCATCGATCCCTCCTCGCCGTTTTCGGGAGGAGCAATTCTGGGTGACCGGGTCCGCATGCAGAACCATGCTCTCGACGACGGGGTGTTCATCCGGTCGATGGCCACTCGTGGCCAACTGGGGGGACTGGCCGTGGCGGTTCCCGACGCGGTGCGGGTGCTGTCGGCCGCCGGATTTCCCATGGTCCTCATCGAGACGGTGGGGGTGGGACAACAGGAGGTGGCGGTGGCGTCGGCCGCCGATACCACGGTGGTGGTGGTCAACCCCGGGTGGGGCGACTCAATTCAGGCCAACAAAGCCGGATTGATGGAGATCGCCGATCTGTTCGTCATCAACAAGGCGGACCGCCCCGGCGCCCGGGATACCCGGCGCGATCTCGAGCAGATGCTCGACCTCACCGACCTCACCGACCTGGACGGTTGGCGGCCGCCAGTGGTGGAGACGGTGGCGTCCACCGGAGATGGTTGTGACCAGTTGTGGGATGCCGTCGGCCAACACCGGGACTACCTGACCGAGCGGGGCCTGCTCGGCGAGCGGAGGCGCCGGCGCCTGGAGCGGGAGTTCCGCCAGATACTGGTGGCCCGGGTGGAGCAGAGGATCGACAGCAGCCAGTCCGGCGAGGTGCTGGCCGAAGTGACCAACGCGCTGGCTGCCGGCGATATCGATCCCTACGAGGCCGCCGATCGGATGCTGACCGACATCGCCAACCACGACCCACGGACCGATGACGACCCTTCCACCTGATGAACGTAGGGTGCCGAGTGGTTCGATGCCGGTCCGGTAGCGTTCCGGTGTGTGACCACCGACCCACTGGTAGAGACGGCGTCTCTGCCCAAGCCGGCGTTGGTGCCCACACCCATTGGCTGCCCGCTCCTGCCACCGGAAGAGGATCCCGGCTGGTTCCGGCGGGCTGTCTTCTACGAGGTGTTCATCCGGGGGTTTTTCGACGCCAACGATGACGGGACCGGGGACATTCCCGGGTTGATTGCCAAGCTCGATTATCTCCAGTGGCTGGGCGTCGACTGCCTGTGGTTGCTGCCGTTCTACGCCTCCCCCCTTCGCGACGGCGGCTATGACATCAGTGACTTCTACTCGGTCCACCCCGACTACGGCACCGTCGAGGATCTGCAGAAACTCCTGAGCGAGGCCCACGCCCGGGGCATTCGGGTCATCGCCGACCTGGTCATCAACCACACCAGCGACCAGCACCCCTGGTTCCTCGAGTCACGCCAGGACCGGACCAACCCCAAGGCCGACTGGTACGTATGGAACGACGACGATCAGCGATGGCCCGAGGCCCGGGTGGTCTTTGTCGATGTGGAACGTTCCAACTGGGCGTTCGATCAGCCCCGCGAGCAGTTCTACTGGCACCGGTTCTACACCCACCAGCCCGACCTCAACTACGCCAACCCCGAGGTGGCCGACGCCTTGTTGGACGTGGTCAGGTTCTGGCTCGATCTCGGACTCGACGGGTTCCGTCTCGACGCAGTCCCGTTCCTGTTCCAACGGGACGGGACGTCGGGGGAGAACCTCCCCGAGACCCATGCCTTCATCCGCCGGGTACGCGCCGAGCTCGAAGCGAACTACCCGGGCCGGATCCTTCTGGCCGAAGCCAATGGGTGGCCCGTCGACGTGGCCGACTATTTCGGAGACGGTGACGAGTGTCACCTCTGCTTCCACTTTCCGTTGATGCCCCGGCTCTTTATGGCGGTGCGACGCGAGCAGCGCTATCCGATCACGGAAATTCTGGCCCAGACCCCCGAGTCCCCCCCCGGCGCCCAATGGGCGATTTTCCTGCGCAACCACGACGAGATGACGCTGGAGATGGTCTCCGACGAAGATCGCGACTATCTCTTCTCCGAGTACGCCAAGGACCCCCGGATGAAACGACACATGGGGATCGGCCGGCGCCTGGCNCCCCTGCTCGACCGGGATCGGCGGCTTACCGAACTGCTGTATGCGCTCCTCCTCTCGCTTCCGGGGAGCCCGGTGCTNTACTACGGGGACGAGCTGCAGATGGGTGACAACCTGTTTCTGGGTGATCGTGACTCGGTACGCACGCCGATGCAGTGGACCCCCGACCGCAACGGGGGGTTCAGCCGAGCCGACTTCGCCCAGCTCTACCTTCCCCCCNTGATGGATCCGGTCTACGGCTTCGCCGCCGTCAACGTGGAAGCCCAGCAACGGAATCCCAGCTCGTTTCTCCACTGGCTCAAACGCATGTTGGCGGTTCGCCGTCAGTTCTCGTTGTTCGGGACCGGGTCGTTCGAGGCGCTCCCGTGCGCCAATCCGTCGGTGTTGGCCTTCGTGCGCTCGGCGCCACCGGATGATGAAGGCACCGAACGGGGGCCCGGAGTCACCATGGAGGGAGCCCACGACGCTGAAGTCGGGGCCGACGGATATCTGGCACCGGGGGAGGACCCCGAGGAGATCAACCCACTCCTCTGCATTCACAACCTGAGCCGCTTCGCCCAACCGGCTGATCTATATTTGGGCAGGTGGGCGGGCCGCCAGCCCGTCGAGTTGTTGGGGAGGGTACCGTTTCCCATGGTGGGCACCCAACCGTATCCGGTCACCATGGCCCCCTACGGCTACCAGTGGTTCGAGTTGGTGGAACCGATCCAGACACTGGCCGGGGAGCTCCTCCTGGCCGGAGAGCTTCCCCGGGAGGGGTCGCTGTGACCTGGTCGGAGACGTGTCCCGCGGTAGAGGAAATTCCGGCTTCCTCCCACCCGGCGTTGCGTGAGCTGGTGGCCGCCTTTGTCAGCCACCGGGCCCGTTTGGCTTCCGATGGCGACGGCGAACGTTCGACCGGGGACGAACCACCCGATGTCTCTCCCGAATCGGTCACCATCCGCAGTGCCGATGTGGTGTGTCCGGGGCGCCCCGGCCTGATCAGTGTCATCGCTGACGTCCCCGGCCGACTGGTCCACGCCGTGTTCGGTCTCCGGTCTCCCGGCGACGAGGTGCAGTTCCTGGCCGATGCCGACGACTCGCCGCTCGGGATCTTCGAGGATTCCGACGGCGTGGCCGTCGTCTTCGATGCCACCGCCGATGCGGAGCTGATGTTGTGCCTCCTCGAGGCCATCGGTGGCGCCACCGATGGCCTCGAGCGGGTACGCCGGATCGCGTTCACCGAGGGCACGGTGTCACTCACGTTCGATGACCGGTTGGCATTGACCATCTTCCAGCAGCTCCCTCCCGACCAGGGACCTCATCCCGGGCTCGAGCTCTTACTCGGCCTCGACGGGGTCGGTTTCAACCATCTCCTGGCTCCCGTGGCGGTGTGGCGCCGGGGGCGAACCGACCTGGGTATTGTCCAGGAGTACGAGGCCGGCTCCACCGTGGGCTGGTCCCTGGCCCTCACCTCGTTGCGGGATCTCTACGCCGCCGGCGGTGAGCCCGGCAGGGCCGGGGGCGACTTCGCCGCCGAAGCCCGGCGTCTGGGCACCATGACCGCCCGGATGCATCTGGGGCTCGACCAGGCCTTCGGCCGCAAGACGGGGAACATCGCCGCCTGGGTCACGGCGGTCGAGGACGCGGTCCGCCCGGTCGACCCTGACCTGTTGGCCACCGATACGGTGTCCTCTCTCCTTGACGACCTGCGGTCGTCGACCACCCGGTGTGCAGCCATCAGAACCCACGGCGACTTCCACCTGGGCCGAGTGGCTCGCACCGATCTGGGATGGTACGTGCTCGACTTCTCGCCGGGGGGGAGGTCGGAGTTCACCGCCGGAGTGGTGGAGGCCGACGGGGCCAGCTATCGATCGCCTCTGGCCGACGTGGCTGACATGCTGTGGTCGTTCCACCACGTGGCGGTGGTGGCTGCCGCCGAGCGGGACCCGAACGGCCATCTCGGGTTGAGCGAGCTGGGCCAGGCATGGGAAGGCCGGAATCGGCGGGCATTTCTGGCCGAGTATCTGGCCACTCCGGGCATCGGGGGCCTGGTCCCGCCGGCGCGGAACGTGGTGCGGGAGCTGGCGGCGGCGTTCGAACTCGAGCGCTCGGCATCGATGATGGCGCTGCGGACCTGATGGTGAGGACCTGACTATGCGGATCGGGATCCTGACCGGCGGCGGCGATTGCCCCGGCCTCAATGCGGTGATCCGCGCCGTGGTGGTTGGCGGTTCCGTCACCTATGACGACGAAGCAGTCGGCTTCCTCGACGGCTGGCGGGGGGTGGTCGAAGGCGCCGCCGTCCCACTGCTTGCCGACGAGTGCCGGGGAATCCTCACCCGGGGCGGCACCATCATCGGCTCATCCCGTACCAACCCATTCGCCACCGACGCCGGACCGGATCGGGTCCTGGCCACTGTCCAACAGTTGGGGATCGACGCCCTGGTGGCCGTCGGCGGCAACGACACCCTGGGCGCCGCCGACCGCCTGGCCAGCCTGGGCTTGCGGGTGGTGGGGGTACCCAAGACCATCGACAATGACCTCTCGGGCACCGAGGTGACCTTCGGGTTCGATACCGCCGTACAGGTCGCCACGAGGCCATCGACCGGCTGCAGACGACCGCCGAGTCGCACCATCGGGTGATGGTGTGCGAGGTGATGGGCCGTAACGTGGGCCACATCGCCGTGCACGCCGGCATCGCCGGAGGCGCGGCGGAGATTCTGATCCCGGAGGTGCCATTCTCGGTCGAGGCTGTCTGTGAACGGCTCCGCCTCCGGCACTCCGGCGGCCGCTTCTTCTCCACCTTGGTGGTGGCCGAAGGCGCACTCCCCCGTGACGAGAGCGCGGCGGCGGCCAAGGGGGCCTGGGTGCCAGCTGGCGGGACCGACCAGTTCGGGCACGGCCGGCTCGGGGGGATCGGCGGGTGGCTGGCCCAGGAGATCGAGAGGAACACCGGCTACGAGGCGCGGGCCACCATATTGGGCCATATCCAACGGGGAGGGTCGCCGACCGCCTTCGATCGAGTGCTGGCCACCCGGTTCGGTGCCGCCGCGCTGGAGGCGGTCCACGATGGCGAGTTCGGGACCATGGTGGCCCTCCAGGCGGGGCGCATCGTGCGTATTCCGCTGTCGGAAGCGGCCGGCAAGGCGAAGCTCGTCGACCCCCACCTGTTCGAGAGCGTGGCCGGGCTTTATCTCGGCTGAGCCGGCGATCGGCAGGGGCTGGCCTGACCGGTCACGCGCAGTTGGTTGCCTCAGTCGCTGCTGACCCCGGTAGGTTCAGCGTCCGCTGTTGACGGGAACCCGCACCCTCAGCTCCTCGGCCGCCTGCTCGGGGTTNTTGATGTTGATCAACACACCGGTGCCTAGTTCGAATCCGGCCACCGTGGTCAGCTTGGGCACCACGTGTACGTGCCAGTGGTACGGCTCGGGAGCCCGGTAGGGGGCGGAGTGGAAGACCAAGTTGTAGGCTACGTCGCCGACCACGCTGCTNAGGCTGGACAGTGTCTCTTTCAGCGCCTTACCCACCGCTCTCAGGTCAGCCGGGGGACTGTGGTGGAGGTGGGGGCAGTGGATGCGGGGGATGATCATCATCTCGTAGGGGGACCCGCTCCAGAACGGGCAGATGACCAGCACACGCTCGTCGGCATACACNATGCGGTGGCCGACATTCTCCTCGGCGTCGGCCGCAGTACAGAGAAGGCAGCGTCCGGCGAACCGGGCAAATCCGGCCTGTTCCTCCACCAACTCGCGGGGGACGAACGACATTCCCAATAGCTGTCCATGCGGATGATCGACCGATGCTCCGGCTTCCCGCCCCGAGTTGAGGATGGCCTGGCTGTAGCGGAGACCCGGGATGGTCGAGTGTTCTTCGATCCGGTCGCGGATGGCGGCCATCACCAGGTTGGTGTGGTCGTCGCTCAACATCGACCATTTCTTGTCGTGGTCGGGAGAGAGGACCAGCACCTCATGGATACCACCGGCCGTGGCTTGGATGAATACAGGTCCGCGGTTGGTGACCACGAAGGGCCCATCGCCTTCGAAGGCCGGATAGAGATTGGGGACGACCCGCACCAGCCAACGACCCTCTGGACCGTACGTCTCCAGGGCCGGAGGGGTGGACTCCTCGTTGCCGGGACAGAATGGGCAGGCCCGGGACGGGTCCGCCTGGGTGGTGGCCATCGGCGAGAACGCCATGGGCCGATTGGCCCGGTCGGTACTCACCACTACCCAACGGCCGGTGAGAGGATCGAGGCGGAGCTGGTTCATCTGCTGTGGTGGTGTCCCATGAGGTTCGCAATCGGGATCGAAGCGGTTGTGGTTGAGGCCACCCAAGTTATATCAGCAGGTTGTCGATGGTTCATGAGTGGGAACTCCTGGTGTAGTCCTCCTACCTACCAACGTAGCAATGCTCGGGGCCCAGGTGGCGTACGGTGCGCCCTGGGGGACGGGTGGTGGCACGGGTGGGGGCACAGTTGGTGTCGGTAATCCCCGGGGGTGCCAGGTGACCGGGTGATGAAAGAATCGGTGGGATGCCAACCCACGCGCCGATGAGCGCCACCTTGGTGGCCGTCTCCGTGAACCGGGGTACCGCCTACGAAGTGGTGTTGCTGGCCCATGTGCTGGCGGCGGTGATCGGGTTCGGAGCGGTGTGCGTGGCCGGCGCCTACGCGGTACTGCTCGGCCATTCCGGGCCGATCCCCGAGTCGGTGAGGCGGTACTACCGTCCCGGAGTCAACTGGGCTGGGCGGATCCTCTTTCTGGTTCCCATTCTCGGGTTCGTGCTCCTCGGGATGAGCCACGGTGCCCACGCCTACTCGTCGTCGGACGGATGGGTCATGGTGGGGCTCATCCTGTGGGTCGCCGCCGCCCTGGCCGGCGAGATGGTGCTGTGGCCGGACGAGCGGGGCCTCCAACAGTTGGTGGCCGGCGGGGCATGGGATGGCTCGGCTCACCGGTCGCTGAGGTTGCGAGTGGCGTGGACGTCGGCCGCCCTGATGATCATCTTTGTAGTGGCGATGGTAGTGATGGTGGCCAAGCCCTAATGGCGGCTCGGATCCACCGGCACGTGGCGCGCAGGAAGTCGCCACAGCTCCTCAGCCATGTCGAGACTGACCGCCTGGATGCCATCGTTTCCATGCAGCCGAAACCGAGACACCGCTCAATTCCAAGTGGCGAGGTTCAGGGCGCCCGCCATCGCGGGTATCTCAAAAGTCAGTAAACGGCGCGGGTCGAACCAGCCTCGGGCGATGTGATGGGGTCTCGGACCCGATGCCACCGAATTTTACGAGGTGCATGTCGAGGCCGACGCCGTGCACGAAGTGGTGGCGCTCCGTGATCTGACCGGCGGCCTGGCTGGGGCAGAACCTGAGCTGGCTGGCGACATCGTGTTTGGCGCCCGAGCCATCATGGCCACCGAAGGTACGTTCAGCGGCCACATTCTCGATTCGTGGGCTGACGGCCGGTCGTCACTGTTCACTCCCGAGGTGGCCTCGGGGGCCGATCTCGGCTGAGCCCCGGTCAGACCGTCACCGGCCAAAACGGCCGACCGTCATACTGTCACCCGTCGACAAACTGGCGTAGGACCGAACGGGCCTCCTCGATGTGACCTCGGCGCACCAGCGGCACCACCTGTTGGTCGAGAATCTGCGCCCAGTTGAGCGTCTCGGTCGACTTCCCGGAGATCTTCATCCGGGACCGGGCCTCGTCGAGCAACTCGGACACGACCGACATGTCGGTCCCGACGGTCTCGGCCACCCGAGTCCGGATCCACCCGGCCAGCGCCGGACTGGCTCCTCCGGTGGAAACCGCCACGGTCACCGTCCCGTCCCGGTGTACCGCCGGCAACAGGAAGGAACAATTGTCGACATCGTCGGCACTGTTCACCCACACGCCGGCGGCGTCCGCATCGCCGAAGACAGCGTGGTCTACCTCGGCTATTCCGGTGGCGGTGACCACCAGTCGGTAGTCGGCGGCTTCGGGGCTCCTGTACGGGCGCACCTCTACAGTGAGCGAACCCGTTTCCGTCCCGTGGTGCGGGGTTGTGGCCAACGAGTGGATGGTGTCGATCACGTCGGGGGCCACCACCGTCACCTGGGCACCGCAACCGAGTAGCCCCTCTATCTTTCGGGCTGCGACCCGCCCTCCGCCGACCACCAGGCATCTCCGCCCGGAGACCGCCAGAGATACCGGGTACAGCGGGGTTTCGTACGCCACAGCCGCCCCCTGATCAGGCGTGATCGTCGAGTGAGGCGGGATCCTCGTCCAGCGGGGTCAGGTCAGGGAGGCCCACCATGCCGGCCGCCACCGTTCCGTTGGTGGTCGGGTCGATCACCACGAAACTGCCGGTGATCCGGTTCCGGTGATAGGGATCGGCGGCCAGGGGAGTGGCCACCGAGATGGTGACGGTGCCGATGTCGTTCTCCCCCAGGGAGTCGGCCGGCAGCAATTCCAGTCGGTTGACATCCAACCGGGCATCCACCGACACGATGCGCGCCGGGGTTACCCGGGTGGTGTGTTTGATCCGGTACTGGGCACCGGCGACGAGAGGTTTCCCGTCGAACCAGCAGACGGTGGCAACCAACTGGGTGACCACATCGGGTAGATCGTCGGCCGCGGCCAGAAGGTCGCCCCGGCTCACGTCCACGTCGTCGGCCAACTGCACCGACACCGATAGCCCCACCGCGGCTTCACTGAGCGGACCGTCGAGGGTCTCCACCGCTGTCACCGTGGAGCGTTGCCCACTCGGGAGGACCACTACCTCGTCCCCGGCGCGGAGGGGACCGCCGTTGATCATGCCGGCGTAGGTGCGACCCCCGCCGGGTTGGCGCAGCACCCACTGGACCGGGAGGCGGGCTCCGGAACCCTGGCGGGTCCCCTGCACTCCGGCCCATTCGCCGGCCGGGGCCTGCTCGAGCGCCTCGAGGATGGTAGGGCCGTCGTACCACGGAGCCGCATCGGTGCGGTCGGCCACGTTGTCGCCGTGGAGCGCGGAGACCGGGATCACCGTGCACGACACCACGCCCAGCCGCTCCGACAGGTGGGCCATCTCGCCCACCACCCGGTCGTAGGCCGACTGGTCCCAATCGATCTGGTCCATCTTGTTGGCGGCCACGATCAGATGGCGGACACCCAGCAGTGCGGCGATGCAGACGTGCCGGCGGGTCTGTTCGCGCAAGCCTTTGGGTGCGTCCACCACCACCAGCGCAAGGTCGGCTGTCGAGGCACCGGTGGCCATGTTGCGGGTGTACTGCACGTGCCCCGGGCAGTCGGCGATGACGAACTTGCGGGCGGGGGTGGCGGCATAGCGGTAGGCGACATCAATGGTGATGCCCTGCTCCCGCTCGGCTCGCAGGCCGTCGGTCACGAACGACAGGTCCATGCCGTCGATGCCCCGCCGCCGGGAAGCCACCTCGACCGCCTCGATCTGGTCGTCGAAGAGCTGTTTAGTGTCGTGAAGCAGGCGCCCGATCAGGGTGGACTTACCGTCGTCGACAGATCCCACCGCGGCGAAGCGCAGAAGATCCATCACCGGTTGACCCGCTTCTTCACCGCTCACATCGGCGACAGAGCCGCATTCGGATACCCCGCCAGCCTCAACGACGGCGTCAGTGCCGTCAGCAATTGCGGCCATTGGTTAGAAGTACCCCTCGCGTTTGCGGTCTTCCATCGATGTTTCCGAGAACCGGTCGTCGGCCCGGGTGGCGCCTCGTTCCGATACCCGGGAGATGGCTACTTCGTGGATGATGCGCTCCACGGTGGTCGCCTCCGACCGGACCGCCCCGGTGCAGGTGGCGTCACCCACCGTGCGGAACCGCACAGTTTCCTCATGGGCAGTCTCACCCGGGCGGGGAGCCACCCATTCGGATTCGGCCAACAGCATGCCGTCGCGTTCGATGACCGATCGACGGTGGGCGTAGTAGATGGNCGGAAGNTCGATGGCCTCGCGTTCGATGTACTGCCAGATATCGAGCTCGGTCCAGTCCGACAACGGGAAGGCCCGCAGGTGCTCGCCCGGTTGCACCTGACCCGAGTAGAGCTGCCACAGCTCGGGCCGCTGGCGCTTGGGGTCCCACTGTCCGAACGTGTCCCGAAACGAGAGGACCCGCTCTTTGGCCCGCGCCTTATCTTCGTCGCGACGGGCGCCGCCGATACAGGCGTCGAAGCCATGGGCGGTGATGGCGTCGAGGAGCGCAGTGGTCTGCAGCCGGTTTCTCATGCCGCCGTGCCCGGGGTCGGCCACCCGACCGGTGTCGATCGACTCCTGCACCGAGGCGATGAGCAGACGTTCGCCCAACTCCTCGACGCGCCGGTCGCGGAAGTCAATGACCTCGGGGAAGTTGTGCCCGGTGTCGACGTGCATCACCGGGAAAGGCAGACGACCGGGGCGGAACGCCTTTTCGGCCACCCGGAGCAGCACTGCTGAATCCTTGCCGCCACTGAAGAGGAGAACCGGGCGCTCACATTCGGCCGCCACCTCCCGCATGATGAAGATTGCATGCGCCTCCAGCAGGTCGAGGTGGTCGACGGTCGGCTTGGCGGCGATTCTCGACCGAGATTCCACAGAGGTAGGTGTCGGAGGATCGAGGGTGGTTGTCATAGTGGAAATCGTTTCTTTTCCCTAATGAGTGGTGGGTGGGGGTGGGGTGAAATCGGCGAGCGGGTCGGCTCGTTCTTGTGTAACGACCGGTGTCCCCGACTTGATTCCACTAAAATATGATCTGATTAGTCATGTATACTATTGTTGGCGTGTTCCCCGCAAGGCCCCCGGGGTCCAAAACGACCGGAAGCGACGAGAGCGAGCCCCGTTGTCCGTACAGCCAGACCTGACGACAGTCCACGATGAACTGGCCGAGCGATCGGTCGAGTTCGAGTCCGCCCCGGCCGGATCGGTGATCTCCTGGGCTCTGCAGCGATTCGGGTGCAAGCTAGCGCTCGCCTGCTCATTTCAGGACGCGGTCATCGTCGATCTGGCCGTGGCCGTCGATCCGGGGATCGAAGTCATCTTTCTCGACACCGGGGCACATTTCCCCGAGACCCTCGCCTACGTGGAGACAATCCGTGCGCGTTATGACCTCAACCTGACCACCACCACGCCGGGGGCGGATGCCGAGGCGTGGCCGTGCGGGTCCGAGAAGTGCTGCGAATTCCGGAAGGTCGGTCCCCTCAAGCAGGCGCTGGTCGGTAACGAGGCATGGCTGACCGGCCTCAAACGGGTGGACGCGCCGACCCGGGCCACCACACCCATCGTCTCCTATGACGAGAAATGGGGGAAGGTCAAGATCAATCCGTTGGCCACCTGGACCGACCAGGACATCGCCGGCTACGAGGCCGATCACGGCATCCCCCGGCATCCGCTGTTATCGCAGGGTTATCTTTCCATCGGCTGTGCACCGACCACCCGTCCGGTGGCGGCGGGCGAGGACCCCCGGGCCGGCCGTTGGTCGGGATCCGACAAGCTCGAGTGCGGGCTGCACGGCTGAGATGACCAAAGACCGCGACGAACTCTACGGACTGACAATTCGGGGCACCGACCGCCCCATGCCGTTTATCAACCCGTATCGCACCCACGGCCAACTCAACGAGATCGAGCAGCAGAAGCTCGACCGGCATCCCCTGGACAGTGTTGCCTCCGTCATCGACACCTACTCCAAAGAGGGCCCGTCCTCCATCGCCAAGGTGCCCGGCGAGACGGAACGGCTGAAGTGGGCAGGGATCTACCCCCAAAAACAGGGCGGGGATGCCTACATGATGCGGGTGAAGGTCCCGGGGGGGTTTCTCACCGCCGCGCAGGTTCGCGAGGTCGGGGTGGTGGCCGACGCCTTCGGTGAGGGACCTGACGGCACCGACAGCCGGGTCTTCGGTTCTCGGTACGCCGATCTCACCACCCGACAGTCGATCCAGATCCACTGGATCCGTATCGAGGACATCCCTCGGATCTGGCGTCGGTTCGCGTCGGTCGGCCTCACCACCATTCAGGGATGCGGGGACGGGTCCCGTAACGTGCTGTGCTGCCCGGTAGCAGGTGTCGACGCCGACGAGGCCTTCAATGCCTATCCGGTGGTCCGGGAGATCTCGGCGTTCTTCACCGGGAACCGCGAGTACGCCAACCTGCCCCGTAAGTTCAAGATCTCTGCCACCGGCTGCCTCGAGGACTGTGCCCAGGCCGAGATCAATGACATCGGCCTGATGCCGGCGCGGGCCGACGACGGGACCCTCGGATTCAATGTGCTGGCGGGTGGGGGACTGTCCGACGGTGAACGCATGGCCTCGGATATCGATGTGTTCGTGCGCCAGGATCAGGCCCTGGAGCTCAGCCGGGCCATCGCCCAGGTCTTCGGTGAACTCGGTAATCGTGAGAACCGGGGTGTGTGCCGGATGCGTTACCTCGTCCAGGAATTGGGGCCCGAGGGCTTCCGGGCCGAGGTGGAAGCCCGGGCCAAGTTCGACCTGGCGCCGGCGGGAGAGTCGCTGACCCGTCGCTACCGCGGCGATCACGTAGGCGTGCACCCACAGAAGGAAGACGGGATGTTCTACGTGGGGTGCTCAGTGCCGGTGGGCAGGATGAACGGCCCCGAACTGGTGGAAGTCGCACGGCTGGCCGAGACCTACGGGGACGGCACCGTCCGCCTCGCCACCGACCAGAACTTCACGTTCACCGGTGTCCCCGGGGACAAGGTCGAACGGTTGCTGGCCGAGGATCTGCTGACGAAATACTCGCCGTATCCGGGTCCCTTCTCGCGAGGGGTGGTGGCCTGCACGGGGACCGAGTTCTGCCGGTACGCGGTGGTCGAAACCAAGGAGCGGGCGGTGAAATGGGCCCGCTTCCTCGATGCGCAGTTGGCCGGGGAGCCGGTCGGCGCCGCCCCGACTCCGGACGGGTGGTCGGGGCCCAACGAGGATGCCGGGGTGATCCGTATGCATTTCTCAGGATGTTCGGCCAGCTGTGCCCAGCCGCAGATCGCCGACATCGGCTTCCGGGGGGCGGTCGCCCACGTGGGGAACCACCTGGCCGAAGCCGTCGATATCGGTCTGGGAGGGTCACTCGGTGCTGCCCCCGGCTTCATCGACTGGGTGGAAGGTGCCCGACCGGTCAATGACGTACCCGACGCCCTGCTGCGGCTGGTCCGGCGTTACCAGTCGGAACGGCGTCACGACGAGCCGTTCTACAACTGGGCCCGGCGGATACCCAACGACGACCTCCGGGCCACGTTGGGCGAAGAGGGAACCGGGACGCCAGTGCTGTTGACCACCAAGCCGAAAGAGCGGGTCCAATGAAGGCCTACCGAATCCGCGAGGAGATGAACGGGACCGCCGAGCCCCCCGGGAAGACCTGGTTCTGGGAGCTGGAAGCCGGGGTGATTGCCGCCGATCGCTGCATCCAGTGTGGAACCTGTGTTGCCGTCTGCCCATCGAACTCCATCGGAATCGGCGAGGACACGCTCCTGCCCGAGTTGGTGAAGATGTGCACGGGGTGTTCACTGTGCTGGGACTTCTGCCCGCGGGGCGGCCTCCGCTACGAAGCCGCCTGGCCTCCTTCGACCCCCATGGCGGACGAGACGCCGGTCAACTTCGTGGAGCGACCCGACTCGGCTGACCCGTATTGGAAGATCACCGGTGGGCCTCCCGGGGACGGGCTGGGGGCGGTACTCGAGTCCTACGCTGCCCGGACGGGTTCCCGTCCCGAGTTCGCCCAGGATGGCGGGGTTGTCTCCGGCCTGTTGTTGGCGGCCCTGGCCTCTGGTGAGATCGACGGGGCACTGGTGACCAAGCCGAGCTCCGACCCCGACGAGCCATGGAAGGGCGTGTCCCACCTGGCCACCACGGCGAAGGAAATTATCGACGCCGCTGGTAGCTACTACAACCAGACGATGGCATTGGCCGAGCTCGACCTCACCAACTACGACCTGCCCCCCAATCCTCGGATAGCGGTGGTCGGCACCCCGTGTGAGATCCAGGGAATTCGGGCCATGCAGTCGCGCCGGTGGCCGACAGGTGTGCACCGGGTCGACGCGGTTGTCTTGACCATCGCCCTGTTGTGCACCAAGAGTTTCGACTACCAGGGCCTCATGCTGCGCTTGCTGCGCGACGACCGGGACATCGACATTGAGCGGGTCAGCAAGGTCGACGTGATTCACGGTCGGATGATCGTGGAGTACCGCGACGGGGAAGTGGCGGTCGACGAGCCGATCAAGAACTTCCATGGCGCCGCCCTCAAGGGTTGCGACGAGTGCGCGGACTTTCTCGGTCGCGGCGCCGACCTGTCGGTGGGAAGCGTGGGGTCCATCGACGGTTGGAGCAGTGTGCTGGTGCGGACCGAACGGGGCCGGCTGGCCGTGGACAATGCCCGAGGTCGACTCGACTTGCGGGAGCTCGACAATCCCGAGGCGTTGGTCAAGCTCGACGCCTTCGATAAGCGGATCGCCTTCAAGAGCCTGCAACGCAAGTTCGATCCGGATGCTCCGTTGTTCATCGACTACGAGGAGCACCTCTCGAACTACAGCGGCACCGACCGCGCTCCAGTGGTCATCGACCGTTGACCAGCAAACATGCAATGGCGACCTTCCCCGGCCGGGTGCCGTCGGCAGGGTATGTGGCGTTATGGATAGGGTGGGGCCGATGACGATCATCGAGTTGGCGGGGGGCGCTCGATTGGCTCTTCCCGAGGAGCCGGTCGAACTGAAGGTCGGGCTGCGCGAGGCGTTGCTCGAGGGTCAGGATTGGCGCGAAGGCCTGAGTGACGACATCTGCATCGGCGTGTGGCTCTGGGGCCAGTGGCAGTCGACATTGGAGCCCGCCGGTTTTGGTCGGGACGAGTTCGTGGATGCGGTGACGGAGTATCGGCGCGAACTGTGGCTCTGGCTGATCGGCGATCGGATCTGGGCCCAGTTCGTCTCCGGGCTGGCCGGGCGGGTGGCTCGGCGGATGCCGGTCCTGGATACCGGGGAGCCCACCCCAAACGCTTCCGACCAGTAGCGCCGCCGACCGTAGCG
>JGI24130J36418_10000024_pt1 | contig 34993 bp, 29 predicted proteins | sample BarGraNGADG00212_FD_36418 | JGI IMG/M metagenome (IMG submission 36418)
CGGAGGCGCGAGCGCCGGTTGACCCTCTAGCACCCCCTCCGTATACTGTCCCTCGCGCCCGAACCGGGCGAGCGACAAGTGGGGCCATAGCTCAGTTGGGAGAGCGTCTGGCTGGCAGCCAGAAGGTCAGGGGTTCGAGCCCCCTTGGCTCCACCAATAGCTTGATAACCGAACGGTCGACATGAGCAGACGCCCCCGGGCGTTCATCAGGGCGGTTCGGCATGTATCCAGGAAGAAGCTCGCTCCGCAGAGCGGGCTTCTTCGCGTTGCGGGTCGGGACCGGCTACCGACTGGCGAATCGTCTGACGGCGCGACGCCGGTCGGTGCCGTGCTTCGTTGCAGGGAGCCTGAGCAGGACCGATCCGGCCAGCGGGCCGGCTCTGCAGGGAGTGGGCCCGCTCGCGTTCGAGTTACCCATGCAGCCCCCGTTCAGCCTGTGGGCCGCCGGTCGGCCTGCAGGCTGCTGTTCGGGGGGTGTATCGTTTCCCACGCGACAGCCCTTGGCGCGGTGATCCGCCGCCCGTATGCGTGTCGCCAACCGACGAGCCAATCCTGTGGGAGATATGACCACGCACGGGCACACACTGCGAACCGTCGCCATCGCGCTTGTTGCCGCGATGCTCTTCTGCACCCTGCCGGCGCCCGCCGTCGCGAAGTCGAGCGCCGNCATCCGGAAGGAGCTCGCCGCCAAGCGTGCGCAAGCGACGAAGGCCGAGACGGAGCTGACTCAGGTCCGCGACCAGCTCACAAAGGCCCTCGCTGACCAGTCGAAGGCGGACGACGCCTTGGACGCGGCGCGGCAGGAGCTGGATTCCACGAGTGCCGACATCGACCGTCTCAATGCCGAGATCGACGCGCGGCAGGCGGCGCTCGACCAGCGTGCCGTCGCGATGTACAAGGGCGGCTCGATCGACCTTCTTAGCGCGCTACTGTCCGCGACGAGCTTCGGCGACNTGTTCTCGCGGATCGACCTGTTCTCGTACATCCAGGACTCCGACGCCGAACTCGTCAGCGGGCTCACGGCTGCGCGTACGCAGAACGAGTCGCTGCAGCAGCAGCAGGCGCTGCGCGAGGCCGAGTTGATCTCGCTTCGCCAGAAGGCGGACGCGCAGGCCACCTCGGTGAAGCTCGCCGTGGCCGCTCAGACCAGGCTCACCGCGTCCTTGAGCGCGGACGTGAAGGTGCTGGTGCAGAAGGAGGAGGACGCGCGCGCGGCCGAAGCGATCGCNGCGGCCGGCAACGGGGGCGAAGCGCCGCCGCTGCCCTACAACCCGAACACGATCATCTCGGAGTCCGCCTTCGCCGACTCGGGTTCCATGGACGTCGCGCAGATCCAGGCCTTCCTCCAGGCACAGGGCGGTGGCCTTCGCTCGTATCGGGGACGTGACCAAACGGGCGCCACGAAGACGGCTGCGGAGATGATCGCCGAGGCGGCGACCGCCTGGGAGGTCAACCCCCGTGTGATCCTGGTGACACTCCAGAAGGAGCAGTCACTCATCTCACAGGCCGTGCCGAGCCAGTACGCTCTCGATTGGGCGATGGGCTGCGGGAAGATGGATGGCAGCACGCTCTCGCAGTACCAGGGGTTCGGGAACCAGATCTGGGGCGGNGCGCGCGCGCTGCACCGCAACCGTGCGTCGTGGCACGCGGGGATCTCGCTCTCCATCGACGGCGCCGCCGTCTACCCGAGCAACGCCGCGACGTTCACTCTCTACCGCTACACACCGCATTTCCACGGCAACACGTCGTTCTGGCGCCTGTACTGGCACTACTTCGGCGATCCGGCGAAATAGGCCACTTGCCGCGGAGGCAGCACGCGGAAGATGCTGGGCGTCGGGAGTGGGTTTGGCGCGCTTCATGAGAGCTGTGGGGGCCGCCCTACCGAGGGGGCACCGTGAAGGACCGCGCCACGCGTACGCGCGACGGTGGCGCAGCAGATGCGCCGCCCGCGCGGTCGCTTGCGCCCGATGGACCCCGCTCGGAAGCGGTCCCGGTTCCCGGTCCCGAGTACCTGGCCGCAGTGGTGGAGTCCGCGGACGACGCTATCTTCACGATCGGGGCCGACGGGCACATAACGAGCTGGAACGGCGGGGCGCAGCGTCTGTACGGATACGCTCCCGACGAGGTTATGGGCGAGCACGTCACCATCTTGGCCGGATATGCCAACGCGGCGGAGGCGGAGGAGTACCTTCCCCGGCTCCTGCGCGGGGAGCGGATCGAGCACCTGCGGGTGGAGCGCCGTCACAAGGACGGGCGAATCCTGTTCGTCTCCCTCACCCTGTCCCCTGTCCACGGCTCGGATGGCCGCGTGATCGGCGCGTCCACGGTCGCCCGTGACGTCAGTCAGGAGCGCGAGTGGGAGGACCGTCTTGCTCACCTGGCTCGAAGAGCGGAGCGGCAGGCGGCCGTCCTCGACGTCGTCATGAGAACAACTCCGGACCTGCTGCTCCTCTTCGATGCTGAAGGCCGGTACATGTACGCCAGCGACTCGGCGCTGAGAGTGACCGGTCTCGCGCTCGACCACCTGTACGGGAGGAGGCACGGGGACCTGACCAAGGGCCACGAGCCGCTCGACAAGATCGAGGTCTCGCGGCTCACCGTGGCACGGGAGCACACCGAGGTGAGCGGGGCGATGTCGATCGGACTCGCCGACGGCCGTCGCCACTTCAGCTGCACGCTCACGCTTGTCTCGGATGCCGATGGAGCCGTCACCGGGTGCTTGGCGACGCTGCGGGACGACTCGGTGCGCCGGTCCGCTCAGGCCACGCTGGACGGGGAGAAGGAGTTCACCGACGCGGTGATCGGCGCCGCACCGGGGCTGTTCTTCGCGACGGACCGCGAAGGGCGTTTGATCAGGTGGAACGCCGCCGCTGAACAGTTCGCCGGACTCGACACGGCTGGGATCGCGGGAACCGACACGCTGTCGCTGGTGCTCGAGGAGGACCGCCCGATCGCCGCTGCGGCGATACGCGAGGCGATGGAGGCGGGGGCCAGCCAGGACCAGCTCCGTCTCGAAGGGACCCAGGGCGTTCGCGATGCGCTGATCACCACCCGTCGCACGGATATCGGTGGCGCCCCCTGTGAGCGTCTCCGACATCGAACGCGATCCGTCATATGGGCCTTGGCGCGAGCAGGCGCTGGCCCGCGGCTACCGGTCCGCACTCAGTCTGCCGCTCACCGACCCTCGTGGCGTCACCTGGGGCGTCCTATGTCTGTTCGCGGGGGAGACCGGTGCCTTCGATGATCGCGAGGTGGCGCTGCTCGAGGAGCTCGCGCTGGACCTGTCGTTCGGGGTCGAGAGCATCGGTGTTCGCGCCAAGCGTGACGAGGCCGAGGGCGAGCTGCGGACAAGCTACGTCCGGCTCGAGCACATGATGAGGGACATGGTCGGAGCCATGGGACGGATCGTCGAGGCGCGCGACCCCTATACGCAGGGTCACGAGCGGCGAGTGGCCGAACTCGCTCAGGCGCTGGCTGCGGAGATGGGGATGGACGACGACTCGATCGCGATGGTCCAGATGACTTCGCTCCTCCACGACATCGGGAAGCTCGCCGTGCCGGCCGAGATCCTCACGAAGGCGGGGACGCTGTCGGACTCGGAGTTCGAGATGATCAAGGATCACTCGCGCCAGGGGTACGAGATACTCAAGGAGATCACGTTCCCGTGGCCGATCGCGGATATCGTGCTGCAGCATCACGAGCGCATGGACGGCTCGGGATACCCGTCAGGTCTCAAGGGTGACCAGATACTGCTACCGGCGCGGATCATCGCGGTCGCCGACGTGGTGGAAGCGATGGCGTCGCACCGGCCCTACCGCCCGATCATCGGGCTCGGCCAAGCGCTCCAGGCGCTNNGTGAAGGCACGGGCATGTTCGACCCCGACGTGGTCGCCGCGTGCGAGCGTTTGTACGCCAAGGGCGAGATACGCCTGTGATCGTCTACCTGACCAGCGAGACCAGCGGCAACATCGGCATGTAGAGGAGGAAGCCGATGAACGCGCTCATCATGCCGTAGATGAGCACTGGCACGAACAGCAAGCCGATCCACCAGCGCTCGGCTAGCCGATAGGACAGCCAGAAGGTGGCTATGTCGATCGCGGCCAGTAGCGGTCCCGCGAGCCAACCGATGTTGAGCAGGACGGCGGTAGGCCCGGGCAACGGTGTCGGCATCGTGCTGAACACCTGTGCGAGATAGGGGAAGGCGAAGGTCCCGATCAGGAAGTGCACGATGANGAAGGGTGCTGCGGCGGCCATCGCCACGTACGACACCACACGGAACTGAGTCCGTGGATCGATCCCGTGCCGACGATCGGTGTCCATCCACACCTTGTGGTCGCCGGTTTTGGGCGCGCTTACCTCGTCGGGCATTGGGTTCCCTCCGTGATGCGGATCCGTCCGCGCACGAGTCTAGCACCGTCCTCGCGCACGCGCGCACACCCGTCGGGAGCCGTTGAGCGCGTGATTCGCTATCATGCTGCGAACGAGGGCGCACACGCCCAGGCACTCCGAGTGCGAGGACTGACTCTTGTGACGAAGTACGATCCGCACGCGATAGAGCCCAAGTGGCAGGCGGCCTGGGAATCCGAGGGCCTGTACCACGTTTCCGAGGACCCGTCTCGCCCGAAGAAGTACGTGCTCGAGATGTTCCCGTACCCCTCCGGCGACATCCACATGGGCCACGTCCGCAACTACACGATCGGCGACGTCGTCGCGCGGCATTCGACGATGAATGGCATGAACGTCCTTCATCCCATCGGCTGGGACGCGTTCGGGCTGCCAGCGGAGAACGCCGCGATCAAGTCGGACTCCCACCCCGCCACGTGGACGTACGCCAACATCGAGACGCAGGCCGCCTCGTTCAGGCGGATGGGGTTCTCGTACGACTGGGACCGGACCGTCCGTACCTGCGACCCCGAGTTCTACCGCTGGGGGCAGTGGATCTTCCTGAAGTTCTGGGAGCGCGGCCTGGTGGAGCGCAAGTCCTCGCCGGTCAACTGGTGCCCGTCGTGCAAGACGGTATTGGCCAACGAGCAGGTCATCGGCGAAGGCGTGTGCTGGCGCTGCAAATCAGTGGTCCAGAAGCGCGAGCTGGAGCAGTGGTTCCTTAAGATCACCGAGTACGCGCAGGAGCTCCTGGACGACCTGGACACGCTGACCGGCTGGCCGGAGCGCGTCAAGGCGATGCAGGCGAACTGGATCGGTCGCAGCGAGGGCGCCGAGGTCGAGTTCACGCTCTGCGACACGGCGGGGGATCCGACCGAGCAGCGCATCACCGTGTTCACGACGCGCCCCGACACGCTGTTCGGCTGCTCGTTCTTCCTCCTGGCGCCGGAGCATCCGCTGATCGGTGAGCTCGTGGCCGGAACGGAATACGAGGCCAACGTGCGCGGCATCGTGGACATGGCCGCCAAGGAGACCTCGGTCGAGAGGTCCTCGAGCGACCGGACCAAGCGCGGCGCCTTCACCGGCCGCTACGTCATCAATCCGGTCAACGGCGAGAAGGTGCCGGTCTGGGTCGCTGACTACGTGCTGATGGAGTACGGGACCGGCGCCGTCATGGCGGTGCCCTCCGGGGACCAGCGGGACTTCGACTTCGCCCGTTTCTACGGCCTGCCGATCCCGCCCGTGGTGCTCGCTGAGGACGACCCTCTGCTCCCGGAGCTCGCGGGGGCGCACGAGCGCGTGCGCGCGGACGTGCCATGGGACAACGCCTACGATGCCGGAGGGATCCTCGTCCAGTCGGGCGAGTTCACCGGCATGCGCGGCGGCAAGAAGTCCGAGGCGATGCACGCCGTGACGGCCTGGCTCGCGGAGCGCGGCCTGGGCCGCGAAACGGTCAACTTCCGCCTGCGCGACTGGCTGATCTCGCGTCAGCGCTACTGGGGCAACCCGATCCCGGCGGTCCACTGTCCGACGTGCGGGCTTGTGCCCGTGCCCGAGGACGAGCTGCCGGTCGTGCTCCCCATGAACGTCGACATCACCAAGGGCGAGACGCTCGCGGACCACCCCGAGTTCTACGAGACGACCTGTCCGAAGTGCGGCGGCGCCGCTCGGCGCGAGACCGACACGATGGACACGTTCACCTGTTCGTCCTGGTACTACCTGCGCTACTGCGACGCACGCAACGACGACGCCCCGTTCGATCCCGCGGCCGTCGGCTACTGGATGCCGGTCGACCAGTACATCGGCGGCATCGAGCACGCCATCCTGCACCTGCTGTACTCGCGCTTCTACACGAAGGTCCTGCGCGACGTCGGCCTGTGCGACTTCGGNGANCCGTTCACGAACCTGCTGACGCAGGGGATGGTCAAGCTGGACGGCGCGACGATGTCGAAGTCGAAGGGCAATGTGGTCGCGCCCGAGGACATGATCGCCCGCTACGGTGCGGATGCCCTTCGCGCGTACATCCTGTTCATGGCGCCGCCGGACAAGGACCTCGACTGGTCCTACGACGGGCTCGAGGGCATGTGGCGGTTCCTGAACCGCGCGTGGAAGCTCGTGGACGAGGTCGCCGCCATGCCCGCGTCGTCCGGCGTGAGCGGGCACGGCGCCGCGGCCAAGGCCCTGCGGCGAGCCGCGGCAGCCGCCATCGCCAAGTGCGGCGGCGACATCGAGAGGTTCCAGCTCAATACCGCGATCTCCGCGCTCATGGAGTACGTGAACGCCGTCTACGACTANCGTCGTGACGTGCCGGCGGGATCGCAGGACAACGCGCTGTTGCGGGCTGCTGCCCGCGACCTGGTCATGCTGATGGCGCCGTTCACTCCGCACATGGCGGAGGAGCTGTGGCGGACCGTCCTATGCGAGGACGGATCGGTGCACCGGCAGTCATGGCCTCGGTTCGACCCGTCCGCGCTCGTCAGCAACGAGATCGAGCTGCCCGTCCAGGTCAACGGCAAGGTCCGCGGCCGCGTCGTCGTCGCGGCCGATGCTTCCGAGGAAACGGTCGTCGCCGCGGCGCTGGCACTCCCGAACGTCGTCGCCCATACCACNGGGAAGACGGTTAAGAAGGTCGTGGTCGTACCCGGCAGGCTCGTGAGCATCGTGGTCGGATAGCGCGAACGCACGCCCGGGTCGGATGCCGGTCGGGAACTCGACCGGCCGAGTTGCGATGCTCGTTCGAGGCAGTGGGCGCTCCCAGACACTGCGACATGCCACGAAGCCCGACGCCCCCTCCGCGCGGTCCAGCGAGAGGGGGCGTTCGCGTGCTGCGCGAGATCAGGGACTGGGCGGAGGAGCTGGCGTGCCGCGCGGGCTTCGACGGTCTGCCGCCGCTAGGGCGGACCGCGGGGCGTGTGGCGGTCGTCGCGTGCGTGTGCCTCGGGGCGTGGATGGTCTGGGGTTCCGGACTCGCCGGCGGCGCGAGCGGAGCGCCCGCGCCGGGTGGCGCGCCGACTGCTGTGGGCCAGGAGGCGGCGGATGCGCTGCCGGCGGTCGCGGCGACGGTGACCGTACACGTGGTCGGCGAGGTGCGGCACCCTGGAGTCTACGAGCTTCCCGGCGGCGCCAGGGTGCGTGACGTCGTGGAGGCCGCAGGCGGCCTGCTCGGCGCCGCCGACGAGGCCGCTGTGAACCTCGCACGTATCGCGGTGGACGGCGAGCAGATCGCCGTGCCGCGGAAGGGCACGACGGAAGCGGGAGCTGCAGGCCCCACGGGGACCGGCGCATCCCCGGGCAAGGTGGACCTGAACACCGCGACGGCGGCGGAACTCGACGCCTTGCCGGGTGTCGGGCCCGCCACCGCCGCGAAGATCATCTCCGACCGCACGGCGAACGGGCCGTTCCGGTCGGTGGACGACCTCATGCGGGTCTCGGGAATCGGACCTGCAAAGTTCGACGCCCTCAAAGACCTGGTCCGTGCGAACTGACAGCTCCGGCCCGCGTTCGGCCGACAGGGTCAAGCCGACCCCGAGCGGCCCGGGCAGGCCGTCGATATCACCGCTGCTGTGGGTGGCCGCGGCCGCCTGGGCCGCCTCGCGCGCCGGGACCGAGATCGCGCTGTCGGGTTGGCAGAGCGGCTCGATGGTGGCGACAGTCATCGGATGCGGAGCGTGTCTCGCGCTGCTGGCTGTCGCCGTGGTGTCGAGGCGGCCGGTCCTGCATCTGCTCGCCGTGGCCGCCGCCTGCGCCATGGGGATGGCGCTCGCGTCCGGGGTGTCGCGGGCGGCGGTCGCGTCCGGACTCGATTCGCAGGGTCCGACCTCCTGGAGCGCGACGGTCGTCGCTGATCCGGCCGACGGCTCGTTCGGCACCGACGTGCTCGTCCGGCTCGAGGGGGTGGGCGGCTCTCCAGCGATCCGCGTGTCCTGGCCGGCGGATGTCGCGCCACCGGCATACGGCCAGAGGGTCGACTTCGACGCGCGGCTCAGAGAGGTGGTGCGGGTCGGCGACGCAGGAGCGCGGTCCTTCCGCGACGGCGAGTTGTTGCGCGCGACACCGTGGCGAGTACGGGTCGTGGGGTGGGTCCCGGGGCCGTTCGGGGCCGTATGCGCGTGGCGACAGACCTCGATCGATGCACTGCGCGCCCAGGGCGGGCCCGGCGGCGAAGCGCTCGCGTCGATGCTGTTCGGTGCGCCGGTCCGGGAGGAGGGCGCGGCCGCGCTCGAGGATGCGAAGACCGCCGGGGTAGCGTGGGCGATCGCCGCGTCGGGGTTGCACCTGTCGGTGATCGTGCTTCTGGCCGAACGGCTCGCAGGAATACTGGGCGCAAGCCGCCGCGGACGTTCGATCGCGGCTCTGGTCGCCCTCGCGGTCCTTGGCGCGGCGGCGGGCATGCGGCTGTCGCTGCTGCGCGCGGCCATTGCCGCCACTGCGGCGGTCCTCGCGCACCTGGTCGGGCGCCGACGGGACGCGACCGCGGCTCTCGGCGCAGCGATCGCGCTGCTGGTGATGGTGGATCCATCGGCCGCCTACGATGCGGGGCTGCTGTTGGGGGCGGCTGCGGTCAGTGGGATCGCGCTGCTGTCGGCGCTGGCGAACGCATGGCTCGTACCGGTGATCGGGAAGCGGACCGCGTGGTCGCTGGGCGGCTCAGTGGCGGCGCAAGCGTCGGTCGTCCCGCTGGCAGCGAGCATGTTCGGTGCGGTCTCGCTGCTCGGCCCCGTCACCTTGGCCGTCAGCGGGGTGCCGGTCCAGATCGCGGTCGCGCTCGGCGCCCTCGGTGCGGTCGTCGCTCCGCTGAGCCGGCAGTTCGGCCAGGGGCTTTCGCGTGCCGGGGTCGTGGCGGCGGACCTCGCGACGCGCGTCTGGCAGGTCGCGGCGCGAGTGCCCGGGGCGCTGCTGGCGGTGCCGGCGCCGCCGTGGTGGTTGGCGGGGGCGTGGATCGCAGGGGGCGCTCTGCTGTGGCTGCGGTGGCCGATCCCGCGCAGGGCGCTTCGGGTGCGTGTCGGTGTCAGCGCCGTGATCGCCGCGCTCGTCTGCACCTCGGCGTTCGCGGCGCCCGTCGCCGGTCTCGTGGAGGTCCTTGATGTGGGCCAGGGGGACTGCATCCTGATCCGGGACGCAGGACAGGCGGTGCTGGTGGACACCGGTCCGGACCCGGTGGTGCTCAGACAGGCACTGGCCCGGGCGGGCGTGCATCGTCTCGACGGGCTCGTGCTCACGCATGCCCATGAGGACCATATCGGAGGCCTGGATGGTCTGGCGGGAGTGGCGCGGCCGGGCTGGATAGGCGTTCCTGATGTTCAGGACCCGGCTGTATCGGCACTGGCCGCCCGTGCGGCATCCGACGCGGACTCCGTCGTGTCCCTGCGCAGGGGGATGGAGTTCTCCGTCGGGCGCGTGAAAGTGCGCGTGCTGTGGCCACGAGGCGGGGACGTGCGTCTGTCGGCCAACGACACGAGCGTGATCCTGCTGCTGGAGAAGGACGGGCATAGGGCGCTGCTGCTCGGTGACGCGGAAGCGCAGGCCCAGTCGGGTGCGCTGGAAGCGTGGAGTGGGAGGGTGGAGATGCTGAAGGTCGCGCATCATGGAAGCGTCAACGGCAACGTGCCGGAGGCGCTGGCGATCTGGCGGCCCTCGGTAGCTCTGATCAGCGTGGGCGCCGGCAACAAGTTCGGGCACCCGTCGGCCGAAGCTCTGGCGACACTCGGCGGGATGGGCGTCACGGTGCGCAGGACCGACCTGGAGGGCGATCTCGGGTGGGAACCGGCGCGGGGTGCAGCCTCCGAGGACGTCGGCCTGCCTCAGCCGCTGTGCGACAATCGCTCCCGAGAGCGGCGGATGGCCGGTCTCCCGCCGTCCCGAGGGCAGGTCCGAGCGTGGCAACAGCGAGCCTCAGCGATCTCAAGCCGGTCTATCTCATATACGGCTCGGAAGAGTTGCTGCTCGAGCGCGCCGAGAAGCGGCTGCACGACCGGCTCGCGGCCGTCGCCGATCTCGATTTCAACTATGAGACGTTCGACGGGGCCACGGTCTCCGTCGACGACGTGATCAACGCCGCGAACACGATGCCCTTCCTGAGCGAGCGGCGACTCGTGGTGGTGCGCAACGTCGACAAGCTCGATGCTGCCGGTCTCGAGAAGCTGGCCGGCTACGCGAAGGNCCCGGCGCACTACACGTGCCTGGTGCTCGTCGCAGCGAAGATCGCCAAGAACTCGAAGCTGTACCGCGCCGCGGCGNCGACCGGCGTCGCCTACGAATACGCGGCGCCGAAGCGCAACGCGTACGCAGGCGAGGTCGCCAAGCTGCTGAGGGAGCGCGGCAAGACGATGGCGATGCCGACGGCGCAGCTGCTCGTCGACGTGGTCGGCCGGGACCTGCGCCGGCTGGACATCGAGGCTGCCAAGCTCGCCACGTACGTCGGCGACGCGGAACGCATATCAGCCGACGACGTGCGCGCGGTGGCATCGGCGACCGCCGAGGCGTCCGTCTTCGAGCTGTCGGACGCGGTCGGTGAGCGAGACGTGACGCGCGCGATGCGCGTGCTGCGGCGACTGCTCGATGCGGGCGAGACTCCGCTCGGCGTGGAAGCGATGCTGGCGCGCCACGTCCGCGCGCTGATCGGCGCGCGCGCGCTGTCAGACAGGGGAGTGAGCCCGGATGCCATGGCGCCCGAGATCGGGATGGCGCCTTGGCAGGCGCGCAACGCCGCGAAGCAGGCGTCGCGTTACGAACCGAAGGAGCTCGTTACCGCGCTACGCGGGCTCGCTGCTGTGGAAGAGGAAATGAAGACGAGCCCCACAGATGCCGGGCTCGTCATCGAACGCTGGATCGTGAAGACCGCTGGCGCGGCCGGGTCGCGCGGGAAGGCCTAGTCGGCCATCTTCGCGACGGCGGACGCGATACCGCTCTTGCGGTTGGCCGCCTGGTTCTTGTGGATGACACCCTTGCTCGCCGCGCGATCGAGCTCACGGTTCGCAGCCTGCAGGCCTGCGAGCGCAGCGGCCTTGTCGCCGGCAGCGATCGCTTCATTGACCTTCTTGACCGCGGTCTTGACGCCGCTGCGGACCGACTTGTTCGTCGCCGCCGACTTGGCGTTGGTGAGTACGCGCTTCTTCTGGCTCTTGATGTTGGCCAACTTGAGGTCGTTCCTTCCCAGTGTCTGTGAATGGTGCCCGTCCGCGCGGTGGGCCGCCGACGAACCGTCAGATGGTAGCACGGGGGCGGCCGGAGCCACAAGGACTACCACGCTCCCGGGTGTGTCGCAGCACTGACACTCAGGACCCGGACGCTCGGGACAGCAGCGCCGAGGCGTGGCTGCTATCATTCCCAGCCATGACCGACCCCACCCTCATCCGCAACTTCTCGATCATCGCGCACATCGACCANGGCAAGTCAACGCTCGCCGATCGCGTGCTGCAGCTCACGCACACGATCGAGGACCGCGACATGGTCGAGCAGGTGCTGGACTCGATGGACATCGAGCGGGAGCGCGGCATCACCATTAAGGCGCAGGCCGTCCGGGTGCTCTACACCGCGGACGACGGCGTCGAGTACACGCTCAACCTCATCGACACGCCGGGCCACGTCGACTTCACCTATGAGGTCTCGCGCTCGCTGCAGGCGTGCGAGGGTGCGCTGCTCGTCGTGGACTCCACCCAGGGCGTCGAGGCGCAGACCGTGGCCAACGCCCTGATGGCCATGAACGCGCACCTGGAGATCATCCCGCTCATCAACAAGATCGACCTGCCTTCGGCCGACGTGGAGCGCGTGCGCCACGAGATCGAGGAGGCGCTGGCCATCCCTGCGGGCGACGCGGTCCTCGCGTCGGGCAAGACCGGCATCGGCGTGAAGGACGCACTCGAGGCGGTGATCAAGCACGTGCCGCATCCGGTCGGTGATCCGGCCGCTCCTCTGAAGGCGCTCATCTTCGATTCCTTCTTCGATGCCTACCGCGGCGTCGTGGCGCTGATCCGCGTGGTCGACGGGCGCATCGCCAAGGGGATGAGGGTGCGTCTCATGGCTGGCGGGACCGACACCGACGTGGAGGAGGTCGGCGTCCGCCGGCCGGTCCACGTGCCGGTCGACGAACTCGGGGTGGGAGAGGTCGGCTACCTCGTTACCGGCCTGAAGGACCCGTCGCTCGTGAAGGTCGGCGACACGGTGACCCTCGCGCGCCATGGTGCGCACGAGNCGCTCCCGGGCTACCGCGACGTCAAGCCGATGGTGTACACAGGCCTGTTCCCGATCGATGGCGACCAGTACCCCGAGCTTCGCGACGCGCTGGATAAGCTGCGTCTGAACGACCCGGCGATCATCTACGAGCCCGAGTCGAGCCACGCCCTCGGGTTCGGGTTCCGGTGCGGCTTTCTCGGACTGCTGCACATGGAGATCGTGAAGGAGCGCCTGGAGCGGGAGTTCGACCTCGACCTGCTGGCCACCGCGCCGTCGGTCGAGTACCACGTACACAAGACGAACGGCGAGATGGTCCAGGTCCACTCGCCTCAGGACATGCCCGACCCGGGAACGGTCGACCGGATCGAGGAGCCCTACCTCAAGGTCACCGTGCTGGTGCCGCCCGAGTTCGTCGGGGCGATCATGGAGCTCACAGAGCTGCACCGGTCGACGTTCGTGAACATGCAGTACCTGAGCGCCACCACCGTCGAGATGCACTACGAGATGCCCCTGTCCGAGCTGATCATGGACTTCTTCGACCAGCTCAAGAGCCGCACCCGTGGCTACGCCTCGCTCGACTACGAAGTCATGGACTATCGCCCGAGCGCGCTGGTGAAGCTCGACGTGCTGCTGGCCGGCAAGCCGGTCGACGCGCTGTCTTTCATCGTGCACAAGGACAAGGCGTTCGCCCGCGGCAAGATGCTGACGGAGAAGCTCCGCGGCATCATCCCGCGGCAGATGTTCGAGGTNCCGATCCAGGCGGCGATCGGGGGCAAGATCATCGCCCGCGAGACGGTGCGTGCGATGCGCAAGGACGTCATCGCCAAGTGTTACGGCGGCGACATCTCGCGTAAGCGCAAGCTGCTGGAGAAGCAGAAGAAGGGCAAGAAGCGCATGAAGCAGGTCGGCACGATCGAGGTGCCGCAGGAGGCTTTCATGGCGATCCTGAAGGTCGATGAAGGNTGATGCCCGCAGGCGGCGCCGCCCCGGCGCCTTCCAGCGGACTCGCTGCGCTCNCCGCTGAAGCCGCCGGCGCCGCCCCGACTCCGGTATCGCTGTANGTCCACGTCCCGTTCTGCCTGTCGAAGTGCGCTTACTGCGACTTCTACTCCGAGCCGGGGAAGCCCGACCGGTACTCCCGCTTCGTGGATGCGGCGCTGTTCGAGGCGGGCCACTGGTCGCACTACGACCTTCTCGATGACGTGCCGACGATGTACATCGGCGGAGGGACGCCCACGGTCCTGGGCACAGAGCTCGTGCGGCTCGTTCGCGGGCTGCGTGAGACCGCGCGCCTGCGCCCGGACGCCGAGATCACCGTCGAGACCAACCCCGAGACCACAGACGCCGACCTCATCGCGCAGCTCGTGGAGGCAGCGGTCAACCGGTTCTCGCTCGGCGTGCAGAGCTTCGACGACGCGGTGCTGGCCACCCTCGGCCGTTGCCACGACGCAGCGCGGACGGAGGCTGCGCTCGAGGTGCTGCGCGCTTCCGGCGTCCCATTCTCGATCGACCTGATCTGCGGCGTGCCGGGCCAGTCATTCGAATCCTGGGACGCCACGCTCGAACGGGCGGTGGGGTGTGGCGCGCGGCACGTGTCCGTCTACCCACTCACCGTCGAGGACGGCACGCCGTTGGCCGCGGCCATCGCCGACGGGCATCAGGCGGCGCCCGACCCCGACGTCGCCGCGGACATGATGCTCGCCGCGGAGGTGGCGCTCGCGGCCGTGGGGATGCCCCGCTACGAGGTCGCCAACTACGCGCAGCCGGGTCACGAAGCGCGCCACAACCTGGTGTACTGGACCGGCGGAGCCTACCTCGGCGTCGGACCGCACGCCGCGAGCATGCTCCCGTACGCCGAGTTCCAGCGCGTCGCTGAGGCGGAGGGGTGGAAGCTGGACGCCGAAGTCGCGGGAACGCCCGCACGCGCGCGGTTCACCCGTGAGGTGTCCCTGGAGGACTACCTGCGACGGCCGCTCGCGCAACCGGAGCCGCTCGAGGTACTCACCGCGCAGGAGGTCATGCGGGAAGACGTGATGCTGGGCCTCCGTCTGAGCCGAGGCGTGGCCGTGGAGATGGTCGAGGCCGCCGGGCTGGGCGAGACGCTGGCGTCACTGGCGGAGCGCGAGCTCGTTTCGATCGCGGAGGACGAGGACGGCGCCGCCCGATGGCGGACCACCCAGCGCGGCTGGCTGCTGGGCAACCAGGTGTTCGGTGCGGTTTGGGCGGGAGAGTGAGCGGGTCGTTGCAAGGCATGGTAGCGCCACCCGGCCCGATCTTCGGGACGCCGCAGCGTCGCTCTCCGCGTTAGCACTCGCTATACTTGACTGCTAGGGACGCAGGTCGCGTCCTCTCCGAAGCGATCGAGGAGTCCCGCACGATGCTGTCCGACCGCAGACGGATAGTCCTGCAGGCGTTGGTGAACGAATACGTTCGCAGCGCTCAGCCCGTCGCGTCCAAAGCGCTGGTCGACCGGTACGACCTGCGCGTCAGCCCCGCGACCGTCCGCAACGAGCTGTCGTTCCTCGAAGAGACGGGGCACGTGTTCCAGCCCCACGTGTCGGCGGGGCGTGTCCCTACCGACGTGGGATACCGCGCGTTCGTCGACGCGATGCTCGAGGCGGGTTCGGAGCAGGGCCTCACCCCGGCCGAGGTCGAGTCGGTCCGCAAGCAGTACCACGCCCTCGAGCACGAGGTCGCCGACGCGATGCGCGAGACCAGCGCCCTGCTCTCGCGTCTCACGAACTACGTCGCGGTCGTGATCGCCCCCACCCTTCGACGCTCCCGCATCCGCAGGATCAACCTGGTCTGGATCGGGGAGGCGCGTGCGGTCCTGGTCGTCGTCACCGACTCGGGCCAGGTGGCCGACCGGACGATCGAGCTCGTCGAGCCGGTGAGCCCCGAGGCGCTGGTGCGCGTCGAGGCGATGCTCAACGCGGCGCTCGACGGCAAGGTCGGTGACGAGGTCCGCGAAGCGCGCGGCGGGGTCGAGTCCGCTACGGCGCTTCCCGCGCGGGTGACGGCGCAGGTACTCGACGAGGTCATCGATTGCCTGCTCGAGGCCGACGCGGACGCCGTCGTCTCCGGTGGCGTCTCCACTCTTCTGACGCAGCCCGAGTTCGCGGACCCGCGACTCGTGGGACCGCTGGTACATCTGCTGGAAGACGGGCTCGAGACGCTGCACATGCTGACATCGCTGATGCAGACCGATGATGTGGTGGTGCGCATCGGCGCCGAGAACCCGGTGGGGCTCGACAGGATGTCGGTGGTCGCGGCAAGCTACGAGGCCGGCGGCACCGAGGGCGTCATCGGGGTCATCGGCCCGACGCGGATGGACTACGCCCGTGCGGTGAGCGCCGTTCGCACCGTGGCCGACGGCCTCAGCGATGCACTGGGCTGACGCAGGCCGAAGCTTGCCGGCACGGACCTCACAGACCACAGAAGAAGCCGTGAACGTCATAGGGACCCAGGAGCCCAGATGCCCGCCACAAGTGACTACTACGAGGTACTCGGCGTCCCGCGCGACGCTACCGACGCCGACATCAAGAAGGCGTTCCGCAGCCGCGCCCGCGACGTCCACCCGGACACCAGCGACCACGACAACGCCGAGGAGCTCTTCAAGGAGCTGAACGAGGCCTACGAGGTGCTGTCCGACTCCGAGAAGCGCGCGAACTACGACCGGTTCGGGACAGCGAACCCGCAGTCGCGGTTCCCGGGTGGCTACACCTACGGCGATCCGTTCGGCGGGGCCGGCATCGGAGACCTGTTCTCCGTCATCTTCGACGGCGTGATGGGCGGAGCGGCGCGCCAGGAGGCGCGCACTGAAGGCCGCGACATGGCCGCGCAGGTGGTCGTGACTCTCGAGGAAGCGGCGCGGGGCACCGTCAAGGAGGTCTCCTACCAGCGCGTGGCGCCCTGTTCGGCGTGTTCGGGCACGGGCGCCGCTGCGGGTGGGACGGCCAAGACCTGCCCCGACTGCGGCGGCGTGGGCCAGGTCGTGAGCTCGCGCAGGACGTTCCTGGGCACGTTCCAGTCGACGGCGCCGTGCCAGCGGTGCGCCGCGACCGGGACGATCGTCGATCCGCCGTGTCCCTCGTGCGGCGGCCATGGCCGCTCGCAGGCCCGCGAGAACGTGTCCGCCGAGATCCCCGCGGGGGTCCGGGACGGTCAGACGATCGTGATCCCCGGGATGGGGGAAGCCGGGCTGCGCGGCTCGACGTCGGGCGACCTGCAGGTGACGGTGCGAGTGCGGCAGCATGAGTTCCTGCATCGCGACGGAGACGACCTGCACGCTCGCGCCTCGGTGCCGATGACCACGGCGGCGCTCGGTGGCGAGATCGAGGTGCCGGGCCTGTTCGGTCCCGTTCCGGTCAAGGTCGGGTCCGGGACGCAGAACGACGACGTGCTGACGGTCAAGGGAGCGGGCATGCCGCGGGCGCGCGGAGGCAACGGCGACCTGATAGTGCACGCGAACGTCGTCGTTCCCACAAAGCTGTCCAAGGCACAGAGCGCGCTGCTCGAGCAGCTGTCGGACTCGATGGGGGACAAGCATTCCAAGTCACCTTTGCACAAGGTCCGGGACTGGTTGGGGATGTGACCGGTGTCTCTGCATCGCTTCTTCCTGAGTGACACGCTCGGGCCGGCACCGGCGACCGGGATGGTCCTCCCGTTGAGCGAGGGTGACCTGCACCACCTGTCCCGCGTGCTCCGGCTCGTGGCGGGGGACCGCATCATGGTCGTGGATCCGGACGGCGCGGAAGCCGAGGCGACCCTCGTGGAGGTGTCGCCGACGATGGTGCGCGCCTACGTCGAGGAGCCCGCGCTTCGCCCGCCGCGACCGCGCGTCGTGCTCGCCCTGGCGGTCTCACGCCGGGAGCGCATGGAGATGGCGATCCAGAAGGCCACGGAGCTCGGGGTGAGCGAGATATGGCCCCTCATGACCGAACGCTGCGTCGTGCGCCTCGATGACGAACGCGTGGGACGGCGCGCCGAACGCTGGCGGCGGATCGCCGAGGAGGCTGCGAAGCAGTCACAACGCATCGACGTCCCCCTGGTCCGGGAGCCCCTCTCTGTCGGGGAGTTCGCTGCGAAGGCCGGACGGTTCGAGATCGTCCTCGTGCCGTGGGAGGAGGCGTCGTCAGAGGGGTTGGGGATCGGCGCCGCGCTGGAGGACGGAGGCGCGACCGCCCGGACCACGGTCGCAGTGGTGGTCGGTCCCGAAGGCGGGCTGACCGCTTCGGAGGTAACCGCCCTCGAGGCCGCGGGGGGCGTGATCGTGACACTCGGTGACACCATCCTGCGCACGGAGACCGCGGCGATCGTGGTGGTTGCCTTGCTCGAATACGAACTCGGATCGCTGGGTGGCCGTGGCCGCTGACGCGCCGCGCGTGGCGCTTCGCACGCTCGGATGCAAGGTGAACCGCGCGGAGAGCGAGTCGCTCGCGGAATCCCTGAGGTCGCTCGGCGTGGCTGTGGGGGAGGACCCGGGGCCCACCGGTACCATCGTCGTCAACACGTGCACGGTGACGGCCGAGGCCGACGCGAAGGCGCGCAAGGAGGTGCGCCGGGCGCTCGCGGCGACGCAGGGGACGGTCGTGGTGACCGGGTGCCTCGCAGCCCTCGAAGCCGAGATGTTGAGGGCTCTCGGAGACCGGGTCGTGGTGGTCTGCGACCGCGAGTCGTTGCGCGCCACCGTCGCGGGCATCGTGGGCGTGGGGGATGCGTCCGGCGGGAAGCAGCTGGCGACGGTGTTCGGGACCGCGAGCGGCGCATGCGGCACCTTCCGGACGCGCGCGCTGGTGAAGGTCCAGGACGGCTGCGACAACCGGTGCGCCTACTGCATCGTGCCGGATGCGCGCGGACTGTCGCGCAGCGTTGCGGCGGCGGAGATCCTGCGGCGCGTCGAGGCGCTTTGTGTCGCCGGGACCGCTGAGATCGTGCTGACCGGTGTGAACCTGGGGCGCTACACGGACGGGGCGGCCGCACCGGACCTGGCCGCGCTGATCGAGCTCCTCGCAAAGACTGGCATCGCGCGCATCCGGCTCTCGTCGATCGAGCCACCGGACCTGACCGAGCGGTTCCTGCGTGTGCTCGGGCGCACCGCGGCGGTCGCGCCGCACCTTCACGTCCCGCTGCAGTCAGGCAGCGACCGGACGCTCTCACGCATGGGCCGACGGTACGACACGCGAGCGTACGCGGACGCGCTGGCACGGGCCCGTGCCGCGCTCCCCGGCGTGGCCGTCACCACCGACGTGATCGCCGGCTTCCCNGGCGAGACCGACGCGGACGCAGCGGACTCCCTCGCGTTCGTGGCCCGTTGCGGGTTCGCGAAGCTGCACGTCTTCCGCTACTCGAAGCGCGCCGGTACGCCCGCGGCGTCGACGGACGGCCAGGTCGCCGCGCCGGTGAAGGCGGAGCGGGCGCGGGCGCTGCGCGAACTCGGCGGGGCGTTGGAGACCGCGTACGCGGCCGGCCGTGACGGCCAGGGCGCCGACCTGCTCGTGGAGGCGGTCAGAGAGGGTGTCGCCCACGGCACGACCGGAGACCACCTGCGGGTGACCGTGTGCTACCCGGATGCGCACGCGGGCGATCTGGTCCCGGTCAGACTCGCGCTCGACGACGACGGCAGTCTACGCGGGTACTATGTAGAAGAGACGCGCGCCAGGGTCTGACGCGCGTCAACGCACACGAAGGAGCGCCTCTTGTCACAGTCCGAGATCCGTCTGGTCGTGCCCGACGGCCGCGACATGCTCGATCTGCTCGGCCAGGGTGACCACCTGCTCAAGCTGATCGAGGACCAGTTCGAGGCCGACATCCGCGTCCGCGGGAACGAGATCACCATCGCCGGAGAACCCCAGGAGGCACAGGCGGTCTCCGCTCTGTTCACCGAGATGCTGCAGCTCGTCGAGGGCGGCCAGCCCCTGACTCCCGAGGCGATCGACCGCAGCATCGACATGCTCAAACGCGGGGANTTCAGCCCGGTCAAGGTGTTCTCCGACGTCATCCTGACCCACCGCGGCAAGACGATCAGGCCCAAGACGGCGGGCCAGAAGCGCTACGTCGACGCGATCCGGAAGAACACGATCACTTTCGGGATCGGTCCGGCCGGCACCGGTAAGACCTATCTCGCCATGGCTATGGCCGTGGACGCTCTCAAGCGCAAGGATGTCGGCCGGATCATCCTGACGCGGCCTGCGGTGGAGGCGGGGGAGAAGCTGGGCTACCTGCCCGGCAACCTGTTCGAGAAGGTGGACCCGTACCTGCGCCCGCTGTACGACGCGCTCTTCGACATGATGGACATCGAGAAGTCGACGTCGCTGACGGAGCGCGGGGTCATCGAGGTCGCTCCGCTCGCGTTCATGCGAGGGCGCACGCTCAACGACTCCTTCGTCGTTCTCGACGAAGCCCAGAACACGAGCCCCGAGCAGATGAAGATGTTCCTGACCCGCCTGGGCTTCGGCTCGAAGGTGGTCATCACCGGTGACGTCACCCAGATCGACCTGCCGGCCGGCACGTCCGGACTGCGACAGGTGCGGGACATCCTCGACGGAGTCCAGGACCTCGAGTTCGTCGACCTCGAGAGCCGGGACGTCGTGCGGCACAAGCTCGTCCAGCACATCGTGACCGCGTACAGCAGGTACGACGAGGCACGCAACGCCGCGAGGAGCGCCGCTGACGCCCGCGGCGCCACGAACGAGAGCCATGCCTGACGCGAAGCCCCGTTTCGAGCGGTTCTGGCCCCGTCGCGGCATCATGGCGACCGTGGAGGGCCGGCGCATCGTCGGCGAGGTCTTCCGCCTCTCGTCCATCGCGTTGACCATCGCGATGCTCACGCTCGGAGTCTTCTCACTGGGCGCCTACGCACTCGGATGGCTTGCGGGCGAGACTCTCGCGGACCTCGCGATCGGGGTGGTCGGAGGCGTCATCGCGGTCGCGACCGCCTTCGCTGCGCTGCCGNTGGTCGGGCGGCTGTCCGGCCTCGGGGACGACATCCGCCTGCTCGAGCTGTGCGACCCGGGCGCTCCGCTGCTGCGCGACCTGATGGAGGCGGCCCCGGGTACCTACAACCATTCGATCATGACCGGCGCGATGGCGGAGGCGGTCGCTCACGAGATCGGGGCGAACGCGCTGCTGGCTCGCGCGGGGGCGTACTACCACGATGTCGGCAAGATCGACCGGCCCAAGTTCTTCGCCGAGAACCAGATGGGCACCCACAACCCTCACGACGTGGCGCGGCCCGAGCAGAGCGCGATGGTGATCATCGCTCACGTCCAGGACGGCGTCGAGCGCGCCACCCGCGCGCGGCTGCCGCAGCCGGTCATCGACATCGTCGCGCATCACCATGGGTCGTCGTTGGTGACGTTCTTCTACCGCAAGGCCACTGCGGGGGGGTTGGTCGTGAACGAGGCGCCGTTCCGGTATCCAGGGACGATCCCGCAGTCGCGCGAGGCGGCCATCGTCATGCTTGCCGACGCCGCTGAGGCCGCGGGNAGGGCACTGGCGGACAGCGGCCCGGTGCAGATCGAGTCAGCCGTGCGGCGCATCGTCGAATCGAAGCGCGCGGACGGGCAGCTCGCAGACTCGGGGATGAGCGCCGCCGACACGGAGGCGGCAGTGGTCGTGTTCAGCAGGATGCTCTCGGGTCAGCGCCACACCCGCGCGGAATACCCGCAGACCCCCTCAGAAGGGACCGAAGATGTTGGTGAGAGTCAGCTCTAACCGGGACGCCGAGCCGCTCGCCCTGGACGCCTTCGAATCGCTGGCGGTCTTCGTCCTGCGGATGGAGGACGCCCCGGACGCGGTCGAGCTGTCGGTGGCCCTCGTGGACCCCGATGAGATCGCGAAGCTCAACCTCTCATACCGCGGGGTGGAGGGGCCGACCGACGTGCTGTCGTTCGGCTGCGACGACCCAGAGCCGGTGGACTCGGACGAGCCGATCGCCATCGGTGACGTCGTCATCGCGCCCGAGGTCGCTCAGTCTCAGGCCATCGACCTTGGCACGACCGTCGAGTCCGAGCTCGATCTGCTCTTGGTGCACGGAGTACTCCACCTTCTCGGCTACGACCATGACAGCGACGAGGACGCCGCCGTCATGCAGGCCCGCGAGCGAGCGGTCCTCGCGGCGTGGGCCAACGCCGAGCGATAGGTCGGCGACCCCGTGCGAAGCGGCTCCATCCTGTGGTCTTTCAATTATGCGATCCGCGGGATCGTCCACGGGTTGCGCANCCAGCGCAACNTGCGCATCCACGTGGGCGCGGCGGTCCTCGTGTTCGTGCTGGCGCTCGCGCTGGGGGTGCAGAACCTCGAGCTCGTCGCCCTGTTGCTCGCAGTCGGGTTCGTCATCGTGAGCGAGCTCTTGAACACCGCGATCGAGGCCGTGGTCGATCTGACCACCGAGGGGTACGACCCGCTGGCTGCGATAGCGAAGGACGTGGCCGCCGGCGCGGTGCTCGTCTCGGCCGTGACGGCGCTGGCGGTCGGGTACGTGGTGTTCGTCGACCGGCTCGTCCCGGTCGCCGAGGTCGGCCTGCAGTTCGTCCATGCCGCGGACGCGACGATCACAGTGATGGCGCTCGCGTTGACCAGCATCGGCGTGCTCATCGTCAAGGCGGTCAGACAAGAGGAGGGCACGTCGTTCCTTCATGGAGGTTGGCCCAGTGGCCACACCGCGCTCGCCTTCGCTGCAGCGTCGGCCATCGGGTACGCGACCTCCTCCGCGAAGGCGATGGTGCTCGCGCTGTTCATCGCCGTGCTCGTCGCGCAGAGCCGCGTGGAGTCTGGAGCCCACTCGATCCCGCAGACCGTTCTGGGCGCGTTGCTCGGCTTGCTGCTCGCGACGGCGGTCTTTCAGATATTCTGAACGGGAACTGCCGCTCATCGCGGCCACACAGGCCGGTCCGCGGCAGCCATGACAGTCCGTGGAGGAGCACATGGCCGTCGTCTCGACACTGATCGCCGTCGCCGTCCTCGTACTCGGCGTCGCCTCCTGCTTCGTCGTCAGCGCGGCCGAGCTCGCCGTGAGCGCTGTGACCCCCCAGCGGGTCCGGCGGTTGCGGGAGACATCGGCGCGCGGCGCGGTGCAGCTGGATGTCCTGGCCGAGCGTCCCAGTCACCTTGGCGCGGCACACGCGCTCGTTGCCGGGCTCACGTTCGCCGCGGCCGCTTCCGCGTCTGCGTGGACGCTGGAGACGGTTTGGCTCGGCGTTCCGGCGTGGGCGGACGCGGCACTGAGCGTCGTGGTCGGCGCCGCGGTGGTCTTCATGCTCGGCGAGGCGCTGCCGCGGGCGATGGTGACCGCCAACCCGGAGGACGTCGGGCTCGCGGTCGCACCGGCGGCGCGGTTGGTCACGGCGATCTTCTACCCGCTGGCGCGAGCGCTGTCCGCGCCGTGGACCGCCGCGACCCGCCTTGTCACGGGCGAACGTGGCCCGGACGTGCCGTGGGCGGAGCTGGGCGATGGCTACCGCGCGGGTGACGAGGAGTCCCAAACGAGCGACGAGGCCGAGGCGATCCTCGATGCGGTCGCGGGCCTGGAGGACAAGGTGGCTCGCGAAGTCATGGTGCCCCGAACTGACATGATCGCGATCGAGGACACCGCGACGCTGACCGAGGCGCTCGCCGCGATAACCGCCGCGGGTGTGTCGCGGATGCCGGTCTATCACGACACGCTCGACGACATCCGCGGCATCCTCTACGCGAAGGACCTGCTGCCGGCCCTGGCCGGACCGGAGGAGGGCGTGCGGCCCGCGGACCTGGTGCGCCCGGCGCTGTTCGTTCCCGAGACGAAGCCGGTGGACGAGCTGTTGCGCGAGATGCGCCGCGAGCTGTTGCGCGAGATGCGCCGCCGCACGCACATCGCGATCGTGGCGGACGAGTACGGCGGCACCGCGGGGCTTGTGACGATCGAGGACCTGCTNGAGGAGATCGTNGGCGAGATCTACGACGAGTACGACCCGCAGGTCGCGATGGTCACGACGCTCCCGGACGGACGCGTGCGTATGGACGCCCGCATGAGCATCGATGACCTCGACGAGCTGTTCGGCACCGTGCTGGAGGTCGAGGGAGACACCGCCGGCGGGCTGTTCACCGAGCTGGCAGGCCACATCCCGCAAGCGGGGGAGTCGGTCGAGGTGCAGGGTCTGCGCTTCACTGTCGAGAAGATGGAGGGCAACCGGGTCCGGCAGCTCGTCGTCGAACNGGTCCCGCCCCATGAGGNCGAGGAGGCACGCGAATGACCGAGACCACGAAGGCCGACCTGGCGTTGCTCGCCTTCGCCCGCGAGGCGCAGGAGAAGGCGTACGCGCCGTACTCGAACTTCCGCGTGGGAGCGGCGATCTACGCCGGCGGCGAGATCTACCAGGGATGCAACGTCGAGAACGCGGCGTACGGATCCACGGTGTGCGCGGAGCGGGGGGCCGCGATGGCCGCGGTGCTCGCCGGCAACACGTTCTTCGACGCGATCGCGGTCGTGGGGGACTCCGAGGACCCGACCGTCCCGTGCGGTGCGTGCCGGCAGTTCCTGGCGGAGTTCAATCCGGAGATGCGCGTCGTGATGGGCGCGCNGAGCGAGCACGTGCGGGTCTCGAGCCTCGACGACCTGTTCCCTGATGCGTTCGTGCGCGGTTACCTCGACCAAGACGCGTCCCGCCCGTGAGCGACGCGCCCGCATACGAGGNGGTCCACAGCGGGTTCGTCGCGCTGGTGGGAAGGCCGAACGCCGGCAAGTCGACGCTCGTGAACGCGCTGGTCGGCCAGAAGGTCGCGATCGTCTCGGACAAGCCCCAGACGACGCGGCACCGGCTTCGCGCCATCCTCGACTCCGAGGACTCGCAGATCGTTCTGGTCGACACGCCCGGACTGCACAAGCCCCACGACGCCCTGGGCGAGGAGCTCAACAAGAGCGCGCTGATGGCGCTTCGGGACGTGGACGTCGCGTGCATGGTCGTCGACCTCTCGCAGCCGGTCGGCGGGGGAGACCGGTGGGTGGCCGCGCACGTGGCCGCCACGTCCGCCAAGCGCGTGCTCGTGCTGACCAAGGCCGACCTGCCGTCCACCGTGCCGATAGAGAAGCGCGTGGCGGACGCCAGCGCGCTCCTCGCGTTCGACGACGTGATCGTCCTCTCCGCCAAGGAGCGGTTCAACTTGGAAGGGTTCGTGGCGGTCGTGTCCGCGATGCTGCCGATCGGTCCGCGGTTCTTCCCCCGGGAGATGACCTCGGACCAGCCTGAAGAGGTCGTCGTCGCCGAGCTCATCCGAGAGAAGGTGCTGTGGCATACCNGCGACGAGGTCCCTCACTCCGTGGGAGCCGCGATCGACGAGCTGCGGTACGACGAGGAGCGGGGCACGACGATNGTGCACGCGACGATCTACGTGGAGCGCGAGAGCCAGCAGGGGATCGTCGTGGGGTCCGGTGGCGCCATGGTGAAACGGATCGGGACCGAGGCCCGCAAGGACCTCGAGACGTTGTTCGGCACGAAGGTCTACCTCGACCTTGCGGTGAGGGTTCGCAAAGACTGGCGCAGTGATGGCGCTCAGATCGAGCGCTTCGGATACGGTGAAGGACTGTGATGGCCATGGACGCCGGGACACTCGCGGCGATGATCGATNAGACACTGCTCAAACCCACGGCCGGTGACGCCGCCGGGCGGGAATGGATCGCNGCGCAGCGGGATGCGGGGTTCGCCTCGCTNTGTGTCATGCCGGCGCTGGTCCCGGCCGCTGCGGCGATGCTGGCCGGCACCNGCACAGCCGTCTGCACGGTGGTGGCGTTCCCGCTCGGGTACGCCCTGTCCGCCTCGAAGGCGGACGAGGCGCGACGCGTGATCGCAGCCGGCGCGCAGGAGGTCGACATGGTGATCCGCATCGGCGCGGTCCTCGAGGGCGACCTCGCGGGTGCGGAGGCGGATGTCGCGGCGGTCGCGGAGGCGGTGGCCGACGAGAGCGCGGGCGACGCCCTGCTCAAGGTGATCCTCGAGACCGGCTACCTCACGCCGGAACAGATGCACGCCGCGTGTCTCGCCGCCGTACGCGGCGGCGCCCACTTCGTGAAGACCTCGACCGGCTTCGGTCCCAGGGGCGCGAGCGTGGAGGACGTGCGCCTCATGCGTGCCGCCGTGGGACCGCAGACGGGCGTGAAGGCCGCGGGCGGCATACGCGACCTCGCGAGCGCGCTGTCGATGATCGAGGCCGGCGCGTCGCGGATCGGCACGTCCGCCGGNCTTGAGATCGTCTCGGCCCTCCGGTCCNCCGGGTCCGGGTCGTAAGGCGGCCGGGTGCCCGCGTACCCCCTCAGGGTCCTCGTGCTGCGCAAGACCAAGCTGGGCGAGACCGACCTGATCCTGAACCTGCTCGCGGCCGACGGGCGGCAGGTCCGCGCCGTCGCGAAGGGCGCGCGAAAGCCGCGTGGCAAGCTCGGCGCTCGGGTGGAGCCGTTCACCGTGCTGGATGTCCTGCTGCACACGGGACGCTCGCTCGAGATCCTCGCGGAGGCCGAGACGGTCGCCTCCCACGACGCCATCCGCNCCGACTACGACCGTGCGGTCGCGGGTTCCGTGGTGCTCGACGTGCTCGACAAGATCTCGGTCGAGGGACAGGCGGAGCCGCAACTCTTCGACATGGCGGTCGTCACACTCGAGGTGATGGATGACGCCCCCGTCGGCTCTCTCGACCTGCTCGTCTCGGCATTCCTGCTCAAAGCGCTCGCGATGCACGGATACAGGCCGGCGCTCGACGCGTGCGCATCGTGCGGCGGCGCGCTCGGTGCCGGCATGTCGTTCTCGGTGGAAGCGGGCGGTGNGCTGTGCGCCGCGTGCGGGAGCGGCGGGCTCGCGCTCGACCCGGACGCGCGCGCCCTCATGCGCACGCTGATGCGGGCGCGCATGAGCGAGGTGCCGGGCGTCGAGGTCTCGCCTGCGGCCCGGATCGAGGCGCTGCGCGTGGTGCGCGCCTACGTCGGCTTCCACGTGCCCGCGCGCCTCCGGGCGCTCGACTCCTACGTGAGCGCACGGTGAGCGCCATCCGCTCCACCAGCACTCTGACGCAGAAGGACGTCGCGCGNGTCTCTCGCTCGCTCGTGCTGCGCAAGCCCCTGAGCATCTCGGCGATGTCGGTGGGACCGGTGTGCCTCGCCATCGGGCTCAGCACCGGCTCGGGACCATACACCCGGTTCGGGCTCACGCTCGTGTGGCTGGTCCTGCTCATCCCGGCGTTCGCGTGGCTTGCGGGGACGTACAACGCCTACCGCCCCGCATCGCGGGAGATCTACGAGCCGACGGAGTGGACCTTCGAAGATGTCGGTGTCCTGATCGCGCAGCCGGGCCGGCTCGCCCGCGCCGAATGGGGCGAGTTCGTCCGGTGGCGCACCGCCGGAGGGTCGCTCCTGCTCCATACGACGCGCATGCACTACATCGTCATCCCATGGCGCGACGTCGCCGATGCGGACTGTGAGCCGCTGGAGGTCCTGTTGGAGGAACACATCGGGCGTCGCAAGCGCTGAGACGACGCGGCGGCGAGCTCCGCTGCTGGTAGAATGCCGCTGACGCGCGGACCCTCCGGGGTACTCCGACTTNCCGGAGCCGGGAGGGAGACGTGCGCGAACGCTCATGTCAGCCCCCGGACGCGAGGTGCGAAGCAACCGATGAAGCCGCTGTCGTTCCAGGACATCATCTTGGCTCTCTCACGCTATTGGGCCGAGCAGGGCTGCGTCGTGCTGCAGCCGCTCGACAACGAGGTCGGAGCCGGGACGTCTCATCCGGCCACACTCCTGCGCGCCCTCGGCCCCGATGCGTGGCGGTGCGCCTACGTGCAGCCCTCACGCCGCCCCGCGGACGGCAGGTACGGGGAGAACCCGAATCGNCTGCAGCACTACTACCAGTTCCAGGTGCTGCTCAAGCCGAGCCCTGACGACGTGCTGGATCTGTACTTCGGCTCGCTGCGCGCGATCGGGATCGACCCCGCTGAGCACGACGTGCGGCTGGTCGAGGACGACTGGGAGAACCCGACCGTCGGCGCCTGGGGACTGGGCTGGGAGATCTGGCTCAACGGGATGGAATGCACGCAGTTCACCTACTTCCAGCAGGTNGGCGGCATCGAGTGCGATCCGATACCCGCGGAGATCACCTACGGGCTCGAGCGGCTCGCCATGTACATCCAGGGTGTGGACTCCGTCTACGACATCACGTGGGTCGAGGCGCCCGACGGGACCCGCCAGACCTACGGCGACGTGTACCTGCGCAACGAGCGCGAGCAGTCGGCCTACAACTTCGAGATCGCGGACACCGACCGCCTGCGGCGGCTCTTCGACGAGCACGAGGCGGAGTCCCGCCGTACTCTCGAGGCCGGCGCCGTCCTGCCCGCCTACGAGCAGGCGCTCAAGTGCAGCCACATCTTCAACCTGCTGGACGCCCGTGGCGCCATCGCGGTCACCGACCGGATGACTTTCATCATGCGGATCAGGACGCTGGCGAAGAGCGCTGCCGAGGCGTGGGTCGCAAGTGGTGGCGCGAAGGGTGGAGTGGTCCACGTGCCCGCCTCGTCGGCCGCAAGGAGCGTGGCCGAATGAGCGCCCGCGACCTGGTCTTCGAGATCGGCGTCGAGGAGATCCCCTCGGCCGCGCTGTACGCGGCTACCTCGCAGCTTGCATCTCTGGCCGAGACCGCGCTCAAGGACGCTCGTCTCGGCTACGCGCAGATCCGCGTGATGGGCGCACCGCGCAGGCTCGTGCTCATGGTCGACGGGCTGGCGGAGCGCCAGGACGATCTCGACATGCGCGTGAAGGGCCCGGCGGTCCGAACGGCGTTCGACGCCGACGGCAACGCGACCCCTGCCGTGATCGGGTTCGCGCGTGGCAAGGGCGTCGATGTCGCCGAGCTCGAGCGGGGGGAGGAAGGCGGCGGAGAGTACGTCTACGCGCACCTGCGCAGCGCCGGGTTGCCGGCCGCCGAAGTGCTTCCGGACGTGCTCTCGCGCCTCGTCACAGCGCTCGACTGGCCGAAGACACAGCGGTGGGGCAGCGGTTCCGCGCGGTTCATCCGCCCGGTGCGTTGGCTGCTCGCGCTGCTGGGTCCTGATGTCGTGCCCGCGACGTTCGCGGGGCTGACCGCCGGGCGCATGACGTACGGCCACCGGTTCCTCTCCGAAGGCGCCATCGAGGTGCCCTCGGCCGCCGACTTCCTGCTCGCGCACGAGCGCGGGAAGGTCGTCGCAGACGGCGAGACGCGCGCGCAGCTGATCAGGGAGGGGATCGAGGGCGCCGCCGCGCAGGAGGGCCTTGCGGCCGTGGTCCCCGAGAAGGTGTTCGCCGAGGTCGTGAACCTCGTGGAATACCCGACCGTGGCGGTCGCCCGGTTCGACGAAGCGTTCCTCAGGGTGCCGCGTGAGGTCCTCGAGACCGCGATGGAGTCGCACCAGCGCTACTTCCCGCTGGAGAACGCGTCCGGCGAGCTGACGAACGCCTTCATCGTCGTGCACAACGGCGATCCCGACCGCACGGAGACGATCCTCCACGGTCACGAGCGGGTCATCCGCGCCCGGCTGGCCGACGCGGCGTTCTTCTACGACGAGGACCTGGCGAGCGGCATGGAGTCCTGGGTTGAGAGGCTCTCGACCGCCGTGTTCCAGGAGAAGCTGGGAACGGTCGCTGCCAAGGTCGCGCGTGTCGAGGCGCTCACGGCGGTGCTCGCGGACCTGCACGCAGCCGGGCCGTCCGAGGCCGCCGAGGCCGTGCGGGCTGCCCACCTGTGCAAGGCGGACCTCGTCAGCCACGCGGTGGTGGAGTTCCCGTCGCTGCAGGGGGTGATGGGCCGCTACTACGCACTCGCATCCGGTGAGGCCGCTCCCGTGGCCGACGCGATCCTCGAACACTACCGCCCGCGGTTCGCGGGAGACGACCTGCCCGCAAGCGTTCCAGGCCTGCTGGTCTCCGCCGCCGACAAGCTGGACACCATCTGCGGCATCTTCGCGCTGGGCCAGGCGCCGACCGGTTCGGCCGATCCCTACGCGCTCAGGCGCGCGACGATCGGCGTGCTGGCGATGGTGCTGGACGGCGGCCTGCGGATCCGGCTCGACGAGGCGATCGGCGCCGCGCTCGACGGGTACCGGGGTGTGGTGCCGTTCGACCGAGAGGTCACTGGCGCGTCGGTCAAGGCGTTTCTGACAGGCCGTCTGGAGACGATGCTGCGCGACCGGGGCGTCACCTACGACACCGTCGACGCCGTACTCGCGTCCGCAGGCGACGATCCCGCCGACGCGCTCGCCCGAGCGCGTGCGCTGGACGCGGCGCGTGCCACCGACGCGATGGCGGACGTGGCGGTCGCCTTCGCGCGTGCGAAGAACCTGTCGGATCCCTCCGCCGGCCTGGCGCCTGACCGCTCGCTCATGGGTGTGTCCGAAACGGCGCTGGCCGACGCGATAGAAGCCGCCGAGGGTCGGATCGCGGAAGCGGTGGCGAAGGCGGACTACGAAGGCGCGCTCGCCCTGCTCGCAGGTCTGCGGACGCCGATCGATGCCTTCTTCACGGACGTTCTGATCATGGATGCGGACACGGGGCTCCGGTCGATGCGTCTCGCGCTCCTCAACCGCTTCACCGCGCTGTTCGGCGGAGTGGCCGACTTCTCGCGCCTGCAGGGCCAGGCGAAGTGAACACCCCGGACCCGATCTCGGTCCACGTCCTGTCGGACTCTCTTGGAGAGACGGGCGAGATGGTCGCGCGCGCGGTCATCTCCCAGTTCGATCCCGACTCGTTCCACATCGAGAGGTTGCCACGCGTCAAGACCCCAGCGCAGTTGCGGCAGATGGTGGACGAGCACTGCGGAGCCGACTGCATCTTCTTCTACACGCTCGTGGACCGTTCGTTGCGCGCCGAGATGGAGAGCATGGTCGCGGAAGGCGTGCATGGCGTCGACCTCCTCGGCCCTTCGGTCGCGCTGCTCTCGGAGGCGACCGGCCACCGCCCCACGGGTGAAGCCGGCGCAATGCACCGGACCGACGAGGAGTACTTCGAACGGATAGGCGCGACCGAGTTCGCCGTCGCACACGACGACGGCCGGAACCCTGAGGACTTAGCGCTCGCCGACATCGTCCTGATAGGGGTGTCGCGCACCAGCAAGACACCGCTGTCGATGTACCTCGCGTTCAAGGGCTATCTCGTCTCCAACGTCCCGTTCGCCCCCGGCGTCGAGCCGCCCGAGCAGCTCTTCCAGGTGGATCCGCGCAAGGTCTTCGGACTGATCGCCGACCCGGCGGTGCTGGTCGAGATCCGTCGCGAGCGCATGCGCGAGATCGGGGCGTTCGTGCCGAGGTACGCGGACCGGGAGGCGGTCGAGCTCGAGCTGGAAGAGGCCCGCGCTCTCATGCGCCGGATTGGGTGCATCGTCATACGCACCGACAACCGCGCTGTGGAAGAGACCGCGCAGGAGATCCTGAGGTACCTCGACGGGGCGGTCACCACTTCGGACTGACGGCGCCGTCTGGCGTCTGCGAAGCTTCGCGGTATCATGCACCCCACCGGGTCCCGATGAGCCAAGGGAGAGAGACTTGTCGAGCGAAAAGCGTGTCTACGCGTTCGGTAGGGACGTCAATGGCGTCAACCGCACTGAGGGCAACCGTGGGATGAAGATGATCCTCGGCGGCAAGGGTGCGAACCTCGCCGAGATGGCGAACATGGGACTGCCGGTGCCCCCCGGCTTCACCATCAGCTGCCAAGCGTGCATGGAGTACTACAACTCCACGCCGCCGGCGCTCCCTGCGGGACTGCCCGAGGACATCGCGGTCTACGTCGCGGAGCTCGAGACCAAGATGGGCAAGCGTCTCGGCGACGCGTCCGACCCNCTGCTCGTCTCCGTGAGGTCGGGCTCGCCCTTCTCGATGCCGGGCATGATGGACACTGTCCTGAACCTGGGACTGAACGACGTGTCGATCCAGGGCCTGATCGCGCAGACCGNCAACGTCCGCTTCGCGTGGGACAGCTACCGCAGGTTCATCCAGATGTTCTCGAAGGTCGTCCTGGACGTGGAGGGGCTCGAGTTCGAGAACGCGATCACCTCGATGAAGAACGCGCGGGGNGCGCAGAGCGATACCGACTTGTCCGCCGATGACCTCGAGCAGCTGGTCGCCACCTTCAAGGACATCGTCGCCGAGCATGTGGAGGCTGACGCGTTCCCCGAGCTCGTGGGCGCCGACGGCCGCGTCGCGTTCCCACAGGACTCGTCGACCCAGCTCCGCCTGGCGATCGAGGCCGTCTTCCGCTCCTGGATGAACGACCGCGCGGTCGTCTACCGCAAGATGGAGAGGATCCCGGACGACCTNGGTACCGCGGTCAACGTTCAGTCGATGGTCTTCGGCAACAAGGGCGAGACCTCGGCGACCGGTGTGGCCTTCACGCGCAACCCGGCCGACGGCACGAAGGAGTACTACGGCGACTTCCTGTCCAACGCCCAGGGCGAGGACGTCGTCGCGGGCATCCGCAACACGAGCCCGCTCCACGACCTCCCGGCGGTCTTCCCCGAGGCGGGTGCGGAGCTGTGGCAGATCTTCGAGACGCTCGAGCAGCACTATCGCGACATGTGCGACATCGAGTTCACGATCGAACAGGGCAAGCTGTGGATGCTGCAGACCCGCGTCGGCAAGCGCACGGCGCGCGCCGCCCTGAGGGTCGCGATCGACATGGTCGGGGAGGGCCTCATCACCAAGGAGGAGGCCGTCCTGCGCATCGACCCCGCGCAACTCGACCAGTTGCTCCACCCGCAGTTCGACCCGACGGCGGACTACGACGTCATCGCCAAGGGCCTCAACGCTTCGCCGGGTGCGGCGGTGGGCGAGGTCGTGTTCTCGTCCGCCGACGCGGTGGACGCAAAGGCAGCGGGGCGCAAGGTCATCCTGGTCCGGTGGGAGACGACCCCGGACGACCTGCGCGGCATGGTCGCCGCCCAGGGTATCCTGACCAGCCACGGCGGCAAGACCAGCCACGCGGCCGTCGTCGCCCGCGGCATGGGCAAGCCGTGCGTCTGCGGCGCCGAGAAGCTCAAGATCGACGCTGCGAGCAAGGTCGCGCGCGTCGCAGGGAGCGACGTCGAGCTGCATGAAGGCGACATGATCTCGATCGACGGCACCACCGGCATCGTCGTGCTGGGAGCGGTGCAGCTGGTCGAGCCGAAGGTCACCGGCGACTTCGACACCGTGCTCGGCTGGGCGGACGAGTACCGCCGGCTCGGCGTGCGCGCCAACGCGGACACGCCGGACGACGCCGAACTCGGCCGCAAGTTCGGCGCGGAAGGGATCGGGCTCGCGCGCACGGAGCACATGTTCCTCGGCGACCGGAAGCAGATCGTCCAGGACATGATCATCGCCGAGGACGAGGCCGGNCGGCTCGCGCCGCTCGCCCAGCTGCTCAAGGTCCAGACGGAGGACTTCCTCGGGATATTCGCCGCGATGGACGGGCTCCCGGTCACGGTGCGGCTCCTGGACCCGCCGCTGCATGAGTTCCTCGACTCGCCACGCGACCTCGCGGTCGAGGTGGCCAAGCTCGAGTGCACCGGTGCGGACCCTGCGCTGCTGGCCTCGAAGAAGAAGCTGCTGGCGCTCGTGGACTCGATGCACGAGCAGAACCCGATGCTCGGCCTTCGCGGATGCCGTCTCGGCATCATGTTCCCGGAGATCTACGGGATGCAGGTGCGGGCGATCACGCTCGCCGCGTGCCAGCTGAAGAAGGCCGGCCGTGACCCCCGCGCGGAGATCATGATCCCGCTGGTCTCAGTCGTCGCCGAGCTCGAGACGCTGCGTGCAGAGTCGGAGAAGATCGTCGCGGAAGTCCAGTCCGAGCAGGGCTGCGTCTTCGAGATCCCGATCGGGACGATGATCGAGCTGCCGCGCGCCGCGCTGACGGCCGACGAGATCGCGAAGGTCGCCGACTTCTTCAGCTTCGGCACGAACGACCTGACCCAGACCACGTTCGGCTTCTCCCGCGACGACATCGAGGCGATGTTCCTTCCGCGCTACTTGGAGCGAAAGATCCTGCCGCGCAATCCGTTCGAGACGATCGACTCGGGCGTCGCCAAGCTGGTCAAGATGGCGTGCGAGCTGGGACGCGAGACCAACCCGAAGATCCATCTCGGCGTGTGCGGGGAGCACGGAGGGGACCCGGACAGCGTGAAGATCTTCCACGCGATCGGGCTGTCCTACGTGTCGTGCTCGCCCTACCGTGTGCCGCTCGCGCGCCTCGCGGCCGCGCAGGCCGCCCTTGCGGAGAAGATCGCGGGTTCGGACAACCGCTAGCCACAGCGCCCACGCGCCCGCTCGCGCATAGGCGCGAGCGGGCGCGTGGTGTCTGGGTGGAGGCATGACCGCGGGGTGTCGGAGCTGTGGCGTACGCTACGTACGTGGATGGCCGGTATCGTGGCGATGCCGGGAAGGGGAGACACATGAGCGCGTTGACTCGCATGGACATCGAGGCCGCTGAGCACGCGACGCTCTCGCTCCGCGCTTCGTTCTCCGACACGACGCGAGGCCGCGTGCGCCCCGTCGAGCCCGACCTGTACCGCACGGAGTACCAGCGCGACCGCGACCGGATCATCCACTCCAAGGCGTTCCGCCGCCTCATGCACAAGACGCAGGTCTTCCTGTCGCCCGAGGGCGACCACTACCGCACCCGCCTTACCCATACGCTCGAGGTGTCGCAGATCGCGAGGAGCGTGGCGCGGTCCCTGCGGCTGAACGAGGACCTTACCGAGGCGATCGCGCTCGGACANGACCTGGGCCACACGCCGTTCGGGCACGTCGGCGAGGATGCGCTCACCGAGTGCTACGCCGAGATCCGGCACTCGTATCCCGGGGTGCCCGATGCCTACCACCACAACATCCAGTCGGTGCGCGTCATAGAGAAGCTCGAGTACGAAGGCAAGGGNCTGAACCTGACGTGGGAGGTCCGCGACGGCGTTGCGCACCACACCGGGGACACAGAGCCGGTCACTCTCGAGGGCGGGATCGTCCGCCTCGCGGACCGCATCGCCTACGTGAACCACGACATCGACGACGCGATCCGGGGCGGAGTCCTTGACGAGACGGACCTGCCGCCGGTTCCTGTGGCGGTGCTCGGCGCCAGCCACGGCGCGCGCATCCGCACGATGGTGCGTGACACGATNGCGACCTCGGACGACGCGGACACCATCGGCATGAGCCCCGNNGTGTGGGACGCCATGATGGAGCTGCGGCAGTTCCTGTTCGAGAAGGTGTACCTCTCTCCGCGCGCGAAGGAGGAGGAGCCGAAGTCGTTCGGGGTCGTGAAGGCGTTGTTCATGCACTACCTGGAGCATTCGGACCTCTTGCCGCAGGAGTTCGCCCCGCAGTCATCCGAGGAGCTCGTCCAGCGCGTCACCGACTACGTCGCCGGCATGACCGACCGCTTCGCGGTCGGCGCCTACGAGGACTTCTTCGTGCCGTCGTCTTGGCG
>JGI24130J36418_10000032_pt1 | contig 31907 bp, 42 predicted proteins | sample BarGraNGADG00212_FD_36418 | JGI IMG/M metagenome (IMG submission 36418)
AATTTTCCAACCAAGAAGCCCGAACACCATCAACAGCGATACAACCCCCGAACCATCCTGCTGGACCGCCGACTACCCGCTTAACTAACCGGCATTGGTACTGACCCACGGGAGATGCTATTGCTTTGTCGATAATGCCGTTGCCCGTGCCCGCAGCCGTCTTGAGCACGCTGGCAGCGCCACGTTTAGCAATATCGCTGCCAAGGGTCGCATTGATGGCATGACCAAGCAGGCCGCCCTTACCACCGGTTATGGAAGTAGCTATCTTGCCGCCGAACGTCCCGGCGTTGGTGTCAGCGTTGGAGATGACTTTGCTGATATTGACGAACGGCGCCATGGTGCTGCGCAGCGCCCCGATGTCCGGAGACTTCATCACGGTGTTATTGACGAAGTCGGCCCACTTGGCGTTGCCAGGTTGCAGGGCTGTCAGATCGCTGCCCAGTTGAGGCGTGAGGACCTTAGAGACATCAGCACCGGCGTAGAGGCTGTCTTTGAGGGTGTTGGCGACTTGGCTATGTACTGCCGCTAAGGACGTATCCGCTGTGGTTGGCAGGTGGTACGTGCCACCCTTACCCAAGAGATCAGCTGCCTTGCTCTCCATGTTCCGGATGACATCGAGCACCTCGCTGGGGTTTGCCCCCACTGCCAATGATCCCTTAGCACCACCGGCCATCTTGGAAAGAGAAGCGTTGAGGTACTGGTTGAAGGTCTTTGCCGGACCAGGAAGAATCTGATTATCGATGAGTTGACTCTGCGCGAAGTCACGTAGACCGTTCGTATCAACCTGGCCCGCTGAGCCTGCGGCTGACCGCACAGCCTTACTTACCAAGCCATCAGCACCGGTGAAGGCACCGGCGATGCGCTCAGCGTCAGTCGGCGCGGTGATGCCGATGTTCGCCAACTTGCCAACCGTTCCAGTTAGGTCAGTGGCACGAGCGACTGGTTGAGAGATAACGCCGTACTGCGAGGCCAAAGCTTTGTTGGCGGTGTTGTCGACCTTGCCGGCCAACGACATCTTGCCCGGTAGCGTTGCCAACGTCGATGCCAGGTCACCCGCAACGGGCGCTGCCTTACCGGCCGTGTTTGCAATCTGACCAGCAGCACCAGCAACGTCCAAACCGTCCGCAACGGCCTTACCCGCCTTGAGTGCCATCGCACCCTTGCCGAGCAGTCCCAGTCCTCCAGGAACGGCTGAGAGCGCGGCTTGAGTACCGATGCTGCCCAGGTTGAGGTTTTCACCAGATAGCAGTTCACGACCAACCTCGCCAGCACCACCAAGTCCGGCTGCGGCTAGTGTGCCGACGCCGGGAATGAAGCTTGCGCCAGCGGCCAAGACGCTCGGTAAGAGACTGAGCAAAGAGTTGCCCTTAGCCGGGGCAGCACCAGCGGGTGCATTGCCACGCGCTAGATAAGAGAGGTTGGCCAGGTTTCCGCTACCGCCTTGTGCGCCGCCACCACCACCTTGCTGGCCTTGCCACGCGTTATATGCCGCGATCTGTGGATCCACTACAAGCCTCCGAACTTAAGGTTGTTCGGCAGGCCGACGTTCTTCTGGAGCGACTGGGGTGGAGCGATCGGGGCGCCACCACCTGCCCAGTTATCCGGGAAGACGTTGTTGTAGATGATCTGGTTGGCCGCTGCATCGCTTAGACCGAACTGGGAAATGAGGTCGGCACGTACACGCTCACGAGCGAACGGCTGGATGCCACCGGCTGAGAGCAGTTGCGCCTTGGCGACTTTGGCGTAGCCGGTCGCTGCATCAATCGGATTGACGGCAGCTGGTGCGGCGTTACCTCCGCCACCCCAGCTCAAGCCAGGGTTAGCGGCGGCTTTAGCAGCGGCAGCCGCGCGATCCGCGATGGCTCTGGCATCGTCGGCAGCTTGTTGTTGCTGCTGAGTCGTGTAGGCCTGCTTCATCTCATCGGTCTTGACCTGGGCCAACGACGTCTGCAACCCAGCACTTTTGGACGCGTAGGTGTTGCTGAGGTTGGCAACGGCAGGGAGGTAAGTGCCACCCGTGTATTTGGCCTGCTCGTCGATGGGCAAGCCTGAGTACGCCATGCCCTTGGCATTGGCATCACTGGCGATGCTGCTGAAAGCATTATTCTTAGTCGCGTCCAGACCAGCCTTATCGGCGGCCTGTTGGCCTGGAAGGGCGTCCAATTGGCCCTGTAACACGGCCGACTGCGGGTTGTAGACCGGGTCGAGGGTAGCGAGGATATCTGCTAATGCTTGAGCGATGGCTATATCCCTTTCCTGGTTAAGCGCCACTTGGCATCAGCTAGGCGATGACAGGCACGGCAAACCCGGTAGTTGCGATAATGTCCCGTGTTCCCAGAGTCGTATAGATGCCCTTTAGGGCATGTGGATGATGCCCTCTGCTTCTTCCAGATTGCATCGCTCCTCATATTGTTCTCGCACTGGGTTACGCTCTCAAGATGTTGAGGATTAACGCATCGCCTGGTTTTGCACAGGTGGTCAATATGTAAATCATCAGGAATCTGACCCTTGAAGGCTTCAAAGGATAGCCGGTGGGCCAGGACTACGGTCTTGCCATCCCATGCCTGTCCATATCCCTGCTTAGCGGTACTTTGCTCCCACAGCCAACAACCCCTACTGGAACTTAGGTCGACTCGCTTAAGGATGTATTCACGAGTTTGCATCAGAAAGCCGGCCAATCTTCGAGCGTGTCAGCGACGTGGTGACCCTCAGCATTGATGCCCGCGCTCTTGGCCAAGCACAACTCTCGGATAGCCGCTTCTTTCTCGACCAGGTTCAGGCCAGGCTTGCCGATACTTTCAAGCACCTTGGCGATATCCGCCCGAGTGAGCTGTGCGCCAGAATCCAAGATGTCTTTGGCAACGGTGTTCATTACTAAAAACTATAGGTCAATTTATAAACGCAAGCAATATTTACTAGTTGGCTGTCTCTTGCAAGATGTAGTATTTGATCGGCATAGTAGTTCCGGCCATAAATCCATTGACTCCGACTGTCACTACCAAATTGGTTGCGTCTACTGTCGCGCTAGCAAACGCCCCTGTCACAAAAGACGTACCATTCCAGCTGTATGAGTTAAGAGGCAGATTGTAATATGCCGAATTGAAAAAGGCGTAAGCAACAAACGCAGGAATATACCCCAGGCCGTGCGGATATGTTGCCGTATAGGTTGAACCATTGGCTGCGCCAGGCGGAATAGTGACAACCAACGTACCAGTACTTACGACCTTGAGATGGTCAAGCCCACTATTGAATATAAGCTGGTCGTTCGTCGCTGTCGTCACGTCAAATGTCGGCTTAGCGATCTTCAGTCCATAATCAAACGTACCAAATCCAGCCTTCTGATACCCAAAGAGTATGGTGGGCGTTACGCCGTTTTTGATTATTTTCGTCCTGTTCTCAGCATCGATGGAGTTGAATGCATCGTTGATGAGGGGAATGATCTGCTCGAAAGAGCTACCGGTCTGTAGCCTGTAAGGAATCTCGGCCACTTTAGTAAGTCCTGTTAATGCAATTCAGCGGGATGGCCTGGTCGAAGGTCGTGCCGACTTGGAGGCGGTTCGGGGTGGTGGCCATTAGCTCGCGCTAATTAGATAGCCGGAGAACCAACAGTAAGCCGGCCACGCCCCGGTGGACATCAGCTGTACTGCGCTGCCTGGTCCTGAATATATTTCTACATAGTCACCGGCAGCGAGTTGAATGCTCGTGCCCATGCCGGGGCCAACACCGCTTCCATTCGTCGGGACGACTTGCGATGGGCCGGTGACATACACGGCTCCATTCTTATACAACGAGATGGCTTGCACTTGATTAGTGGAGTTGGTTATCGCCTTCCAAGCGGCATCAAAGTGGTAGAAACCAGCTATTTTAGCTGTGAATCGTCCCAAGTTGGTTATGAGGTCGACCTCGTTACCTGAATCGTAGAGTTTAGTATCGAACGGAATCAGGCCGTTTGAGTTCAGGCTGCCGGTGCGGTAGACGAGAAACTTGCTTGGATTTTGCAAACCTTTAGCTGACGTCGCCCCCATGGGGTAGAGCAGGTTACCGATCGGGTCGGCCCCTTGGCCCTGGACGACGCTCGTAACTGCCGTACCGCTCGTCACCACCTTGGCGATGCGCAAAGAAGGTGAACTATCCGAGTTAGTCGTCAGCGTCATGCCGGTTAGCGCGCCGTTGGCTACCTCAACAAAGACGTAGGTCCCGTCATCCTTCTCGTCCACATAGGTGTCTTTGGAGGCTGTGAAGGTCTTGGGGAACGCCCCCGGCGTCTGCTCCTTGCCGTTGTTGTAGGCGACCATGGCCGTGATGGTGGAGCTGAGGGTGCCGGAGGTGGGAATAGTACCGCCGGAGACGACGTAGTTGACGAAGTTGCGGCGTTGGCGGGTCTCGGGGTTAGCGGCCGAGCTGAACACAGCCGGCCCAAGGCTGGCAGGTGTGACGTTAGTCGAGTCAATCCCACCGTTGAGAATAGCCGCTACCTGAGCGAACGGCACATTGAGGTTAGATACGTCTGCGATGGTCCCGTTTGTTTGTGGCGAGTAGCTGAATAATGACATGCTGGTAAATCCTTGTGTTTAATACTGGTCTATCGTGGACGTTTCTTCAAGTAGTAGTCTGAAAAACCGACTAGTTCCACCGGATGATTGACGCCCGTGTGCTGGAAGCGGTACTGCCGGGTATAGAACTCACTCGGCACACTCAAGCGAGGGCGGATGTTGCCAAACGCTCCCCATGTCGCTGCACCCCAAACGAACGTGCCCCACAGCGGCCCTGAGCGGAGCTGGGAGACGTTGGACAGGAGTTGTGGGGCGTTGGACATGTTGAAGTCGACGGAGACGCTGCACGAGTAGTTCCCGCCCTGACCGGTGAACTCTGGGTAGAGGCGCCGAACCTTCTTCTTCGCCACGATCTCGCCATAACTCTCGTACTTCGTGCGGTAGTCGAAGGCAATCGCTGCACCTAGATCGCTGTAGCCCATGTCGGCGTAGTAGACGGCGCCCACGATGCCTGAGGCGAGGACCAGCGTCTCCGGGTCACCCTGGCCCTTCATCACGAAGGCTCGACCGAAGTACTGGCTGTCGTCGATGAAGACCGTGCCGTAGAGCAGGTCGATGACGAACGCCATGTTGTTGTAGGCCGACCCGGCCGTGGGGTAGAAGACCCGCAGGTAGTTGCCGGACAGCGTAAGCGTGCACTTCGTCTTGTCGATGATGGCGTCAAAGTCAGGTTGGATCGACTGGGAGACGAGCGTGTCGGTGGACCCGTTGAAGTGGTAGATGCCGTTGTCCGTTACGGAGTACTCGACATTGTCGTGTGCCGCCACGCCGTTGGCGTTGGTCACGCCTTGCAGGCCGGTTGAGCGGCGCAGCGTGAAGCTCGACAGGTCCGCGCCGTAGAGCACCCACTTGGTCTGGCGAGTCCGGATGATGAGGTTGTCCTGGAGGCTGGTCAGCGTCTTGATCGGGTCAGGGTTCTTTGGACTTGGCACGTACAGGAAGCTCACCGAGGTGTAGGTCGTCGGGTCAGCTGGTTGCGAGAAAATCACCCGCGTCGGATCAGAGGCCATGACGAAGAACAGCGTGTTCTTGTGCAACTTCACGTAGGACGCAATGCCAGGACTGCCAGGCACAGCCGTAACCACCGTGCCGTTGTACTGCTGCGGTGCGTCGAAGCCGTTGACCCAGTAGAGATTGTCGTTGAACTGTTCGAAGACGTAGTTGGTGGCACTCGTGTTACCAGCCCATAAGAGCGTGACCGCACCCGTGATGTCATTGACTGTGTAGACCCCGGCGCTGGTAGCGAAGATGGTCGCCTTGGTGCCGCTCGACTGATAGAAGCGGATGCCACCGATGACCGCCGCGGTGGGCGACAAGTAGGTAATGAAGTTGAGGTCGTAGCTCTGAGCGGTCCAGCCGGCCAGGTTGATGTTGGCCTTGGAACTGGAGCCGGCCACGCTGCCCCAGAGGTATGAGTTCGTACCGTCCGACTGGATGTAGGCGACGATCCAGTAGACCGAGGTATTGGTGATGGTCGGTGGGTTGAGGAAGAGAGCCGGTAGATACTGGTATGCCCCAGTGATGAGGCCACCCGTGATGGAGCTCGAAGCAAGCAACGTGCCAGGCGAACCGGCGTTGTCACTGTAAATCTCGACTATGACTGGCCCAGTACCAGCTGGCGTAGTGCTCTCTAGGTTCAGATCCACGCGTGTCAGTGAGCCGGTAGCGGTCGCCGTGAACTTGGCCGCCTGCTTGGTCGTCAGCGAGACAGTCTGGTTGGCGATGGTGGCACCGGTCTGTGACGCGTTCTGGGTCTGTCCTACGGCCACGGAGTAGAAACCTGGCCCTTTACGCGTCTGGATAGTCTCGCGGCTCTTGTAGCGCACGTTGCGGGCGTAGGGCGAGGCGCTGGTCTTGAGGTTCTCGTTGGCAGTGTATGTATCGACGCCACCTTGGAAGTCGTAGACCTGGATGGGCAGTATCGGTATCAGCCGGATGGGGAGATAACGTCGTAAGGCCATTACCGGCCTCGTCGAAGCGTTCTACGCGTCTGCATCACCTGAACCGTGCCAGACTGCTGAATTGCCAAGCGCTGCTTCATCAGTGACAACTGCGCTGCGAACTTCTGGTACTGGTCCTTGGCGTAGTCGATCTCATCGCTGGCCTCGAGCGCTCGGGCGTACATGCCGAGGGTGAGCAGTTCGGAGAACTCGTCAGGTATGTCGAGGGTTGAAGCGTCTGAGGTCGTCGTGGTGGGCACCTTGATGTAGCGCATCTGAATGGTATAGGTCTGGTCAGGTGCAGCCGGTCCGATAATCCACGTGCCACCGAAGCGCGTCCAAATATCCGGTGTTGAAACTGTCAAGGCCGCCGGGTCAGGATAGCGCTGGTCGAATTCCTTGTACGGCATGAAGTCCAGGAACCGCGCCTGAGCAATAGGCACGGTGATTTCCGCGTTGATGGGGGCTTGCATGTCCGTCGGGAAGGCATAAGTGTTGATTCCCGTCGTGATAGTGCCTATGAAGCTCTTCTCCATGAACGGCCAGGGCACCGGCTGGTTGCAGATTTCCCTGTTCGTCTCATTGGCGAATTGAGTCAGGCTAGCGTCATCAAAGGATGAGTCGCCAAGCTTAGTACGAACCCAGGTCTTGAATTGAGAGAGTTGGATAGTGCTTGCCATTGATTCTACTATAAAGCCCTAATGGTTTAACTACTAGGGGTATAAGACCCAGGGGTATTTATTGTCGACGGCGTGTAGGCGCTTGGGGACGTACTGCCGGACAGCGTGTAAGCCCCTGAAGCCATGGAGGGGCTGGCTGTAAATGACGGCGGTGGCACGTAAACGCCACCAGGAAAGAGTAATAGTAGCGACATTAGCCCACACCCATCATGCTGAGGTATTGGTTGGTGCGGGAAGCAGGTATTTCAGTCGAGGTCGAATTGTTCACTGTTCCAGTCCAGGCGTAGGTATAGCCGGACTGCATAGTTGAACCATCGAAGTACGTTCCAGCACTACCCGCAGCCTCAACCATGAATGCATCGTAAAGACCAGTTACACTACCATTGTTGTTATAGATCCTTAGATACAAATGCGTATCAGATGCCCCGGTAGTAACAGTAGCAGAAAACCTCGTATAGCTTGCTTGGGCTGATAGGTTGCCATTATAGAGAGCAGTTCCATATGCTGAGCCGACATTGATTTGAACGTTCGGAGCTTGGCCACTTGTTACTGTCATCTTGTAATAAAAACTGATGGTATAGGTAGTATTCGGGCTTACAACCACTCCAGTACCGTCATTTATAGTCGTGAAGTTCGCATACCCCGTTGTCGATACTTGATTAACGCAGGCCGACCCAACATAAGCCCCAGATGAAGTGTCACGTGTAAAATCGGCGTCTGGACCCCAGCCATCTGTAATATTCACTTCCAGGCTTGGGTTCGGAACTAAGTTAGTCCGTACTGCCATCTAGTTTCTTGCTCCACAACAAATACACCGGGCATTCTTGGCGCTATAGACCTCGACCATGCCCCCGCACTTAGTACAGCGGTCAGTTAAGAACCACCATAGCTTTCTCATTAGATTGTCCCATATGAAATTGTTACTTCTGAAACCAGAATATTCGTGGTGTCGGCATCGGTGATACCGCCCGTGATGGCAAAGGCAATGCCGGTGGAGAACGCCAAGCCTTGCGGCGGGAGTGGAATGTTTGACCCTGCCCCAGCCGTGTTGCCGGGAATGGTGAAGACGGCTACTGGCGTGTCAGTTCCGACTGTCGGCGCACTGGCCTTATTGTAGAACTTCACATAGCGGGGTGAGGCGTTGATGTTCCCAACGGCCAGGAAGCCGAGTGTTCCCGCCGAAGCTTTGACGCTCGTAGCATTGGTGCTGGCGGCTGAGATGAGTTTGCCGGGAGTATAGCCACCAGTGGTAGCTGCAACGGCGGTGGCTTGAGCAGCGAAGGTGCCCGCATTCGTGACAGCATGGCTCGGTACGGAGGCGAGGGATACAGGCGAAGTAACACCGGAAGGGTCAACCAGAACCGGCGTCATAGCCGCTTTACCCTGAATAGTAATAACATCGACTGAAGCCGTACCAGCTGTCCCAAGCGCAGGTTGCTTAGCGGCAGTAGCAAAGCCTGTAATAGCAGCGGGGGGCGTCAGCGTTGTAACTGTAGCTGAGGGAAGAATAACGGGAACTGATGCGGCGGCAAGGGCTTGACCGAGGGCCGGGGTCTTGGTGTCAACTGAGGCGATTGAAGTATTGCCGGTTGTTTGGGCTGCAGAAGTGGCAGCACCAGTAGGCAATGGCAGCGCAGCCGCGGTTACAGCCGTAGTTGGGGCAGAGGTTACGACGACATTGTGGTTATTAGGGAGTTGAGAACCCGAGGTTGCAGCGCCAGTAGGGAGCGGTAGCGACGCAGTAGTAACCGGTAGTGGAGTTGAGGCATTAACGTCAGTCGCTACGCCCTCAACACCGTACTGCACTTTAACGCGCTGGACCTTGGTAGTCCCAAGATCATCAGTGGAGATGCTATCACCACCGGCCATAATGTTTAGAGCTGTGTTGTCGGCCACGCGAATTCACCTGTTACTTACCTCTATATTCGGTTAAGCGAAGGCGATATGCAATAGCACAAACGAAAAAGAGCCCCGAAGGGCTCTAATTCTGGTTGTAACCTGGCCTAGCAGGCTTTCTTGCCACCCATCGGGGGCGTGGCCGGCTTGGTGTTTCCGGTCTTAATCGGAACGAACTTGGCGGTTATGCGGGTCTTAATCGCAGCAACTTTGCCGTGCGACGCGATGTTGCCGAGGCTGCCTGTTGGCGCTTTGACTTTAACCGGGGCGCTCTTGCCATGAAGATTGATGTTCCCCATGTTATGGCAGCCTTGTCCATAGACCACTGTTGTCTGCGATGTACCAGGCATTGACGCCGGTTACACCCGAGCAGGTCAGCGTGATGCGGTCACCAGCCTTACCGGTGGCCTTGAGGCTTTGCGGCCCCTTGGCGACGGTCGAGGTGAAGCCCAGGCCGTTGACACCGTCGGCAGCGTTAGGAGTAACGGTGACAGTGTTGTCGCCGTTATTGCCGCCCACCGCGATGGTGAAGGACAGTCCAACCAATCCAGCTGCGGCAGCCGGTAGGGTGATTACCTGAGCGTCAGCCGTTACGTTCTGGATGGTTCCAGCATCGGTGGCGGCTAGGGTTTTGCTAGTCGTTACGTTGACCGAGGGACGGTCTCCGTAAAAGTTCGAGATTGGCATTATTCAGTGCCTTTCTGCGCATCAGCGATGCGCTGGGTTAATTCGTCCTTGGAGCCACCGGCACTGATGCCGAGGTCCTTGGCTTGCGAGCGGAGTTCTGCGATACCGGGATCAGCGCTCTCAGCCTCATCAGCTGACTCATCGACCAGTTCGGCAGTGCCGATTTCGGGCGTGGCAGTTGGCTCCCAGCCGTAGTCTTCGATGGCATCGCGGAACTGGCGCTGGACGGTTTTGTGAGCGTCCAGCTTGATTCGTTCGATATCTTGGATAGTTAAACTCATGCGTTACTTGGTCCTTGCTTAAGAAGTCTTGTGGGCAGCAACCGCGTTGACCTTGTTGGCCAAGACGAATGCGTCGTAAACCACGCGACCTTCAACCAACCAACCGTTGATGCCAGGAGCGTTCTCGTGAACCATGTAGTCGGTGAGGACCATTGGAGAAGTCATAGCAACCGGGTGAGTGATGAGCAGGTCGGTGTTACCAGGCATGTAGGTCGAAGGGATGACCTTGACCGTCACGTTGTCCACCTTGCCCAAGTCACCGGTCTGGCGGCCACCGGCAGCGATCTCACTAGCAACCACGAAGCCCGAGAGCTTGAGGAAGTTGTAGTAAGCCGGGGTCATGAAGGCGATGCGCTCAGTCAGCGGAACGAGGAGGTTGGAGATACGGCCGTTCACATCGAGGAACTGGCTGTACGCGTTGGCGGCGCTCGTGGCACCAGTGTCGACGAAGGCCGTGTTGGCGGTTACAGCACTGTTGAGTGCAGCCACACGGTAGATGTCGATCTCGGGAGTGACAACGACGTCGATCTGGCGGCGGAGAGCCTTACCAGCTTCGGTTGCCTGTTGGCTCTCATCGCGGTTACGGCGGTCAACGGTGAAGGTGAAGGCGCGGTCGCGGGTTAGCGCGTAGTTCGTCTTCGTGTCATCGAGTTCCTGCGGCGTGCCGTACCGGTTGGAGCCGGAACGAGCGTAGGTGTTCATCGGAGCAGTACCAACGCCGTAGACGTTAATACTGTTTACGCCATCCCAGTCGTAGTCCTGGTTCATGGCTTCGTCGGTCAAAGAGGCTAAATGGAATACTTCATCGACTTTCGGTGAGTATTTTACAGCTAAGTTTTGTGACATTTAAGTCTGGTTCCTAAGGTTATTTGTTCATAAAACCTTTCAAGAACGGGTCATCATCAGCAATGGTGCTGGAGGTGGTCGCAGCTTGAGAGGTGGCGGAGGCGCGCTGCTTACCGGCGAGTGCAGTGCGTTCTTCCTTCCGTCCAGCTTCCTTAGCCTGGGCCACCTCGGATTCGGAGTGTCGTTGCTTAGCGAGGGCGAACAGGGCAGGCAGGTTACGGCCGAGTCCTCTTGCGAGGTCAGGGTCTTGGACGAGGGTCTCCTGCAAGATTGCTGAGGCTTCTGCGTCGAGCTGCCGGTCATCGGGGTTGTCGTTGTAGTACTGCATGGCCGCGAGTCTTGTCTCCAAGATGCGCTGGTCGGAGCGAAGCTGAGTCACTACGTCCGCGTTGGGTTCGACCGCACTGGTCTTCTCCACCGTGTCCTGTAGCGTCGTCTTCGCTTTGGCCGATACTTCACTCACCTTTTGGTCGGCGTTGCGTAGCATCTTGGCTACCGCCTTCTTATCCTCAAGGTTGACGCCCTTCTTCTGTGCCCACGCTAGGTCTTCATCGCTGAAATCCTCGGTGGTTGTCGTGGTGTCGGTTGCTTGGTCGGGTTGAGTCTCTGTATGAACTTCTGCGGCCGTGTCGGTTGTCGTCGTTTCAGGTTGTGCTTCCGCGCCTGTCGTTACGTCATCGAATCCGGTTACCGTTTGGTCTTCCATAGAACTCCTTTCTTGGGTTGTCAATAATTTCGCCTAATTCAATAATGGATAGTACTAAAGCTTCTGTCAATCACGCTTGATGAGCGTATCCAAATAGGCAGTACGAAACGTCCGCACGCCTTTGGCCTGGTCGAGACATGACAGTCGCTCAGTGGCATCGGTAGCAGTGATGGCCTGCTGCAAGAGATTAGCCTCAAAGGTGTCGAGCCATTGCAGCTGTGACTTACCGGCTGGTGTGGCATAGAACTTGGTTACATCGGCCTTGAGTTTGGTCAGTTCTTGAAGGGCTTTGGTTGCTTGACTGTCTTGTGTGCTCATTGAGCCGGGACCTCAGCGGGTCCAGCGGGTGCCATTGCAGCCGGGGGAGCGGCAGGAGGTGCAGGCGCCATCTGTGCAGCCATCTGAGTCGCTTGGGCAGTCTCGATGGCGTGTTGGTGCTTCTGGATACCAACAGCGGTGTCGATCTGCTTGGTAGCCATCGCGTGCTGCTTAGCGGCAATAGCGACTGGCATCACGGTCGAGGGCTCGAAACCAAGCCGTATCACGATCTGATCCAGAAGTTGATGGTCACCAGCAGCAGCCGCCGCGACGTACAGCTTGGTCAAATCAGCCGATTCCTTCACGTCGCCAGTCAAACCGCCAGCGTTGAGATCAGGCTGAGGGCCACCAGGCATAGGACCACCAGGCATCGGCGCACCACTCGGCAAGCCAATAGGCGGCACAGGCGAGCCGGGACCAGCAGGACCGCCCATAGGCATCGGAGCAGGACCAGCGGCACCCATAGGCATTGGCATAGCGCCAGGTACAGGAGCCGCACCAGGTGCTGGGGCTGAACCATCGCCAGGCTGTGGAGCACCCAACTGCGCCGGGGTAGACAACAGTTGCTCGATCTCGGTGTCATCGAGCCCGTACTGCTTGCGCATGTCGAGCTTGGTCAGTTCCATCAGGTTGATGAACGGCAGAGCGGCGTACTGGGTGAACATCGCACCTTGCTTGGCCGAATTACGTGCTTGTTCGGTCTTTGCAGAGGCATCGAGCTGGACTTTCGGATCCCAGTCGCCGGGGTAATCCTCCTTGAGGAACTTCATAAACTGCACGCCCTGGCTACCAACCGTGCGGACTAGCAACTCTTTGTCAGCGTACTTCTGGAGGAACTTGAACATCAGGCGAGCCAAGCGCTGGAAGCCACCTGTTTCCATCTGCTGAATCATCACGTCGAAGCGCTTGCCGGCGTTCATCTGCTCGGCGTTGATCTCAGTCGCAGTCTTGCCAGGCTGGACTACACCACCAGCATCGAGCGTCTCACCGGCTCCTACAGCCTCGCGCATGTCTTCCTTGATCTCAGTGCGCTTCTCTTGCGCCTTGGGGTTGTAGGCCGGTCGTTGCATCTCACCCATCATGTTGATGGGAATCGGGATGACCACACCGGCACCAGACACGATCTCTGGGATGAGATGAGCATATTGAGGATCAACCCACTTGATGCTGTCGAGCTGGAAGCTCATGTTGTCGGTGTCTTGGTTGTCGACGTCGTTGAGCTCTTCCTGGCGCTTCTTGAGGATGTCGACGTGACCGCGGCCGTAGAACAGGCTGGGGTCCTTGAAGTCGTATAGCGGCGCGAAGGGATACATGTCTTCGATCTCAGACTCAGTGTCGAGGATGATTTGTTGGCGGTTGATAACTTCGATCTTGCGGTTACCGCAGTAGCGGACGATGACCTCGCACTGCTTGGTCTTGGCGTCATCACCCAAGGTCGAGCCTTGCCACATGTTCTTGTCGGTGGCATCGGTCTGCTGACCCTTGAACTCACCGGCCTTGTCAATGGCCTTGTGGTCGTAGAGGTTGGTCAGACGTAGGTTGTCAGGACCTTCGGGTTTGGCGTCATCGAACTCAGGGTTGACGACCTCTCGGGCTTTGAGAGCGTCAGTCGTCGTCAGGTAGCGGTAACCGCAGGGCAAGCCATCCTGCTCGGCTAGCTCGATGGTGGAAGCGCTCGGGTCAATCCAGAAGTCCTTGATGGGGATGTAGCGGGCAACGGGGATGTCGAGTTTCGAATCCCAAGTCTCCATGAGCATTGACGAACCATAGGTCAGCGCACCGTCTACCCAATCAACGACGCGGGCTTGGTAGTAGCCCTTGTCCCATATGTAGTCGACCGCAGAGTCGAGAATCGACGTGTCTGCTTGTTGCTCATCAGTCGTCGGCAGGAAGGTGATCTTTGGCCGACCACCGATGACGTTGGCCTTGGTAGACTCGATAATCGAGAACGTCAGCGGGATGAAAGTATCAGCCGTGCCCTCATAGCCGTAATCGATGCGCTCGTTGTTGGTCTGACTCCAGGCGTCTTTCCAACGTTGGTGATACGTGCCCTTGGCATACTTCCAATGGCTTTGGAACTCAGCAACTATATCGGCGGCCGTAAGCGTGGGCGGCTTAACGTCATCTTTCTCGGTAGAGTCAACCGCAGTAGTTGAAGGTGACTTAACGTCGCCCTTTGTGGTTGAATCAGCCGCTTTAGTTGGAGTGGAGGTTGCCATTACCTACACTTTAGAGCTATAGCGCTATCGTTGTCCATGACGATTAATTGCTTTCTTAACCTTGGCCGGCACGTGAACGTGGGAATCCTTGCGCTTTGGGTTGTAATTGACGGCAAAGAACTCAGTCTGTGTTCGGTGATGACTAGTCCAGTCATGCACCGGCTTGACGATGGCTGAGGTGGACTGTGAGGTCTCAGGATCACGCTTGGGGTAGCGGGCAGACTTCATGCACTCAAGCCACCAGCGGGTGCGCTCGTTGTCGTTGACACGTAGTCGTCCCAACAGCTTCTTGGTTGTATCACGCCGTGGTGCCCACTCGTTCTCCAACGTGTTGACCTGCACGTAGATGCCAGCGGCAGCCAATATCTTGTAAGGCGAGATGCCGCTCTCAACGTGGCGCTGATGGCCGGACGGGTCGCCGTACATGATGGGCGGCTTCCAGTACTTGACCTGCTCGATGAAAGCAAGGTCCTCGTCGTGGTAGATGAAGCGAGGATCAATCTCACCACCACCCAGTAGTGGGATGAACCAGTCGATGATCTGGTCGCTGACCTCGTAGGCATCGACCAGGGTGAGCCAATCGCTGTTCTGGACCGGCTGATAGAGACCGAGGGCAATCGCGTCGAGTCCAAGGTCGAGTGAGCCGTACAACGGCATAGCGGGGTTGTACGCGAACCGACCGAAGGCAACCTTGTCGACCTCGGGATAAGGCCTGCCCGTACTTGAGTACTCCCACGAGATGTCCAGCTCGTGCAGCGCTTCCTCTTCGGTACGGCGCGCTCGTTCGTAGGCGTACCAGGCATCGTCCTTCTTGGGATGCTTGCGCCAGTGCAGGGTGAGCACCTTGGTCTTGTGACCGAAGCGCACGGCCTTGGCGAATGATGGCTCGTCCGGTGGTGTGGTGACTGCCAGCCGGCACTTGGTCGCATCACCCGCTGCCATCCATGAGCGCCTGGCATCAGGCCAGAAGCCGAACTCATCGAACAGCACCACGGTGTAACGACCGGAGCGGGAGAAGTTCTTGTTGGCCGACTCACCCTGGATGGTGTTGCCGTTGGTGGGATTGACCAGCTTCATGAAGGTGCGGTGCTTCTTGGTGTTGAAGCCGTCCGGCAACACGAGCGGATCGGTGATGTGGTCGATGAAGTAGTCCAGCTTGCCGAACAGTGAGTCGATGGCTCCGTTGTCGACGTAATCCTCTTTGCGAGAGCCCACGAGTGCCTGGAAGCCCGGCTCGAACAGCCAGAACCAGAACAGCACGCCCAGCGTCAGCCAGGAGACACCCATGTCACGGGACTTCTCAATGAACTCATCGAAGCCGGTGTAGATGGCGTCGACCAGCTCTAGGACCGTCTCCTCTTGGAACTTGTAGAGGTCGAACGGCAGATCGTGCGGGAAGACGTCAGGCCGGGGGTCGAAGGTGAAGAGGTACTCGTGGATGAAGAAGACGCAGTCCTTCTTAGCCCGGCGCCGGTTACGTTCCTGGATGGCCGCGACTACGAGCTCTTTTTGCTCACGCGTGCTTGGTGATGACAGCATCTAGCTCCTCGTCAGTCAGGTTGCTGACGTCGTGCTTGAGCTTCACCTCACCACTCAGCGTGGTCTCAATCCTGTCGCCGTACTTCTTGGGCTTGAGCTTGGACGCTACCCACTTACGCGTATCGACACGCAGCCGGGAGCGTTGGACATGTTCCCCATTGAGTTGCCAGGCTTCCGAGTCATCTTTGCGGTGAGCAACCATCCAGTCGTTCGAGCCATCATCAGCGATGTCCATCATCTCCTCGATCAACGCATCGGCTGATTCCTCTTTTGCTCGTGTGTATCGCTCCAGAAAATCAGGCTTGGTACGCAACCAACTGAAGATTGTTGCCATGCTAGGCATCTTGTCGGCCTTGGCAACCGTGCGCATTGAGTCACCAGAGGCCAACTGAGCACAGATCTTGTCTGCCAACTTATCTGTGTACTTTGTCGGTCTACCCATGCGTCTGGGGATTTTGATTATCTCAGGTTGTGTACGGCCTGCCATTGGAAGGTTCCCGCTTATTGCTTCAAGCATGAACGAAAACGTTAGCGTTGTCCAGAATAAAGCCGTTAGCTGGCTTTGTACACGTCCTTGTGGCTCTCCATAAGCGTGCGGACCTTGCGGAGCAATTGCTTGTTGAACGGGCGTGGATAGACGTCTGGGCCAACGTCCCAGGCTTCGGCTTTGTGAAGATAAGGATTAAGATCGAACTCAACTGCCTGTTTTGATTCGGTGAGAATAATGCGGTCCGCCCATTCGCAGAGCAGGGCGAGCGTGTCCGCTGAGTTGGTCTGAATGCCAACCGGAATGACGTCATGGCCCCAGTACTTGAGGTGATGAGCAATGGTTACGGAGCGGTTATTACCTTGGTCGCACACGACGAGTATCTTCATGCTCGCTGTTGTTTCAACTTAGCGTAGCGAGCATTAACCTGGGCAATCCGCGAATTAACTTGAGCTACCGTGGCGTACTTGCCTATCCCGCGACGTTTTGCGTCCAGTTTGATTTCGTGTCCGACATAGCTCTTTGGATACTTGCGCGGGTTTCTCATGCGGTTGCTCATTAGTTTGCCACCGCCACAGGGCAACTCACGTACATGCTCGAACCACGTCCAGTACGCCCCATGTAGACAGAGGCGGCCGTACCGTCGGAGTAGGTGTTGTCGCAGTAGTAGGTCGTGCCACCGTTGCCGTCTGTGTCCGGCTGTGGGCGCCAGGTAGCCGTCAGGATGCGCACGGGGAGTGGTGTTGGTGCTGGTGTTGCTACGGCAGTGGGGACAGGCGTAGCGGCAGCCTGTTGCACTGTGGGAGCAACTGGGACGTAGATACGCTCTGGAGCCGGTGTAGTGCTCGTGGCCGCCTGGAGGCTCTTGATGTCGTTCTCAGTATTGGTTTGGCGAGCATCGAGGTTATCGATGCGGGTATTGACGTAGGGGAGATCAATCTCTGCTGCGGTGGAAGTCGGGCTAAAAGCGACGACTAGTCCAACGCCTACGATAAGGGACGTAGCTACGGCGGAGCCGATAATGATGGGTAATTTCTTCATGATGCAAGTGCCTTATTTATTGCCCCAAATTATAATCCAACTCGTGTATAATAGCAATAAACCGCCCCAGCATCGCAAGTGCCTTGGGCGGTTTTCTAGTTGGTGTAGACTGCCGCACTAAAGCCATCTGCCCGAAAGAAGCCAATGGAGCCCACCGAAGCCGTCAACGCCCTAGAAGTTGCGTTCCGGGAACTCATCCGCTTGGTATGGGGAGATCAGTGGGTTGTCAAGAGCAAGGTGGATGTGTCTCGGCTTGAGGGCAAGCTGCACACGGAACGGACCATGCGGCGTGGGGCAAACGTCAGTACAAACCTACTCGATTACACGGAGTTCACCGAGCTTGGGGAGATTCTGCTCAATAACTGGACCGAATTCTCGCCAGCATTGGGCAAGCAAAAGTATCCCAGGGTCTACATCGAACGACTCAACAACCTACGCAACGCGCCCATGCACAGCCGCACGTTGCTTCCGTTCGAGCGTGACCTGTTGTCTGGGATGGTGGGGGAACTATTGAACATGATGGCGATCTACCGAAGCCAAAGAGGTCCTGACATGAAGCACTACCCAGTCATCGACTCAGTCGTTGACTCCTTCGGCAACCAGTGCCTCCTCAATGCATCGGTCAAGACAGAACTGCGATTGAAGGTAGGCGACGTCGTTTCCTTTGCGTGCAGGGGCACGGACCCGCAGGGGAGGAACTTGTTGTGGACCTTGGATGTAGTGCAGATGGCTTCACCGTCGTCCTACAGGACCGTGGCAGAAGCAGAGGGCACGACCCCGACTCTAAGCTGGGTAGTTGATAAACTTCATGTGGGCGAAGTGATAACTGCGTCTATTTGGATGGCATCGGACGGAGTATTTCACCGCGGCGGCACGAGTGATGACCAACGCGGATTTGTTTACGCTGTCGACCCGCCAGTAGAGACGTCATAGGGGAGCGCTATCACACGTGAGGGGCCACTCCCCTCTTTGCCCATGTATCGCCCTCTCACGGGAGGATGCAAAGTCCCCTACCCTCTCGGGGGTGTATACCTGTTTTCCCGTTTTTGGCTTAAACAAGCCATAATGCCTACCCTCAAGTGTTGTAGAAAATATACGCAGAGGATCTTGCCGGGGGAGTGTTCTGAATCCCTAAAACAGCCCGTCAGTCTGCTTAGCTGCTACCCGCTTCGTCGCCGCGATGTAGGGCAGCAACGTCTGAGGCATCTCGGGTCGTTTGCCAGCCAGCAGCTCCGCTACCGTAATGACTTGAATCTTGGGGAAGGTCTGGCCGTTGACCGGCAGCGTGTAAGTCCCAGAGTGGTTCGCCGCATCATGGATACCCCTGGTCGGCTCGGCCATAGTGATGAGTACGCCCATCTGCGCCCGCTGCGTCTCGACAGTTCCCAACAAGTCACGGACGAACTGTGGCCCGATGGTCTTGCCGCCCTTGACGGAGACCAGCACCTTGCCTTGCCCACCAATGGCGTCCGTGGGGAAGCGGGCCCGGCCATCGATGCCCTTGTCACCGACCTGCTTCTCATTGGGTTGTGCGTGGACGCGTGACACCGCCCAGCGCTCGAACTCAAAGGGTGAACGCTCGAACAGTGCTTGAGCTCCACCCATGTCGCGCGGGATACCCAGCACGTCATAGGTGCCCGCAATGGCTGCGCCATAACTGTGCAATAACCGCTTCTCGATGAGGTCAACGGCAATGTACGTGACGTCGATACCTACCCACCTCCGCTTGAGACTCACAGCTGCGTCGATGGTCGTACCACAACCGCAGAATGGATCAAGCACGACGTCGCCCTCGTTGCTACTGGCGGCAACAATGCGTTCCATCAACTGGAGTGGCTTTTGGGTCTCATATCCGAGTTTCTCGGCGGCCCGGTTGTTTATCGGTTGAATGTCCGTCCATACATCCTGGACCATCTGACCCGGCATCTCATCAAGGTACTTCTTCACTTGAGGGTAGCCGGTGGAAGAGTAGACCAAGCGACCTTCGGCCTCTAGACGCTTCATCGTGTCTTCCGCGTATGCCCAGAATCTCGCCCCAGGAGGCGGCTTGCCATTCCACTCATAACTGCTTCCAGGTCGATTCGATGTCACGTCTGAAATTCGGAAGCGCCGGCCAGTCCCCTCTTCTACCCTCCGGTAGTCCCGGTCAACGTAACCCTGGTCATACTCCACGTACTGTGGATTCCAAGTCCATTTATCGCCCTTGGCGTAGCTGAGAATGACGTCGTGAACTGGGCCAAATCTAGTCACCCGGTTGTGCGCACTTGTGCGCTTCCAGATAATTTCGCTTAGAAAGTGATGGGGTTCAAATATCGCATCCAGGATAATCTTGAGGTAGTGGCTCATCGTCGGGTCGCAGTGCAAGTACAACGACCCCGTTGGCTTTAACACCCTGTGTAGCTCGGCGAGCCGAGGGGTCATGTTAACCAGGTAGGCCATGGCATCGTTCTCGCCGATGAGCATCCTCATGGCCGAGAGCGCGTCCGCGACCTTTGAAGGCACCTCGCCCGACATCAGCCCGGCATATTGCTCGTCGGTCGTGTGAGTCCAGACCCATGTATCGGTGAAAGCTTGCATCTGGGCCGCATCGGACGTCTCGTCGGCGATGTCGCGCTTACCAAAGAGCACGTTGTAGTTACGTGAAGAGTTGAACGGCGGGTCCAGGTACACCAGGTCAACCGACTCGTCGGCCATGTGCTCGCGCAGCACGTCCAGGTTGTCGCCGTAGTAGAGCTTGTTGTCCGCCATGAGACGGAGTCTGCCAGAGAGGGGGGACTAGTGCCCGGTGACAGGCGGCACCCGGAGCTCAGAGAGCATGTGGAGGGCCTTGAAGCACTGGGAGCACCAGACGCCGTGCTTGTCACGCTCCAGGACTGTTACATCCATGCAGGTGCCGCAGAAGACGATGGGTGTTGGTTTGGGTAGCTCAGTCATTGCTTAGATTATCAGCGCCTGATCCACCCATTGCAATGCATGTCGCATTCGGGTACTGACAATCAGCATTGGACGACCTACGAGCCTAGCTATTGCGGTTGTCAAGCCATTGTGGCATGACCAAGATATTTAGTGCCGTAGATACCCATGCCCCCTCTCACTTATCCACACCCTTTTGACTTTTCTGTATCTAATGATGAAGTTATGGTTTTGCGTGACCTCTTTACAGCTTCTTGTAAAAGCTTCATAGTGCCAATAATGGCCGAACGGTCCATTGCACCTATGAATAGAGAGGCACCGTCATGGCAACCAAAGTCACCTTGCTCGATGATTTGGATGGGTCGGAAGGAGCGCTCACCTGCGAATTCTCCGTCAATGAGCGCACCTTCGAGATGGAGCTGTCCCCGGCCAACCTGGCCAAGCTGGAAGAGGCATTGGCGCTCTTCATCGAGAAGGCCCGCGACACCACGCCGGTTCCCCGCTGGACCAACTCCCGGCATGCCACCGTCGACCAGGCTCTGGTCCGCACCTGGGCGGCTGAGAGCAACATCGACGTCTCGCCCAAGGGCCGCGTCCCCGGTTGGATCATTGACCGTTATTTGGCCTCGCTCGTCGTACCCGCACCAAGTGACGAATCGGGTGACGAGTCGGAATCGGAGGGTGACGAGTCGGGTGACAAGTCCGACACCGAAGATGAAGAACCGGCCGAAGACACCGACGCTTCAACTGAGGACGTTCCCGACACTGATGTCCCAGACAAGCCCAAGGGTCGGCGCGGTCGCTCCGCTGCCTGACACCAGCCATAACGATTGCCCCAGCCTCTTGCGAGGTTGGGGCTTTTACTAATTCAGGTCAGCTAATTACTTGAATCGGCGGCAGCATCGCGGCATCAAACATCGAACAGAAGTCGCAGTCTTCTGTAAGGTCTCGGCCAGACTCATCCATGTCCACGACGATCTTACCCGTGTTCTGGCACCGCGCGCAGAAGCGGTTCGGATTGCGCCAACATACCTTTTCGTGAGCTATCATTCTTGCCTCCGTACCTTCATGCCTACAGAAATCACAACGATAACGTGGCTTGGACTTGATCAGTCTCATCTGACATATCCTTTCTCGCGGCCTGGACGATGGTCCGGGCGGGTTGGACTGAGGCTACCTGTGCCCACCGACAGGCCACCGCACCCAGCACGGCCGCTCATGCAACTCGCCTGCAGCCTTCAGTTGAGGGCTGGAAGATATCCGCTAGGCTCTTACCTATGCAAAAGACTATTACGACGCTTGAGGATGACATCGATGGCGGCAAGGCGAGCGAGACGGTCGAGTTTGGGCTTGAGGGCGTCACCTACGTCATCGACGTCAACGACAAGAACGCTAAGAAGCTGCGTGGAGCGCTCCAGCCGTTCATCGACCACGCCCGACGGACTAGTGGCCGCAAGAAGCAGTCAACCGTCGTCAGGGACTTCGACCCCAAGGCGGTTCGCCGCTGGGCTGAGGCCAACGGAGTCGAGGTGTCCGAGCGTGGGCGCATCTCGTTGACCGTGGTCGAGGCGTTCAAGAGCGCTGGTAACTAACACTATTCGTTTGAGAAGCCCCCGATGCTAGGCATCGGGGGCTTCTGACGTGTGAGCGGCTTGTCAGACCCTCATGCCATCCTGAGATCCACCCACTATGGAGGATGCATGAACCAGGAAGAGCAGACCGAAGCCCTGTCTCTCGCCAAGGACTTGCTGGACGACATCGATCTCAGTCGGCTGGGACTCGGACAGAGGGTGAACAAGGCTCGACGGTTGGCTCGGCTGGTTAAAGACGAGGCCAATATGCAATGGATTCAGTGGGAAGCGGTGGGCTACACGCCGTTAGACGATTCCAATAACGTTTCTCTTATTCAAAGCACCAGACTCTGGTCAGTCACAACCAGAGCAGGCACGGAGGATGCCCACATGTATGCGGCGGCCGGCATGGTAGAGCAAGAGCGCCTTACATATGAGCGCCAGTTGACCAGTATGACGCTGCCTGCATTAGGTGGCGACTACGCGCGCCTGGCAAGTGAGGAGATAATGAGAAATCAGGAGTCAGTTACGGCGCATATCAAGCAGTGCAACGGTGTAATCGTAGCCGTTAATGCACGCCTTTATGAATTTGCGGCCTCAACCTACTACTCGTTGAAGTTGTCTACCCGGCAGGACACGATGTTCGAGCGGGCCAAGATCAGCATCGACCAGCTCCTAGTGCCACTCGGCGAGACAGCCTTACGCCAGATTGATTCCGCCTACGCCAACCTCCAGGCTGGCGATACTGAGTCCATTTCCGGCGCTATGAACAGCGTCCGGCGGCTCATCGATGGCTTTGCTGACCAGGCGTTCCCCGCCACTACCGATACTCGGAAGGATGGCCAAGGCAATATCATCAAGCTTGACCAGGAGCATCGACTCAACCGTCTCAAGGCGTTCATAGACGATATAGCTCAGAGCGGCAGCCGTGCCACCCGTCTCAAGCGCGGGATTAACCACATCTACGAGCGCGTGTCGACGGGCGTGCACAACGACGTCACGGCCAGCGAGGCTGAGTACCTGTTCCTGAACACCTACGTTCTGCTCGGTGAGGTGCTCGCGCTACCAGGTAGGACGGCTGAGGAGACCGCCGACGTGCAGGTGGCCTGACCCAGACACACGAAAGCCGCCCGGTCCCTTGTGGGATGGGCGGCTTGTCTATGCCTGATATTACTTCTGTTCGGTAGGAAGTTTGTGCTTCCATGGGAAGAAGTCCACGACTGAGCTTAGGTTTACCCACGCTATGCCAACTGGCTCGACCTCATCGAGCGTTCCGTCCTTGATGGCGTTCATGAAGCGGCCCGAGTCAGCTATCCATGATGCATCAGACAGTTGGATGAAGGCTCCCATGCGCTTCGTCACTTTGCCAACCGTGTGATACGTAACCGTGCGGATGTAGAGCTTCTGGCCCACTAAGTCATCCAAGGTGGATATGTCCACTAGCTCATCGGCCTGTAGTAACGTTTTGATCTGCTCATAGCTTTCGTCTGAAATTTCAAGTGTCTTCATATCTGTTCTCCTAAAGTTGTTTAATACGACCACGACCTCGACCACGACCCCGACCTCGACCTCGACCCCGACCACGACCACGACCCCGACCTCGACCTCGACCCCGACCTCGACCTCGACCTCGACCTCGACCCCGACCTCGACCTCGACCTCGACCTCGACCCCGACCTCGACTGTTCTAGTCCTATTCGCATTAGTGCTTGATTCATGTCTTATCCTCCTTCAATTTGGTTACTGGGTTATTGCTCATCGCCACCCCGCGAGCCACAACCCCGCGGCCGAACCTATGAAGGCTGCAGCGAGGATGAGGTAAAGAAACAGCCCTATGGTAGAGACGACGAACGTCACTATTGCCACCAGACGAATAACAGTCATTCTGTCTTCCCCCGCTTTGAGGCCATGCCTCCCTTGCGTCCAGCCTCTACTGCTAGCTCATGACTGGCCGCGAAACCGCCGCCCCGGGATATCTTGCCACCCTTGCGGCCAATTTTCTCGTAGTGATCTTTCCCGTACCGCGCCTTGTTCGTTGCAGCGGCTAATTTGCCGCCCTTTAATGTACCGTCCATCTATCACCTCTCTTCTTGGTTAATTTGCTTAGGCCCGCTATTCACCCCGGTGAGCCCTTAGGCGCTTGGCGACATAGCGTTTTACCTTCTGGATGTCTTCCGTAGCAGGCAGGGGCTCAAGGAGAGCCCACAGTGCCTGTAACTCACGGACTGCGGCGCTATCGCCGCACGCATTCGGTCGCGGGTTGCCGGACGCGTTAAACGGTCGTGCTTGTGACTTGGTAGGTCCGTACGCCATTAGAACGGGATGTCATCAAGGTTGATGTCGCCGTCTGGGATGTCGGTGGGCACGGTGTCACCGGCTTCGAGCGCGGCCAGGGTTGGACTCTTGGTCGACTCCGGTCCCTGTACTGCCGGGTCCTTGCCGTCTGAGAACTCGGACAATGGGATCGAGCCTGTCAGTTCGACGGATAGGTCCAGCTTCTCGGCTTTGGGGATCAGCGGCATGGTGCCTGCATGAGGTACGGGCGTGATGTCGTACTTGGTAGTCAGTCCGGAGCCTGTGGAGGTGATCATCAGGTCGCACTTCATCGGCATGTCCTCGCCCCAGGCGCTGACAATCGCCCCGATGCGCTTGAAGATGCCGGAGCCCTTCTGGAGGATCTGCTGCTTGTCGAGGTCGTAGTTCCACACCGGCCAGGCGAACTGGGTCTTGATGTCGCCGCCCTCTTGGAACTGCTTGGTTGATACGTGCGGGTGGTCCAGGAGACGCAGGCGAACCTGCTTGCCTGCCTCGAACTCAACGAACTTACTGTTACTTACTCGTTTGCTTGCGTTGTCATACATTCCCATCTGTTGGGTTCCTTGTTTACTTAATTACGGACTCCGAGCTTTTGGTTCAGCAGGTTCTCCTCCCATACTTCAAGCGGCTTCAGGCCGGATGGCAGGTTGGCAGGATCTAGTTCGCTTGGCGTGACGATGCGGGTATAGGCCATCCACACGTCGCCGGACTCGTCATCCGAGTGGAGTAGGTGGTAGCCAGGTGCTGCCGCGAACTTGCGCTCCCAGGTCCGGAAGGGGACGAGGCGCTTCACGTAACGGCAGGCAGCGGACTTCGGGTAACCGATGGGCAGCTCGCGCTTGCTAGTAGGAGTATCACCGCTCCCGATGTACTGCTGCTCCTGTCGGATCTCTTCGTCGGACTGCTCGACCTCGCTGATGCCTTTGGTATCGATCATGCTCTTGAGGCGCGGTACGGACACTGAGCCGCCTTTGAGCTTGGCTGTCATGACTTGCTCAGCCTCGGCGGGCGTGAGGCGGATGACGTCGCCACCGAACTTGAATGCGTTCCACCAGTAGGCCATTAGTTAGCCTCCTGCAACTTCAGCCATAGCAGAGCCAAGGCGTTGGCCATAGTGTTGGCATTCCCATAGACGCCCACACCATTGCGGTTCCACATGGCCTCATACCCTCCAAATCCGGAGCGCTTGCGCAGACTCAAGTTTGAGTACATCAACATGGTTTGAGGTGGCAACTGGTCGGCCACCTCTTGGGCGGTGGGGGCGGCAATCTGCGCTAGTTTGATTTCATGAACTTCTCGCCACCACCAGTTAAAGACGACTTCTGGTATCCCGACCTCGTGCCTACTGTCTCGAACAACTCGCCAGCCATTTCGGTTAACTTCACGCTGCACAACATCAGGGTTGCCGTAATCTTCATGGGCCGGCTCTAGTACGCTAATGCTGTAGCTTTCTTGCCAGAACCATAGTGTTTCTTGCTCAAACCCTGCCGCCTTGAGCTTCTTAGCTGTTTCGAGGGTGACGGTTAGTGCTTCCATCTACTTGCCCCCGACCATGCGCTTGATGGCATCGGCCTCGTTATTCATGAGCAGGTGCTTACGCCCGTACTGCTCCAGCCGGTTCCACTTGTCACGCAGGTCTTCCAGGCTCATCACCTGAGGGACGTACTCGTGGTCACGGGTAGCGGCAACGTAGGAGATGGCTGCGCGGCATCGGTCCAGGCCATAGCGCTGGAGCAGCGTCTTCGCTGCCCGGCGCTGGAACTGAGCCCGTGGCATTTTGAGGTCCATCACAGTCTCGAAGCTCGTGATCAGGTCGTTGATGTCCTGGTTGCCGTATACGACGTCCTCGCTGACTAAGGCGTCATCCATAGGGATTGCGTTGAGTTCGTCGCTCATAGCTGCCCCACGAAGACTATGACCATGGGAATCCAGATGAGGCCCAGGAGTACCAGCAGGAAACCGTAGACGACCAGGTTTGATATGAGGTGCTTGCGTGCCGCTGCCTGTTCGATATGCGGGTGACGACTGACGAAGTATTTGGGACGAATCTTAATGTTCATTTGCAAGTGCCTTTATTTAGTATCTTTAGCATAAGCGTATGATGGTTATACTGCAAGTAGATTATTTAGGGGAACTTATCCACAGTTTTGCGACGATTAGAATCGGCTACGCTCCCTTTCAAAGCCTTCCGGCTCCGGGGTTCCTTCCTCTTCCCCTCGCACTATCCGGGCAGGGTGAAGTCCTTGTTGTGGTTCCAGTGTCTTGGGTCCCTCCAGCAAAAGTTGCTGGTCCTGAGTAAGTAATAACCAATGCTTAGTGTGTTAATCCTGCCCGGCGTAGCGCTCGGGTTGTCGTTGGCCTCTAACCTGTCTGTGCGTTCTTTTACGTGCCGCACTTGCCCTAGAGGTGGGGTTCCTACACGTCGGGCCACTGATAGGCTCGTGCGAAGAGAGGCGGGGATTTGCCGAGTGGGTCGTTTGCCGCTAGCCCCTGGCTGATAAAGCTGTTACTCGTCTAGTCAACCCCGCATGGTGGATCTCGCCACAGTAAGGGGAGTTAAGGCACCCTTCACCACCAGCGAACCGTCTACTATTCCGGCACTCTCTTCGCATGAACCTGTCAATGGGCTTGACTGATGGTTAAAAAGAGAAATCCCCTCAACCGTTTCTGGCGAGGGGGTTCAACTTATATCTATTCCAGCATAGCAAAACCAGCTGAGATTACAAGTAGTAGTCCCTCTATGCTTCGAGAATTGATCCCTTTTTTGATATAAGTTGAAGCGTGTATCCAATATGCTCCATAGTCCTAACGTTTGCAAGAGAAACACAACCGCTTAGCCGCATTTACATCCGGTCGGGGTGTAGCATGGCCGGGTCATCCCCTTACTCCTGGGAGCCGTAATGGTAGAACCTGTTGTTGGTACTCAGCTTGCTGGAACTATCCACGCACTCAATGACTGGTTCAAATCGGGACGCTCCACTCCCTACCCCGGCCTTAGTAAGCCCCCACCTGCCGCGCCCCCACCTGCCCCGCCCGAAATCAAAACTGACCGTCCTTGGAGTGTTTTCGATGAGTTGCGTACCAAAGAGGCCGAATCAACGTATCCGCCTCCCATGGCGAGTCCGACCAAGGACGGTAAGTCCACTAGAAAGACACCTAAGTCAAAAAAAGGGAGGAAAGACCCACCCTACATGAGGTTCATGCAGATTATTGTTTCCTTGTTTGCCTTGGGCGCTGGTATCTATTTCATGCGTGGGGGAAACACAAACGACCAAACTATCGCCGGGGCTTGGGTTGGCGTCGTTCTAGGCTACTGGCTGAGATAGTTGAGCATTGCAATCGAGACGCTAGCGCTTTAATCTTGAGACATAGGCAAGCCGACCGCCTCGTACCAAGCATTCTGGAGTCCCAACCTCCAAACTCATTTAGCACGAAGACCTACCCCTCCAGGCGGGTCTTCTTTGCGTTCTAAGCTGCCGTCAGGAACGCTACGGCCTTATCCATGGTCACAATCTCAAAGAGGGCCGGCACCTCTTGCCGGATGACTACCCGGTGCATGAACCGTGCCCGTGCCTCATCAGGGACGATCCACAGCACTACGGGGAAGCTTGGACCGTGCTTGTCCACATCCCACCTGTTGAAAGCCTGGGTATAGCGGCGCATCTTGCTTGACAGCTGACTAGCAAACTCAGTACCCCGATCTACTTCCGCGAAATATGGGTCAACGTACTCGCCCTTGGCCAGTTCCACATAGGCGTCCGGCTTGAGTTCTACTTGACCGATTCGTAACTGTGCCCAAGCTTCCGGCTCGAAGGCCAGCAACTTACATCCGGCCCCGACCAATCCAACGTACAACTCTGCGATGTCGAGGGTGTGTGCGTCACTGGCTCTGGCCTTGCTCGATACCGGCGTGTAGGTGAAGCCGTCACTACCACCGCTCCAGCCGCCAACAGCGCGGTTGATGCGCCCAACTAGCCCCCAGCCGTACAGCCGCTTCATGGTGCGGCACATCTTGGCACTGGAGGTCTTGGGGCTGCCGTCACGGAAGTACAGCCGTTCAATCTGGCCACTGGTCATCTGTCGAAAGCGGTTAACGTCCTTGATTATGGCTTGGTCCCGCAGGGATAGGCGGGTCACGTGAGGCCACCGGATGGGATGGATGGATGAAAAGGATGAAGACGGAGAGACAGCCAGCGTGAGCGCACCCCGTTTGACCTGCCCATACGCCCGGATTGCCGTACTCCGACACCTACTCCGGCGTATACGGCGACAAGCAGGCTCATGATGTCCTCGTCCTGCGACCGATCGTGGGACGTTCTCGCTCCGTGTCAACGCTCTTGAACCGTTCTGCGAACTCGGCTTCCACTTGAGCTACAGGACGTCCGTACAAGGCTCTGGACGCTTCACGAGCTAGCCAGCCAACACCCGTTGCGTGAGGAGCTGACAAGGTCCTGGCGGTTGCAGTCGGGGCAAGCCCGGTAGGTGTCATGAGACTGGCGGCTATCTCGTACTGAGCCAAGCCCTGCAAGTCACCGGCACTAAGCGGCGCAAAGTCAGCACTCATCTTCACCGCGTCCTGGCTACCGAGGCCAAAGGCAATCTTGGTTCTGGCATTGGCCTTGAGGGCGGCGAGGACTGCGGGGGACAACTGGCCAGTGTGTTGGTTGGCCACTATCAGGCCGAGGTTGTAGGAGCGGGCTTCAGCGAAGGCGTCCTCCATGGCTACGGACAGCCGCAGGAAGTTTTGGAACTCGTCCATCATGAGGTAGGTCGGCCGGCGCTCTGGTCGGAGCCGTATGTGCTGCCAGAGTTGCGCCACGAGTAACGAACCAAGCATTGCGGCATTGGCAGCACCTAAAGAGGCCGTGGGCAATGACACGAGCAAGATGCGGTTGTTGGTCACCACGTCGACCATATCCAGCCCGTCCGTCTGTCCCACGATGTTACGGATAGCGGAGAAGCCCACGAACGCATCCAGTTTGTTAATAACTGAATCAAGTTGGTTGTCCGGCCCAGTATCGAGTCGTTGCCAGAATAACCTCACCTCCTGGTCATGGTTGGCTCGGAGGATACGGCGGCGGAAGTCGGGATTGACCAGTAATTGCTTGACGTCATACAGGGTCAGGCCCGCTTGTGCGGCTGTCAGTACCGAGTAACGCAGGATGGAGGCCAGACGCGGCCCCCAAGAGTCGCTGTACAGGTCTTGCATCAGGCTGGTGATGTGGCTCGCGGTACGTTCCGGGTCGCTACCAGACAAGACGTTGAAGCCAACAGGCCGAGCGGTATCAGTGGGATCGAACCAGATGACGTCCTGGATCCGGTCGTGTGGAACGCTTCCGAGTACGTCACGGGCTAGGTCGCCCTTAGGTTCGATAAGGATGAGGCCGTGGCCTTGCTCCATGATTTGAGCCGCTTGGTTGTGCAACAGCGTCGACTTACCGGCGCCTGTGCCACCAAGTAGCCACTCGTGCTGCATGAGACTTTGCGGGTCGATGGCAATCCGCCGCAGTGCGCCCGGATAGGTGCTCGTACCAATCACGATGCCGGTAGTCGGAATGGTGGGAGCAGCGACTAGCTTACGACCGGCGCCCCTGATGAGTCCTGGCATTTCGGTGTCACCAATAGGGAAGCCACATACGACAGCTAGCGAGACAGCCGATAATGAACCACTCCAGCGGGCAATGGGAGCGCGGTAGTTCATGGCAGCACTTAGGCGACGCTGAGGTATGCGAGCAAACCCAAAGACGTGCAGACTGCGGTAAGCAATAAGCGTGCGCTCGATGAGTTGCCGGGAACGGATGGCGTTACTACTGCGAGCGGCCAAGCGTCCAACCATCCAAAACGGATCGGCTACTTCTCCCATGAGGCCAGCACCAGTCGGCGTGATGACGAACTGAAGCATGACAGCCTCACCGGGTGACAACTCCCTCATACTTGATAGCAAAACCGCCACCAGCTTCGGATCGGCTTCAATGGTGTTGGCAGCATGGCGTCGCAACTCGACTCCTAGACTCCATGGCCGATCCTGATTGACGATTTCGTTCATCCCGATACTTGGCACCACCGATTGCAGATGGCCCCGCACTGAGTGCTCCAACGAGGCCGGGAAGCTTATGAGGTGATGTAAGCCGTCCGCTAGTCCCAGTACCTCAAAGACGATGGTTGGCCGCCCCCATGGCTCTCCGTGCTTGGTGGGACGTTTGTACAAGCCACCTAGTGCTGTGAAGATTCGAGCAGCCCGGTCCAGTTCAAAGTCACGAGGGAAAGTTAGCTCATACGTCGTATGTCCCATGTCAATCCTGTCCTGGTGGTAACGTCGAAGCTGCCAGTAGCAGAGTTCTGCACTGGCCGCCCCGGTGACAAAGATTACGAACCACAGAAGAGCGCTCATACATCTGTTATAAACGCTTGCGTTTCATGTTGCTAATGCGTACCTGGCTCTGCGTGTAGGCATTCTTGAGCGCTTGCTCCGCGAGTGCCATCCGCACTTGCTCATCGTGAATCCGCTGAGTCAGTTCTCGTTCGTAGGTGCGGCGCAGTTGGTATTTCTCCCATTTGGAGTCCAGGTAGAGCCAGAGAAATAGCAATGCAATAGATCCGAAGAACCACCACCACAACTGCGGGTTGGACTGCATGACTGACATGAAAGCGAGAATCACTACAAGCACGGCTGCGTACGGCATCACTGACCTCCGAGGATGGTGTTGCTCTGGTAGATCCATGCTTCGAACGACTCACGAAGCGCCTGGGCCACGATGGGGTTGTCACACTCGTAAATGGTCCGGCGAATGTCGTTGCCCAGGCTGACGTGCATCTCAAGTTGCATCAGACGGAGCTTGTAGGCGTTGCCAAGCCGCAGGGCCTTCATGGCACTGTCGAACTTCTGGTAGTAGTCCTCGAACTCAGAGACGAAACTCAGGTCTGTCCGCTGGTTCCTCGTCAATGAGTCCGGCAGATTCGGCCGGTAAGGCTGCATCGTCATGATCGCCCTCCCTTAATCGTCTCTGGGCAATCTGCTGCATGAGGTCGTCCCATGCGGTCTGGCGGGGGTTGCGTGCAGTGTCCGGAAAGAAGAACTCGTCCATCCATCTCAGCCTCCTTGGTCGATGTCTACGGCGATAGATACGCCGACAACACAAAAGTAGGCCGCCCCTCCGAAGAGAGACGGCCTACTTTGTGGTGCTGGTTTGGTAGAGGTTAGGCGGTTAGTTCGGCGTCTTGGCTGGCCTGATGCAGGTCGAGCAAGTGTTCAGCCAGAACGTGCATCAGCTCACGCTCTGGCCCGAATTCCCGGCGCCAAGTCTCGACTGACCCGTAGTAGCCCAGTGCAGCCATTGCTTGTGGTCGGCGCTTGAAGGCGCTGTCGCGGGCCGTCAGTGCCAATGACACTCTGAGGGCGGGGATGATCTTGCGATGAGGTACTTGCATGCGATCGATGACGTGGATACCGGTTACCAGATTGATGCGCTGGTCCAACTCACGGCGCATCTGGTTGCCGGCGCCGGCGGGGGATAGGTCATCAACATCGAACAGCGAACGCAGGACCGGCCGACAGACGAGGGCTTTTGGTGTTGCGCCCCAACCAACGAGACTTTTGAGTTCGTCGGTCAGCATTTCAATCAAGCGATTCATCGGGCTTACCTTTCGGTTAGCCCCTCCTAGGTCTCAATAACCAGTTGATATTGTTATTTGAGCCCTAGGGCAGGAAGACCATAGGTCTCGCCACTGGCATCTGTCAATGCCGAGTCGGTCACAAACCTTCACGCTGACCCACTTTCACCTCACCCTTGGACACGTCCTGGAATGGGTGGCGAACCCGGCGGGCGCCACCACACCCGAGGAGATCCTGCTCACCCACCCCCACGCGGCACAGTTCTGGCACGGCCTGCTGAGGGGGGCTCTGCACGGCGACGA
>JGI24130J36418_10000034_pt1 | contig 30710 bp, 22 predicted proteins | sample BarGraNGADG00212_FD_36418 | JGI IMG/M metagenome (IMG submission 36418)
GATGGAGGACACGGTCGGGCGCTGTTGCGTGTGCAACGGGTTGATCGCGGCGATCGGGCTCGGCCAGCGCCGGCGCGACGGAACCGTAGAACCCCCGCTCGTGACCATCGGACAGGATCTGTCGTTCCTCCCGAGGCTGGCGTCGGCGCCGGTCGAGACAGCTAGCTACAGGGCAACTGACGTCGTGGCCTACCTCCTCCAAGGCGCGGGTCGCGACCGGTCCCGTCTTGCGGCCGGGCATGCCGGCACGACACCCTCGCGTACGACGATCCCGCGACCTCGCAGCGGCACCGGCCTGCTTGAGGCCGGGTGCGAAGAGACCCCCGAGTACACAGCCCGAAAGGAGACGACGTGACGAGCAACGCGACCGCAGTTGCCGAGGCTACCCTGGCCGACCTCGTCCGCAGCCAGCCGAGCCTGCCCCGGAAGCGTCCTGCAGGACCGGTTAGTATCACGCGACATGAAGAAACTGTTGATCCTCGCAGTTCTCGTGGCCCTCGGCGTCGTCGTCGCCAAGCGGCTGCGTAGCGTCTGAACAACCACCTCATCGGGCGGGTTGCCACAGGGGTCGCTGTGCGGGTTCGTGCCCGGGTGCTGACCGAACCGGAGTCGCTACCGCGGTGACGCCGGCGATGGCGGCCGTCAGGGGAAGGCCGCCCCTCTCGTGGATGCCGATGCCCGGCGCCACCGTCGTGGTGAGGTCGAGAAGCAGTTCATTTGTGCGACATCGCCCATCTGGCCGGGTTGGGTCGCCCACCGTGTACGATGTCTTGACCGCATATGGGCCAGCGTCGTCCCGAGCGAACAGATTTCACCGCCTCCATGGAGCGACCCGATGACGACCTTGCCCGGCGATTTCGCCGACCACATTTCTTGTAGTGCGGTTCCACCTGTGGGAGCCTCGCGCCCTCAAGCGGCAACGCCCAGAGTCCCGACCAGCGGTCTCTACGATCCGCGCTTCGAGCATGACGCCTGCGGTATCGCCTTGGTCGCCGACCTCCATGGTCGGCCCACCCATGCCCTGGTACGCCGGGCAATCACTGCCCTGGAGCATCTCGCTCACCGAGGCGCCACCGGCAGCGAAGAAGACAGCGGGGATGGAGCCGGCATCCTGCTCCAGATTCCACACCAATTCTATCGGGAAGTGGTCGAGTTCGATCTCCCTGATGGCGGGCGATATGCGACAGGTATCGCCTTCTTGTCTCGGGACCCCTCGGAGGCGGCGAAGGCCCGCACCGGCATCGAACAACTGGCCGAAGAAGAAGGCCTGGTGGTCCTGGGATGGCGCGACGTTCCCTTCAACGATCAGACCCTTGGTTCGGTGGCGCGGGGCGACATGCCTTCGTTGCACCAGGTATTTGTGGCTGCAGGCCCCACGACAGTATTGAGTGGGGACGACCCGGCCCTGGCCCTCGATCGGGTGTCGTTCGTGCTCCGCAAACGGGCGGAGCACCAAATTGCCGACTGCTACCTGGCGTCCTTGTCCGCTCGGACCATCACCTACAAGGGGATGCTCACCTCCCACCAGTTGGCTGAGTTCTACCCCGACCTGTCCGATCCACGGGTGGAGAGTGGGTTGGCGCTGGTGCACTCGCGTTTCTCCACCAACACATTCCCGTCATGGGCGCTGGCCCATCCCTACCGGTACCTGGCCCACAACGGCGAGATCAACACCCTGGCCGGGAACCGCAATTGGATGCGGGCCCGGGAGGCGCTGTGTGCCACCGATCTCATCCCCGGCCTCGAACGTGCCTTCCCGATCCTCACCCCGGGGGCGAGCGACTCGGCCTCCTTTGACGAGGTGCTCGAGCTGCTCCATCTTGGAGGGCGGCCGCTGCATCACGCGGTGTTGATGATGATTCCCGAGGCATGGGAGAACCATCGCACCATGGATCCGGCCCGACGGGCCTTTTACAGGTATCACTCCTCGTTGATGGAGCCGTGGGACGGTCCGGCCTCGGTGGCATTCACCGATGGGACGATGATTGGCGCCGTGCTCGACAGGAACGGCCTCCGACCGGCTCGGTACTGGGTCACCGATGNCGATCTGGTGGTACTGGCCAGCGAGGTCGGGGTACTCGACGTGCCGTCCTCCACGGTGGTCCGCAAGGGTCGGCTCCAACCGGGCCGGATGTTCCTGGTGGATACGGCGGCCGGAAGGATCATCGATGACGAAGAGATCAAGTCGTCGCTTTCGGCCGAACAGCCGTATGCCCACTGGCTCGAGATCGGCCAAATTGATCTCGACGACCTACCGCCCAAGANCATGCTCACTCCGCAGCATGCCTCGGTCATCGGACGCCAGCGCGAGTTCGGATACACNAACGAGGAACTCCGCCTCATCATCGGCCCCATGGCGAAGGCGGGTATCGAACCCATCGGATCGATGGGTCATGACGCGGCCATCGCAGTGCTCTCCGAGCTCCCCCGACTGCTGTATGACTACTTCACCCAACTGTTCGCTCAGGTCACCAATCCGCCGCTCGATGCCATCCGCGAAGAGTTGGTCACGTCGCTGGCGTCCACGCTCGGACCGGAGTCGAACCTGCTCGACCCGACGGCGGCCTCGTGCCGGCAGATTGTGTTGCCGATGCCGGTCATCGACAACGACGACTTGGCCAAGTTGCTCTACATCAACGAAGACGGTCAGACCCCGGGATACCGGGCCTTCGCCGTGGACGGCCTCTTCGANGTATCCCGAGGTGGCGAAGGGCTCAAGGACGCCATNGAGGGTGTGCGGTCCCAGGTCAGCGCAGCGATCGCCGAGGGCGCCGACATCATTGTGCTGTCCGACCGCAATTCGACCGCCCAGTACGCCTCCATCCCGTCGCTTCTGCTGGTGTCTGCCGTCCATCATCACCTGGTGCGTAAGAAGACCCGCACCCAGGTCGGCCTGGTGGTCGAGTCCGGGGATGCCCGTGAGGTCCATCACATGGCCCTCCTGAAGGGATTCGGGGCCGCCGCCATCAACCCGTACCTGGCCTTCGAGACCATCGACGACATGATCGCCTCCGGTTTGTTGGCCGGGGTCACACCCCGCCAGGCGCAACGCAACTACATCAAGGCGGCGTCAAAGGGAATCGTCAAGGTGATGTCGAAAATGGGCATCTCGACAGTGGCGTCGTATACGGGCGCACAGGCGTTCGAGGCGGTGGGACTGGCCCACGATGTCATCGACGAGTACTTCACCGGGACGGTGTCCCGGATCGGTGGGGTGGGGCTCGATGTGATTGCGGAGGAAGTGGCGGCCCGGCATCGCTTGCTGCATATGGCCCAACCCACCGAATTGGCTCATCGGGACCGTGAGGGCGGTGGGGAATACCAGTGGCGCCGCGAGGGCGAAGTCCATCTCTTCAACCCGAAGACCGTGTTCAAACTGCAGCATGCCACCCGTTCGAAACGGTACGAGGTCTTCAAGGAGTACACCAAGGCGGTCGACGATCAGTCGACCGAGCTTGCCACCCTGCGCGGGCTCCTTCGGTTGAAGACCGGCGGGGAAGGCGGGAGAACAGCCATCCCCATCGAGGAGGTGGAGCCGATCTCGGCCATCCTGGCCCGATTCTCCACCGGCGCCATGTCCTACGGATCGATTTCGGCCGAGGCTCACGAGACACTGGCCATCGCCATGAACCGACTGGGCGGCAGGTCCAATACCGGTGAAGGCGGAGAGGATGCCGACCGCTTCACCGCTGATGCCAATGGGGATCTACGGCGAAGCGCCATCAAGCAGGTGGCCTCGGGTCGATTCGGCGTGACCTCCGAGTATCTGGTCAACGCTGATGACATCCAGATCAAGATCGCCCAGGGAGCCAAACCGGGGGAGGGAGGTCAACTCCCCGGGCACAAGGTCTACCCATGGATCGCCAAGACCCGTTTTTCGACCCCGGGCGTGGGGCTCATCTCTCCACCTCCTCACCACGACATCTACTCCATCGAGGACATTGCCCAACTCATTCACGATCTGAAGTCTGCAAATCCGCGGGCCCGCATCCACGTGAAACTGGTGGCCGAGGTGGGCGTGGGTACGGTGGCGGCCGGGGTGGCCAAGGCGCACTCCGATGTGGTGTTGATCTCGGGCCACGACGGAGGCACCGGAGCGACTCCGCTCACGTCACAGAAACATGCCGGGATCCCGTGGGAGCTCGGCTTGGCTGAGACCCAGCAGACCCTGTTGGCCAACGGTCTTCGTGATCGCATAGTGGTGCAGGTGGATGGGCAGATGAAAACCGGCAGGGACGTCGTTGTCGGGGCTCTCCTCGGCGCTGAGGAGTTTGGATTCGCCACCGCCCCATTGGTGGTTTCCGGCTGCATCATGATGCGGGTCTGCCACCTCGATACCTGCCCGGTAGGCATCGCCACCCAAAACCCCGAATTGCGAAAGCGATTTACCGGAACCCCCGAGTTCGTGGAGACNTTCTTCGAATACATCGCCAAAGAGGTGCGGGAGTACCTGGCCGCCCTCGGCCTGCGCTCGATCGAGGAGGCCATCGGCCGGGTCGATCTGCTNGATACTGCCGATGCCATCACCCATTGGAAGGCGGCGGGGTTGGATCTGACGCCTGTCCTGATGGAACCGGAACTGCCCGAGGGCGCGGTGCGCCATTGCACTCAGAAACAGGATCACGGACTCGATCGGGCCCTCGATCATTCCTTTATGGACGCATGTCGGTCGGCCATCGAGAGTGGTACGCCGGTCACTGCGGACCTGGTGGTGACCAACGTGGATCGAACCGTCGGGACATTACTCGGGTACGAGATCACTCGTCGGCACGGTGGCACTGGACTGCCTGACGGCACCATTGACCTGACCTTTCGCGGTTCGGCCGGGCAGAGTTTCGGGGCGTTTGTGCCCAGGGGCGTCACCATGCGCTTGTTCGGCGACGCCAATGATTACCTGGGCAAGGGGCTTTCGGGTGGGCGCATCATCGTGCGGCCTCCGGAAGACTCACCCTTCGCCGCCGAGGAAAACATCGTGGCCGGGAATGTGATTCTCTATGGCGCCACCGCCGGAGACGTCTTCCTCCGTGGGCAGGTGGGCGAGCGCTTTTGCGTGCGCAATTCGGGAGCCATCGCCGTGGTGGAAGGTGTCGGTGACCACGGTTGTGAATACATGACAGGTGGGCGGGTNGTGGTTCTCGGTCCNACCGGACGAAATTTCGGTGCCGGGATGTCCGGCGGGGTGGCCTTCGTCTACGACACATCCGATGAGCTGGGGCGGCAGTACAACCCGGACATGGTTGATCTTGAGCCGGTGTCCGCCGATGATCGAACCTGGCTGAAGGACAGGATCACCATGCACCTCGACGAGACAGGGTCGGAGGTGGCTCGCGCCATTCTGGCTGATTGGATGAGCAACTCTGAGCAGTTCGTCAANGTGATGCCGAGGGACTACCGCCGGGTGCTCGAGGCAACGGAGAANGCGGTGGCCGAAGGTCGCTCGATAGACGAAGCGGTGATGGAGGTGTCCCGTGGGTGATATCACCGGATTCTTGAAGTTCGACCGGGAGTTGCCCAACCGGCGCCCGGTGCACGTGAGGTTGCGTGACTGGAAAGAGGTCTATGAGCCGTTTCCGGTCGAAGATGCTCAACATCAGGGAGCCCGGTGCATGGACTGTGGGATTCCTTTTTGCCACGAGGGCTGCCCGCTTGGGAACCTGATTCCCGAGTGGAACGACCTGGTCTACCGGGGCGACTGGTCGGAGGCGATCCAGCGGCTGCATGCCACCAACAACTTTCCCGACTTCACCGGACGTCTGTGCCCGGCCCCGTGTGAAGGGTCGTGCGTGCTCGGGATCAACGCCGATCCGGTGGCCATCGAGCGGATCGAGTACGAGATTGCCGAACGGGCATGGTCGGAAGGTTGGGTGGAGCCAGTCAATGCCGTGACCGCCACTGGAAAGCGCGTGGCCATTGTCGGATCCGGACCTTCGGGGATGGCCGCCGCGCAGCAGTTGGCCCGTGCCGGTCACGATGTGGTGGTATTCGAGCGGGCAGAGAAGCCCGGCGGGCTGCTCCGATACGGGATCCCGGAGTTCAAGATGGAAAAGGCGGTGCTCGACCGCCGACTCGGCCAGTTGAAGGCCGAGGGTGTGGAGTTCCGGTGCGGGATCTCGGTCGGCCAGCCGGCTGGCGAGGTTTCCGGGGCGGCGGCCGCCAACGCCTCGGTGGTCAGCGCCCAGTCATTGGTGGATGAATTCGACGCGGTGGTGCTGGCCGGGGGAGCGACGCTGCCCCGCGACCTGCCGGTCCCGGGTCGTGAGCTCGCCGGTATTCACCGGGCTATGGAGTATCTAAAGCCGTCGAACATGGTCCAGGAGGGATTGCTGGACGTCTCACCGATTTCCGCCGCAGGCAAACACGTGGTCATCATCGGCGGCGGGGATACCGGGGCCGACTGCTTGGGCACCGTTCACCGGCAGGGTGCTTTGGCCGTGCATCAGCTCGAGATCATGCCCGAGCCCCCGAGGAACAGGACCGGGAACAATCCGTGGCCGACCTGGCCCCTCATTCTTCGGACCTCGGCTGCCCACGAGGAGGGTGGTGAACGCCTGTTCGCCGTGACCACCGTGGAGTGTCTGTCCGATGAGAACGGAAATGTCCGGGCGCTTCGGGGTGAAGAGGTGGAGCTGGCCTACAACGAGCAAGGACATCCGGCATTCGAACCCGTCCCCGAATCGGGCTTCGAACTTCCTTGCGAGCTGGTGCTGTTGGCAATGGGATTCCTGGGGCCAGAGCAGGGCGGCATGATTGCCGATCTGGGGATTGAGTTGAACCCCCGCGGCAACGTGGTCGCTGATACATCGTGGTCGACCAACGTCGAAGGGGTCTTCGTGTGCGGTGACATGACCCGAGGGCAGAGCCTCATTGTGTGGGCCATCGCCGAAGGACGTTCAGCCGCCTCGGCAGTGGATCGATACCTCATGGGGCAGACATCCTTGCCGGCTCCGATCCTTCCCGGACAGCTGGCCCTGAGGTAGTCGAGACGCAATGGCCGGTTGTCGGTATGGGACGGATGGCAGGCGGACACTCGACCCACTCCCCAAGTCGGAAATTCTATGCATCACCGAAGTGCCGCGATCCCGATCCCCGGTCTAGCCTTCCGGGCGGGTGGCCCCCGCGAAACCGGACCAGTTGGCATTGTCGAAACGAACCAGCGCCCCGGTGTGGGGAGCATCGATCATCTCGCCCCCTCCGACATAGAGACCGACGTGGTCGACCCCCGAGGGTCCGTCACCGAAGAAGGTGAGGTCCCCGGGCGCTACCGTCGCGCCACCCGAAACGGATGGTCCGGCGTCGAACTGATCTTGAGCCACCCTGGGAAGATTGATTCCGGCAGTCTCGTATGCGGCCTGGGTGAGCCCTGAGCAGTCGAAACCTCCACTCCCGGTGCCACCCCAGAGGTAGGGGGTATTCAGCTGCTGGGCCGCGAAGGAAAGGGCGGCAACCACCGTGCCGGTGATCTGGGGTGCGTCACCGAACGCCAGAGCCAGGGTGAGCACGGTGTCCACGTAGATGTTCGAATGGTTGTAGTCAGCGATTGCAGCACTCAGGGTGGCCGGCGACCCGGCACCGTTTGCACACAGGAGAGCCGAAGCCGTGTACACCGCGTCAGTTCGGTCATAAGGGGACGCCGGCTGCGCTCCGCCTGGTCCGACAATGGCATAGGCGGCGAAGGTAGCCGGTTCAAACTGCATGGGGCCTTCGGCACCGGCGCTGTTGGACCCCGACCAGACGCCGGGAGCTGTCGATTGACCACTGTCTGATTCGACGGTTCCGATGGCGGCCAGTACCGGCCACGACAAACCAGAACAGGTCCCGGCAGCCTGCTGGTAGAGAAGGAGCCAGTCAGGGGGGATGGCCGGTCCCGGGCTGGTACCTCCTGAACCCGGACTTCCACCTGCGGTTGCCACCGCAGCCGTTCCGCCCGAATCGGCGGAACCCTGTACGGAAGTTGAACCTTGGCTCATCACCACAGTGACCACCAAGACCATCCCGACCACCACGGCAGCCAGAAGCGCACCCATGGCCATCAGTGCTTTGCCCATCCCTGAAACCTCAGTGCCGCTCGCCGTATCAGAGTGAGTTGCCGGGCTCAGAGGGTCAGTGCGACTGCTGAAACGATTGGATGGTGGCACCCGAACCGAGCCGTCGGGACGGTCGGAGTACACACTGCAGCTAAGACAAGTAGAACATCGATTGCATTATCAATCAAGGGCCGCACAGGGGGTATCACCGGGCGGGCCATCGGCCCGCTCCGACCACTCCGACCGCAAGGCGTCAGGGTCGGTAGGCTCAATCCTGAGGTTTCGGATCACAACCAGAGGAGGACCAACCGTGCTCAGCACCATGCAGGATGCCCCGTTGCTCGTGAGTGGCATTCTGCGTCACGGACAGCAGGTCTATGGGGACAGTTTGGTGGTGACAATCACCGGGCCGAACGGCGAAGCCTCCGAAGCCTCGTTTGTTGAAGTGGCCGAGCGGTCAGAACGTCTGGCAGCGGCATTGTCCCGGTTGGGGATCGGCGACAGTGACCGGGTGGGTACGTTCCTTTGGAACAATCAGACCCACCTCGAGGCCTACCTGGGCATCCCGGCCATGGGCGCCGTGATGCACACCTTGAACATCCGGCTCTTTCCCGAACAACTGTCCTACATCGTCAATCACGCGGAAGACAAGGCGATCATCGTCGACGCCTCGTTGATTCCCCTGTTGGCACGGGTACGCGACCAGCTCACCACCGTCAAGCACTTCATAGTGGTCGGGAAGGGAGACCCAGATGCGTTGGGGAACACCCTCGACTACGACGAGCTGCTGGCGGCGGAACGGCCGGGGTTCCAGTGGCCGGAACTGGATGAACGTCAAGCTGCCGCCATGTGTTACACCTCGGGCACCACCGGGAACCCGAAAGGTGTCGCCTATAGCCATCGGTCAACCTACTTGCACTCCATGGCGATCACCTCAGCGTCGTCGCTGGGTATCAATGAACACGATCGGGTCCTCTCCATCGTTCCGATGTTCCACGCCAATGCCTGGGGTACCCCCTATGGAGCGTTCATGACCGGCGCCGACATGGTGATGCCCCAGCAGTACCTTCAGGCCGGTCCCCTGGCCGCCATGATCGCTCTTCATCGACCCACACTGTCAGCGGGCGTCCCCACCATCTGGAATGACCTGTTGCGGTACGCCGATTCCAATCCGGTCGATCTGTCGTCGCTGCGGGGGGTCACGGNCGGCGGCGCCGCTGTTCCTCGCCATCTCATCGAGCGTTTCGAGGAACAGTTCGGCATCGAAATGATCCAGGGCTGGGGTATGACCGAGACCAGCCCATTGTGTGCAGTCGCCTTTCCGCCCCGGGGTACACCGCCCGAGGAGGAGATGGATTGGCGGGCGAAGACCGGTCGGATCGTCCCCGGGGTCGAGATCCGCGTCTGCGCCGAGGACGGCACCGTGCTACNCCGTGACGGCGAAACGGTTGGAGAATTCGAGGTTCGGGGCCCGTGGATCACCGGCTCGTACTACAGGGAGCCGAGCCCCGAGCGCTTCCACGACGGTTGGCTCCGTACCGGCGATGTCGGTTGGTTGGACCAGAAGGGCTTTATGCAGATCAGCGACCGCACCAAGGACGTCATCAAGTCCGGTGGGGAGTGGATCTCTTCGGTGGAACTGGAGAACGAAGTCATGGCCCATCCCGGAGTGTTCGAGGCGGCCGTCGTCGCCGTTCCCGACCCGAGATGGAGTGAGCGTCCGTTGGTGGCAGTGGTTCGAGGCGAAGGCTCGACGGTCACCGCCGATGACCTGGTAGCCCATCTCCAGGGTCGGGTGTCACGCTGGTGGGTGCCCGAACGGTGGACGTTTATCGACGAACTTCCCAAGACGAGCGTGGGAAAGTTCGACAAGAAGGTGATTCGGGCGCAAAATGCCGACGGGAAGCTCGACATCGTCGAAGTCGACGTTCCATCGGCCGCCCCGGGAAAGTGAGCGACGACACCGAGGCAGTCGCCGATCAATTGGTGGTGATCTCGGACAGGTTGGCTGATCTCGCCCTGGCCCGCCTGCGGATCGCCTCGGAGTCGGTGCGAGCCGGGGAAACACCGGACCCGGCATTGGCGGCGGAGGAGAAACGGATCACCCGGGCCCGTCGAGCCGTGGAAAAGGCGGCCCAACTGCTGGGTGGACCTTCTCTTACTTCCGCGTCGGGATCAGCGTCGATCGACGGCCCGTAACGGCCCAAGCCGATCTGGCCGTCTCCGCCGATCAGTCCAAAGCATCCCGGCCGGCGACCCCGGCCAGATGCCGGATCAACAACCCCTCGGGCATCATCGAGGCCAGGCGGTGAATGTGCGGAGCGAAGGGGCGTGGGGCCTGAATGAACCGGCCGAGATTGGCCGACTCCCGGACGATCCTGCGGACTCGTCGACGTCGTGCCGACTCGTATCGCTGAAAGGCCTGCGCGGGTGGATCACCAGATGAAAGTTGTCGCGATAGGACCACCGAGTCCTCGAGGGCCTGACACCCACCTTGGCCGAGATGGGGTCTCATGGGATGGGCGGCATCGCCGATGACGGCGACCGGGCCATGGGTCCACTTCCCGGTCAAAGCACGGTCGTAGATGTCGTTCCGAAGTACGTGTCCAGGGTCCGTGGTGTCCGTGGCCGCGAGAATCGCCGGGATCGGGGCGTGCCATTCGCCAAACCTGTCCCGCAGGTAGGTCAATTCTCCTTCAGATGCCCGGCCACCTTCGGCCGTATTTTCGGTGGCGAACCAGTAGGTTCGGTCGGCGCCGAGGGGTACGAAACCGAACTCGCCACCAACCCCCCATGTCTCGCCGGGTACGTGATCGATTCCCAAACTGAACTGGGCGATACCCCGCCAGGCGGTATAGCCGGCGAACCGAAGATGCACCTGAGGCCAGAGCTGGCGAGCCACCCCCGAGTGCACGCCATCTGCGCCGATCAGACCCTGGGCTATCTCGGTCGATCCGTCGCTGAGCCGAACTTCAATGCCATTGGCGCCAACCTCGAAACCCTCGACTCCGATGCCCAGTCGAAGAGACGAGGGCTCCACCGCGGCTCTGAGGACATCCAAGAGATCGGCGCGATGGATCACGACCAGCGGCTCACCCAGGGCAGTTTCGTAGGCATCCCGATCCACACGCTGTATCCAGGTCCCGTTCGGCCGCCGTACTCCTCCCGACGCCACCTGTCCGCCCAGCGACCGGACCTCTGCACCCAGGCCCAACTGGTCGAGAGCGGCCAAGGCATTGGGCCACAACGAGATCCCCGCCCCCACGTCGGCCAGGCTATTGCGACGCTCGAACACTGTCACCGGGAGGCCTTGCTTCCTCAGACCGGCGGCAAGCGCCAATCCGCCGATTCCGGCTCCGGCAATCACAAGAGTCCGATCTGGCGTCGTCAAGGCTCACGACTCCTGGTGCCGGTCACCAGGCCACCTCGTCAACCGCCGCCACCGGTGCACAAGTTGAGCGCATCGATCATTTGACGAAGTCGGCCGTAATGAATTCGATCGAAACGGAGAGCCAGGCGGGGCTGGTCGAGGTGATCGTTGCCGGACCGCTCCGGGGCGAATGGTTTGGTGTGTCGGATAGGGCCGTCGACGATGTCGCCGAACTGGCGGTTGAGGCTGGCCAACTCCGCCTTGTCCAGCGCCACCAGCATGCGGATCACCAGCAGGTTGCCGACCCACCGGCACGACTGGTAATTGCGGTAGAAGCCGAGCAACTCCGAGGCGGCCTCGTCGATGTCGTCGGTGATGATGAACAACGCCCTGTCGTCGGCGGAGACAAGCCCTTTGGGGGCCACTTCCTCTTCGAGAAAACGATCCCATCCTGACCAGTAGGTATCCCCGGGGATATCGAGCAATACCACCGGGGCCGGCATGGTCTTTCCCGTTTGCAGCAAGGTAAGCAGTTCGAAACTCTCATCCAGGGTACCGAATCCGCCGGGCAGAACTACGAAGCCGGCGGACTCCTTCATGAGCATTAACTTTCTCGTGAAGAAGTACCGCATTTGGACCAGCTTTGGGTCTTGGGCAATGAAGGAGTTGGCCCCCTGTTCGAACGGCAGCCGAATGTTGACCCCGATGGAATGTTCACGTCCCGCACCTTCCATACCTGCGGCCATGATCCCGGGCCCGGCTCCGGTGACCACCATCCATCCGAATGCCGCCATGGAGGCGGCGAGGTCCCGGGTGCGGTTGTAGACGGCGTGATCCGGCAGGGTGCGGGCAGAGCCGAAGATGGTGACCTTCCGTTCGTGTCGGAACGGGCGAAAGACCCGGAACGCCTCGGCCATTTCCCCCAGGGCCGCGTCGGCGATCTTCAGGTCGACCACATCGGTGTGTTCCGCTGCCATCCGATGAATGGTGCCCAGCATCGAGTCATAGAGCCGGCGCTGAGATGCGGGTGCCGTGGCGGGTATCAGCGCCTCCAGCATCCGGTCGACCGGCTCCCTACCCGATGGTGTCCCGGCTGGGTCGGCTGGTGTCATGTTGCGGTGTCAGAAAGCGGCGGCGGCGGGTGCATGGGCAGCGGCGGGTGGAACCCGCCCGTACAGGGTGGTGCGCTGGGCCAAGGTGCGGCCCAGCGGGGCAACAATGGACCGGAATCCCTCGGCATCCATCATCTGACCATGACTCGCCCCGGCCGCCCGCGAGATGTTCTCGTCCATCAGTGTGCCCCCGAGGTCGTTGACGCCGGCTCTGAGAAGTTGACGCACCCCTTCGACGCCCATCTTCGCCCAACTGATCTGGATATTCTCAATGGTGTCGCGATAGGCGATCCGTCCCACCGCGTGCATCAACAGGGTCTCCCGAAAGGTGGGCCCGCGTCGTGACTTCTTCTGCAGATAGATGGGCGTGGCCATATGGACAAAGGGGAGGGGCACGAACTCGGTGAACCCGCCCGTCTCCCGTTGGAGCGCCCGGGTCCGGGTGAGATGGCGGGCCCACGAACGGGGGTGTTCGATGGCACCGAACATAATGGTCACGTTCGACCGCAGTCCCACACCGTGGGCGGTCCGGTGAGCGTAGAGCCACTCCTCGGTGTTGATCTTGTCGGGGCAGAGAACGGCCCGGATTTCGTCGTCGAGAATCTCGGCTGCGGTGCCGGGAAGGGTCTTGAGGCCGGCATCGCGCAGAGTCGCAAGATAGGAGGCTAACGAGACACCGTTGCGCTTGGCTCCTTCGGTTACTTCCAGAGCACTAAAGCCATGAATGTGAATCGTCTCGGACGCTTCTCGGACGGCTTTGATCACCTCGAGGTAGTAGTCACCGTCGAATTTCGGGTGGATACCTCCCTGAAGACAGACTTCAGTGGCGCCGCGATCTTCGGCCTCGCGAACCCGATCGGAGATTTCGCTGAGCTCCAACAAATAGGGGGTGCCTCTCAGGTTGAGGGACAGAGGGCCCTTGGAGAACGCGCAGAACTTGCATTTGAAGGTGCATATGTTGGTGTAGTTGATGTTGCGATTGAGGACGAACGTCACTTCGTCGCCGATGATCTCGGCCCGAAGCGCGTCAGCTACGGCGGCGATGGAACGGACCTCAGGACCACGGGCACCGAAGAGCGTCACGATCTGGTCCTCGTCCACCTCCTCGCCGGCCTCCACGGATGCCAGCACTTCGCCAACCGCGCTCCCGGTGGAGGGGAGGGGCACCACCAGTGGTTTCCCAACCACCGCACCGGTGAAGGGGCCGAGGAGCTCAGGTGGGAGCGACTCTCCTCCTGAACTCCATGGATGGTCTATGCCCAGGGACTCGGCGTCCGAGGCGTTGAGCACGGGGAATCGCATGGTGTCGGCCAGCCAACGATCGGGATCGAGCGCGAACTCGGGATAGATGGTCAGCCGCGGCGCCAGCGTATGTCCATCGGCCTCGGTGGCGGCCCGCAGAATACTGAGTGCCGGCCAGGCGCGTTCGGGGTTCACGTGATCGGCGGTGACAGGAGACACCCCACCCCAGTCGTCGATTCCCGATGCCAAGAGCGAGGCCAGGTCGTCGGAGAGATTGGGAGGTGCCTGTAGGTGAATGCCGGCTGGAAGCAGTAACCGTGCCACCGCGATGCTCCAGAGGAGCTCATCGGGCGGACAGGGGGGTGCTTGGTGCATCGAGGTGCCCGGTTTCGGCAGGAAGTTCTGGACGATGACCTCTTGGACATGGCCATGGCGCAGGTGGCTGTCGGCAATGGCTTGCAGGGTGGCGATGCGGTCCAGGCGCGATTCTCCGATGCCGACCAGGAGGCCGGTGGTGAAGGGGACAGCCGCCACTCCGGCGGCTTCCAGCGTGGCCAGACGCCGGGCCGGGGTCTTGTCGGGGGCGGATCGGTGCGCGGCCAGGTCAGGATTCAGCGATTCGATCATCATGCCCTGGCTGGCTGACACATCCCGGAGCCGGGCCAACTCTTCGCCCGTCAATGCACCGGCGTTGGCGTGGGGGAGAAGCCCCGTCTCATCGAGGACCACCTTGCACGCGGCCACCAGGTAGTCGACGGTGGAGGAGTAGCCGCGATCGCTGAGCCATTGGCGGGCGTCCGGATACCGGTCTTCGGGACTCTCGCCCAAGGTGAACAGTGCCTCGTGACACCCGGCTGCCCGCCCGGCACGGGCGATGTCGAGCACATCGTCGATGGAGAGGTACGGGGACTCCACCCGGGCCGGTGCTTTGGCGAACGTGCAGTAACCGCAACGATCCCGACACAACATGGTGAGGGGGATGAACACCTTGGGGGAGAAGGTGACACGGTTGCCGTGGATGCCGTCGCGGATCTGGCGAGCCCGCGCTTGGAGCGTCGACAGATCGGCACGGAGAAGGTCATCCATGTCGAGTACCGCAGAGGTCGAGACCTCCGCGAGCGCCGAGAAAGAGCCATGGTCAGCGGGCATCGCCGCCACCTTACCGGAGGTGGTCATGGCCCTGACCGGACTGGCCATGCGGACAGGGCGACGGGGGTGGGCGGGCCGGCCGAGGCCGGGTGGGCATGCTCAGGAAGCAACACTGTCACCCGCACCGTCGGCGTCGACCAGCCATACCCTTCATCCGCAGACACCCTGGCTGCCGGCAGATCATCTCCGGAGATGATCTGGGAGAAGGCGTGGCGCTTGGATGTTCCGGCCACCGTAAAGACAACCAGGCGAGCGCGGGCGATGGCGGGAAGGGTGAGGGTAATCCGATCGTATGGATTGTTGGCGTCCGGGTCGCGATTGGCAACTACCTGGATGCCGGGGTCCTCGATGTCGAGTGCATCCGAACCCGGGAAGAGGGAGGCGCAGTGCCCGTCGGGACCCATGCCCAAATGGACCAGGTCGAACGACGATAATTCGCTCAACTGATGTTGGTAGTCGGCGGCGTCGTCAGCAGGCGTTCCCGATCGGTACATCGGATGGTCCGATCGCAACGGCCCCACCTGGTCGAGGAGGTTCTGGTGGGAGAGCCGATGGTTGGAGTCATCGTGGTCGATCGGCACACACCGCTCATCGCCCCAATAAGCGTCGACGCTGGCCCAATCCACTGTCTTCGCCGATCTATGGGCCAGGCGTTGGTAGGCCTCGCCAGCGGTCGACCCCCCGGACAAGAACAGGGAGAACCCACCACGTCGGGGGCGAGCCAAGACGTCGCTGACCAGGGTGGCAAAGCCATCGGCCACCGAATCCACAACCTGCACCCCGCCGATCATGGCGATGGGTCTACCGTCATTGCGGAAGTTCAGTCACTCGGCCTCCGGCGAGCTCGAGGTCGATCACCGGGTTACGCCAGGCATTGCCCGATCGTTCCACCAGTATCTCCGCCAGATGAGGCCCCCAGGTCCCGGCCGCGTACGTGTGCAGTGCGCCGCCCGGCTCCGACCACGCCTGCATGTAGGGGTCGACGATCCGCCAAGCTTGCTGTACTTCGTCGGACCGGATGAACAAGGTGGCATCGCCGACCATGGCATCGTGCAGGAGTCGTTCGTAGCCGTCGGCGGCTTCGGTGCCGGCAAACGCTTCAGCGTAGGAGAAGTCCATCGCCACCGAACGGATATGGAACTTCTCGCCGGGGACCTTGGCTCCGAACTCGAGGCTGATCCCCTCGTCGGGCTGAATGCGCAAGATGAGTGCATTGGGACGGAGGTCTCGGCTGGTCCTTTGATCGAACAGGAGAAAGGGCGCCCGCCTGAACTGGAGTACCACTTCGGTGACCCGAGCCGGGAGCCTCTTGCCGGTGCGCACATGGATGGGCACGCCCTCCCATCTCCAGTTGTTCACGCTGAGGCGCAGGGCGAGGTACGTCTCGGTCTGACTGTCGGGGGAGACATCCTCCTCTTGGCGGTATCCGATGACATCTTCGCCGTCGATGGTTCCGGCGGTGTACTGGCCCCGTACCGATCTATCGACGGCTTCATCAGGGGTGGGGATGGCAATGGCCTGAAGGAGCTTGACCTTCTCGTCACGCACCCTGTCGGCGTCGGTGCTGGTGGGCGACTCCATGAGGGTGAGNGCCAGCACCTGCATGACGTGGTTTTGAACGATGTCCCGGAGTGCCCCGGCTGTCTCGTAGAACCCACCGCGATGTTCCACGCCAAGACTTTCGGCCACGGTGATCTGCACTTGCTCGACGTAGCGGCGGTTCCAGATCGGCTCGAAGATGGCATTGGCGAAGCGGAGCGCCAGTACGTTCTGGACAGTCTCCTTCCCCATGTAATGGTCGATGCGAAAAACCTGGCTCTCGTNGAATGCGGTATGGACCTGCTCGTCCAGATCCAGGGCACTCTGCAGATCCCGCCCGTATGGCTTCTCCACCACCAAGCGGCAGAAGTTGTCCACGGTTGCCGGTTGCGCGCAACCGTGGGTGGCCAGGGCGNCGGCCACCAGGCCGAACACGTTCGGAATGGTGGCGAGGTAGTAGAGGCGGTTGCCGTCCGTGCCGTCGATCCGGTCGGCTTCGTCGAGGTGGGACTTCAGTTGATCGAACGTATCGGGATGGTCGTACTCACCGGTGANGTACTTGAACCGTTCGGTGACTGCCTTCCACTTGGGCCCACCGTCAGGGGTAGCCTCGGCCACGTAGGCCCGGAACTCCTCGTCGGTCCACTCGGTCCGGGCGACGCCGATGACGGTGAACCCGTCGTCGAGCACCCCCCGGTCGGCCAGCCGCGAGAGCGCCGGAAGTATCTTTCGAGCGGTGAGATCGCCTGAGGCGCCGAAAATAACCAGGGCCACCGGCGGGGCTTTTGACAGTACCGGAGCCAGAGTCCGCTTCTTTCCCTTGGCTTCGCTTGAAGTACTCTCCGAGTCGCTCACGTGGGTGTGGAAGTTTCGCCGCCCTGGGTCCCGGCGGCGGTAGTGAAGGCGTGGCCACCGAACTGGTTACGGAGGGCGGAGATGAGCCGGAGACCGAATGCGTCCTTCTTTTGGGACGCGAACCTGGCGAACAAGGCCGAAGAAATCACCGGNGCGGAGACTCCTCGATTGATGGCCTCTTCGACAGTCCATCGCCCTTCTCCGGAGTCAACGACGACGCCTTCGATCTGGTCGAAGCCGGACTCGGGGCGGAGGGCCCGTTCGGCCAGTTCGAGGAGCCAGCTCCGGACGACCGAACCGTACCGCCAGATGGCGGAGATCTCGTGCAGGTCGAGGTCGAATTCGGGTGCCTNCGACATGATCTCGAAACCNTCGGCGTACGCCTGCATGAGGCCGTACTCGATACCGTTGTGCACCATTTTGACGAAATGCCCAGCTCCGGGAGGACCGACGTGGGCGTACCCGCCCTCGGGAGCCAGGGCCACAAACACGGGCTCGGCGATGGCCACAGCTTCCTTGGTGCCTCCGACCATGAGGCAGTAGCCCTCCTTGAGTCCCCAAATTCCCCCGGAGGTCCCGGCGTCGACCAGGGCAATGCCCTGGGCTGCCAACGACTCCACCAGTGGTGCTGTCTCCTTGTAGTTGGAGTTTCCACCATCGATGATCACATCACCCGACTCGAACAGTCCAGCCAACGTGGTGATGGTGGAGTTGGTGGCCTCGCCGGCGGGAACCATGACCCAGGCCACCCGCGGAGTGGGCAGCTTCGACGTCATCTCTTCGAGCGTGGTCGCCGGGTCGGCGCCGAACGCGGCTGCCGCCTCTCTGGCCTTGTCGGAGACATCGAAGGCGACGACTTCGATCCCGTGCTCGATAAGGCGTTGGGTCATGTTGGCGCCCATCTTGCCCAAGCCGACCATGGCGATCTTCATGATCCGTGCCTCACTGTCTTCAGAATGGCGGACATCAGATTGGGGTACATCACACACCCAGCGCATTCGCCTTGTCCGTCAGGGATTGCATCAACTCGTCGAAGGACTTGGAGAATGATGCGACCCCTTCGGACTCGAGTGTCTGTCCCACGTCCTCCATATCGATTCCGGCATCGGCCAACGCCGACATCACCTGGTCGGCTCCGGTGAAGTCGGCGTCGATGGTCCGGGACACCGTGCCGTGATCAAGAAAGGCCGTGATGGTGGCATCCGGCAATGTGTTGACGGTGTCGGGCCCGATGAGGGTATCGACGTAGGCCAGGTCAGGGTACGCCGGGTTCTTGGTGGAGGTGGACGCCCANAGCGGGCGCTGCACGTGGGCTCCCTTGGCGGCGAGGGCATCCCAACGCTCGCCCGAGAAGCGCTGGGTGAACAACCGGAACGCCTGGCGCGCCTGGGCGACTGCGGCCCGTCCGCGTAGCCCGAGGAGATCACCGTCTTGTCCGGCCACCGCCTCGATCCGCCGGTCCACTTCGGTGTCGACTCTGCTTACGAAGAATGAGCCGACGCTGGCCACCGCCGAGAGGTCAGAGGCGCCCGAGGCGGCGTACGCCTCGAGGCCCGAGATNTAGGCCTCGATGACCTGGTCGTAGCGCGAGATGCTGAAGATCAACGTGACATTGATGCTCCGTCCCTCGGAGATCATTTTTTGGATGGCCGGGATCCCTTCCGCGGTGGCCGGGATCTTGATCAAAACGTTGGGTTGGTTGATCCGCTCATGGAGACCCCGGGCGGCGTCATGGTTCCGCCGGTGTCGTGGGCCAGTGATGGGGCCACCTCTACCGAGACATAGCCATCGCCGCCATTCGACGAGTCGTACACCGGCCGGAGGATTGCGAGCGCGTTGTTGATGTCGTCGATGACCAGGTCCCAGTATGCGTCTTCCACTGACGTGGTGGCGATGAGGGACTTGAACCCTTCGTCGTAGGTGTCCTGGCCCGAGATCGCCTTGGCGAAGATGGTCGGATTGGACGTCACCCCGCGGATACCCTCGCTGACCAACTCGGCCAGCTTGCCGTTCTGGAGCCAATCGCGGCGGAGGTTGTCCAACCACGGGCTCTGCCCCTGCTGGCCATGGAGATCATTGAGCTTGGTCACGGTTGTCCTTTCGACATCTTTGGGATGACCGACCCCTGTTGGTCAAGAAGCAGGTCGGCCGGCAAGGAGTTGGTTGGCCCGTTCGGCAACGTGCTCGGGGGTAAAGCCGAACTCGTGCATGTTGACCTCTCCNGGTGCCGAGGCACCGAAGTGATCGATGGCCACGAAGGCGTCGGCATAGCGATCCCAGCCGAACGAGGAGGCAGCTTCGACGCTGAGCCGGGGGATACCGGCCGGCAGCACTTCGTTCCGGTAGGTCTCGGTTTGTCGAGCGAAGAGATCCCATGAAGGCAGGGATACCACTTGGGCAGTTACTCCTCCGGCCGCCAACAGGTCTGCCGCGCCGAGACAGACGTGGACTTCGCTTCCGGTTCCGATGAGGACGATGTCGGGAGCGCCAGGGTCGGGGTCACGAAGGACATATCCGCCTCGCNCGACGCCCTCCTCGGCGCGTTCGACGGTCTCTGACAGTACGGGGACCTTCTGACGGGTCAGGATCAACGCGGTGGGACCGTCGCTGTTGACGGCGATTTTCCACGCNTGCGACATCTCGTTGGCGTCAGCCGGCCGGATCACCCTGAGCTGGGGCATGGCCCGCATGGCGGCCAGCTGTTCGATCGGTTGGTGGGTCGGCCCGTCCTCGCCCAGACCGATGGAGTCGTGGGTCCACGAGTACACCACGTGGGTTTCCGAGAGTGCTGCGACCCGCACTGCTCCGCGCATGTAGTCGCTGAACACAAAGAAGGTGCCACCGATCGGAAGCATGCCGCCGTGGGAGGCGATGCCTGTCATGACACCGCCCATGCCGTGCTCACGTATCCCGTAGTGGATGAGGCTGCCACCNGGCTCCTCGACCGATTGGGCCAGGCCGCCTTCCATGGCCATGCCTGTATTGCCGGTGAGGTCAGCGCTCCCGGGAATGACGCCGGGGATGACGTCTCCGGTGGCATCNAGGCAAGCCTTCATGGCTTGTCGGGTGGCCATCGGACCATCGTCGGGAGTGAACGAGGGCAGTTTCGATTCCCAGCCGTCGAGGCCGTGCCCCCGTTGAGCCGCGTCCCAGACGGCCTTGTCGCCATCCCACTGCTCCATTCGCTCCTGCCAAGCTCCTCGGAATGCCTGGCCCCGCGGAATGCACCGGCGGTAGAGATCGAGCACCGCATCCGGGACCCAGAATGTCTCGTCGACGTTGAGCCCGAGAATCTCTTTTGTGAGCCGGATCTCTTCCACGCTGAANGGGTCACCGTGGGCCTTGGCGGTATCGGTCAGGTGGGGAGACGGATACCCGATGTGACTGCGGAGGATGATCAAGGTTGGCCGGTCCTCGTCGGCCTTGGCCCGGGTCAGGGCGGCCTCGATGGCATCGACATCATTGGCCACCTCGCCGATGTTGTCCACCCCCCATCCGTAAGCGGAAAATCGCTCGGCCACATTGTCCGAGTAGGAGAGCTCGGTGGGACCGTCGATGGTGATGTGGTTGTCGTCGTAGATGTACACCAAGCGTCCGAGAGCGAGATGACCGGCCAGAGAGGCGGCCTCGTGGGAGATACCCTCCTCCAAGCATCCGTCTCCGGCGATGACGTAGGTGTGGTGGTCGACGATCTCGGGAGAGAAGTGGGATCGCAACCACCGCTCGGCGATCCCCATGCCGACACCATTGGCGAATCCCTGGCCGAGAGGACCGGTGGTGACCTCCAACCCCGGAGTCAGGTGGATCTCGGGATGCCCGGGAGTGTGACTTCCGAACTGCCGGAAGGCCCGGAGGTCGTCAAGGGTCAGCCCGTATCCACAGAGATGGAGCATGGAGTACAACAGGATCGAGGCATGACCGTTGGACAGGACAAACCGGTCGCGGTCGGGCCAGAGGGGCTCGGAAGGGTCGTGCCGCATGACCCGGGTGAACAGCACGTGGGCCAGCGGTGCCAGTGCCATCGCCGTTCCCGGGTGGCCGGAGCTTGCGGCTCGGGGAGCATCCATGGCCAATCCCCGGATCACGTTGATCCCGAGTTGCTCAAGGTCGGTGTCACGAGGGACGTCGGGCGTCAAGGGGGTGGTCACCGTCATCAACGGTCACCCTATCGGTCGAAGGCCCGATTGGTGAAGCCGACGGTCAATGATTCCGGGTGGTGGAACCGATCCGGTCACCTGTCCCGAAACAGGGCGATCGAGGCGGTGAAACTGTGGACAAAATTCCGGCCCCCCACCGGACCTGCCTCTCCGGCTGCGAAGAAGCCACCCACCGGAACAGCCCCGATCTGTCCAGCCAGGACCGAGACGTCGTGATGAGGCTCATCGAACAGGCGGGTGCCCCGCCCGTTGCAGGTGAACAGCAGTGCCCCATCGGCGCGCCGACCGTCGAGGAGGGCGTGAAGTCGCGATCGGCCGATTCGGCGTCTCGCAGATGAAAACGGACCGTGCTGCCCAGGGGAACCCGATCGTCCACCGCCATCGCCCCGGTACTGCGGTCCACCCCGATCACGGTGCGGACGAGGTAGTCGCCTGGTCCGGGTTGATCGAGATGCTCGTCGATCAGGCGTCCGATGTGGAGGCCGTTGTTCTCCAGAGCGGCGATTTCTACCGGAGAAAGACCATGCTTCATCTGATCGACCATGCATTCGATGGCCGGGGTTCCAGCCACTTCGTACATGATGTTGCGGTCCGACTTGGTCACGGTTAGTGGTTGGCCGTAGGGCCTGCATCCCTGGGATACCACCGCCTCGATCTCCACTCCCGAACCGATGAGCACGCCCACTGCCCCTTCATTGAGCGTCCGGTCACCGGCGATCAACCGGCTTCCCCCGGGCCCGAGCGCGGCCGACGCATTTCCGCCGATGACCGGGAGTCCGGGGTGACGATCGCCTATCCAGCTCAAGAACTGGTCGACCGGAAAGGTGAAGGGATCAGCGACAAGGATGAGGGCGGTCGGCTCGATGGTGATGTTGTCCGGCCAACCGGAGAAATGCCAGGTGTCATCGGCAGACCGGCTTGCCTTCAGTGTGACTGGCATAAGAGGGCCCACCCGACCGGCCCACAGGCTGATGGCCGGCGTTTCCTCGATTTCATGGCCGGTCCCCACTACTGACTCCGCCGCACAGCCGATCATGACCATGGGATGAAGTACCGATGCCACCGTGGAGACGATGTCGTCGAGGGTGCCGGCGTGGGGGCGGGTGACCGAGAGGAACACGATGTCCGGGCGCTCCCCGATGGCTTCGAGGACGGCACCGACCACCTCGCCGGTGGCCAGTGACGGTATGGGGTGCTCGGACAGGGCACTGGCGAAGGGCATCGACGTCAGTGGTGCCCGAATGAGGGTTTCATACCCTCAGTATCGACGCGACGGCGGGAGGTAGCGTCACGGGATGCCCGATCAGCGGATCCAGGTTCCACCCAACTGCGAATTGACCCTCGGTATGACCTGTATCGACAAGTCAGAGCCGGGACGAACCGTCTGGCGAATGTCGGCTGACGAACGGTTTGCCAATCCGGCCGGCATCATCCAGGGGGGGTTTCTCAGCGCCATGGCCGACTCGGCGATGGGAGCCGCGGCGGTCACGTTCGCAGTGGCCTCAGGCCGCAAGGTGTTTTCGTCCAATGTCGAGATGAAAACCAGTTTTCTGGCCCCCACCCGGGTGGGGGCGATCCTCGAGTGCACCGCCCAGGTGGTCTCGGGAGGAAAGAGGGTTGCGTTCGCAGAGGCCGAAGTGGTTGACGATCTCCGCGTCCTGGTCGCCCGGGCCAGCTCGACCTATCTGTTTACGCCGAGGGAATGACGGCTCTGGCGTCGATCGGGTGAAACCGGACGACCATTCGTGCCCCTCTCCCGTCGGCCACGGGCGAATCGGCCTCCACTACCGCTCCCATGGCCGAGGCCAGCTCGGACACGATGGCCAGCCCGAGGCCGGAGCCCTTGCGGCGGCCGTCGGAGTCATCAGAGGTGTAGTGCCTGTCGAATACCCGGCCCAACTTGTCAGGAGAAATCCCCGGTCCATCATCGATCACCCAAATCGCCGGGGCTCGTCCCACCATTCCGGTACCCACCGCAATGTGCTGGTGGGCGAAGGACGAGGCGTTCTCCACCAGATTGGCCACTATCTGTCCCAGGCGGTCGGCGTCGGCTTCCACCCATAGCGGCGTGGCCTCCATCGGGACGATGGCCAGTTCGAGGCCGAGGGCCACAGCCCGTGGCCGGAATCCGTCAACCACCCGTCGGGCCACATCCGTGCAGTCGACCGGTTGGACGTCCAACGAAAACCGGTGGGCGTCCAACCTGGCCAGATCGAGCAGGTCCTGGACCAGTCGCTCGAGTCGCCGGGCCTCTCCACTGATGACCTTGGCGGCGTCGACGGGGTCATCAGTGGCGCCGTCGATGATTGCATCGGCGTACCCTCGGATCGACGTGAGGGGCGTGCGGAGTTCGTGGGAGACGGAGAGGAGAAATTGACGCTCTTGGTTCCGGGCCCTTCCCAGGTTGGATCCCATGGAGTTGATCGACTCAGCCAGTTGGACGAACTCGGGATACAGGTGGGGCTCCACTGTCACGGTTGCTCCTAGATCACCGTCGGCGATGCTGCGGGTGGCCCGTACCGCGGCAAGCAGGGGCCGGGTGAAGCGCCGGGCTAACCTCATCGCGACCGCGGCCGCAATGAGGAGGGCAATCGCACCTACCAACCCGAAATAGCGGAGACCGTCGGCCGGATTGCTGACTCTTCGGGTAATGACCAGCAGCGGGGTATACGCAGTGATCTTGGCTGTAGGAGTGGGGATGGCCGTGAACACCAGGCGACTGCCGGCGTTTCCGGCACTTCCCGCGGTCTGACGACCTGCCATCAGGGTGTGGATGCGGATCATCTGGGGCGTGAGACCCGAGGGCAACGAACCGGTGATGGTTCCGTCGGGGTGGAGTTCGACCACTCGGAGACCGGCGAAGGCGCCGGCGTTGTCGAGAACCTTGAGTTCCTTCTTGAAGCTGAATTGGGTGGAGACGGTCCCATCCGAAATGGTCCGAGAAATAGCCCGGGCTTGACCCACCAGTTCCTGTTGGGCCGTCGAGATAGCGGCCCGCCGGATGAAGTAGTAGCTCCCGATGCTGGTGATGACGAGCGTCGCCGCAACCAGCAGGAGCATGGCGAGGGTCAGTCGGCGCCTCATCCCATTCGGTACCCAACGCCCCACACGGTGACCAGGGGAAGGTCACCTCCCAGTTTCTTGCGAAGTTGGCGGACATGGACATCGACTGTCCGTTCGTCGCCGTACCATTCATCGCCCCAGACACCGTCGAGCAGTTGACGCCTCGACAACGCCAATCCGAGATTGGTCGAGAGGAAGGCCAGCAGGTCGAACTCTCGCGCCGTGAAAGCGACGGGGACGCCGCCGACCCGAACTTCCCGTCGACCCAGGTCTACGTCGATTGGACCAACCTCCACCACGGAGGGGATGTCGGCCGATGGAGCGGTGTCCGTTCGGCGCAGAATGGCGTGCACCCTGGCCACCAATTCCCGACCGGAGAAGGGCTTGGTCACGTAGTCGTCTGCCCCGAGCTCGAGCCCGAGGACCCGATCGATCTCGTCATCTCTGGCGCTGAGGATGAGCACGGGGATGTTGACCCTGGTATCCGACCCGGTCTGCGTCCTACCGCCAACGCCGCCGCCACCAACCCGCGATTCGGTTGATCGGAGCCGGCGACAGACATCGAAACCGTCGAGTTCACCGGGGAGCCCGATGTCGAGGATGACCAGCTTGGGGTGCTCCCGCTCGATGATGTCCAGACCTGTCTCCCCATCGTCGGATTGGAGCACTCGGAACCCGTCCCGCCGGAGGTACATGGCCACCAGGTCAGAGATGTGGTGGTCGTCTTCGATGACTACCAGCGTCTCGCCCTCACTGCCCATGTTTGACAGCCTGCCATCCGGATGTCGCCGGGCGGGTGCAAGGTTAGGAAAGTGTGAAGAACCGGCTCCCGGAGATCGCCAGGCAACCGAACAGTCCCCGGTAGTCTTTGGAGGTCATGCGCGCCTACCTCGACACCATTATCGCCGCCCACCGGGCCCGTGCGGCCGATGACCATCGCGACCTTGACGAGTTGATGGCCCGGGCAGATGCAGTTGCGGAGCCCCGGCCTTTCACCGAGGCGTTGGTGGCCGCCGGGTCCTCTACCCGCCTAGCCGTCATCTCCGAGATCAAGCGCCGGTCCCCGTCCAAAGGCGATCTCGACCTGACCCTCGATCCGGCGTCGGTGGCGCACGAGTACGAGTCGGGTGGCGCTGCCTGTCTTTCGATCCTCACCGACCAGGAGTTCTTCGGCGGATCCGCCGAGGATCTGCAAGATGCTCGGGCGGCGTGTTCACTTCCGGTGCTGCGAAAGGACTTCACGGTGTCGGCGGCCGACGTGTGCGATGCGCGGCTGATGGGAGCCGATGCCATTCTGCTGATCGTGGCTGCCTTGAGCAGCCAAGAGCTCTCGGCGTTTCTCGGTCTGGCTGGTCGACTCTCGATGGCGGCTTTGGTCGAAGTTCATGATGGTTCCGAGCTGCGTCAGGCCTTGGAACGCGGGTGCGACATTGGTCGGGGTGAATCAGCGGGATCTGCGCACGTTCGAAGTCGATCACGAACTGGCCATGTCCCTCGGATCCACCTTTCCGTCCGATGTGGTGTCTGTGGCTGAATCAGGTATCCGGGGTGCGGACGACGCAGCCCGGTTGGCCGCCGCCGGTTACGACGGTGTGTTGGTGGGGGAGACGCTGGTCCGTTCGGGTGACCGCCGAGCCGCGGTGGCCGAATTGGTCGGGGCCCGTTCATGATCAGTGGCGGGTTCGCAGAGCGTGCCGATGGAGTGTTCGTCAAGATATGCGGCATCACCACCGAAGCCGATGCTCTCTTGGCCGTCGGGATGGGGGCCGCCGCGGTGGGCTTCGTCTTCGCACCCTCTCCGCGGCAGATGCGTCCCGGGGAGGTCGCCGACATTGTCAAGCGCCTTCCCCACGAGANCCTCACCGTCGGGGTGTTCAGAGACGAAGCTCCCAAACGGGTGATCGAGATTGTCAACCAGATAGGGCTCCACGCCGCGCAACTCCACGGGGTCGAGTCGATCGAGGATACTCAGTTGATCGGTCAGCGGGTGGGCTGCACCATCAAGGCATTTCCGGCCGGACACCGCAACATCGGCCGATTCGAGGAGTACGGCGCCCAGTTCCTGCTGATTGACGGGGCCAACCCTGGGTCAGGCGAGCTCTTCGACTGGCGGTTGGCCGAAGGAGTCGTCGACCCCGATCGCCTGATCGTCTCGGGTGGCCTGGACGCCAGCAATGTCGGTCAGGCCATTGCCCACCTGCACCCATGGGGGGTCGACGTCTCGAGCGGCGTGGAATCGGCACCCGGCGTCAAGGATCCCGGGAAACTCCGGAACTTCATCTCCGCCGTTCGCCTGGCGGAAACCAGGGTGGCGGATTCGACCGGAGGGCTCGGCGGTGTGGGACCACTATCGACGGGTCGGCCCGATGACCCTGATGGCGGAGCCGGACTGTTCGATTGGCAGGACGAATGAGCGGGCCGCATTCTGATGCTCGCTCCTTGTCCGAGTCCGGACTGATCATGGGCGACCCGGGACCAACCGGGCGCTTCGGCGAGTTCGGCGGTCGGTTCGTCCCCGAGGCGCTGGTGCCCGCGTGCATGGAGCTCGAAGCCTCGTTTCGCCAGGCCTGGATCGATCCGGCATTTCGCCGTGAGCTCGATCACCTTCTCCACTCGTACGGTGGTCGGCCCACCCCGGTCACTGAGTGCCTGCGTCTGTCCGAGGAGCTGGGCGTCCGGGTGCTGTTGAAGCGCGAGGACCTGGCTCATACCGGCTCCCACAAGATCAACAATGTCGTAGGTCAAGCCCTCCTCGCTCGTCGGATGGGCAAGAAGCGCCTGATCGCCGAGACGGGTGCCGGTCAGCACGGCGTGGCCACGGCTACCGCTGCGGCGTTGTTCGGGATGGAATGCGTGGTCTATATGGGGGCGGTGGACATGGAGCGCCAAGCCCTCAATGTGTTCCGGATGGAGCTCTTAGGGGCCGAAGTCCGTTCGGTGGAGAGCGGCAGTCGCACCCTGAAGGATGCGGTCAACGAAGCTCTCCGGGACTGGGTCGCATCGGTGGACACCACCCACTACTGCCTGGGGTCGGTCATGGGCCCCCACCCATATCCATGGATGGTGCGTGAACTGCAGCGGGTGGTGGGGGACGAGTCCCGGGCCCAGTGCCGCCAGATCTTGGATGGCAAGGATCCTGACGTGGTGGTGGCGTGTGCCGGGGGTGGGTCGAATGCCGCCGGCACATTCGCCGGATTCGCCGATGGGACATCGTCGGTGCTGGTCGGTGTGGAGGCAGCTGGGGGAGCGGCGATGCACAACGGGATCCCGGGGGTACTCCACGGCATGCGCTCGGCGCTCATGCAGGATGAATCGGGTCAGATCCTCGAAGCGGAATCCATCTCCGCGGGTCTGGACTACCCGGGGATAGGTCCCGAGCATGCCCACTTGGCGGCCATCGGCCGGGCCCGGTACGAGACGGCCGGCGACACCGAAGTGGTGGAAGCATTCCGACGGCTGTCCAAAACCGAAGGGATCATCCCAGCCCTCGAGTCCGCCCACGCCGTGGCCTGGGTGATTCGCGTGGCCGGGACCGAAGTGCTGCCCACCGGGTCGACTGTGTTGATCACGCTTTCCGGGCGCGGGGACAAAGACGTGGCCCAGGTCCGGGACATCCTTCGGCGGGGCGGGACGACCCCCCGATGATCGTCGAATCGGTTGCACCCGGCCGGGGCGTGCTCGAGACGACCCTGCGGGACCGTCGGGAATCCGGGCACAAACTGCTGGTTCCCTATGTCACCGGGGGTATGGACGATGAGTGGTTGGTGACTGTAGAAGCGGTGGCCGGTGCCGGTGCCGATGCCATTGAGGTCGGCATTCCATTCTCGGATCCGATGATCGACGGCCCCGTCATCCAAGAGGCGTCTCTGCGAGCCCTGGGACGGGGGACGACCCCGGCGGGCATTTTGGCTGATCTCGGGCGTCTCCACGTCGGGATTCCGGTGGTGGTCATGACCTATTACAACCTCATCTACCGTGCCGGGCACCAGCGAATCGCCGGGTTGATGGCCGAATCGGGCGTGTCCGGGGCCATCATCCCCGACCTGCCTCTCGAGGAGTTGGAGCCGTGGGCCCAGGCCGCCGACGATGCCGGGATCGCCACTGTGCTGTTAGTGGCCCCTTCCACCCCGCCCGAGCGGATTGCCGCCATCTGCCGGCGCTCACGAGGCTTTGTCTATGGCGTCGGTCGGATGGGCGTCACCGGTGAACAGTCGTCATTGGCGGGTTCGGCCCGTGAGGTGGCCGAGCGGGTCAGGGCGGCCACGGAGTTGCCGGTGTGTATCGGAATCGGCGTTTCGACGCCCGAGCAGGCGGGCCACTGTGTGCGAAGTGGCAGACGGCGTGGTGGTGGGATCGGCGTTGGTCAGACGGCTGTTGGAAGGGGCCGGACCGGTGGGGGCCGCCGAGTTCGTGTCGTCGCTACGGGTCGCTCTCGACGGCGGGTAGCCGCAATACTGTTCAGTTAAAAGCTAAGGATGCAAGCAACCGACGGCACTGTCGGTTGGGGCCACTCGGCGTGACCGGCGCGTTTGACATGCCACCTGGGTGGAGCAAGCGTCTCGAGCGGACAGGCTAAACACCGATGACGGCGTCCCGGAAAGCAAATGTGACGAAGATTTGGGATGGCGTGCGGGTCTGGCCATGGATTCTACGAGCCGCTCCGGCCGGTCGCTCGCTCCCGCTTGGGTCGCAGTGTCCGGAAGATCGCACGCACTCCGGGAGCCCGCTTGTGACTCTCACTGCGAACCTGCAACCTCCGGCTGATGAGCTCGCGGCGTTCTTGCAGATCTCGGAACGTGATTGCCTCTGATTCATCGGTGAACCCCATGGCCGCCCGGTACCCGTCTAGTTCGAGGGGTCTACTGGCCAATTCCATCCCGACGTCACGGGCGATCTGCTCTCCGTGCTGTTCCGTGAAGTAGGAGACGATGGCCACGATCTCGCCCAGGATGTCCACGTCGGGGGCCATGGTGGCCATTGCCCCATTCAGAAACAGCATGTTCTTGACGAAGAGCATCAGTTCCTTCGGGAGCTTTGCCCCGTATCCGAGGAGTGCCTTGGTGACTTCGCGAATTTCACCGACCATTTCATCGGCGGTGAGCGTGGTCGGATCGACCGGGGGCCGGTCGAGGCCCAAGTCCTTGATGACCGCCGCCACATCAGTGCCCATGGGGAGGGCACCGAGGTCCCGCAACGCTTCGATCTGCGGTTCGAGAGCGTTGGATGTCGCGCCGACCTGAAGCCGCAGGAACGCCAGCCGTTTTCGCTGGTTCAACCGGCCAGTAATTCCGAAGTCGAGCAGGGCGACTGTACCGTCGCGTTGCACGAGCATGTTGCCGCCGTGCAGGTCCCCGTGGAATACGCCGTACAACAAGGCCCCCTCGAGGAAGGAGATCAGGCTGGCCCGGAGTACAGCCGCGGTGTCGATCCCGGCTTCTCGCATGCCGACCGCATCGTTCCACGAGAAGCCCTGAAGATGCTCCATCACCAATACGCGCCGGGTGACCAGGTGTGGGTGGGGTCGGGGCACCACTATCGAGCGCTGACCGGTCCCGATCAGTACCGAAGCGATGTCGAGCATGTTCTGTGCTTCCAGCCGAAAATCGAGTTCCTCGACGATGGTCTCGGCGAACAGCTCCACCAGGGCCGGTGGGTTGGTCAGGGCGGCGATAGGGATGCGACCTACCAATATCGGGGCGATCCACGTCAAGACGGCGATGTCGAGGTGAAACTGTGCTCTCGCCGCTCGGCGCTGCACTTTGACGACGACCCGCTCGCCTGTTCGCAGTGTGGCTGCGTGTACCTGGGCAATCGATGCCGATGCAATCGGTACCCGGTCGAACGACGTGAACACCTCGGCCAGTGGTCTCCCCAGGTCTTCTTCGATGGTGCGTCGGACAGTGGCGAAGGATTCCGCCGGTACCCGGTCACGGAGGAGCCGAAACTCGTTGACCAGTTCCTCGGGAAAAATGCCTTCACCCGACGACAGGAGTTGACCCAATTTTATATAGGTGGGCCCCAGCCGTTCGAAAGCGGTTCGCAACCGGCGGGACAGGCCGGCTCGGGAGTTTTCGGTGCCGCGGTCGTGGGCGGACCAGCCGATGAGGGCCCTGCCCATTCGGACCCCTACGGTCAGCACCCGCAGACCTGGGGGTAGGCGACGCCGTTCGAGTAGTCGCCGGGCTTCTTTTGCGGAATC
>JGI24130J36418_10000039_pt1 | contig 29891 bp, 28 predicted proteins | sample BarGraNGADG00212_FD_36418 | JGI IMG/M metagenome (IMG submission 36418)
GCCTCAGAACGCGAACACCCGATCGATCCGTCGTCATCCATCCGTCGGCGTACAGGAGGAACACGCGGGCGACCTTGGCTGGAGTAGGAGGCAACCTCATGACTGGCGGAGAAATTTTACGTTGACGTAAACTTTGGCCGTGGGAGTCGACGACCCGGAACGGCCAGTGGATGAGGTGTCGAGTGGGGGAGGGCTGCTTCGCATCGGAAAGGCGGCTGAACGTGCGGGCGTGTCCCCCCGTACCCTTCGCTGGTATGAGGAGATCGGGCTGCTGGCCCCGGCCAACTACTCGGCCGGNGGGGCCCGGCGTTACACCGAAGAAGACATGGGCCGCATCGTCCACATTCGTGAGCTGCAGTCATTGCTCGGTTTCGACCTCGGCGAGATTCGGGACATCCTTCGGGGGGAGGATGATTTGGCCGGATTGCGTCATGAATACAGGTCGGGCGCCGACCAGGGACGCCGCCGGGAGATTCTGCTCGAAGCGTCAGCCATCAACGACAAGCTGTGTGAAGTGGTGGCAGGCAAACAGGCCCGTCTCGAGACCATGATGAGCGAACTCACCGAGAAGTCGGTCCGCTATGCCTCACGGTTGAAAGAGCTCGACTAGCGCTTGGGTGGGANCGGCGCCGGTGGCTTNAGACGTTTTGCGCGATCAACGTGGCCATGGCTGATGCTCCGGTCGGATTGAGGTGGACCTGATCGGCCGTGAACCATTCGGGATGGGGTGACGACAGGGAGTACCAGTCGGCCAGCACCGCCACTCCTGGATATCGGGCCACCCCGGCGGCCAGTACGGCATTGTCGGAGGCCTCCCACGAGCGGGGGACATCTACGTTGACAAAGACCACCCGCTTCACCCCGGCAGCGGCCTGCATCATGGCGTCGACATTGTCTGAGGTGACGGTGCCGTTGGTCCCCAACTCGATCACCAACACGCTTCCCAGAGTGCCGGCGGCCCGGTCGGCCTGCACAACCGCGATCCCCGATTCGAACTGACGGCTGACCAGACCATCGACGCTCACCCCAGGGATATCGGCTTCCAAATTGGGCTGGATATCGATTATCACCGAGTCGCCCACCGCGGTGACCTGCCCCCCGATTGGCGGTGGCGCTGCCGTTGCCGACTTCGTTGTCGTCGTGGTTGTGGTGGTGGGCGGACCGGTGGTTGTTGGCGCCGGAGCGGTGGAGGTCGTCTCACCCGCATGGGAGGTTCCCCTGGACGCGGCGGGTGCCGACGATGTCGTTTTGGCCCCAGACCTGGTGGCAATGCCCAGGCCTACCAACCCGATGAGCACAGCCAAAAGGACCCCGCCGATGATCCGATCAAATCGGCTGAACGCGGACATGGTCCCAATCTTGTCGCGTCAGAGGCCCGCCACGATGTCAGCCCGTCCAACACCGAACCTCTGGCTGAGCATCCACAGGACCAGGGCGGCACCGCTGTAGGCGATGCCCACTACGACCTCTGCCGTCCAACCACCCCGGGAATAGATCACCCCGGCCGTGGCGGACCCGATCGAACCACCAATGAAGTAGGTGACCATATATCCGGTATTGAGGCGTGAGCGGGCGTTGGGGTCGATGGCGAAGATCACCTGTTGATTCTGAATGTGCACCGATTGGATACCGAGGTCGGCAACCACGATTCCCACAATCAGCGCCCACAGCTGATGGGAACCGAGGGCGAGGAGACCGAATGACCCCACGGTGATGACCAACGATGCTCCGGTCACCAATCGTTCCCGACCCCGATCGGCCAGACGACCACTGAGTGACGCGGTCAGGGCTCCACTGACACCGAGAAGCCCGAAGAGTCCGATGACCGCGTCGCTGTATCGGTACGGGGACCCGGCCAACAGGAACGCCAAGCTGGTCCAAAGGACGGAGAAGGCGGCGAACGCCAGACCGCCGTACGCCGAACGCAGTCGCAGTTGCGGTTCGGAACGCATCAAGTGGACCACGGAGGCGAGCAATTCGCGGTAGATGAGCTTTGGCCGCGCATCCTCTCTGGGCAGGGTGCGGGCCAAAAGTCCTACGAGGGCGAGGACGACCACGCCGGCCGCCATGTACACCGCCCGCCAACCGGCGACTTGGGCGATGAGCCCCGAAAACGTCCGGGCCAACAGGATCCCGATCAGCAGACCACTCATTATGGTGCCCACGACCCGCCCGCGGTTCATGTCGTCAGCGAGATGGGCACCGAACGGGACCAGGATTTGGGCGGCGACGGAACACACTCCGGCTACCGCCACCGCCCCGATGAGGACGGTGATGGTGGGGGCGACGGCCGCCACGAAGAGGGCAGCCGCGGCGATGAGAAGGATGCCCGGAACCAGTCGGCGCCGAACCAACATGTCGCCCAACGGGACCAACAGGGCCAGACCGATGCCGTAACCGACCTGGGCCCCACTGACGATCAAGGTGGCCGTGCCCGACCGGACATTGAGGCTGCGGGCGATCGAAGGGAGCAGGGGCTGGGCGTAGTAGAGGTTGGCCGCTGACACCCCGCAGGCGGTGGCAAAGAGAAGGACCATACCCGGGGTCATCACGCTGGGGCCCGGGCTGGCCGTGGGGCCATGGCTGGTGTCGCTCAAGGGCCTGGAGTGTAGGGCGGAGAGCAGGGCGGTTCACCGGGTCCACGTGGGCGCGATTCGATGCGGACTGCTAGCGTCTGCATCCACAACCGAATGCACTGCCAAGGGGAAGCCGGTCGAATTCCGGCGCTGGTCCGCAACCGTAGGTGACACGCCAAAGCAGGCGAGTCACGAGCCGGGATACCGCGGGAGTGCTCAGTTGAGCCATGTCCGTCGAGAACTGCGGCAGTGGCTCGGTCAGTCTCTGTTTCGCAGTTGGGAATGTGGCGCTTCCGGGTCGTTGCCTCCAGAGTGAGGAAACCCAACATGCCCATTCAACGCCTACGAGTGGCAGTCGCCTCGGCGATCTGCCTGGCGGTCGGCCTAGCCGCGGGACCGGCTACAGCGACGGCCGCCACCCCCGTCATCGCACCGTCATCGTCGGTATCGTCGCCGGGCACATCGACCAACTTCCCGCAGACGACTGCAGCCGACCAGGGGGCTCGATGGTTGGCCGCCAAACTGTCTCCGCAGGGCTTCATACCATCGCCCACTACGGGGCAGGCCAACCTGTCCTTTACCGCCAATACAGTCCTGGCGCTGGCCGCCACCGGGATCGACATCCCCGGGGCCCAGTTGGCGCTCACGTATCTGGAAGCTCACGTTGACGACTACGTGACCGTGACCGGCACCGACGGTCCCGGTCAGTTGTCGCTGCTGATTCTGGATGCCCATGCGTTGGGTGTCGACCCGACCAACTTCGGTGGCACAAACCTGGTGACTCGCCTGGTGGCCACGGAACGAACCAGTGGCACAGACGCCGGACTCTTCGGTGCTCAGGATCCGACCTTCGACGGTGCCTACCGCCAAGGTCTGGCTCTGGCTGCGCTGGCAGCGGTCGGTGACACCAGTCAGGGTGTGGTCGGCTCGGCCATCACCTGGCTCCGGGGGCAGCAGTGCCCTGACGGTGGTTGGACCAGCTACATCACGACCGCCAATCCCTGCGACGGTGACCCGGCTTCCTTCGCCGGGCCTGATACCAACTCGACAGCGCTTGCCATCCAAGGTCTTGCCAGTCAGTCGGCAGTTACCTCGGCTATCTCTACTGCCGCGCTCGGATTTCTAACCGGGGCCCAGAACCCTGACGGGGGATGGGGATATGAACCAAATGCCACCACCGCCCCCGGATCTACCGATTCCAATTCCACTGCGTTGGTCGTCCAGGCCCTTGTCGCACTCGGCCAGTCTCCACTCTTCGCCAGTTTTCAACATGGCTCCGCCACCCCGATCTCGTCGCTCCTCTCGTTTCAGGTGAGCACCGGTCCCGACACCGGAGGTTTCGTCTTTCAGGCCAACGATTCCCCTGACATTCTCTCGACGGTACAGGCGGTCCCAGCATTGGCCGGTGTGGTGCCCCCCTTCATCGCCGCAAGCGCTCCCGCGCCTACCGGGGGCTACTGGTTGGTGGCAGCAGACGGCGGCATCTTCTCCTTCGGCGATGCTGGTTTTCACGGTTCCAAAGCTGGCTCTGCGCTCAATAAGCCCATTGTCGGCATGGCGGCCACCCCTGACGGCAAGGGCTACTGGGAGGTGGCCTCCGACGGCGGCATCTTCTCCTTCGGCGATGCCGCCTTCTTCGGGTCCACCGGGGCCATCACCCTCAATAAGCCCATTGTCGGCATGGCCGCCACCCCTGACGGGAAGGGCTACTGGTTGGTGGCCTCCGACGGCGGCGTCTTCTCCTTCGGCGATGCCAGCTTCCATGGATCCACCGGGGCCATCAGGCTCAACAAACCGGTGGTCGGCATGGCCGGGTCCCCTGACGGTGGTGGCTACTGGCTGGTGGCTTCCGACGGCGGCATCTTCTCCTTCGGCGATGCCCAATTCTTTGGCTCGACGGGCAATATCCATCTCAATCAACCCATGGTGGGCATGGCCGGGTCCCCCGACGGGAAGGGCTACTGGTCGGTGGCCTCCGACGGCGGCATCTTCGCCTTCGGCGATGCCGCCTTCTTCGGGTCCACCGGGGCCATCGCCCTCAACAGGCCGGTGGTGGGCATGTCGACCACGGCCGACGGGCACGGCTACCGCCTGGTGGCCTCTGACGGGGGCATCTTCTCCTTCGGTGACGCCACCTACTTTGGATCCATGGGCGGAAACTCGTTGGCCAGTCCGGTGGTCGCCATGGCCGTCAGCCCCGATGGGGTCGGCGGGTGATCCCGTCGATACGGTGGCGATGGCTGGCACCGACCGCCATGGTGATCGCCGCCGGGGCAGCTGCACTTGGTCCAGCCGGCCCGGACGCCCTGGTGCCGTTCAAGGCCGCAACCGTGGCGGCCGCCGACAGCGTGTATGTCGCCCTAGTAGTGGACCTGGGACAGGGGTACGGAGGTTCGCCACGGGTGGTGTCCGACTGCGTGAGGGTACCGCCGGGAAAGTCCGGGTACGACGCGCTCACGGCCTTCACCCAACAGATGAACTGGGCCCCGCCCAGTTACAACAACGCGGGATTGCTCTGCACCATTGACGGCTACCCTCAGAGCGGATGTGGTCAGGTTGTCGCCTCGGGTTATGACTACTGGTCCTACTGGCACGGGGATCCGGGAACGTGGACGTACTCGAGTGAAGGTGCCAGTCGTACCATGCAGACCGGCGACGTGGAGGGGTGGCGATTCGAGAACCCGGGACACGGCAATCCGACAGATCCACCTCCCGCGGCCGCACCCGACTTTGCCAGCATCTGTGCGAGCAACGTGACATCGACGACTTCGGCGCCCACCACTGTGACACCGACCACGATCGCCACCACGAACACTGCGCCGACGGGGTCGAACCCGGCCGGTCCCACCGGCTCGAGCCCGCCCGGCTCGAACCCTTCGTCGACCACCTCAGGATCGGGCCAGGCGCCGACGAACCCGGGCCAACCTGTTCCGGGATCAGGATCCCGATCGCCCACAACTACCCGACCCACCGGTTCGGGAGGCTCGACGGCTCATACGGGACATTCGGGCTCTCAACCACCCCGGACCGAAGCGTTGGGACGTGGCGTATCCGATCAGCACAAGAGCGGAGGTTCGGTTCCGTTGGTGGTGGGTGGTTTCATCGTGGTGATCCTCGGGTGTGGCGCTCTCTACCGGTGGCGCCGGCATCCCGGGGCGCCGTGACCGCACCCAGCCGCACACTCCACCCGGCGGCATGGTGGCTGTGGGCCGCCACCATGGGTGTGGCCGCCGTCCGAACTACGAACCCGATGCTGTTGGCGTTCATCGCTGTCGTGGTGGTGTTCGTGGTGGCTGCCCGCCGTTCCGCCGCCCCTTGGTCGCGTTCTCTCGCTGTCTTTTTTCGATTGGGTCTGATCGTGATCGTCATCCGGGTGGTTGTCCAGGTGGTGTTCGGCTATCGACTCCCCGGCCACGTGCTCTTCACCTTGCCCCACGTGCCGTTACCGGGGTGGGCAGCGGGTGTGAGCATCGGTGGACCGGTCACCCTTGAGTCGGTACTCCAGGCTGCAGTGGACGGCCTCCGGTTGGCGGTCATCCTCCTCTGTTTCGGCGCCGCCAATTCGCTGGCCAGCCCCTACCGCCTCTTGCGATGTCTCCCTACAGTGCTCTACGAGGCCGGGGTGGCGGTCACAGTGGCGCTGACCTTCGCCCCCGAACTGGTCATCACCATCGGTAGCATCCGCGATGCCCGAAGACTGCGGGGACGTCCGACCCGTGGAATTGCCGGATTGCGGGGTCTGGCGATTCCGGTGCTCGAGGGCGCCCTCGATCGCTCGCTCCAACTGGCGGCTTCCATGGACGCCCGGGGATACGGACGCCGTTTCGCAGCCCCCGCCCATCGTCGCCTGGCCACCGGNGCCACCGCGCTCGGTTTGCTCCTGGTCATGCTGGGAGTGTTTGGCGCCCTCGACCCCGGTTCCGTGCCGTCCGGTGGTATTCCTGTCCTCGCGATCGGCGCCNTGCTCCTGGCCATGGGCATGACCGCTGGTGGGCGGCGATCGCCGCGCACCCGTTACCGTCCGGATGTNTGGCGGCTGCCCGAATGGGGCGTGTCCCTGTCGGGATGCGCGGTGTTGGGAGCGTTTGTCATTGCCGGGGTGGTTGGTGTTCAGGGCCTGCAGTTCACTCCCTACCCCTTACGCGNCCCGACGCTCCCGCTCTTCCTTTGCATCGGCATCCTGGCGGGGCTCCTTCCGGCCGTGATGGCGCCATCTCCCCGTGACCCCGGATACCGAGAGGCTGATGAGGAAATGGTGGATTTGGTGCAGAGTGAGACCAATCCGTCCGCCGGCGTCCCCGGGGTGGCGCGGTGATGATCCGTTTCTCCGATGTGTCGTTCTCCTACTCGGCCGCCGACGAGCCGATCTTGCGCCATGTGGATCTCACCATCGGTGAGGGGGAGTTCTGTTTGGTGGTGGGTGCGACCGGTTCAGGCAAATCCACATTGCTGGGTGCAATTAACGGCCTGGTGCCTCACTTCACCGGGGGACGCCTGTCGGGAACCGTGACCGTGGACGGACGGTCGACCCGAGACAATCCGCCCCGGGAACTGGCCGACCTGGTGGGAATGGTGGGCCAGAATCCCTCCGCCAGCTTTGTCACCGATGTCGTCGAAGATGAGTTGGCNTATGCCATGGAGAACTTGGGTGTATCGCCGGAGGCGATGCGACGACGGGTGGAGGACACGCTCGACCTGCTCGGGCTCCATGAGCTGCGGCACCGACCGCTCCTCTCGCTCTCAGGAGGCCAACAACAACGGGTGGCCATCGGCGCGGTACTCACCGCCTCGCCGCGGGTGTTGGTCCTCGACGAGCCGACATCCGCCCTTGACCCTGCCGCTGCCGAGGAGGTGCTGGCCACCCTGACCCGGCTGGTCCACGACGTGGGCATGACGGTCGTCATCGCGGAGCATCGCCTTGAGCGGGTGGTCCCATTCGCCGATCGCATCATCCTGGTTCCCGGTTCTGGCGATGAGCTGATTGTGGGTAGGCCCCAAGACGTCATGGCCGGATCGCCGGTGGCTCCCCCGCTGGTCGATTTGGCTCGACTGGCTGGGTGGGATCCGATCCCCCTGTCTGTGCGCGACGCCCGCCGCTTGGCTGAGCCTCTTCGCCTTCGCCTGGCCGGCCTCCAGGCGGGCCCACCGACGACGCCCACCCCTGCTTCGACGCCTGAGCCAATCGCCGAGGCCGAACATGTGTCGTCGGTGTACGGGACGGTGATGGCGCTCAACCAGGTTGATCTGAGGATCCGCCGGGGCGAAGTGGTCGCCGTCATGGGTCGGAACGGGTCGGGGAAGTCCACCTTGCTCGGCCTCCTGGCCGGTCTGCGAAGGCCGGCGAAGGGCCGGGTGCGGATCTGTGGGCAGGTGCCCGGTGACCTACCTCCTCGCAAACTCATCAAATTGGTGGGCCTGGTCCCCCAGGACGCCGGCGTGCTCCTCTACTGCTCTTCGGTGGCGGATGAATGCGAAGCTTCGGATGGCGAGTGTGGTCTTCCCCCCGGCACCACCGCGGCGACGCTCGACCGGGTACTTCCCGGCGTGCCGCGCCAGCATCACCCCCGGGATCTGTCCGAGGGCCAGCGACTGGCCGTGGCCCTGGCGGTGATCCTGGCCCCGGCCCCCCCGGTACTGCTTCTCGACGAGCCGACCCGAGGACTCGATTACCCGAGCAAGGATCGGCTGGTGCGCCTGCTTCGCGAGCTGGTGGCCGGCGGGCACAGCGTGGTGATCGCCACCCATGATGTGGAGTTGGTTGCCAGGGTGGCTGATCGAGCGATGGTGNTGGCGGAGGGTGAAGTCGTCTCCGATGGCGCCGCCCGCGAGGTGGTGTGCCATTCGCCGGTGTTCGCACCCCAGGTGGCCAAGGTGCTGGCCCCTGAGGCATGGCTGACCGTTGATGAGGTCAGAGTGGCACTGGCCGGGAACTCGAGATGACGATGGCGATCTCCCACCGGGTGACAGCCATCCGTTTACGACCCCGGGCGTCGGTCACCTTGGCGGTGACATCCCTGATCGGCGTGGCGGCGTTCTGTTGGCCTTTGCTCGTACCCCGTCATGCCAACGCCAACCTGGCCCACTCGACCGATTCTCCGTGGATCTTCGTGGCCTTGCTCCCACTGCTGTTGGCGGTACTTCTCGGTGAGATCGCGGAAGGATCCCTGGACGCCAAGGCCGTGGCACTGCTCGGAATTCTGGCCGCCTGCGGTGCGGCGCTGCGGGTTCCGAGCCCGGGTGTCGCCGGTTTCGAGCCGGTGTTCTTTCTGCTCATCCCGTCGGGCCGGGTGCTCGGTCGGGGCTTCGGTTTTGTGTTGGGGGCGATGACCATCCTGGCATCGGCATTGATCACCGGCGGCGTCGGACCGTGGCTGCCGTTCCAGATGCTGGCGGCGGCGTGGATGGGGTTCGGCGCCGGGTGCCTTCCCGAGGCAGGAGGAAAACGGGAGCTGACGATGTTGGCCCTCTACGGGGTCATCTCGGCCCTTGCCTACGGCATGCTGATGAACCTCTGGTTTTGGCCATTCGGGGCCGGGACGTCGACGAACTTCTCTTTCGTCCCAGGGGCAGGGGTGCTCCAGAATCTCCATAGGTTCATCTTTTTCGATCTCACCACCTCGCTCGGCTTCGACATCCCTCGAGCCGTGACCACCGCAGTGCTGGTGCTGGTACTGGGCCACCCGGTGCTCGCCGCCTTGCGCCGTGCCACCCGCCGGGCGGCCTTTGACGCCCCGGTGACGTTCGAAAGCGCCGACCAGGTTGGAAGTCACCGCGCAGGCTCGGCGGAGGCTGACCCTGGCGACCGGCGCACCTGGTTAAAACTAGGCTCAGCAGCGTCAAGGGACGGAGGGCCCAGCAATGACTGACAAGGTGGCGAAAGTCGGCGACCCGCCGGCCGGAGAAAAACCACCACCGGTCCAAGAGCCGAATCTCGACCGGATCGTGACTGTCCCGAATCTGATCACCCTGGTTCGCCTCGTCTGTACTCCACTGTTCGTATGGCTGCTGTTCGGCGCCCACCGCCAAACGGTGGCCGCCATTCTCCTCGCCGCGCTGGGTGCCACCGACTGGATCGACGGCTTCGTCGCCCGGCGTTACCACCAGGTGTCGACGGTGGGCAAGGTCCTCGATCCGCTCGCCGACCGGGTGTTGGTGGCCACCGCGGTGATCACCCTCATCATCCATGGGGCGGTGCCGCTCTGGTTTGGTGTGGCCACGCTTGCCCGTGAAGCGGTCGTGTCGGCGGCGGTGCTGCTGTTGGCCTCGCTCGGGGCCAGGCGAATCGACGTGTTGTGGGTGGGAAAAGCGGGTACGTTCGCTCTCATGTTCTCCTACCCGGCATTTTTGCTGAGCCATGGCACCGCACGGTGGCAGGTGCCGATTCANGTTGTCGCCTGGGCAACCGGGCTGATTGGACTGGTGTTGGCGTGGATCGCGGCGGGCTCGTATGTGCCGGTGGCTCGCCGGGCACTGGCCGAGGGCCGGTCGGCTCACGCCAACCATCCAGTTGGGGATCATGTCCCTGTTGATGGGATGGCCCCATGAAGGCGGTGATCATGGCTGGCGGCGAGGGGACCCGACTCCGGCCCCTTACCTCCAACCAGCCCAAACCTATGTTGCCCATGGCCAACATCCCGATGATGGAGCACGTGGTCAATCTGCTGCGCCAGCATGGGTTCGAGGACATCGTGGTCACGGTGGCCTTCATGGCCAATGCCATCCGTACCTATTTCGGGGATGGTTCCGAGTTCGGCGTCCGGATGGTCTACGCCACCGAATCCACCCCGNTGGGCACGGCCGGGTCGGTGNGGAACGCCAGGGACGAGTTGGATGAGCGATTCTTGGTGATCTCCGGGGATGTGCTCACCGATATTGACCTGAGCGAGGTGGTGGCGTTTCACGAAAAGCGCGGGGCCTTGGCCACCCTGGCGCTCAAAGCAGTGGAGAACCCACTCGAGTTCGGCATCGTGATCACCCGGGAGGACGGCTCGGTGGAGCGGTTCCTCGAGAAACCGACCTGGGGCCAGGTGTTCAGCGACACCATCAATACCGGGATCTACGTGCTCGAGCCCGAAATTTTCGATTTCATCCCCGAAGGCCGACCAGTGGACTTTTCGGGAGAGTCGTTCCCAGCCGTCCTGGAAGCCGGGAAGCCACTCTACGGTTTTGTTGCTGATGGCTACTGGGAAGACGTTGGGACCCTCGAGGCTTATCTGAAAACCCATCAGGACATTCTCGATCAAAGAGTGCAGGTCGATATCGCCGGGTTTGAGCTTCGACCCCGGGTCTGGTTGGGCAAAGGGACCCTCATCGATCCCACCGTCACCATTGTCGGACCGGCGGTCATCGGAGACAACTGTGTGGTGGGACCAGGGGTCAAGCTGGGGGAGTACTGCACGCTGGGGCGGAACGTCCGCATAGGCGACAACGCTGCATTGCAGCGTTCGGTGGTCCACGAAAACTCCTATCTGGGGTCGGCGGTCAGTGTGGACGGGAGCGTGCTCGGTCGGGCATGCGATCTGCGATCCGGCGCCCGCTGCGAGGAGGGCGTGGTGCTCGGAGAACACTGTTTCGTCGGGGCGCAGGCCGAAATCAAGCCTGGCGTCATGGTCTATCCCTTCAAGACTGTAGAAGCCGGAGCCATCGTCAACTCGTCCATCGTGTGGGAGTCACGGGGCGCCAGGTCGCTGTTCGGCCGGGATGGCGTTCAGGGTCTGGCCAATGTGGACATCAGCGCCGAACTCGCAGTTCGCCTCTCGATGGCCTGGGCATCGACGTTGGAGAAGGGTGCCACGGTCACCACCTCCCGGGATACCAGCCGGGCAGCCCGGGTGTTGAAACGGGCGATCATGGTCGGCTGCAATTCGGTCGGGGTGAACGTCGACGACCTGGAGGCGGCCACCGTTCCGGTTACCCGCTTCCAGGTCACCTCATCTTCCAGCCTGGCCGGAATCACCGTCCGGCTGACGCCTGACGATCCTGAGTCGGTGGTGCTCCGGTTCTTCGATGAACGAGGGATCGACATCGACGAGTCCACCCAGCGCAAGATCGAACGCCTCTATTACCGCGAAGATTTCCGCCGGGCGCTGGCTCGTGAGATGGGCGATATCGGGTTTCCAATTCGTGCCGTCGAGCACTACACGGCTGCTCTGATTGACTCGGTCGACCTGGCCGACTCCCGGAACGCCAACCTCAAACTGGTCCTCGACTACTCGTTTGGGACTGCCAGCTTTGTCATGCCCAATCTGCTGGCAAAGTTGGAAGCCGACGTGTTGGTGGTGAACCCGTATGCCAATACGGCCGGTGCCACCACATTCGACCGCCGGGCCAGCGCGGCCCGGGTGGCTGACCTGGTGCGGGCGTCGGGGGCCCACCTGGGTGCGGTGCTCGACCCGGGAGGCGAACAGGTCACGATCGTGGACGACGAAGGCCATATCCTCTCCGATGACGAGGCCGTGCTGGTCCTTTTGACCCTGGTCACCGATGCCCACCCCGGTGCCCGGGTGGCACTACCGGTAGCGGTGAGTCTGGCGGCGGAGGAGATCTGTCGTCGGTCGGACACGGAGATCGTCTGGACCAAGTTGGCTACCTCCCATCTGATGGAGGTAGCCAGTACCGAGGATGTGATTCTGGGCGTCAGTCAGCATGCCGGATTCATCTTCCCCGGATTCATGCCCGCCTTCGACGCGGCGGCGACCCTTGTCAACCTGCTCGCCCTGCTCACCCGCACCGGGCGACCGCTTTCCGACCTGGTAAGGACGCTGCCGAGGGTGCATATCGCCCATCAGTCGGTGCACACTCCGTGGGAGCAGAAAGGGACGGTGATGCGGAACTTGGTGGAGCATTCCGAGGGACGGGACCTGGTACTGGTCGACGGCGTGAAGGTGCTGGAGCCCGACGGCTGGGCGCTGGTCCTGCCTGACCCCGAGGAGCCGGTGACCCACGTGTGGGCCGAGGCCGGGAGCGACGCCCAGGCCGGGGCCCGAGCCCAAGAGTACGCCGTCCGGATTCGCCAACTGCTGCGGTGACGACCCGCTCCTTCAACCGGTGCCCCGACCGATGGGAAGGAACCCAGGCACCCCTTCTCCCCGTCGGGTATGGTCCGCACCTATGAACGTTCCCGACGACCTTCGATACTCGACGGATCACGAGTGGATTCGCTCGGACGGGGACCGGGTAAGAGTGGGAATTACCGACTACGCCCAGGATGCCCTGGGCGACGTGGTATTTGTCGAGCTTCCCGCCCAAGGTGCCACCGTCGCCGCCGGCGGCACGCTGGGTGAGGTCGAGTCCACCAAGTCGGTTTCCGAGATCTATGCACCGGTGGGCGGCGAGGTGGTGGCGGTGAATCACGCACTGGCCGACGCCCCGGAGCAGGTGAACCAAGACCCGTACGGGGAGGGTTGGATCTGTGAGATTCTTCCTTCCGACCCATCGGCGGTGGATGGGTTGCTCGATGCGGGAGCCTACCGGGAACTCACCGCCGGCTGAGACCGGCGCCCCGGTATTCGACCAGAAGAAGCGAAGGGTCTAGAGCGACTACCGTGAGTAATGTGTTCTGTCATAACTGCGGCCATCGCAACCCGATGGGAGTCAACTTTTGTTCGTCGTGCGGTTCGGCGCTCGCCACCGCGTCGTCAGATACCACCATGTCGGTTCTACCGGTTGAGGACATCAGCGAGGGAGTCGACGACGCCACCGCCGTAGGCCTGCTCGAACTGCCACGCGGTGTGGGCATGTTGGTGGTCAAGCGTGGTCCGAACACCGGGATCAGGTACGCGCTCGAGTCCGAAGTGACCCGGGCCGGGCGACATCCCGAAAGCGACATCTTCCTCGATGACATCACCGTCTCGCGTCGCCATGCGGAGTTCATCACCCACGATCACGTGAGCAGTGTCCGGGATGTCGGTTCGCTGAACGGGACCTACGTGAATCGCGAACGGATCGAAGAGGCCCGACTGTCCAGCGGGGACGAAGTCCAGATCGGGAAATTCAAGTTGTTGTATCTGGTGGCGACGGGCGAATGACGGTCATTGCGGGAGCACATCTGAGCGGGAGGGCAAAGTGAGCGGGCGGTCTTACCTTTCGATTGGTGACGTCCTCACCCTGCTCCGTCAGGAGTTCCCCGATGTCACCATCTCGAAGATCCGGTTCCTGGAGAGCCAAGGACTGGTCAATCCCGAGCGGACACCGTCTGGTTACCGGAAGTTCTACGAACAGGACGTGGAACGCCTGCGGTGGGTATTGCGACAGCAACGCGAGCACTTCCTTCCGCTGAAAGTCATCAAGGACCGACTCGGTGATGAGACNGATGGGTCGGAAGTGGCTCCTCACCTGGATGCCGATCACTCCGAACCGGCAGATGTCGACCGTGTATCACCGGCCCAGCCTCGGAGCGCCGATCCGGTGTTGGTGGGGCAGGGTGCCATGACCGTCACCCCGCCGAGGGCCTCATCTGTCTCCGGCTCGGGCGCCCCGGAGCAATCGCCCGCAAGGGATGGGGGACCCAATCGGCTTGGAAGGGACGCGGCCGGGTTGGCCTCCCCTTCCAAATCATCGCCGACCCGGGATTCCCCTGCGCCGGCATCGTCGCCTGCTGATTCTCCGGGGGATCGGGCCGATGCGGTGGCGTCCCACCAACCGGCAGCAAAGGTCGCTCCCGGTCCGGCCCCCCGATCTATAAACACAGAAAAAGCGGTACTCGCGCCCACCCGCCCGGTGACCGCGCCAGATACGGCCACCGGTGGATCGTCGGCGGCTGCAACCGGCGCCGCACATGAATCGGCCAATCGTCCGGCGCCCTCGAACCCGTCGTCGGGCCCCGCCTCCCGCGCACCGTCGGCGCCATCGGGATCTGCCGCCACCAAGGTTGGTGCCACCAGAGTGGCGCCTCCGCCCCAGTCGGCTCGGTCACCCAAACTGGCATCGTCAGGTGCTCGCCCGTCTGACCCATCCCCGGCACCCGCCGCCCGTCCCGCCGCCCGTACACCCGCGGGATCGGTCAACGACCCGGGCCAGGCACAGCCGACTTCCGAGGCAGCCGCTTCCAAGACCGTCTCGGTCATGGCGGGCATGGGCGGGGCCAGCCTCACCCTTGACGAGCTGTCGGCCGCCTCTGGACTCGACGTCACAGTGCTCGACGAACTCTGCCAGTACGGATTGTTGACCCCGTCTCAACTGGGCGGGGCCGAGTATTTCGACGAAGAAGCCCTTGCCGTGGCCAATCTGGTGGCCGGATTCGCCCGATTCGGCATCGAACCCCGCCATCTGCGGCTGTACAAGAATGCCGCCGAGCGGGAGGCCGGGTTCGTCGAGCAGATCGTGCTTCCGCTGGTCAGACAGCGAAACCCCGAAGCCCGGGCCAAAGCCAACGAGACTGCCGATGAGCTCGTCCATCTCGGCCAAGGCCTGCGTAGCTCGCTCCTCCGAAATGCCCTCCGCCACCTCCTGGGTGGCTGACAGTTCGTGGAGCAGTAGGGAACCAGCCCGCGGCAACTTTCATTCACCCGCGGCCGCGGTATCGGCCGCCGCCGAGTAAGTTGCAGAACATGGTCGAAGTTCGGCTTCGGGCGGTGCGGGTGGACCTCCAATCGAACACGCCCGTACTCCTACTCCAAGAGTCCGATGGGCTGGGCCGAACCCTCCCCATCTTCATTGGCGCTCCTGAGGCGACGGCAATCGCCTTCGCCTTGCAGGGAATGGATACGCCACGGCCAATGACCCACGACCTCATCCGCGACCTCCTCGATGCACTGGGGACNGACGTGGTCAGAGTGGTCATCACCGAACTGCGATCGTCCACCTATCACGCGGAAATTGTGCTTCGCCACAACAGCCATGAGGTCTCGGTCTCGTCGAGACCTTCGGATGCGGTGGCGGTGGCTGTCAGGACAGGAACTCCCTTGTTTGTTGTCGATGAGCTGATGGATGCCGAGGGGATCATGTTGGCCGTCGACGAAGATGACGAGGGTGACGATGGTGAAGAGGGCGGCAATCCCGACGAACTGGTCGGGGAGTTCCGTCATTTTCTCGACACCATCCGCCCCGAGGACTTCTCCGCCTGAGATCATGGGCAGTCAGCCGGTGGAGATCCGGTGGGGGATGTCAGGCGGTACCGCTAGCGGGTTCATTGTCGCCGATTGGACGCAGAGACCGCGACGAGGAGAAGAGGGAACGAGATGAAGAAACGTGTGATCAGCCTGATTGGCGGGGTGTGCCTGGGAGGCCTGGTCCTCGCCGCGTGTTCATCGGGGAGCTCAACCTCCACTACTGTCACGACGACGACGACGACGACGACGCCGACGACGACGGCACCCGCCACTACCTCGACGACCGCCGGCCATGCCACCACCACCACGGCCGCTGGGACCACTCAGTGCACCACCACCAATCTGGCCGCCTCGATCTATGGCAGCAGTGGAGCGGCAGGGACCATCGAGACAACGGTGGCCCTGAAGAACACGTCGGCATCCAACTGCACCCTCGGCGGTTACCCCGGTCTGGGAATGACCGGATCGAATGGCGCATCACTGACAACCACCGTGGTGCGCAAGGGTAGTTACAACTTTACGGCCATGGCACCGACCACGGTGATCATCTCGAGTGGGCAGTCGGTGTACTTCAACATGGGCTACTCCGACGTACCAACAGGATCAGCCACCTCGTGCCCAGCCGCGGCCAATCTGGTGATCACGCCCCCGAATGCCTATACCAGCGTGACGATTCCGGCCCAGCTCGCGCCGTGCGGCAACGGGACNATCGTCGTGTCACCGGTATTCACGGCGGCCAGTCCCGGGGCGCAGACCACCGCCCCACCTCAGTCATAACGCCGCGGACAGTGAATCCCTAGGGTGACGACACCACCGCCCGGGGGACCGAGGAGTGGGCGCGAAGCTTCGCGACCGGGGTCGAGCCGTACCTCCCGCCGCCCTGTGGGTGATGGGAGCCGTCTCGACCGGCCTGGTCGTGGCCTATGCGTTCGCATTCGCCTGGCACCGCCATGAGGTTGATCTCGACGTCTACCTCATGGGGGGCTCGCACCTGTTTGGGGGCCATCTCTATGACGTGCGGGCGGTCACTACCCACCTCTCGTTCACCTATACGCCCTTCGCCGCGCTGTTGTTCGGGCCTCTGAGTCTGTTTCCTGAGCAGGGCGCAGAGCTGTTGTGGGGAGCGGTAAACGTCGTCGCTCTTGCGGCACTGGTGGCCATCTCACTGAGGGCCGTGCGACCGGATATGGATCGCAGGCAGGTTGTGCGCTGGTCGCTTATCCTCATGGCACCGGCGTTATGGCTCGACCCGGTGCGACTCACCTTCTCCTTCGGTCAGATCAACGTCGTGCTGGCTGCGTTGATCCTGGCCGACCTCACCGGCGTGGTGAGAGTGGGATCGAAGACGGTGCCCAGAGGGGTCCTGACCGGACTGTCCGCCGCAGTCAAACTGATTCCTCTCATCTTCGCGCCCTACCTGTTCCTCACCCGGCAGTTCCGGGCGGCGTGGGTCACCGTCGTGACCTTTGTGGTCTGCGGTCTCGGGATGGCGGCTTTGGTGCCCGGGACCTCGTGGTTGTTCTGGACGAAATATGTCTCCGATGCCCATCGGGTGGGTGGCAGTGTCTTCGTCTCCAATCAGAGCCTCCGGGCGGTGATGATCCGGCTCCACCACGGAGCCGTCCCCAACTCGGTCGTCTCGGTGGCGGTCGTCGGGTTCGGTCTCGCCGGCCTGGGATTGGCCGTGTGGGCCTATCGTTCTTCCTCGCCCCTCCTCGGGATCCTGGTCTGTGCGACGACGGGAATGGTTGTCTCGCCGATCACTTGGGCCCATCACATGGTCTGGGTCATCCCCATCATCTTGTGGTTGGCATTGGCCCACGATCGCCCGGTGGGCGGGCGGATCTGGGCCACCGGCGCTGCCGTGTTGTTCTGGCAGGCGCCCATCTGGTCAGTGCCCTACGGCAGTGGACGGGAGTTGAGCGCCCACGGCTGGCAAATCCTCCTGGGCAACTCGTTCTTCGTGGCCATGATGGTGTTTCAGATAGGCGTGGCGGTCATGTTGGCGTTCCGGCGAGCGGGTGGATCGGACAGAGGACGTCATCCGGACCGGATCACAAAAGGAGACGGCCGCCAAGTGGGCGCCGACCACATCGGCGCAGACCCGGAGTCGGTGCCTTCCCTACCCGGCTGATGCCGAGTGTCGATGGTCCGCCTAGGTCGCGGGCCGGACCAGAATCCGACCTCGGGTGCCGCCGGCGATGATGGTTGACAACGCCGTCGGGAGTTGTTCGAGGCCGATTTCCTCACTTGCCATATTGTCGAGAACACCATCGTCGTAGGCGTTGGCGAGCTCGCTCCACACCGCACGCCGCTCGGCAATCGGGGTCTTTACGGAATCGATCCCGAGAAGGGCNACACTCCGGANGATGANNGGGTACACCGAGGTCTCGGGGGCGTTACCTCCNGTGAGACCGCTGGCCGCTACCCCGGCCCCGTAGTGGAGGGTTCGCAACACGGCGTCGAGGGTGCGACCCCCGACACAGTCGATGGCGCCGGCCCACCGTTCCGGCCCGAGAACCCGGTCTGGGTCGGTCCCCAGGGCTTCCCGCCCGATGACCTGGGCGGGCGGGAAGTCCGATCAGGTAGGGATGCTCGGTGGCCTTTCCGGTGCTGGCCACCACGTCATATCCTTTGGATGCCAACAGAGCCACCGACATGCTGCCCACTCCGCCGGATGCCCCGGTGACCAGCACAGGGCCCTTGTCCGGGGTCAGACGGTGGTATTCCAGGCGCCGAAGGGACAACGCTGCGGTGAAACCGGCTGTCCCGATGATGGCGGCACGTCGGGCACTGAGCCCATGGGGCAGGGGCACTACCCGGTTGGCGGGCACCTGGGCGTACTCGGCGAACCCACCATGATGGGCCACTCCGAGTTCGTAGCCGTGCACGATGACCGGTTGACCGATTTCGTACTCATCGGCCGCAACCACGGTTCCCACCAGATCGACGCCGGGCACCAAGGGGGAGATACGAGCGACCCGGTTACCCACTTGTGTGACCATGCCAGTCCGCCAGTATTTGTAATTCACCGCCGACCAGCCGACCCGGATCCGTACCTGCCCGGCCGGGAGTTCGTCGAAGGTCAGTGTCCGGACGCCCTGATCCATCGAGTCCCCTTTTCGTTCGACGACGAAGGCGGAAAAAGCCATTGGCGTCCCCTGAGGGGATCTGCCAGCAGGGGTGGGGTCGGGGTGCACAGTGTCCGCAGCCAAGACGGGTACCGTACCGAGTTGATGAGGGGCGAGCAGAACGCGGGCGTAGATCCATCGGGCCACCCGAAGGCGGTTGCCCGGTTCGGGAGGTGGCCGTCACCTTTTTCCGCCGCCGGCGTGGCCTCGGCCAAGGTATCCCGCTCAGGATTGCAGGCCGACGGGACATCGCTGTTCTGGTCGGAGAGCCGCCCGGAAGACGGCGGTCGTCAGGTGGTGGTGAAGGACAATGACGGAGATGCTCCCGTGGAGATCTCCCCTCCCGCTCTCAGCGTGCGGAGCCGGGTCCACGAGTACGGAGGGGGAGCCGCCACCGTGTCGGGCGGGGTGCTGTTCTTTGTCGACCAGGCGGATCAACGCCTGTATCGGTCAGCGATGGGAGATGTTCCCGCACCACTCCCGCTCACCCCCGAGCCACCGGCCGGGTTCTCCTTGCGGTATGCGGACGGGATCCTCAGCTCTTCGGGGGACTGGTTGATCTGTGTCGAAGAGCGACACGGGAGTTCGGGAACCGGGCACCGGTTGGTGGCCGTGGCCACCGACGGTTCGTTGCGGCTGGTCCCCCTGGTCGACGCGGGCGACTTCGTGGCCGCCCCCCGTCCCTCTCCCGATGGTTCGCACTTGGCCTGGGTCACCTGGAGCCATCCCCACATGTCGTGGGACGGATCAGAGCTGTGGTTGGCAGATTTGGCGGAGTCAGACTCCGGTATCAGGATCGCCAAACCGCACCGGGTGGCGGGAGGGGACAGCATCTCGGTAGGTCAACCGTTCTGGTGTGGCGACGGCAGCCTGGTGGTGATCACCGATCGAACCGGATGGTGGTTGCCCCATCGCATTCGGGCCGAGAGGTTGCATGAGAGCGACGCAGCCACCCCGTTGGTCGACCTCGAGGCCGAGTTCCATGCTCCCGACTGGGCGTTTGGCCAATCCACCATGGCGGAACTGTCCGACGGATCACTCATCTGCCGGATGCATCGAGACGGCCAGGATCATCTGGCCCGGCTCCGACCGCCGAGGGTTGGCGACGATAACGAGCCATTAGCGGCTGTGGCGGCCACTGAGGTCCAAGACCTGAGCGATCAGGGTGGATGGGAAGTCGAGGTGGTGGATCAGCCATGCGTGACCATTGCCGGGGTGGCTGTTGCCGATGACGGACGACGGGTCGGAGTCCTGGGAGCCACCCGGACGGCAGGCACAGGCGTCTACGAGGTGAGTGCCGGTGGATCGCGCCCGGTTCGGCTGTTGACTCCGGGTCCCGCTGGCGCCATCGCCCCCGTCCCTGCCCCTGCCGATATCGCCTCGGCGGAGCCGTTTGTGGCCATGAGCAAGGTCGGGCCCATCCCCGGGTTCTTCTATGAGCCGACCAATACGTCAACTACCGGACCGGAGGGGGCCAGGCCACCGCTTGTGGTGTTCTGCCATGGAGGCCCGACCGGTGCCGCCGAACCCGGTTTCGATCCGGTCATCCAGTTCTTCACCAGCCGGGGCATTGCGGTGGCGGCTGTCAATTATCGGGGAAGCAGTGGGTACGGTCGTACCTACCGGCGGAGCCTCCAAGGCCTGTGGGGTATCGCTGACGTCGACGACTGCACGGCCTACGCGGTGGCATTGGCCGACGCCGGTCGGATCGATGCCGGCCGGATGGCCATACGGGGGACAAGTGCCGGGGGCCTCACCGCCCTGGGCGCGCTGGTACGTTCGGAACGGTTTGCCGGCGCAGCCTCGTGGTACGGGGTAACGGATCTCGAGGCGCTGGCGCTCGACACCCACGAGTTCGAGTCCCGATATCTGGATGGACTGGTCGGGCCACTCCCGGCTGCCACCGCGGCCTACCGGCAACGGTCACCCCTATATCACCCGGGGGAGGTATCCGGGGCGGTGTTGCTGCTCCAAGGAGCCGACGATCCGGTGGTGCCGTCCGCCCAGGCCGAACGCTTTGCCGAGGAGTTGTCCGCTCATGGGGTGCGATGCACGATCGAGGTGTTTCCGGGCGAATCGCACGGATTCCGCCGCGCCGCCACCATCGAAGCCTGCCTGAGTGCTGAGCTGGGGTTTTACCAGTCCCTGTTCGATCCGGACGGGACCACCGACCCATCGATCGGTGCCGGTATACGCGGGGGAATCACATGACCCCGGTGGTACCATCGTCCGTGCCCCCCGATCGCCAGCGGAAGCACCGGGCTCGGGATGCGGGCTCGTCGCGGAGAGCAAGCGTCGTGTACCGCCGGGTAGCCGCGACAGTCCGGGCTTGGTCGCCTGAGTGGAGGGATTCGCTTCTCTATTCAACGTCGGCCGTTTTCGCCGCGGTCACCGCCATTGCCGCAGGTATTCCGTTGTACCGGCAATGGGGTCAGATGGCGGTGGGACCCTATGCCGCCGCCGCCGTGTTCATGGCGGTTGTCGCCTGGCGAGCCGGCAAGCGGCCGAAGGTGGAGCCAGGCCTCGAGGTGCACCGCCGCCGGTGGAACGTGGCCCGCATCGGTGCGTGCATCGTGGTGTTGGGCGGCGCCACCGTCGTCCCTTTGACCATGGAAGTCGTGTGGCGCGCGCAAGGCGATGCTGCTGCCCACGTGCAGCCTGAAGTCCTGGTTGTGGAACGGGCCGGGGTATTGGCAGACAGGGGCAAGGACCCGTATCAGGTCATCGACAGAAATGGGCATATCCTCATTCACCAGAACAAGGAGCCGGTCTATGAGCTCTACTATCCCTATCTTCCCGGGATGGTCCTGTTCGGATTCTCCAGAGGGAGCAAGGTCGAGGCCCGGCTTACCGATGCCCGGATCCAGTTCCTGATCTTCACGGTGATCATTTCGTTGATTGCCTTGAGCCGGCTTCGCCCTGCCACCGATGCTCGTGTCCGGGCTTTTCAGGTGTTGACGGTCCTGCCCACCGCTGCGCTCCCGTTGGCCACGGGCGGCGACGATATGCCGGTGGTGGCGTTGATGTTGCTCGGTATGGTGGCCCTCCAACGACGAAGACCGGTGATTGCCGGGCTGGCTCTCGGAGCGGCGTCGTCGCTCAAGTTCACCGCATGGCCGTTGGCGATCCTGGCCGTGTGGGTTGCCCTCGATCGGCGGATGAGGCGAGCCGTCGGTCGTTACGTCCTCGGCTTGCTGGTGGTGGCCGGGCCGGTGGTGCTCCCGGTGGCATATCGCAATCCATCGGCCTTTGTCGACAACGTGATCCGGTTCCCACTGGGGCTGGCCGGGGTGTCATCGCCTGCGGCCAGCCCGCTGCCCGGACACCTGTTTGTGACGGCGTTTCCCGGCGCGCACCGTGCCTACGTGCTCGTCCTGGTGGTGGGTGGTCTCGTCCTGCTTGTCCGGCGCCTGATCAGAAAGCCCCCGGTCGACACAGCCGGTGTGGCCCGGCTGGCCGGTTGGGTGATGTTGTTCGGCATTGTGTTTGCACCGGCCACCCGGGTCGGATATCTGCTCTACCCGGTGAACCTCTTCGTATGGGCGTGGATGTTGGGCCGGGCGGACGATCCGGCGATGGTCACCGACGGTACCGGCGTACACGAGCCAGAAGTCGGCACGGATTGGATGGAGCCCCAACCGGCGTTGTAGCCGGCGCCGACTCAACCATCCCCGCTGTCATTCCTCGCTGGATTGCTCGAAGAGGACCAGCGTGAACGGCGTGACCCCGGAGTTCGTTGCCGGCGACACCACGGCTCCCACCTCCCAGTAGAACCCGTCCCCGCTTCCTCGGCGGGCCAGTACCTCGGTGCCCGCCACCCCTTTGGTGGTGCCGGGGCCCTGGTAGAGAATCGCCCATCCCAGCCGGGGGAGGAGTGTCCGGTACACGTCGATGACCTGATCGGAGGAGAGCCCCGTAACGAACGAGATGGTGCGGTCGTATTGGCCCTGGCTCTGATCGATGTTGACGAAACCGTGGGACACGCTTCCGGTCGGAACCGCCAGTGCCCCCAGAATGTCGGCGGGGGGCTCACTGCTGATAATGGGTTTCAACGCGGTGACGGCGGGTGTGAGATGCACAACTGTGCCATCGGGAATCTTGATGGAATGAAGTGACAACACGGGGTTGCCTCCTCCGGTCAGGATGGAGGCCGTGATGCCGCCTACCAGGATGAACACCGCGATTCCCACCACAATGGCCGCCGGCCCCCGAAGCGACATCCGTTGGTAGACGCGATGCTCAGGGTCGACGCTGGTCTCCTCGTTCTCTGACGGCGCATCGGGCCGATGGGATGGAGCCTGTGTGGGGATGGTCATGCAGGGATCCATGCTATCTGCGGCCGTGGAGATGGTTTCCACCTCCACCCGGTAGGGGCTGACACGCATTTGTCACCATCGGGCAGGTCGGGTGACGCTTACACTCCTCTGAAACGGCACAATCGGCCATTGGGGAGGCACCGTGGGGGAACCAGAATCGGTTGCGCGGCGATCAGACTTGGCTGATGAGAGAGGAACCCTCACCCGGCGGGCACTGTTGGGTGGAGCGGCAATGGGAGCCGCAGGCGCCGCCCTGGCGGCGTGTGGGGGAGGCTCGTCAACGGGAAGTGGGTCGGCTCCGCAGTCGCCGGCTCCGCCGGGCCGGGTAGGGGTTCCCCCGAACCCGAAGGCACGGATCGGGAGCGATCAACTTCCCGAGGTGGACCACATCGTGGTGGTGATGATGGAGAACCACTCGTTCGACAATATTCTTGGCACGCTGGGCAGAGGGGATGGTCTGGCTCTCGGTTCAGCCGGAATTCCAAAGGCCACCAATCCGGACGGGCATGGAGATCTGGTGCGGTCCTTCCATATGCCGACGGTGTGCCAGCTCAAATCCAAACCGTCCCAGGCGTGGAATGCCTCCCACACCCAGTACTCGAACGGCACCAATCAGGGATTTGTGATCAGCGACTCGGGCCCGGTGGCCATGGGGTATTGGACAGATACGGATATGCCGTTTACCAACGGCTTGGCCCGAACCTTTCCCCTGGCCGACCGGTACTTCGGCTCAGTTCTGGCCCAGACCTACCCGAACCGCCGGTATCTGATGGCCGGTACGTCGATCGGACTGATCAACGACACGTTCCCGACGCCGCTTCCCCCTAACGGCACCATCTTTGACATGCTCAATACCCACGACATCTCGTGGAAGAACTACTACTCGACGCTGCCCATGTTGGGAATCTACATTTCCCTCCTGGCCAAGCCGGCCATGTCCTCCAACCTGGCCAAGATCGACAAGTTCTACGCCGACTGCGCATCGGGGAGCCTCCCTTCATTTTGTATAGTCGATCCCGATTTCGACAAGCAGTCGGAGGAAGACCCTCAGGACATCCAGTATGGAGATGCATTTTTGGCCCAGGTGGTCAACGCGGTGATGTCCGGTCCGAAGTGGTCGAAGACCATGTTGATCTGGAACTACGACGAGCATGGCGGGTACTACGATCACGTGGCTCCTCCCGCGGCTGCCACCCCTGACGACATCCCGCCCGATCTGGCCCCCGGTGATGTCCCGGGGAGGTTCGATCGGCTCGGCTTCAGGGTGCCGGCCGGTCTGGTCAGCCCCTATGCCAGAAAGAACCACGTTTCACACACGGTGTATGACCACACGTCGGTGTTGAAACTGCTGGAGACGAAGTGGAATCTGCCCCCGTTGACCCGGCGGGACGCGGCGGCCAATGACCTGCTCGACATGGTCGACTTCAAGTCGTCTCCGGGATTCCTCCATCCGCCCGCCCTTCCGGCGGCGGCCAACCCGGCTGTCGACGCCGGTTGCCTGACCACCGGAGCGGGCGTGATCCCACCACCGTCGGCGATCACACCGGCCAGCAGCTAGACACCCCTCACCGCGAGCGCTTGCGCAACGCCTTCTTCAGCACCGCGTCGTAGGCATCGAGACCCTCGCGGTAGAGCTTCGATTCCGGGCCGGAGGCGATCCCCACCCGCTCGGGGATCACACCCCAAATCGGGACACGTTCGGCGGTCCACCACTCGATGGTTTCGGCCAGGTCATTGGTCCCGAGCCGAGCGGCACAGATCACCACGCCGTGAGGCGTGCCGTTCGGAATGATCTCCAGGGTCGCCGCCACCCGGGTGAACTCCACCCCGCCGGCCCGTGTCGGGACCACCACGGCATCAGCCCCGCCGATGGCAGCCCGAACGATCCTCTCGTCCCCTGGTGGGGTGTCAACCACCGCCAAACCCTCGTGCTTCGTCATGGCGCGTATCACCGTCCGCTCAGAGGGCCCCTCCACCAGCTCCACACCCTCGATCGGACTCGCCTCCAACCATTCGGCCGATGACGCCTGACGGTCCGCGTCGACCAGCACGACGGGGTCATACCCTCGGGCCACGGCGGCGGATGCCAGATAGATGGCCGTGGTGGTCTTCCCCACGCCACCTTTCACATTGCTCACGACGATGTTCATAAGTGGTGCCATGATCGCACATCCGTCCCCCCCGGTTCTGCGCCCGCTCGACCTACCGGGTCGATGAGTCAAGAGCGATGGCGGCGCGGGTGGAGGCGACCGCCGCGCCCAGGGTGAGAGCCAGAATTCCCAACCGGGTACGCCGTGGCAGGTGGCTGAAGGCCACGATGCTGGCCACAGCATCGACGGTGTCGGCTATACCGCTGAGGGCGACCCATGACCGCCCCTCCGCGTCGGATACCGATAGGGCCCGAAGGGTGCCCAGACCGAGCACGAGGTCCCGGCCACCCATGGTGCGGGCGAGCATCCGCGCCGGAACGTCGTCGCCCACTTCGCCCACCCAGGGGCGGAGGACCAGGGACGGAGTGGTGACGGCCACTATCCCGATGCCCACCCGACCCCAGGCGATGAGTCGAGCGAGTTTCCGGAACATTTCATTATCCATGTGCCCACGCTACGTCGGGGGGCGCCGGTGGTGTCCACAATCCGGACTCTCAGAAAGCTTGATTGACCACAGCGCGCGGTCATCGATCACGACAGACTACGAAAGCCCCTCATTGTAAACGGTTTACATTTCGGTGACTATCCATCACAATGTGGTGAGCGACGACGTCTGCTCCGGCAGCGTCGACAGGAGGGGGTACCCGGCGTAGTCGGATACTGGTTCCTGTGAGACAAGGGGGGAGCGGCCTGGTCATTGCGACCCGGCCGTTGTCATTCAGTGGGACGTGGCTNTTTCATCGGATGAAGCTGTGTCCCTGCAACCCTCGGCATANGACCAACCGAAGTGGTCGAGGGGACCGTGACCCTTCCCCAGGTGCCANNCCGCCCCTCCGACCAGCGCCAGGTGGACGAACTGCTTGGCATCGGTGACGGCGGTGACCACGTCGGCTCCATCCGCCAATCTGGCGGCGATGGCCGCCGACAGGGAGCACCCGGTGCCATGGGTATTGAGGGTGTCCACCCGATCGGTGGTCAACACCGTCACGGTGGCCCCGTCGTAGAGCACGTCCGGCACCGAAGGCCGTGGCCCCGAGCCCGATGACGACTCGACTCCGGCCAGGTGACCTCCTTTGACAAGTACCCACCGAGCTCCCATGTCGTGGATGCTCCGAGCCACACTGACCATGCTGTCCAGGTCGGTCAACTCGGCGGGATCGGTACCGCACAACAAGGCTGCCTCCCACAGGTTGGGCGTGACCACGAGGGCGGATGGAAGCAAGAGTTCCCGGTAGGCGATCACCCCACCGCCATCGAGCAACTGCTGACCCGACGATGAGACCATGACCGGGTCCACCACCAGATTCGGGAGATGGCCGGATTCCGCACACTTACCCACCACCTCGATAGTCTCGACGCTACCCAGCATCCCGGTCTTGGTTGCGGCTACCGGGAGGTCGGCAAGGACAGTGGAGATCTGGTCGTGAACGAACGAGGCCGGGATCGCATGCACGCCGTCCACGATGCTCGTGTTCTGGGCCGTCACCGCGGTGATGGCAGTGACGGCAAACACACCGAGCGCCCCCATCGTCTTGATGTCAGCCTGGATTCCGGCGCCCGCGCCTGAATCTGACCCGGCGATGGTCAGCGCCACCGGCGGTTGGTTGCTCATCCCTCGATCATGCCGTCAAAGGGACTCGATGCCTCGGCATGCAACCGGCGGGGGATCCTTCCGGCAGAACGAGCCCGGTGTCCGGCGTTCACTGCATCACGTAGGGCGGTTGCCATCTCTGCCGGCTGGTGGGCCCGGGTGATCGCCGAAGCCACCAGCACCGCATCACAACCCAGTTCCATGGCCACGCAGGCGTCCGATGCCGTGCCGATTCCGGCATCGAGGATCACCGGAACGCCTGCCTGCTCGACAATCAGTGCGATGTTGTGGGCGTTCCGAATTCCCAGCCCACTGCCGATGGGAGAGCCCAGCGGCATCACCGCGGCGCAGCCCAGCTGTTCGAGGCGTCGAGCCACAATGGGATCGTCGTTGGTATAGGGAAGGACAACGAACCCTTCGTCGACCAACTCTTCGGCCGCGCCCAGAAGTTCCACCGGGTCGGGAAGCAGGGTGCGATCATCCCCGATGACCTCGAGCTTCACCCAGTCCGTTTCAAACGCCTCCCGGGCCAACTTTGCGGTGAGGACCGCGTCCGATGCGGTGAAACAACCAGCGGTGTTGGGTAGGACCCTGACGCCGTGCTCACCCAGCAAGTCGATCAGTGAATGCCGGGTGGTGGGATCGACCCTTCGCACGGCCACGGTGGCGATGGATGTCCCTGATGCCGACAGGGCTTCGGCGAACGACTCGGGGCTCGACATGCCGCCGGTCCCGAGGATGAGGCGCGAGGGAATGATCTCGCCGGCAATGACGAAATGGCCATCCAACGTCTCGGTCACCGAGCTCTCACGTGCGTCCACTTCCTTCCACGGTACCGGGACGGCTCACCCTCCGGCCACGGCGGTGACGATCTCGATGCGATCGCCGGGTACGAGATGGGTATCGCCCCAGCGGCTTTTCGGCACCACTTCACCGTTGCGGGCCACCGCCACCCCTTTCGGTGAGGGGCACCATTGACCCACCACATCGGCCACGGTTGAACCGGGTGCCCCGTCCCAATCGGATCCGTTGACCCGTATGACCTTCATGTCCCGACCCCTGCGGGTCGCGACGGTGGGTCACCCTGCAGACCATCGAACCGGTCGGGGCCGAAAGACCCGATCACGTCGCTCACCCCCTTGCCGTCGAGCAGGGACACCACTGCGTCGGCGGTCACCGGCGCCAACAGGATGCCATTGCGGTAGTGCCCGGTAGCCATGAACAGCCCCTCCATGGACGTGCGCCCGATCAACGGGGCATTATCCGGAGACCCCGGTCGGAGACCGGTGGTTGTCTCGATCAACTCGTACTCATCGATGGCCGGGATGACGGCCCGGGCATCCCGGAGTAGGTCGTGTACGGAACCGACCTGCACGGTGAGGTCGAACCCCTTCTCCTCCATGGTGGCCCCGATCACCACTGTGCGGTCTTGACGCGGAACCAGATAGCAGCTTTTCCCGTGGACCAAACCCCGGACGATGCGGGTCAATACCGGAGTGCCCTTGGACGCCCGGACCCGGAGAGTGAGGCCCTTCACCGGCCGCACCGGCGGAATCACCTGGTGGGGGAGGCCACCCAGTCCTCCCGACCAGCAACCGGCGGCGACCACCACCGCTCCGGAGTCGAGCGTGCCGCCGTTGCGCAGTGTTACCCCGGTGACTCTTCCGTCCTTCGAGTTCACCGCGGAGACTTCGTCGGTGATCACGGTGACGCCCGATCGGTCGCTGGCAGCAAGCAAGGCGTCAACAATCAGCCGGTTGTCGACCTGGTGGTCGTCGGGGAATTCGGCTCCACCGACGACCCCGGGGGATAGGAGCGGTTCGAGTTCCCGGCACTCCCGGGATGAGAGCCTTCGGGGGGAAAGTCCCAGATCCGTCTGGAACGTGAGCACGTCGTCGATGACACGGCGGTCAGAAGCATCCATTGCCGCCAACACCGTCCCCGAAGCGACATATCCGACGGCCCGGTTCGAAGCCTCCTCGAGATCCCGAGCGAATGCCGGCCACTGTCGGGCCGCGGCCACATTGAGGAGGGCCAGACGATCCTCGCCGAAATGAGCTTCTCCCACCGGGCCCAACATGCCGGCGGCGGCCCAGGTGGAACCGTGACCAGGAGTGGGATCAATCACCGCCACAGCCAAACCTGAACAAGCTGCGCGCCAGCCGATGGACAGACCGATCACCCCACCCCCGACCACGACGGCGTCAAGAGGGTCGCGGGCTGACATGTCCCCATGTTATGGGCATTATCGCCCAGACCCACGACATCGATCAGCTTGTTCTCGAAGTTCGGGTCGTTCGAAACTTTGAAGGTCTTGACCAGGTGCGGTTTGAGCCCACGCGCCTTCCACTCCCTCTGGACGGTGGTCCGTGACAGCCCGCAGTGCTCGGCCATGGTCCGGTTCGACCAGTGGGTGGCATAAGGCGGAGTCGTGTGCAGCGTGTCGTCAATCATCTGGTCAATCCGTTCCTGGCTGATCACCGGCTTGCGCCCCGACCTTCGTGCACCTCGCCCACCCACTCGATTCCGTCGGTTTCGAAATGGTCTCGCCATTGGAGGACCGTCGAACGCGACACGCCCAGGGCGTCGGCGATGCTCGTATTCGCCGTACCCTCGCCGGCCATCAACAGGCCCTTGGCTTCTCGGACCGCGCGATGGGGCAGCGAGACACTTGCCGCCACATCTTCGAGCCATGCTCGTTCCTTTTTGGTCAAGTGAAGTCGCGGGGCAGGAGGGCGGGCCATGACCAGACATTACTACTAACGCGCGCTCATTTAGATGTCACGCACTAGCGAGGAGCCCAAAAAGGGGTCAGTCGCACCCAGGGTCAGACCCGAGCAGATGGGGCACCTGATTATCACCACATCGCCGATTGCGACAGGTGGATCTGGGCGTCACCGATGTTGAGGTGGCCTCGCTGCTTCGTCTGGTGAGAATCCCCTTCGGCGTCGGTAGCATCGCCCTGGCTGCAGCAGTTGCCTCCATCGACGCCGGTCCCGAGCTGGCCGCCCGGGTGGCGATGGTACAAGCGGAGCGCGACAGGGTCGCGACTCAGCTCACCGGGCTAGGATGGGAGAT
>JGI24130J36418_10000045_pt1 | contig 28221 bp, 19 predicted proteins | sample BarGraNGADG00212_FD_36418 | JGI IMG/M metagenome (IMG submission 36418)
GCAACCTGATGGTCACGAACACACCCTTGACCGAGTCCACAGGCACTGGGCGACCATTGAGTGTGGCCGTGTAACCGGGCCACAACAGACGTGAGAAGACCACCGAACCACCGCTGGTCGACGAGACGGTCATGGACTCAGCGGTGTCGCTGCTCGGGGCAGCCTGGGTCACCGTGACGCCTGGGGACGCCACGACCCGACCTGGCTGCGCCGGCCGGGGGGTAGTGCGTTCGAGGACCCACGCAAGCGCGTCCGCGTTCTTCACGAAGCGCCAACCGATAGGCGCACCTTGTTCTGGTGCGTGCGGGAAACTGTGTTTGATCAGGACGACGCGGTCAAGGCCCATGAGGTCGGCATACGTGCGATCCGTGGTGGGATCGACTGCAAAAAGGTACTTATCCGCCTTCTGGCAGGTGCCGCCCGTCCATGACATACAGAGCAGGGAGGAGAACTTCTGGTGACCGACCGCGGTGTACGCGTTGACGTAGTTCAGGCCGAGGGTCCGAGCGTAGTTGCCGACGACCAAACTGCGCCACGTCGCGTCGGCCGCCGCCAAAGTCGCGATGGGTGCGCGTTGGCCGAGCTGTAGAGTCACGCCCTGGTAGCGGGGGAAGTGCGCCTTCGCGGCGCTACGACTCACTGGCATGTGCCACTGACTGACCCCGAGATTGGTGGGGTACTGGCCGACCTGGACCCACAGCACCGCGAGGATGCTCACCAGGACCGCCCCGGCCGCTGTCGGGACGCCGAACCGTCTTCCCGCTGCGATGACCAACGCGGAGACGAGGAGCAGGATGAGGCCCCAGAATACATAGCCGCCAATCCCGTGCGGGAAAGCCGATGCCGAACGCAGGACGCTGATGAACGCCAGGACGGTGGCGATCACGGCTTTTCTGCGCCATCCAGACAGCGACACCGCCCTGCTGACCAGGACACCGGTGAGCACGAGCACGGTAGCGGCCAGGAAGGGCAGCATCCGTGCCGGCCAGCGGATCGGGCCGAGGTGGCTCGGCCCGGCCGTGACGACGAGCATCACACCGAGGAGCAGCAACGGACCGGCCAGCTCGCGTAGAAGGCTTCGCGCGCGCCCCCAGTCGACGAAAGCCAGCACCGGCAGGATGAACCACGCGATGTAACTGACGGGGGCATGCTGCACCTGGCTGCCGGAGAACCCCTGGATTGCCGGCAGCGCCGTGGGAATCGCCGCATTCAGGCTCTCGGACCAGGGCGCGGTGAACAGGTTGTCGTTGACGACTTCCGCCGCCCCCACGACCCTCCACGTAACCGACGAGGTGAGGTACCCGGGCAGGAACGTCACCACGCCGCACAGCGCCGCGGCGATCGCCACCGCCGCGACCTTTGCAGCGGGGACCCACGACCGGGATCGCAGGCCCTCGCCGACCAGGACGCACAGTGAGACCAGCCCCATGCCTATTGCGCTGTGCACATATCCGATGCTCAGCGCGAGGTAGGCGAAGACGAACATCGGGATCGGCCCGGATCGTCCCCGCGAGTAGCGGACACCACTGGCCCACGCGTGGGTGACCCAAGCCAGACCGAACAGCGAGGTGACCCAGGTGGCGCTGTCGTAATACAGGACCCAGCCGCTGAACGGCATCGCCGCCCCGACCACCGCAGCCCAAGCCGGGCGCGCCCCGTAGGCCAGTGCCACGCGGTAGACCCCCAGCGCGAGCAACACAGCGAAACAACCCTTCACCCCGTCTGCCAGCAGGTCGAGCCGGTCCACCATGGCGGCCACNTAGTAAATCGCTAGCTGGACAGGGTTCCAGAGGCTGTTCTGGCCCTCCACTGTCCAGTTCCCAGCCATCCAGGCGTCAGGAGTCAGAATGGGCAGTCCGCCCCGGTGCAACCGATCGCCTATGTACAGCCAGCTCGGGATGGCTCCGCTCTCGCTGTCATCGATCAGGAAAAACGTGCTGTTGCGCAGCAGGATCAACCAGTAGCCCAGTCCCACAGTCAGGGCGGTGCCGGCACCCCAGGTCAGCCGCGCGCGCCGCGATGGGGTGATGACCTCCGTGTCAGGCACAGGCTGCTCTTCCCCGAGAGGGAGATCGCCAGACGGAGCATGCTGCTGGGCGAGCCGGACGCAAAAGCATGGGGGCTCCGTTAACTCGTGGCTTGAACCCGGTTAGGTTACCCGTCATCCAACAGGGCCAGTGCATGTGCGAGTTGTTGGCCTGCCGTTGCGGCTCGACTCCGGAACCGTGGCGAGCCTGTGATTGCCGAGACAAGTCCTCAGCCGAGTCCTCAGCGCACCGTGATCGACGGCATCCGCAGCGCAGCCGTGGCGGGCAACCCCAGAGCCGCGGCGACATCGGAGAGCCCCGGTAACATCCCGCCCAGCACGGCGCGAGGGTCCTCGGTGTTCTTGGCGCGTCCGAGCCGGGCCAGCGGAGCGACATGAAGAGCGCGGCGCACCGGCGCATCAGCCGGCAGGCCCGCGCGCGAGCGGGCGACGCGTACGGCGTCGTGCAGCCCGCCAAGCGCGTCGACCAGTCCGATGGCGAGGGCGTCGCTGCCGGTCCACACCCGACCACGTGCGATGCTCTCGATCTCGGCGACCGGGCGGCCCCGGCCCCGGGCCACCTTGGCCACGAAGTCGACATAGATCGCGTCCGTCGTGGCGGCCAGTCGTTCACGCTCGTCGTCGCTGAAGCCGCGCCGCGGTGAGAACATCAGGGACCGGTCCCCGTGCGACACCGTCCCCGTGGTCAGCCCGAGGCGTTCGAACAGCTCGCGCACGACCATCTTGCCGCCGAAGACGCCGATGGATCCGGTGAGCGTAGAGGGCAGCGCAAAGATGACGTCAGCAGGGCAGGCGATGTAGTAGCCGCCAGAGGCTGCCGCCCCGCCCATCGACACGACCACGGGCTTGCCCGCGTCTCGAACGCGGCACACCTCGCGCCAGATCGTGTCCGACGCGACGGCCGAACCCCCAGGGGAGTCGACGTGCAGAACGACCGCACGGACGTGCTCGTCGTTCGTCACGGCGCGCAGCGCTGCCCCCACCGAATCACTGCCGACCTGGCGTCCCATCGGGGCCCGACGCGTGCGCCCTGACACGATGGCACCGTGCACCTCGACGAGGGCGACGTGGCCCCTGCCGCGCGCTGGCACGCTCAGACGACGCTGCGGGCGCCACCGATCAGCGAAGAGCAGCTGCGCATCGCTGTCGACCCGCGAGCGCATGGCGGCGTATACCTCGTCGCGGTAGCCGAGAGCGTCGACCAGGCCAACCTCGAGCGCCTCTGGCGCGGTGCGCGGCCCGGTGTCGGCGAGCTCTCGCACGCGTACGGCTTCGATCCCCCGCCCCTTGGCGATCGCGGAGACCGCCTCGGTGAACACTGACTCGGCAAGCCGGTCGAGCGCGACGCGGTGAGCCTCGGTGAACTCGGTGCGCATGATGCGGTCAGCGGCGTTCTTGAACTCGTAACGCTGCTCGAACTGCGGCTCGATGCCGAGCTTGTCGAGCGCGCCGCGCACGAACGTCGTCTCCACCCCGACCCCGAGCATGCCGACGCCCCCGCCCGGCTGCAACCAGATCTCGTCAAACCCGGTCGCCAGCACGTAGGCAGTCATTTCCCCGGTGCCCTCGCCGAAGGCCTCCGCCCAGGCGAGTGTTGGCTTGCCGCTCGCCGCGAAGGCGCGCACACCGAGGCGCAGCTCTTGCATGGCCGCCCACGGCAGCGCTCCGCCGACCTTGGCGATCAACCCGACAACGTGAGGGTCGGCTGCTGCGTCGTGCAGCGCGCGCAGCGTGGGACGTAGCTGGTTTCGGCCGCGGGCGCGCAGCCGGGCGAGCGGGTCGTCCGCGTCCGGCGCGGCGGGAAGCTCGGCGAGGTCCAGTTCGAGCAGCAAGGGCGGTCGGTGACCAGGTAACGCGGGCATACACTCCACCATAGGGCGCGCACTGCCGGCGCCGACAGTGCTGCGATCGGTCACCTGGACCTGGACCCGTCACGGCTGCTAGCGGAGTTCTCCGGGTAGCAGGCTGAAGAGCACAGTGTCCCGTCGGCCGCCCTTGAAAACCATGTGCGAACGCAAGACGCCCTCACGAACAAACCCGCAGCGTGCCGCGACGCGCTGAGAAGCTTCGTTGTCCAGCCCACAGGTCAGCTCGATCCGGGCCAGCCCCAACATCGTGAAGCCCCAGTTGGCGAGCAGCCGGACGGCGCTCGACGCGACCCCGCGGCCACGTGCCTGCGGGGCGAGCCAGTACCCGATCATGGCGCTTGCCTGCTCGAGATTGAGTGCAAAGAGCGAGACGCAGCCCAGCACCTTCTCCTCATCCCGGGGTTCGACGAGAGCCAACTGCACTTCCTCGCCGCGCCGCCGCGCAGACTCCTGCCCGGCGAAGTAGTCGCGCGCGTCTTCTTCGGTGAAAGGCGTGACCTGGGACCACGAGAACCGCTGGATGACCGGGTCGCTGAACGCCATCAGGTTGTTCGGCACATCCGCTTCTGCCCACGGGCGCAGCAACACGGCCTCGCCGGCCAGGGGCGGCACAGGAAAGTGCAGCTCAGACATGCCCTGAGCGTAGGTCAACGGCGAATGTGGCTCACCCACGCCCCGCTGGATGCACCCCGGATCGATCGAACGTGCGGTTCGTCCGGTGCTGAGAAGTTAACGGCGTAGCCACCTTCTGTCCGCCGCTGGGTCGTGTCCCCGGTGTTACCTACGTCGCAAAGACGGTCAACGGGGCCGCCGGATAGGGGTTTGATCTGCATGTCGCATCGCCAACGTCGTAACGCTATTGCGGGCGCCTGTGCTGCCGCCGTCGCCACAGGACTGATTCCACTCGCCACCGCACAGGCTCAGGGCCAGGACCGTCCAGTCGGGAACGCCGAGGCCGGACACGTCCTGCTGATCTCGGTCGACGGCCTGCACCAGAGCGACCTCGCGTCCTACGTGAGCACGCACCGCCAGAGCGCGCTGGCCCGCCTCGTGGACCGCGGGACGTCGTACACGCACGCGCAGACGCCGGTTCCCTCCGACTCTTTCCCCGGCATGGTCGCCCAGGTCACCGGCGGCAATCCCGGCACTACCGGCGTCTACTACGACGACAGCTACAACCACGACCTGCTCCCGGCAGGCACCACCTCCTGCAAGGGCGTGGCACCAGGTACAGAGGTCACCTACTTCGAGGCCCTCGACAAGAACCCCAACAGCCTGGACGCCGGCCAGGGCCTGGCTGGTCTGCCGGGCAGCATCCTTGCGATGACCGGGCATCCGCGCGACCTCATCAACCCGGCCCTGCTGCCGGTCGACCCACACACCTGCACGCCGGTCTACCCGCACTCCTACCTGAAGGTGAACACCGTCTTCGAGGTCCTGCGCGACCATGGACTACGCACCGCATGGTCGGACAAGCACGCGGCGTACGACATCCTCCAAGGACCCTCCGGCAAGGGGATCCAAGACCTCTTCACGCCAGAGATCAACAGCCAGGCCAACGGCCGGCCGGTCGGGCAGGACTGGACCAAGGACAACGCCAAGACCCAGCAGTACGACAACTACAAGGTCCAGGCCGTCCTCAACGAGATCGACGGCTACGACCACAAGAGGTCGACCCACGTCGGTATGCCAGCCCTGCTGGGGATGAACTTCCAGTCGGTGTCGACCGCGCAGAAGCTGCCCACCTCAGGCGGTCAGCCCGGTGGCTACCAAGCCGACGGCACCCCCGGTCCGGTCCTGACCGGAGCGCTCAGCTTCGTGGACCATGAGGTGGCCACCATGGTCGCCGAGCTCAAGGCCCGCCACGAGCTGGGGAGCACCACCATCATCCTGTCAGCCAAGCACGGGCAGTCGCCCGTGCAGCCGAGCGCACTGACCCGGATACCGGATGGGCCCATCGTCGACGGCCTCAACGCGGCATACGCCGCCGGCCACCGTGGCGCCCCGCCGCTGGTCGTCCAGGCCACCAACGACGACGCCATGATCATGTGGTTCTCGGACCGGTCCCAGGCCGCAGCCGACTTCGCCAAGGCCTACCTGCTGCACCACGACGGCATCGGTAACAACATCAACGGCGACCCCAAGCCCTTCACCGCCTCCGGCCTGACGAAGGTCTACGCCGGCAAGGACTCGGCGGCCTTCTTCGGCACCCGCGCCGGTGACCCCCGCGTCCCTGACCTGTACGCGTTCGCACAGCACGGCGTCGTGTTCACCGGCGGCAAGGGCAAGATCGCCGAGCACGGCGGCGCCGACCCCCAGGACCGAAATGTTCCGCTGGTCGTCTCCGGAGCCGACACGCAGGCAGGCACCAGGTCCAACGCCCCCGTCGAGACGACGCAGATCGCCCCGACGATCCTGCGCCTCCTCGGCCTATCCCCTCGCGAGCTTGACGCGGTGCAGATCGAAGACACGAAGGCCCTACCGCTTAACCACTGAGCCATTCGTAGCCGCCCACGGCAGTCGCCGTGGGCGGCTTTGGCTTGCCGCCAAGCGCCCCCCGTCTGGAACGACCCCCCAAGGAGCCCTAATCAGCCGACGTCGCCCACGTCGCCGCGAGCTCCTGGATCTTGGCGACAGCCTCGTTCACATCCATCCCGCCCGCGACGGCGGAACCGAGCAGGAAGGTGGTGATCGGCGCCGCCGGACGCTCGACGTTGTGTGCAGCTACGCGGGCCACATCCAGGATCACGTCGACGTTGACGTCAGCCGGCAGGTTCAGCTCCGCGCATACGGCGTCGATCCAGGTTTGCATCATTGGCTTCACTCCTCGTTGGTTCATGGTGAACTCGTGCGTCGCGGGTAAGTGTGCCGCAACCCCAGATGGGGCCGGCATCGATCGTGCCTTGCGCAGGTCGTCCGGGGTGTCGATGTCATCGACCCAGCGCATCTCGGCCTCACTGAGAGGGCGCTCTTGAACGTCGATCCGTGTCATCAGATCCCGCAGAGACCGTCCGCGAGGGTCGCCGAGCCCAGCCAACGCAGCCCGCACCGCTTCGGTGCGGACAACCGCGCACAACGGCTGCCGAAACCCCGACCCGTCCACCGGCACCAGGGCAGCCGCATCGCACGCGGCGAACTCAGCGATGAGATGCTCGACGAGTCCTGCGGCCCATGGCATGTCCACCGCCAACAGCACAGTGAGCGGGGTTCTTACCGCCTCCAGCGCCGAGGCGATGCCGGCAACCGGTCCACCAAAGATGGGCCACTCACGCCGGAAGGTGACCGGTCGCTGGGTCGGCCGCTCGGGACCGGAGACCACGACCGGGACACCTTCGGGAAGCGAGGACAACAGCTGGTCCAACGCGGACGTTCCGCCGATGGTAATCGCGGCCTTGTCGTCGTTGCCCAGCCGAGAACCACGTCCCCCTGCGAGCACGAGCGCGGTCCACCAGATCGTCGGCGAATCGGAAGTCATGATGACAAGCGTCGCATGCCACCCGGCGTCGCCCCCACCAAGCCCCGGTCCCGACCTGGTCGATACCGGGTCCACAGAACGGGTATCAGCCATACCTTCTGGAGAGCCGGATGGGTACAGCCGGTGAAGCCCGTGCGACTGTTCTACGTCAGCAATCGAGAACGCGACGTGAGGAACTTGCACATGCGCGACACCCAGCTCAACCAGCCCAGGCACCCGGCCTTTCTGGCGGTGGCAGAGCGGCGGTCGGCCAAGCTCCAACTACGCGTAGCGGACGCGATCACCGCCTTCGCAGGCTCGATGCGATTCGTGTATCTGCATGGAGTGGTCTTCGCCGTGTGGATGCTCGTGTTCGAGAAGAGCCCATGGCCCACCCTGACGCTGATCGTCTCACTTGAGGCGATCTTCCTATCGACCTTTGTGATGATCGGACAGAACCGGCAGGCCTCCTTCCAACAGGCCAAAGCCGATCACGACTTCGTCGCAAGTGAGCTGGAGCTGCATGCCAACACCGAGCTGACCAAGATCGTTCACCAGCTCACCACCGAGATCCACGCGCGTCTCGTCCCACCCTCCGGCACGCCCCCGACAGTTGGCGAAGGTGGCTATGCGGCAATCTGAGCACAGCCCCTCGCAGGCCAGATGCGTTCAGGACTCGCCGTGGTCTCGGGGCTTCAGGCTGTACAACGGATTTGCGATCGCAAGGTGCCCTTTGTAGGTGCCGATGCGACCCTCTGCTCGCAGGTGCACACCGGGCTCGATACCGGCAATCGATCGTCGGCCGTAGAAGATGAGCGTCACCCCACCGGTGTCGTCGACCAGCTCGCAGCGCAAGGCAGGACTGCCCGAGATGGGAGAGACCTCCACGGAACGAATGCGACCTTCGACGACTGCCGTCTGACGGTGCGTGGCGTTCTGGATCGCCACCCGGCCGCCCCGGTCCAACACTTCGGTCGCGGGTGCCACAGTCGTGTCGCTACCCGCGTCTTCCAGGAGAGCCGGCGCGGCGCCCTGTCCTGATCCCTCCCCCGGGCCACGCCCGGACGCCCTGCGTCGCAGCAGCGTCGTGGGGTTGGTGGCGTCGTAGGGGACGATCGTGGCCACCGCACCGGGAACGGTCGAGACCGCCGCGGCAATATCGTCCGCGGTCCGGTCATGCAGCATTCGTCCCAGGAAGGCGCCGTAAGAGCGCCGGGGCAACAGCATGGTCACCTGGGTGGAGGCACCCTCGACCATCAGTCGTTCNGTGAGCTCGAGAGCGGCACGCGGCAGCCGGCGGTCCGGACAGTCCACGAGCTCCAGTGACAGATCAAGACCGGGCTGGGCGTCCCAGGCACTGCGAAGGTCGGCGGCGTGGCTGGAGTCNATGACGAAGTGCACGACATGTAGCTCGCTCGGGCGCAGGGTGTGGGCGTATCGGATGGCACGGATGACCGCGAGGTCAACCGCGTCGACCAACACGACAACGCAGCTGTGAGCCGCGCGGACCACGGCTGCGGTACTCGGCACGGCCTCGAGCAAGGCGGCCTCCCGGTCGTAGGCCCGGTGAAGTCGTAGCAGGACGACGACCATGACCGGGAAGATGAAGACAACCAGCCAGGCGCCCTCGGTGAACTTGGTGACGGCGAAGATGAGAACGACCAGGCCCGAGACGGCGCCCACCACATTGTTCAGCGCTACCTTCGACTTCCAGCCCGGACCCCGGAACGTCCTGAAGTGCTTGGCCATCCCGAAGCCCGCCAACGTGAACCCGGTGAAGACGCCGATCGCATAGAACGCCACCAGCCTGTCGACGTGTGCGCCTGTCCCTAGCAACAGGGCGAGCGAGGCGACCGTCAGGACCACGATCCCGTTGGAGAAGGCCAGGCGGTGACCGCGTTTGGTCAGCCAGCGAGGCAGGAAGCCGTCGGCGGCAACGAAGTTTGCGAGAAAGGGAAACCCGTTGAAGGGAGTGTTGGCTCCGGTGTAGAGGATCAGCATGGTGGCGAGCTGCACCAGCAGGAATCCGACATGCCCGGCCGCGCTGTCGCCCAGCACCGCCTTGGCCACCTGGGAGATGACTGTGGGCGAGCCGCTGAGGTAGGCCACGGCGTGTGTCACATGGGCCAACCACGACACGCCGGCGACCAGAAATCCCAGGATGCAGCTCATGACCACCAGGGTCCTGCGGGCGTTGACGCCCCGGGGGCTCTTGAACGTGCTGACACCGTTGGAGATCGCCTCGAGGCCGGTCAGTGAGGACCCCCCGTTGGCGAAGGACTTCAGCAGGATGTAGATGGCGCCGAAGCTCAGCAACGCGGTGCCGTGGCCCATCGGGAAGGCGCCAGGTGCGTGGGCCGGGTCATAGTGCGGCAGGTCTCCGAACACCTCTCGCACCACGCCCCCGATGATCACCACAAACATGGAGCCGGCGAAGAAGTATGTCGGGAACGCGAACGTTCGACCGGCCTCGCGCAGCCCACGAAGGTTCCCGTAGAAAAGGATCAGCACCACCGCGACGGTGATCTCCAGGTTGTAGGGCACCAACGCCGGAATCGCCGAAGTGACGGCGTTGGTCCCCGCGGCGGACTGAACGGCCACNGTGACGATGTAGTCGACCATGAGCGCGACCGCAGCAACCTGGGCGACGATCGGGCCGAAGTTCTCCCGCGCCACGACGTATGAGCCACCGGCCTTGGTGTAGAGCATGACGACCTGCCGGTAACACAGGGTGACCAACACCAGGACGACGAGCACGACCAGGGTCATCGGCAACAGCAGGGCGTATGCCGCGATCCCGAACATCGGCAGCAGGATGAGCAGGATTTCCTCGGACCCGTATGCCGACGATGAGATGCAGTCACTGGAGAGAACGCCGAGCGCGAGCTTCTTGGACAGTGTCTCGTGTTCGATCTGATCCGTGGTCAGCGGAGGACCCAGAGCCCGGCGCTTGAGCCGGTACCCCAGACGCTCCGGCAGATCTGCCGAGCCTGGTAGGGCCGCAGGCGCGCTGGGTGCCCCATTGATCTTTGCCATCCGGGTCGCCATTTCTTGAGCGTAGGCGGTGGCTGCCGGCCATCTGACCATCCGGCGTTAAGGACTCGTCAAAATCTTCCGGCATCAGGACACCGGCGACAGATGCGCAGGAGCCCTCGGGCGGCCATGCTGGGGTAGCCCCGTGACAGGACGCCGCACCCAAGGAGCCCAGCATGAGTACCCACCAGATCACTGAGGGCAGTGTCGTCGTCGGCGTGGACGGTTCTCCCTCCAGCGAGCTGGCTCTGCGTTGGGCCGTGGACGAGNCCCGACGAACACGCCAACTACTACACGTGGTGCATGCCCTGGAGACCGAGCTGGTCATCAGCGACAAACACCAGCTCGGCACCAAGGAGGCCCCGGCAAGTAGTGATCAGNTCCTCACTNCAGCCGTGGACGTCGTGCGGACGATGGCGCCGGAGGTACGGACAACTCCTCACAGCGTCACCGGTTTCGCCCCAACCACGCTGATCGCCGCGTCCAAGATCGCTGGCACCGTCGTTGTGGGGTCCCATGGCCGCAGCGCCCTACCCACTGCTCTTCTTGGCTCTGTCTCCCAGCAGGTGGCCGTTCACTCCAGCTGCCCCGTGGTGGTCGTACGCGGGAACAGCAAGCAGGACGGCGCCGGGTCAGGACACGTCGTGGTTGGCGTTGACGGTTCCGAAGCCTCCGAGCCCGCTCTCGGCTATGCGTTCGCCTACGCAGCATCGAGGGGGCGCAGCCTCACCGCCGTGCACACCTGGTGGTGGGAACCCCTGGAAGGCATCAGCCTGGGCGAGCCCTGGATCGGCGACTGGACCGAGATCGCCAGCCAGGAGGCGACCNTGGTCTCCGAGTCGTTGGCAGGCTGGTCGGAGAAGTACCCCGATGTTCCTGTCCGCAGCCACGTCGTCCGCGGTGACCCCGTCGTCGAGCTGCTGGACCAGTCCCGTGGCGCGAGCCTTCTGGTCGTGGGATCGCGCGGACGTGGCGGGTTCATCGGCCTGGTGCTCGGGTCGGTCAGCCGTCGTGTCTTGAAACGTGCCAGCTGCCCGGTCGCTGTCGTGCGGTCAGTTGGCGGGGACCAGCCAGCCGCGTAAGTCTGCGAGAATGNGCCTCATGACATATGTCGCCGCGCAGAGCCGCTATGAGTCGATGACCTACCGCAGGGTGGGACGGAGCGGGATCAACCTTCCCCTAATCTCACTGGGGCTCTGGCACAACTTCGGCGACGAGAACTCGCGCGATAGCCAGCGGGCGATCCTGCGCCGTGCCTTCGACCTCGGTGTCTGTCACATCGACCTGGCCAACAACTACGGTCCGCCATACGGCTCAGCGGAGGCCAACTTCGGAACGATCCTGCGCCAGGATCTTCTGCCGTACCGTGATGAGCTCTTTCTGTCTACCAAAGCCGGCTACGACATGTGGCCGGGCCCCTACGGGGAATTCGGGTCCCGCAAGTATCTGCTGGCGAGCCTGGACCAGTCGCTCAAGCGGATGGGCGTCGACTACGTCGATGTCTTCTACTCCCACCGACCCGACCCGCAGACCCCCCTCGAAGAGACCATGGGGGCGCTGGACACCGCTGTCCGCTCGGGAAAGGCCTTGTACGCAGGGATCTCGTCGTACTCCCCGAAGCGGACTGCCGAAGCTGCCCGGATCCTGGCCGAGCTCGGCACCCCGCTGTTCATCCACCAGCCGTCCTACTCCATGCTCAACCGCTGGGTCGAGGGTGGCCTGCTCGACACGCTGGAGAAGGTCGGCGCCGGGTGCATCGCGTTTTCGCCTCTGGCGCAAGGGATGTTGACCGACAAGTATCTCGACGGTATTCCATCCAGCTCACGAATGGCCGAGGACTCTTCACTGTCAAAGGATCTGTTGACCGACCAGAACCTCACGCACATTCGCGCCCTGAACGAGATCGCCCGACGCCGTGGCCAGTCGCTGGCCCAGCTGGCCCTTGCCTGGGTAGCCCGCGACGAGCGAGTCACCTCGGTCCTGATCGGTGCCTCGTCAGTCAAACAGCTGGAACAGAACGTCGCCGCCCTGAACAACCTGGAGTTCAGCACGCAGGAGCTGGCCGAGATCGACAACCATGCCATCGAGGGTGGCATCGACCTGTGGCGTAGTCAGAGCCTGAGCTGAACCGGGCTCCGTGACAGTGCTCGTCGGACAGGGTTCACCCCACAGCACTCACCTCCTGATGAAGTCGCTCAGAAGTTGAGCGAACCGCTCAGGTTGGTCCAGGTGTGGAAAGTGTCCAGCGCCCTCGAACAACACCACCCGGCTATCGGAGATCACCTCGTGTGCCGTGGTGGCGTGCCAGGCGGGAATCATCCGATCCCGCGTGCCCCAGACAATCAGGGTGGGGACCTCGATGGCCATGGGCAGGTGATCATGGGCGGTCACGGTCTGTCCGCCCGGATCGATGACGGAGCGGGTCGTGGCGAGAAAGGCTCGCAGGCTGTCAGCATCAGCCAGGGAGGTGAACCCACGCCAGATCTCGGTCGTGTCCGAGCTCGCCCGCCAGCCCCTGCTGGTAAGGGCCCGTCCCACGGTTTCGACTCGTCCGCGCACCCAGCCGGATGCGATCACCGGCAGGATCCATCCGGCCCCTGGCACTGTGGCTGCGCGAAGCAGCGGACTCACGGCCCGTCCCAGCCGCCGCTGGCGACCAGGACAAGATGTTCGACCCGCTCCGGGAACAGGTAGCAGAACTGCATCGCGATGCCGCCGCCGAAGGAATGCCCCACGAGGGTTATCCGATCGATCTCAAGCCGATCGAGCAGATCCCGCAGGGTGGCGGCGTGCGCTCCGAGCGAGTAGTCCCCCATAAGCTTCTCCGACGCGCCGTGGCCGAACAGGTCTGGCGCCAGGACTCGATGATCGGTGTTGAGCTTCTCGACCAGTTGAGCCCAGTTGCGATGCGAGCCGGTCAGCCCGTGAATGAACAGAACCGCCGGGCCGTTGCCGCTGTCCAGATACCAGAACTCGTGCCTGTTCAGCATCGCCGTGTGTACGCGCCCTCTCGTCACGGCGTCTCCTGTCTACCGACCAGTAACATACGCACAGGTAGTTTACGCGAGCGTTTCTTGGGCCGCCATATCGTTTCTTGGGCCGCTATATGTCAAAGGGCGCAGGATGAGGACGTGAACCAAAGCAAGAGGTATCTGCTCGACAACCAGCAGGTCGAGGCCGGACAGCGGTTCGATGCGCTGTCGGTGTTGTTCAACCCCAACACGTTCCGGCACCTGGAAGCGCTCGGGCTCGCGGCGGGATGGCAGGTGTGGGAGGTCGGCGCGGGAAGCCCGAGTGTGCCGGCCTACCTCGCGGCGCAGGTCGGCCCGAAGGGACACGTTCTGGCGACTGACATCGACACTTCCTGGCTTGGCGGCCGGGATATCGGTTACGAGGTTCAGCGTCACGATGTGGGCTCAGACCCACCACCGGCGGGTTTGTTTGATCTGGTGCACGCTCGGCTGGTGCTCGTGCATGTGACACAGCGCGAGCGTGCTCTGACCGCAATGGTGGCTGCCTTAAGACCCGGTGGCTGGTTGTTGCTGGAGGACGCCGACCCTGCGCTCCAGCCGATGGTCTGCCCGGACGAATACGGGGCCGAGCAGAAACTGGCCAACAACGTCAAACACGGCTTCCGCAGACTGCTCGCAGAGCGCGGCGTCGATCTGGCCTACGGCAGGACGCTACCCCGGCTCCTTCGATTCGCCGGACTCAAGGACGTGCAGTCCGACGCATACTTCCCGATGGGCGGTCCCGCCTGCGCCGAACTTGAGCGGGCCACGGTCGAGCAGGTCCGCGATGCGCTGATCGCCACGGGGATGGTCACCCGCACCGAACTTGAGCAGCACCTTCACAACGTGAGGACTGGCCCTCTGGACCTCGCCACCTCCCCGATGGTCTCCGCGTGGGGCCGAAAGCCGATAACATCATGAAGTTGAAGCTCGACCTGCATGACATCTACAACCACGGCGGCGACATCGACCGAGCGCTGCGCGCAGTCATCGACGAGGCAGTGCGCAAGAAGGCACCGCTGGTCGAGATCATTCCGGGGAAGGGCTCGGGTGCCCTGAAGAAACATGTGTTGCGCTTTCTGGATCAGAAGGAGATCAAAGCTCTGTACCACCGAGTGGAGAAAGATTCGAACAACTTCGGTCGCGTCTTCGTGCACTTCCGTTGGAAATAGGGCGACACAGGCCGCTGGAAATAGAGCCGCACAGTCGCTGGAGGCAACGCAACTCGCATGAAAAACTCAGGTTGCGCCATGGCCAAAGGCGTAGCCTCTCTGCCATGCCGAAACCGGAGCGCACTCCCCGGGCCTGGTCGAGCCATGCTGGGCTCAGGGCCGCCGGTGTCCTGGCAATGCTCATCGCCATCACCATCGTCGTGGTGTTGAATGCCTTCGCCCAACAGACTCCAAGCAAGGGCTTGACGGCTAAGACCACCTTCACCCCCTGGCCGGCGGGGAGCCGGATCAGCGCATCGGGGGGCATCAGCCGGTCGGTCACGGTGGTCGGTGTCGGCGATTCGGTGACCTCCGGNAGCGCCTGCAACTGCGAGACCTTTGTCGGGCTGTATGCGACTANCCTGGCCTCCCAACGAGGTGTGGAAACCTCTTCGGTGAACCTTGGCGTACCTGGCTGGACCAGCTCTCAGTTGTTACAGANCCTGACCCAGCCCGGGGCTTTCCACGATCAGGTCGCCAAGGCAGACGTCCTGCTGGTGACGATCGGAGCAAACGACCTCCTCCCGCTGGAAGAGAAGCAGTCGGGTGGCTGCACTGCGACCTGCTATGGGCCGTTGGTCAACAGCGTCGGACACAACGTCGGGCTGATCGTGGCGGCTGCCCAAGCTGCCCACCCGAATCATCCCCCCACGATTCTCGTGACCGACTACTGGAACGTGTTCGAGGACGGAGACGTCGGCTCCGCCGAGAACGGCACGTCCTTCCAGAGCTGGAGTGACGTCCTCACCCGCGCCGAGAGCGCTGCGGTCTGCAACGCCGCACGGGGCGCGGGCGCCAACTGCGTGAGCCTGTATGCACCTTTCAAGGGAAACGGTTCCAAGAACCCGACCACCCTGCTGGCAGCGGACGGCGACCACCCCAANTCTGCGGGTCACCAGTTGATCGCGTCGACGCTGCTGGCCAGCACCCCACTGCCACTTCCGTGAGTCTCGCGCTGGTGCAGCGAACGCACCCGAGCGACCAGTGCCCGTGGCCGCGCCCCTTTTCGCCTTGACGGCAGGTGTGCTCCCTCAGTATCNGCGCTGAACAGGCTGGTGTTGCATCCATGGATGGCAGGCTCGCTCTCCACCCAGATGGTGCGTTGGTTTGTTCTTCGCCCGAACGTATGTCAGGTTTGGCCCATCATGAAGAGCCTGATCGTTGCCGCCGCCCAGCCCCAACGGCCAACTGAACCAGCGTCCACATGAGACGTGTATGTCGTCGGTAACCACCACCCAGCAGTCGCCCGCTCTCTCACCTCCAGCTGAACACCGGCACATTGGACCCCTGCTCAGAGCATTGGACGCTGCGTGGTTCCCTTGGGTGTGGATGGCCCTATGGGCCGCCGTGCAAGTGGGGCAGGCACTGGTGTCCTGGCATTTCGTCGCGACTGGCGCTGCACTGCTGACCTCCGATGAGGCCGGAGCTGACATGCATCTGTACGCCGCACACCCGCAGCTGCAGGTCGGCCCGCTGACTTTCCTGGCTGCAGCTCCGCTGAATGGCCTGCCCCCCTGGCTGTCCGGGTGGATGGCTGCCGTGGTCATCGCGGCGACCGGTCCGGCGATGCTGCATTCCCTGTCCCGTCTGCCCCATCTCACCGTCACAGACAGGCAGCGCGGCTTGGCGGCGGCGGTTCTGCTGCCGGTCTGGGCCGAACTCGCAGTCCACTACACCCACCTGGACGACGCACTGGCCCTGGTCCTGCTCGTGGCGGGTATGCACGCAGTGGCCCGGTCTCGGCCGATCCCGGCAGCCCTGCTCTTGGCGGCGTCAGCCGACGCCAAGCCCTGGGCGCTGGCCTTCGTGCCCTTGTTGTTGGTCCTGCCCCGCGACCGCTGGTACCGAGCCCTGCTCATGTGGCTGGCCGCCGTGGCAGCACCTTGGCTGCCCTTTGTCCTGGCAGACCCACAGACGCTGTATGCGGGCAAGTTCTCCATCCCCAACGTCGCATCCTCCTCCCTGCGGGCAATAGGGGTAACGACGGCGTCAACCCCGTCCTGGGATCGGCCTGTGCAGCTACTCCTAGGAGTCGTCCTGGGGGCAGTCTCGGTACGTCGTGGCCGCTGGATGGTGGTGCCTGCCGTTGTTCTGGCAGTGCGCATGTTGCTGGACCCAGGTGCCTACCCTTACTACACCGCCGGATTGGTCCTGGCGACTGTCATCCTGGATGTGGGCTGGTGCCGGACCCGATGGCCATGGGTCAGCATGGGGGTCGTCCTTGGCCTGTATTCCGTGCGGTCCATGGGGTCGCTCACCCCGACAAATGAGGTGCTCGGGTGGCTGCGCGCAACAACACTCCTGGGCGTGCTGGCGGTGGCCTTTGGCCCTGGCGGGCGCCACCACCCTGTTCAAGACCCGGGACTGAAACGCATGTCGGATGCCTACCCGAGCATCCCACCGCTGGAGAACCCTGACAGTCTGGCCGCATGAGAAGGATCGTCTTTCCGCAGGTGGGGGCCGAACCCGAGGGCGCCCCACCTTCTTTGACCAGGTTCGCGTGGCTGTCGATCGCCGCGGCCGTGTTGACGATCGGGTTGAAGTCCGGGGCTTACCTTCTGACCGGATCAGTTGGCCTCCTGTCGGACGCCGCGGAGTCGGGAGTGAACCTGGTTGCGGCCGTGGTCGCACTGGTCGCCCTCCACGTTGCCGCGCGACCCCCTGACGAGAACCACAACTTCGGCCACGGCAAGGCGGAGTACTTCTCGGCCGGGATCGAAGGTCTGATGATCTTTGTCGCGGCGGGGTTCATCCTGGTCACCTCGGTGGGGCGTTTTCTGCATCCGTCCGCGCTCGAGAGCGTCGGGCTGGGCCTGGCGATCTCGACCATGGCCACCGCAGTGAACGGAGCCGTGGGCTTCCTCCTGCTGCGGGCAGGCGCCACCCACCGCTCGGTCACGTTGACCCGGACGGCAGGCATCTGCTCACCGATGTCTGGACGTCGTTCGGCGTCATTGTCGGAGTACTCCTGGTAGGGCTCACCGGTTGGGAGCGGCTGGACCCGATCGTTGCAGCGCTCGTAGGCGTGAACATCCTGGTGACCGGGTTCCGGCTGGTGTCCCAGTCGATTACCTCTCTGCTTGATGCCGCAATGCCGGCTGAGGACCTCGCCAGCGTGACAGCCGTGCTCGACCGCATGCGGACAACAGACCTCGACTTCTCCGACCTTCGCACCCGCGAGTCAGGCCGTCACCGCTTCATCTCCCTCACCGTCCTCGTTCCTGCCGACTGGACGGTCGAGCGAGGCCACGCCCTGGCCGATGACGTCGAGGTGGCGATCGCGATGGATCTGCCTGACACCGAGATCCAGACGCACCTCGAACCACGACGAGAACCCTGACAGGGGACACGACTGCGTCCTCTGGTTCTCCAGGGACGTCCGGTGGTCAAGATCAACCCGTGCAGATCAGGCTGGTGGACTTCAGCGAAATGGTGCGGCCCGATTCCCCTGCGCTGCAGGCTCCACAACCCCGGGGGCAGGCTCCACAACCCCGGGGGCAGGCTCCACAACCCCGGGGGCAGGCTCCACAACCCCGGGGGCTGCCTCCCCTCCTTTGGATGCTGTCTCCGCGACGAGGGCCGCGACCAGCTCGCTCAAAAATGCGCGGACGGTGGCCTCCGCAAGCTGATGCAGGAGCAGCCGATCCAGCCGCCTGCCGACGGATCCCAGCGGGGGTTCGTAGCTACCAGAGAGCCTCAGCTGCGACTCGTATGTTCCCANCGGTGCGATCTCCAGGTCGGCCTCCATCACTGGGAACAGCTCGGTGGGGCCGGTGGCCGACCAACGAAGCGGCATGACGAAACCCTCACCACGATCTCTGACCTTGCCCACGTACACGCTGACGGCCTTCGACAGCCCCGGAACGGGGCCGAACGGGCCCACCCGGCTGAGCAGCTCCTCGCCTTCGTCATAGGCGGCTTCGGCCACCTGCTGCCACAACCCGCTCACGGCAACGAGCAATCTGTGCCGGACCTGTGCGACCGGCAGGGGGACGTGGATGAAGTCATAGACGAGCATCCCCCAAGCCAAGGAAGGGTTGACCGTTCGCGCCAGAGTCAAAGGTCCCTAAGACCCTCAAAGTGGTCCGCCATTGCGGACGAGAGACAGCGCCCGCCGAAACGTCAACAGCGGCGTAACGCGCATCCAGGCGACCACTCGCGACGGGCGACNTCGGCACAGCATTCCTGATCGCACCAAACCTGGTGGCCACCGGGCCCAGGTGGTCAACGCATCAGCCGGCCAGCTCCCCCGCACCCAAGCGGTTGCCTCCGCACGACGAGTTCTCCGAGCCAAGATGTATGTAGCATCCGGACGTTGACCGGGACGCCTCTTGATGACCACCCAGATTCTGCCCAGATGGAGATCACATGGAGCCACTCACCGATTCCGACGTGCCGGGCTGGTGGCAACGACTCGGACTGCCAGGGGTGATCGACATCCACACCCACTTCCTGCCCGAACGGATGATGCGGCGGGTGTGGGCGCACTTTGACGAAGCGGGGCCACTGATTGGACGCCCCTGGCCGATCGAGTATCGCTGGGAGCAGGAGAGACGACTGGCCCACCTGCGGCAGATGGGGGTCCGCCGCTTCACCGCCCTGACCTACGCGCACAAGCCCGGCATGGCCGGCGACCTCACCGACTTCGCCCTGGATCTGTCGGCAAACGCACCGGACTGTGTCCCCAGCGCAACGTTCTTCCCCGAAGACGGGGTCCTGCCCCACGTGCGGTCAGCCATCGAGCGAGGCGCAAAGGTGTTCAAGATCCATGCTCAGGTGGGCGGATTCGACCTGCGGGAGCCCGTACTGGACGAGGTGTGGGGCCTCCTGGCAGACGCTGGGGTTCCGGTTGTCGTCCACGTGGGCAGTGGCCCGGTTCCGCGGGCGGGCTTCACCGGCCCTGACAAGCTCGAGGGAGNGTTGCGCCGGCATCCGCTGCTGACCGCGGTCGTGGCCCATATGGGTGCGCCGGAGTACGCCGAGTTCCTGACCTTGGCCGAGAGGTACCCGCGCGTGCACCTGGACACGACGATGGCGTTCACGGACTTCTTTGAGGAGGCCGCGCCCTTCCCTGCGAACCTCCTACTGCGGTTGGCGGCCCTGCCCGACCGGGTCGTTCTGGGGAGCGACTTCCCCAACATCCCCTACCCGTATATCCGTCAGCTCGAGGCGCTGGAGCACCTTCGCGAGCGGGAGCCGCGCCTGGACGACGACTGGCTACGCGCTGTCTGCTGGTTCAACGCTCAGAGGCTCATCGGGCATGGGGCGGAGGTCGGCGGACAACCGCCGGAATGACATGCGCGTTGCGAGCTGGTCTACTTTAGTGATGTCTGACCCAGCGCGTCGGGGGCCGCCTGGGCCCTGGCCAACGTGACGACGCGCCCTTGTCGCCTTGGCAGCTCCAACCGGACCGCCCTGCCCGATCCGAACCCTGAGCTCCAACGCCAGGGACCCGCCGAACTCTTGGGAGTGGCTGCACGTGATCAAGCGCATCGCCATCGTCAACCGCGGAGAGGCTGCAATGCGGCTGATCCACGCCGTCCGCGAGCTGAACGCCCAGGGTGAGGCACAGATCGAGACCGTCGCCCTATACACCGACGGCGAGCGGTCGGCCATGTTCGTGCGAGAGGCTGACTCGTCCTACGCCCTCGGCCCCGCCGAGAACCGCCCGTACCTCGACCTCGCCGTCCTTGAAGGGGCGCTCACCCAGACGGGCTCGGACGCCGCGTGGGTCGGCTGGGGATTTGTCGCCGAGGACCCGACCTTCGCCGAGATGTGCGAGCGGGTCGGCGTGACGTTCATTGGCCCGAGCGCAGGCGCCATGCGACGTCTGGGCGACAAGATCGGCGCGAAGCTGCTGGCCGAGGAGGTCGGCGTGCCGGTCGCCCCCTGGAGCCGGGGCGCGGTCGACGATGTCGAGGCAGCGCATGCTGCGGCAAACCAGATCGGCTACCCGTTGATGCTCAAAGCCACTGCGGGCGGCGGCGGGCGGGGTATCCGTGTGGTCACCTCGGACGACGAGCTGAACGATGCGTTCGAACGGACCCGCGACGAGGCCGTGCGCGCTTTCGGCAACGGCGTGGTCTTTCTCGAGCGCCTGGTCACCGGTGCGCGACACGTTGAGGTGCAGATCATCGNCGATGGCCAGGGGACAGCGTGGGCGCTCGGGGTCCGCGACTGCTCGGTCCAGCGACGTAATCAGAAGGTCATCGAGGAGTCCGCCTCGCCCGTGCTGGACGAAGAGCAGGTCGACGACCTGAAGATGTCGGCCGAACGGCTTGCCCTGGCGGTTGACTACTGCGGCGCGGCGACTGTCGAGTTCCTCTACCACCCAGGTGAGCGGACGTTTGCGTTCCTCGAAGTGAACACCCGGCTACAGGTCGAGCACTCGATCACCGAGCTCACGACGGGCTTCGACCTGGTCAAGGGACAGTTGCATGTCGCCGCCGGAGGCCGGCTCAAGGGCAACCGCCCAAGCGAGATGGGGCACGCCGTCGAAGCCCGGCTGAACGCCGAGGACCCTGACCGGGACTTCGCCCCCTCCCCCGGGCGCATCGTGTTGCTCAACCTGCCGTCCGGCCCTGGCATCCGGGTGGACACCGGTGTCGGCCCCAGTGACCTGGTCCCGGCGGACTTCGACTCGATGATCGCCAAGGTCATTGCCTACGGGCGCACTCGCATTGAGGCTTGCTCCCGGCTGAGGCGCGCGCTTGCCGACACCACCGTCCTCATCGAGGGGGGCACGACGAACAAGAGCTTCCTGCTCGACCTGCTCGACCAGCCCGAGATCATCGACGGCAGCGCCGACACCGGGTGGATCGACCGGGTCCGCAGCCAGGGCCGGCTCCAACCGGAACGGTACGCAGGAGTGGCCCTGGTCGCTGCGGCGATCGAGGCGTACAAGGAGCAAGAACAGGCCGAGTGTTTGCACTTCCTCGCCACCTCCCACGGAGGCCGGCCCCAGGCCCAACACGAAGTCGGCCGGGTCATCGACCTGAAGCTACGTGGAACCGCGCACCGGGTCACTGTCGCGCAGGTCGGCCCCACCCGCTTCCGGGTGGGATTCGGTGCCAGACAACGGGATCGCCAGGTCGAGGCCGAGCTCGAGCAGTTCGACGAATACGTCGGCCGCCTGGCCATCGGGGACCGCAGGTTCCGGTTGGTGAGCGCAACCCACGGTCCTGTCCACCTGATCGAGGTCAACTCAACCACCCACAGGGTCACTCGCGACGAGGGCGGCGTCATCCGTTCGCCGGCNCCGGCTCTCGTCATAGCCCTACCAGTGGCGGTCGGTGACCACGTCGAGACAGGCGCGCCAGTGCTGGTGCTGGAGTCGATGAAGATGGAGACCGTGCTACGTGCCCCATATGCCGCCCGAGTGCGCGAGCTGATGGTGGCCACCGGTGGTCAGGTCGAGACGGGCACACCTGTCGTCCGGTTGGAGCCGGTCACCAACAACGAGGTGGACACCCCCGGAGCACCNGCCGTTGCCGCCCCACTCCAGCTCTTGGACTTCCCGACCCTGCCGGAGGCGACCGCTACTACTCGTGCCGCGCGCAGCCTCGACGACCTTCGCAGCCTGCTCCTCGGGTTCGACCTCGCACCCATGGACGCCACACGCACCCTCGCGGACTACCAGCGCGCACGCGCCGAGCTGACCGCCACTGGCGAGCCGCCACTGCACCACGAGATCGGAGTTTTCAGCACGTTCGCCGACCTGGCCGAGCTCGCCCGTAACAGGCCCGCCGCCGAAGAAGAAGCCGACGAGCTGGTGCACAGCCCGCGTGAACACTTCCACGCCTACCTGCACAGCCTGGACGTCGATCGCGAGCATCTGCCGGAGGCGTTCCGTCGGCGCCTCACCCGAGCNCTGACGCACTACGACGTCACCGATCTGGAGCGAAGTCCCGCGCTCGAGGAGGCGGTGTTCCGGATCTTCCTGGCCCAGCGGAAGGCGTCCGATCTGGTCGTCATCCCCCTCCTGCAGCACTGGATGGCTGAGCCGCCGCCCGGGGGCGATCTAGCAGACCGGGCTCGGGAGGTTCTGGACCGGCTCGTGCTCGCCACCCAGCTGCGCTACCCGATGGTCGGCGACCTTGCCCGCAGCGCCCGGTTCCGCTGGTTCGACCAGCCGGTGGTCGACGCTGAGCGAAGGGCCGTGCTGGCGACCGTCGGCGACGAGCTCACCTACCTGACNGACCACCCGGATGCTCACGACTACCGACCCCGGTTGGACGCCCTGGCTGCCATCCCGGAGCAGATCGTNGGGTTCCTGGCCGGTCGGATCGAGCACACCCTGCCCCAGCGAGAGCCGATGCTCGAGGTGCTGATCCGCCGTCACTACCGCGAGTACGAGCTCCATGGGCTCCGCCAGCTNAACGCTGCCGGAAGGCCCTTCCTTGTGGCGGACTATGCCCTGGACGAACGTCCGACCCGGCTGATCACGACGATCGCCCAGTCGTCCGAGCTGCTCGCCTCCTCCGCGCTGGTCGCCGCTATCAACACCCAGCTCGAGGAGGCGCCAGCCGGCCACGCGGCCGTGGTTGACCTGTACCTGTCCTGGCCCGGCGCCCCGGACTCGGTGACCGAGCTCCAGGCTGCGCTGCAACAGGTCCTGAGGGCGCTGCCCTTCACCCAGAGGGTTCGACGCGTCGTTGTCGCAGTCTGTCCTGGCGGCGGGCGCCTCGTGTCCTACTTCACCTTCCGACCCGGCCCCGAGGGGGTCGTCGAGGACGACCTGGTGCGCGGAGTCCACCCGATGGTCGGCCGCCGCCTCAACCTGTGGCGTTTGCGCGACTTCGAGATCACCCGGCTGGACGCCCCTGAGGATGTATTGCTGTATCACTGCATCGCACCGGATAACGCAGCCGACCAGCGGCTCGTTGCCCTGGCCCAGGTCCGCCAGATGGCCGTCGTGCGGGATGCCGACGGGCGCGTGACATCGTTGCCCCACGCCGAGCGCGCGGTCGCCAGCTGCCTCGAGGCGATCAGGCGCGAACGCGCCACCCGCGGCGCCGCAGGCCAACAACTCGATATGAACCACGTGTTCCTGCACATCTGGCCCGCCATCGACGCACCCCTGGATGAGCTCACCGCGTTACAGACCACGATGGCGCCGCTGACCCGTGGCGCCGGGGTCGAGGAAGTGCTCGTGCAGGGCCGGATCACGGCCCGCGACGGACGAGTGCACTCAGCTGCCGTCCGGTTCTCCTACCAGCCTGGCGCCGGGGTCGTCACCGCCGTGACCGGCCCACCCACCGAACGACTGCACCCTCTGGACGACTATGCGCAGAAGGTGATGCGCTCTCGGCGACGCGGGACGGTGTACCCGTACGAGCTGGTGGGCCTGATCACCAGGGAGTACGGCAGCTTCGTCGAGCACGACCTGGACGACGACGGAGCCCTGGTGCCCGTTCTGCGCGCGCCAGGAGGCAACCGCGCCGGACTGGTGATCGGGCTGGCCCGGACACTGACCGTGCATCACCCCGAAGGAGTCACGCGGGTGGTTCTGTTGGGCGACCCCACCCGCGCGTTGGGTGCCGTGGCCGAGGCCGAGTGTGCCAGGGTCATCGCTGCGCTCGATCTGGCCGAGCATCTTGGCGTGCCTGTGGAGTGGTTCGCCTTGTCGGCCGGCGCGCGGATCTCGATGGACTCGGGCACCGAGAACATGGACTGGGTGGCACTGGCGCTGCGCCGCATCGTGACCTTCACCCAGGGCGGCGGCGAGATCAACATCGTGGTGGCCGGGATCAATGTCGGAGCCCAGCCGTACTGGAACGCTGAAGCCACGATGTTGATGCATACCAAGGGAATCCTGGTGATGACCCCAGACAGCGCGATGGTGCTGACCGGCAAGCATTCGCTCGACTTCTCAGGTGGGGTCTCAGCCGAGGACAACTTCGGCATCGGCGGCTACGACCGCGTGATGGGTCCCAACGGCCAGGCGCAGTACTGGGCACCCGACCTGGCCGGTGCCTGCGACGTGCTGCTCTCGCACTATGACCACACGTACGTCGTGCCAGGGGAAGACGCACCCCGGCGGGCCGCCACCGGTGACCCGGTGGATCGCGACGTGTGCAGCTATCCGCATGAGGTGGCTGACAACGACTTCCGCACCGTCGGGGACATCTTCTCGTCGTCGACCAACCCCGACCGCAAGAAGCCGTTCGACATCCGCACCTTGATGCGCGCCGTAGCCGACCAGGACCACAGGGTGCTCGAGCGCTGGGCCGGTATGGCCGGGGGTGAGACCTCCGTCGTCTTCGACGCCCACCTCGGCGGGTGGCCGGTGTCGCTGATCGGGATCGAGTCCCGGCCCCAGCCGCGGCCCGGGTTCCCCCCGAGCGACGGGCCCGACACGTGGACGGCGGGAACGCTCTTCCCTCGCTCGTCTAAGAAGACCGCCCGAGCCATCAACGCCGCGAGCGGNAACCGGCCGGTCGTCGTGCTGGCCAACCTGTCAGGTTTCGACGGTTCGCCCGACTCGATGCGGCACCTGCAGCTCGAGTATGGCGCCGAGATCGGCCGGGCGATCGTGAACTTCGAGGGGCCGATCGTGTTCTGCGTTGTATCCCGCTATCACGGCGGCGCGTTCGTGGTGTTCTCCAAAGCGCTCAACAGCGAGCTGACGGTGCTGGCGGTCGAAGGTTCTTTCGCGTCGGTCATCGGCGGAGCACCGGCAGCTGCTGTCGTCTTCGCAGGTGAGGTGGACTCACGCACCGCATCCGACCCGAGGATCGTGGATCTGGAGGTTGCGATGTCGAGCGCGCAGGGCGCACAGCGCACAGCTCTGGTCACAGACCTGGCCCAGCTGCGTACCAGCGTTCGCTCCCAGAAACTCGGCGAGGTCGCTGCCGAGTTCGACCACATCCACAGTATTGAGCGGGCCGTGCAGGTCGGGTCGGTTGACGCAGTGATCAGTGCGCGCGAGCTGCGTCCGCGACTGTTTGAGGCCGTCGAACGCGGTCTTACCCATCCACGCAGCCAAGACATGCCACTGGATGCAAGGACCACAAGTACCCCAAGAGCGGCTNGTCACGGCAGTATGAGGGAGTGAACCCGACCCCGCTCGCGTATGTCGACGAGAACAGGGTCGAAGTCATCGAGCCGNCAATCGGACGCGTCCGGCGTCCCATAGACCTGTTCGCCCTGCTGTTCGGCCTCGTGGTGTTGTTTGCCGCAGTGGGCCTCGGCACCCTCGCCGTGGGAACCGCCAGTGGCCTTGAGCAGGATCTCGTCGGCGTCACTGGCCTGTTGCCGAGAGTCCTGCTGCAGCTCATCAGCTGGGCCGGCGGAATCGGGCTGCTGGTCCTCTTGGTGCTCACGGGCGTCGACCTCGTGGTGCGCTCGCGGACCTGGCAGCTTTTCGAGGCAGTCACCGCAACCGGCGTCGGCGCCCTGCTGGCGTTGCTGTTTCAGCGGTTGGTACTGGATGGCCACCTCGGCGCCGTCCTGGCCGCGTTGACCAAAGGGCTCCCCAGCGACGGCCGAACCGAACCCCTCGACGGGTTAATCCTGGCCAGCGTCGCTTTCTTCACCGTGTCGGGGGTCGGCGGACGATCGATCCTGCGCAGGGCCGCTGTCATTGTCGTCGGATCGGCGATCTTGTCAGGGTTCCTCTCCGGCGCGATCACGGCATTGGCGCTCTTCGCGAGCGCCATCCTGGGGTGGATCTTGGGCCTGATAGCCCACGTCGCATGGGGCGTCGTCTCGAACCGCCCGCCGGGCACAGAAGTTGCCGCTGCCCTCATCGGTTGCGGGGTGCACATCACCCGGCTCGAGCTGGTCGAGTCGGCACCCAGCCCAGGACGGCGGTATACCGGATCGGGACCAACGGGACTCCTGGACATTCGCGTCCTGGACCGCGAGACCTTCGGTGCCGCCGCCAGCCGGCGCCTGCTGCGTCGGGTGCGGTTGCGTGGACCGTCGGCGCGTGGTCCATCCCTGACCGTCCGCGGCGCGGTCGAGCACCACGCCTTGATGGCGATGGCTGTGGCGAGGGCTGGTGTGAGGGCACCCAANCTCCTGGCAGCTGCCGAGGTGGGCCCGTTTGCGGCGGTCCTGGCTTACCGCCCGAGCGAAGGCACCCCGCTTGACCAGAGAGCGTCGAGGGATCTAAGCGACGCCGACCTGGCCGCTTTCTGGGAGTTGCTCAGCCTTCTGCAACGGGCCCAGATCGCCCATCGTGGACTGAGCCTGGAGAATCTCCTGCTCGACGAGCGTGGAGGTGCCGGCCTGAGCGAAACGGGAACCGGCGACATCGCAGCGGCGGATCTCTCACTGCGGATCGACGTGGCCCAGCTCCTGACAACGCTGGCACTGCTCGTGGGACCCCAACGAGCTGTGGCCAGCGGGGTGACAACCCTTGGCAGCCAGGCCATGGTCAGGGCCCTGCCACTGGTCCAGAGCGTCGCCATGGGCACCTCAACACGGTCGGCCCTGCGAGCCCACAAGGGCCTTTTGCGACGCATCCGCGAGCTGGTACTCCAGCTCGCCCCAGAGGGAGAGCCGAGCGAGCCGGTCGAGCTTCGACGCCTGACCCCCCGCACTCTGGTGACGGTGGTCGGTGGCGGCATCGCGGCCTATCTGCTTCTGGGGCTGCTGGCGCAGGGGAAGTTCGGGCAGGTCCTGGCCGACGCCCAGTGGGGCTGGGCTCTGGCAGTCCTCGGCTTCAGCGCGTTGACCATCACGGGGGCCTCGCTGGTGATCACGGGGGCGGTCACCACGCGACTCAGCTTCGTCCGGACCTATCTGACCCAGCTTGCAGTAGCTTTCAGCGGACTCGTGGCGCCATCGGCCATCGGCAATATCGCGCTCAACCTGCGTTATCTGCAGCGAGCAGGCGTCGACCCCGCCGTCGCCGGGGGCAGCGTCGGACTTGCCCAGTTGGCTCAGTTCTCGAGCTACTTCGTCCTGCTGCTGCTCTCCAGTGTCCTGGCCGGTACCGGGCCACGGGCTTCGTTCACGCCACCGCTGCCGGCCGTGATGGGGTTGATCGTCCTCGTGGCCCTGCTGCTCCTGGCGCTCGCCGTCCCCGCCGGTCGCAGGCTCTTAATGGGACGGTTCCTGCCCCTGGTGCGCCGCGTCGTCCCCCGGGTCGTGGCCATATTCCAGGACCCACGCAAGGTGGTGACCCTGTTCGCGGGGGCGCTGCTACTGGACATGTCGTTCGTGGCCGCGCTGACCTGTGCGACGCGTGCCTTCGGCGCTACCCCCTCCATCCCAGCCGTCGCGGTCGTCTACTTCGCGGGCGCCATCATCGGCTCCGCGGTGCCGACGCCCGGAGGGCTCGGCGGGGTCGAGGCAGCGCTCTCTGCCGGGCTCGTCGCGATGGGGCTGAACCCCGGCATCGCCGTCTCGTCGGTCCTGTTGTTCCGGTTGTGCACGTATTGGCTGCCCATCCCGTTCGGATGGGCTTCGCTGAACTACCTACAACGGGTCGCCGCAATCTGAGGTTGCCCAGATCTGCCCCGGCCCTTGGACGGCAGGTGGCGCCACCTGGCTCATCATGTGCCGGCATCCGGCTGATCACGGACGGGCTCCGCCACAGAGCCCAAGGCCCTTGTGGCGGGGTGTGCCCGCTACCGGCCACACCCCG
>JGI24130J36418_10000046_pt1 | contig 27950 bp, 22 predicted proteins | sample BarGraNGADG00212_FD_36418 | JGI IMG/M metagenome (IMG submission 36418)
GCCGAGCCGTTGACCAGCAGGTTCGGGAACCGGCTCGGCAGGACCGTCGGTTCCTGCGTCTTGCCGTCGTAGTTGTCCTTGAAGTCGACCGTGTCCTGGTCGATGTCGCGGACCATCTCCATGGCCAGTGCCGCCATCCGGCACTCGGTGTATCGCGGCGCAGCCGCCGGGTCGTCACCGGGTGAGCCGAAGTTACCCTGCCCGTCGACCAGCGGGTAACGCAGCGACCAGTCCTGGACCAGCCGCACCAGTGCGTCGTAGATCGAGGCGTCGCCGTGCGGGTGGTACTGACCCATGACCTCGCCGACGACGCGCGAGCACTTGTTGTAGCCGCGGTCGGGACGGTAGCCCCCGTCATACATCGCGTAGACGACCCTGCGGTGCACGGGCTTCATGCCGTCGCGCACGTCAGGAAGCGCGCGGCTGACGATGACCGTCATCGCATAGTCGATGTAGCTGCGCTGCATCTCCAGGTTGATGTCGACCGGCTCGATGCGGTCGGTCTCAATGATCGGCGGCTGCTCAGTCACGTGCTTCCCTTACTCTCTCGTGCGTTTCAAGATTGTGTATGCCGTGCGGCTGACTCTCGGTCACCACCCGCAGTGTGAGTTGCCCCTAGATATCGAGGAATCTCACGTCGCGGGCGTTGCGCTGGATGAAGCTGCGCCGGCTCTCGACGTCCTCACCCATGAGAATCGCGAAGATCTCGTCTGCGGCCGCGGCGTCGTCCAGCGTGACCTGGAGAAGGATGCGGTGGTCAGGGTCCATCGTGGTCTCCCACAGCTCCTGGTAGTCCATCTCACCCAGACCCTTGTAGCGCTGGATGCCGGCGTCCTTGGGCAGCCGCCATCCCTGACTCAGCCCGGCCTCAACCCTGGAGTCGCGTTCGCGGTCGGAGTAGGCGTATTCGTGCGGGTGGTTGCTCCACTTGAGACGGAAGAGCGGCGGTTGGGCGAGGTAGACGAAGCCGGCCTCGATGAGCGGGCGCATGAAGCGAAACAGCAGCGTCAGCAGCAGCGTCCGGATGTGCAGGCCATCGACGTCGGCGTCGGCCATCAAGACGATCTTGTGATAGCGCGCCTTGGCCAGGTCGAAGTCCTCGCCGATGCCGGTGCCAAATCCTGAGATGAGGGCCTGGACTTCGTTGTTGGCCAGCACCTTGTCGATGCGGGCCTTCTCGACGTTGAGGATCTTGCCGCGGATCGGCAGGATCGCCTGGTTGTGCGGGTTGCGGCCTCGAACCGCGGAACCACCCGCGGAGTCACCCTCGACGATGAAGACCTCACTGATCGTGGGGTCGCTGCTCTGGCAGTCGCGAAGCTTGCCCGGCAGTCCACCGGACTCGAGCAGACCCTTACGGCGCGTGGCCTCGCGTGCCTTACGGGCCGCCATCCGTGCCGCAGCCGCTTGGACGGACTTACGGACGATGTCCTTCCCCTCGTTGGGGTGGGCGCTCAACCAGTGGCCGAGCTCGTCGGTCATGGCATGTTGGACAAACCCCTTGACCTCGGAGTTGCCGAGCTTGGTCTTGGTCTGGCCCTCGAACTGCGGCTCTGCGAGCTTGACCGAGATGACGGCAGTCAGGCCTTCGCGGATGTCGTCACCGGTGAGGTTCTCGTCCTTGTCCTTGAGGAGCTTCTGGTTGCGCGCAAAGTCATTGACCAGCTTNGTCATCGCCGCCCGGAATCCCTCTTCGTGGGTNCCACCCTCGTGGGTGTTGATCGTGTTGGCGTAGGTGTGAACCGACTCGGAGTACGCGCTGGTCCACTGCAAGGCGACCTCGAGGGACATGTGTTTCGTGTCGTCCTCGAGCTCGAAGGAGATGACCTCCGGGTGCACCGGCTCGGAGCGCTTGGAGGCGACAAGGTGCTTGACGTAGTCGACCAGACCATCCTCGTAGCGGTAGGACACCGTNCGAGGTTTTGCCGACTTGACGTCCAGCACCTCGGCGGACTCCTCGACNTCGTCGTCGTCCTCGACCGCCTCGATGGCGCGGGGGCGCTCATCNNTCAGGGTGATGGTCAGNCCCTTGTTCAGGAACGCCATCTGCTGAAACCGTGCACGCAGGGTCTCGTACTCATAGGTCGTGGTCTCGAAGATGTCGGGGCTGGCCCAGAAGGTGACCGTCGTTCCGGTCTCGTCAGTGGCTTCGTCCTTGGACAGGTCGGCCGCAGGCACACCCACCAGGAACGTCTGACGGAAGACGTGGCCACGTTGACGGACCTCGACGTCGACCCTGTCGGAGAGCGCGTTGACCACGGAGATGCCGACCCCATGAAGTCCACCGGAGACCGTGTAGCCGGCGCCGCCGAACTTGCCGCCAGCGTGCAGCTGCGTGAGCACGACCTCGACGGCCGGCTTGCCCTCGCCGACCATGATGCCGGTCGGGATGCCACGGCCGTTGTCCACGACCTTGACCCCGCCGTCTGGCATCAGGGTGACCTCGATGTGGTCGGCGTAGCCGGCGAGCGCCTCATCGACGGAGTTGTCGACGACCTCCCAGACCAGGTGATGCAGACCACGCTCGCCGGTGGAGCCGATGTACATGCTGGGGCGCTTGCGGACCGCCTCCAGCCCTTCGAGGACGGTGATGGCGCTCGCGTCGTAGGCCGGGCTGTCGGGTTTGGGCGCCTTGGCTGACGTGGCCTCGGGTGCACTCTCAGGGTCGGGCAGGTTCTCTGGGCTGACCTCGGACACTGTGCTCCTTTGGCTTCATGCGGTAGTCACGTGGTTCGCGCGGGACCCGGGCACCTGCATCGCGGTACGTCGTCCGGGGTCGGGCACGGGAAGCGGCCACACCAGACGTCTCGCAGTCCCAAGGGCCTCCGCATCATGCGACACNGACCGTCCCTCGGCACCTCGTCAGGCAGGCCGCCGAATCGTTCCTCAGTCTACCCGTCGGGACCGACAAGACATCGCTCAGGAGGCCCGTCAACGCCATTTTCCGGGAAATAGACCGGTAGTCCCTACTCCCCTACGTAGCGGGGCATCCCAGCGCCCGACTGCGCCTCCCACCCACCCCGGAAATGGCGCCTCCACGCGATGCGGCGGCCGCGGTCACTGGCGCGCCTCGGAAGGGTCTCCATCAGGGGTCGCAAGGGTCAGCCGTAGGTGTCGCGAGGACCGGGACCGGTCGACTTTCGAGGTCCCCGGTTCCAAGACGGCGCACTTGGACCTTGCACCCGAAGCTCAGTGACGGTGTCCTTGCCAACCTCGGTCTCAAGTCGCCCAAGGATCGACGACGACATCAGCCGCATCTGGGTGGTCCACGCTGTCGAGTCCGCGCGCACGGTCAGGACTCCGTCGCTGAACGTCACCGGCTTGCAGTGCTCTGCCACGTTCGCCCCGACGATGTCTGCCCAGCGACCCATGACCGCGCCAACGGCAACGTCCACGTTCCATCCGCGATCGAGCAGCAACCTGTCCATCTGGTCGCCAAGCAACGACGGGTCGCGACCGGTCCCTGTTGAGTCTGCTGAGCCTGCTGAGCCATTGCCTGGTTGGCCTGGGGCTCGTCGCTTGCGCATCGGCCTGCTGCCGGGTCGTAGGCCCTTGGCCCGGGCGGCTTCACGCGCACGAGCCAAGGCCGATGCCGCGGCCACCTGGGTAGTGTCCTCAGCAGGCTCATCGACCACGTTGGGCGTATCAGCCGTGGCGTCATCAGCCATGGGGACATCAGCGTCCGGCACTGCGCCGGTCCCGACAACCGACACCGCGTCGTCACTGACGTGCTCGCTGCCGTGCCGTCGCCCTCGTCGATCGTCAGTCGGCACGGGCGACCTGACCCAGGGTCACGCGATACGTCGTGCCGGAACTGGACAGGACCGTGGGCACGTCGCCGGGCACGGCTGCTGTGATCAGCACCTGCTCACAGTCCGTGACCAACCCCGCCAGACGCTCGCGTCGTCCCGAGTCGAGCTCGGCAAAGACGTCGTCCAGGATCAACACGGGATCCTCGCCGAGGTCGTGCCGCAACAGCTGGTACGCCGCCAGGCGCAGTCCGAGGGCAAATGACCAGGACTCGCCATGGCTCGCGTAGCCCTTGGCCGGCAGCTGGCCGAGAGAGAGCACCACGTCGTCCCGATGAGGGCCGACCAAGGAGATGCCTCGCTCGATCTCGTTGACCCGCACGGCCTCGAGGGAGGCCATGAGCTCATCGTGCAGCTCATCCATCTCCGGCACCGCCCCCAGGGCGATGTTGTGGGAGACCTCCTCACGCAANGACGACCTGTAGGCGATGCGAGCATCCGACGTCACGTCACTGACTTCGTCGTACGCAGCCGCGAGGTAGGGCGCCAGGTCACGCATGAGTCGTAGCCGGGCATAGAGCAGTTGCGCGCCAACCCGGGCGAGGTGGGTGTTCCACACGTCCAGAGTATGCAACGCGCCCTCGGTCTCATCCACAGCTTCGTCCACAGGGGGTGTGGATAAAGCTGTGGATGAGGTTGTGGACGAACCACGGGGTCGTCGGGCACCCCGGCGCAGGACGGGCGCCGCCGACTTCAGGAGTGCGTTGCGTTGTTTGAGCACCTTGTCGTAGTCGGCCCTGACCCCAGCCCAGCGCGGCTGACGCGCCACCAGGAGCTCATCCAGGAAGCGGCGCCGCTCAGATGGGTCGCCTTTGACCAACGCCAGGTCCTCGGGTGCGAACATCACCGTTCGTAAGGTCCCCAGGACCTCGCGAGTCTGGGGGACTGGCGAGTGATTTAGGCGGGCTCGGTTACGGCTGTTGCTCGCCCGTCCGACGTTGATCTCGATCTCGACCAGCGTCTCGCGCCCGTCCCGTCTCACCGCGCCCCGGACAATGGCCTGTTGCGCACCGAAACGAACCAACGGCGCGTCGTTGGCCACACGATGCGAGCCAAGGGTGGCTATGTAGCCAACGGCCTCAACCAGATTGGTCTTGCCCTGTCCGTTGAGCCCGATCATGGTGGTGACCCCGGGAGTCAGCGGCAGCTCGGCCGCTGCATAGCTGCGGAAGTCGACGACTGACAGATGCCTCAGGTGCACGATCGCGTCACGGTCGGTCAGTGATCGGTCAGCACACCGGTCTCGCCGGCCTTGGTGACCGCGTGCCCGCCAAACTGGAAGCGCAGCGCGGCCACGGCCTTCATCTGTGGGGAGTCATCCTGCCGCGAGGAGAAGCGGGCGAACAACGCAGCCGTGATGACCGGCATCGGCACCGCGTGAGCGATGCCTTCTTCCACGGTCCAGCGCCCCTCGCCCGAGTCGTTGACATAGCCCCTGATCTGACCCAGGTCGTGGTCTTCCTCGAGCGCCTTGACCATGAGGTCCAGCAACCATGACCGCACGACGGTGCCCCGGGTCCAGGCCTTGAAGCTGCCCGGAACGTCCCTGACGCTGTCCTTGGCCATCAACAGCTCAAACCCCTCGGCATAGGCCTGCATGAGGCCGTACTCGATGCCGTTGTGAACCATCTTGACGTAGTGNCCGGAGCCAACCTCGCCGGCGTGGACGAAACCCTCGTCGCGAGGGCCCTCAGGACGGAGGGCGTCAAAGATCGGCATGACCATCTCGACGTGCTGGGCATCNCCGCCACACATCAGCCCATAGCCGTTCTCCTTGCCCCACACNCCCCCACTGACGCCGCAGTCCACAAACCCAAGCCCTTTGTCCTTCAGCTCCTGCGCGTGCACGATGTCGTCGGTGAACTTGCTGTTGCCACCATCCACGACCAGGTCGCCCGGGGAGAGAAGGTCTCCCAGCGCAGTGATGGTCTGGGCGGTCGCCTCACCGGCCGGCACCATGACGATCACGACGCGTGGCGTCGGCAGTGCGGCGACCAGCTCCTCGAGGCTGGTGGCGTCGCGGCTGGTGGAGGTGCGGCTGTAGCCGATGACCTCGTGGCCGGCGGCGCGAATCCGATCGCGCATGTTGCCACCCATCTTGCCCAAGCCGATGAGACCGACGCGCATGGTGTGACTCCTGTGTCCGTGAGGTGGTGGCAGTGAAGGCGGTTGGTGAAGGTGACCTAGCTGGCGAAGCGGACGGGCATCAGGACGTAGCGGTAGGCCGTGTCCGCTTCGCCGCCAAGCTCGGACTGGCCCGAGAGCACGGCCGGACGGCTGCTCTGGGTGAAGGACAGGCGGCTGTATGCCGTCCCGACCGCTCCCAGCCCATCCAGCAAGAACTGGGGGTTGAAGGCTATCTCGATCTCGGGTCCAGTCGTCACGGCCTCGACAGCTTCACTGGCCTGTGCGTCATCGCCGGTGCCGGCTTCGATGACAACCTGGCCCTCNCTGAAGCGGAGGCGAACAGGAGTGTTGCGTTCGGCCACCAGGGCGACTCGCTTGACCGCCTCGACCAGGGCGGCCGTCTCGATGACCGATTCGGTCTCGGCGCTGGAGGGAAAGATTGAGGTGACNTTGGGGTACTCGCCATCCAAGAGCCGNGTGGTCGAGCGGCGCTGCCCTGCCTCGAACCCGATCAAACCATCCGCCGCACCACCGAGGTGGATCTCGACAGAACCTGAGGCGCCCAGGGCCTTGGCTGTGTCCGACAACGTCCGTGCCGGCACCANGGCGACATGGCTGGCATCGCTGACCTNCGGGTTCCAGGTCAGCTCGCGCATGGCAAGGCGGTAGCGATCGGTAGCGAGAAGGGTGATCTTGTCGCCCTCGATCTCGATCCGCACACCGGTCAGGATGGGCAGGGTGTCGCCTCGGTCAGCAGCGATCGACACCTGGGCGACGGCCTGGGTGAAGACATCGCCCGCGATGGTGCCACTGATGGCTGGTGATGCCGGCAGAGTGGGGTAGTCGTCAGCTGGCATCAGCAGCAGGCTGAACCGGCTCGAGCCACAGGTGACCTGGACCTTACTGCCGTCGGTGGTCACGTCAACGGGGCGGTTCGGTAGGTTGCGGGAGATGTCAGCCAGGAGGCGGCCGAGTACCAGGACCGTGCCGGGCTCGGCAACCTCTGCGGCCACGGTGATCTTGGCCGACACCTCATAGTCGAAAGCTGACAAGGTGATTGTCCCCTCGTCATCGGCCTCGATCAGGACTCCGGCCAGCACGGGGACCGGCGGGCGGTTGGGCAGGCCGCGGGCAACCCACGTCACAGCCTCGGCGAGAACATCGCGTTCGACCCGAAACTTCATCGGTGACCCGCCCTTCGACACACACGAGTGATACCAGCCCGCACACAGAGGTGCGCACTGACCCTAATGCCACAGGGACCACCGGCCAACACCTAAGCGCAACTTCATGTTGCCCGGCTTCTTGACGGGACCTATCCCCAGGTACTCGGGGCCGAACCCATCTTCCTAGGTCTCATCGTTGTAGTAGGGCCTGTGGATCGTGCGGACAACCACCGTTGTTGCAGGTCAGGGGGCGTGTGGACCTGTGGATGACCCGTGGACGATAGACGTGGACAAGAGCGGCCTGTTGTGGACGACGACGAGCTGTCCACAGGACGGGACGCGAGACGCGGCGGTTATCCACAGAAGTCGGCGGGTCATCCACGTGTTGTCCTCACGTTGTCCCCAGCGCAGGTTCGGGTAGGTAATCCTACGTATCCCCAGAGTTATCCCCAGACTGTGGACAACAGGGAGACAAAAGGGTTGGTAGCGGACAGGTAACGCTCGGCCCATAGCTGTGAACAACACCTATCGAACCAGGGGTGCTACGTCACACTGCGTGGTTCCGCGGGTCAGCGGGACTGGTTCCGGAGCCGGTTGGTCAGCTCGGTGACCTGGTTGTAGATCGCGCGCCGCTCAGACAGGAGTTTGCGGATCTTGCGGTCTGCATGCATCACGGTGGTGTGGTCCCGACCTCCGAACTGCTGGCCGATCTTGGGTAGGGACAGGTCGGTGAGCTCACGGCAGAGATACATGGCGATCTGTCTGGCGGTGACCAGCACGCGGGAACGCGACGAGCCGCAGAGGTCCTCGATGGTCAGCCCGAAGTAGACAGCGGTCTGCGCCATGATCGTGGCGGACGTGATCTGGCTCCCCAGGTCGTACGGGAAGATGTCCTTGAGCACGATCTCGGCCAGATTGAGGTCAACGGGCTGGCGGTTGAGGCTGGCGAAGGCCGTGACCCGGATGAGCGCACCCTCGAGCTCACGAATGTTCGTCGAGATCTTGCTGGCGATGAACTCCAGCACCTCATCCGGGGTGGTCATCCTCTCCTGGATCGCCTTCTTGCGAAGGATGGCGATCCGGGTCTCGAGGTCGGGGGGCTGGACGTCGGTCAGCAGGCCCCACTCGAAACGGCTACGCATCCGCTCCTCGAAGCCACTCAGCTGCTTGGGCGGCAGATCTGAGGTGATCACGACCTGCTTGTTGGCGTTGTGNAGGGCGTTGAAGGTGTGGAAGAACTCCTCCTGGGTCTGCACCTTGCCCTGNAGGAACTGGANGTCGTCGATCAGCAGCACGTCCACGTTGCGATATCGGCTCTGGAAGGACGAGGCCTTGTCGTCACGGATGCTGTTGATGAAGTCGTTGGTGAACTCCTCGGAGTTCACGTACCGCACGCGCACGTTCGGATACAGATTGCGTGCGTAGTGGCCGATCGCATGCAGCAGGTGGGTCTTGCCCAGTCCGGACTGGCCGTAGACGAACAACGGGTTGTAAGCCTTGGCTGGAGCTTCAGCCACCGCGACGGCGGCCGCGTGGGCGAAGCGGTTGCTGGCACCGATGACGAAGGTGTCGAAGGTGTACTTCGGGTTGAGTCGGGCGGCCTCGACCTCGTTGGCCTCACGGTCGGCTATCCGTGGGCGACCAGTCTGCGTGGTGCGGGAAGCATCGGGGAGCGTCGTGTGGAACGGGCTGAACGGGGAGTCCAGGTCGTGGGAGTCTTCGGATTCGAGCTCCGTCAGGCTGGCCAGATCGGTGGCATCCTCGAACTCGGCTTCATTCTCTGCGCGCAAGGCGGGGTCAACGGTGACGGCGAGACGGATCTCGGTGCCCAGTTGGCGGCACAGCTCAGCGAGGACCTGCTCGCGCACCTTGGTCTCGATGATGTCCTTGGTGAACTCGTCCGGCACGGCCAGCAGTGCGGTCTGGTCCAGCAGTCCCACAAACTTGGCTTGGCGCAGGAAGGCCCGCTGGGTCGGGGGCAGCCCGTCGGCATCCAGGACGGTCAGCGTGCTGTGCCAGACGTGGCCGAAATCAATAGGTTGTTCAGTCACGANAGGTACGGCCCCACTCCTCTTGCCCTGATCCCATCGCTCTGGTCGGTGCGACTGGGAGCATCGTATGCCCTCCCTCCACACAGTTATCCACAGATTGTGCATAACGCGAGAAGTTACGAAAGACGCGGCACCCATACGGCCACTGCCCTCAGATCAGGGCGACCAAACACGGATCTCATTGTTGACTTCTTCAGAAAAAGATGTGCCGCTCGGCGTGTCGCCTGACAGGGCCAACGGTGTTGGTTCACCATAGGCGGTTTTCGTTGCGCATGGTGGCCGCGGCCTCGACACACCTGATGAGTTTGACCGTGCCCTGTCGATTCCCGTACCTTGGACGAGGCCTGTGTTGACGGCCACTCTCGCATGCCTGCGGCAGTCCTGCTTTGTCTGTCCGCGACGGCATCGTCCGACTTTGTACCCCGCACTACCTTCAGCACAGATCCACACATGGCTGTGCAGTAACGGAGACACCTCGTGAGCAAGCGCACGTTCCAGCCGAACAACCGCCGCCGGGCCAAGACCCACGGCTTCCGTCTGCGCATGCGGACCCGCGCCGGGCGTGCCATCCTGGCTGCTCGTCGCCACAAGGGTCGCTCCGAACTGTCCGCCTGAGGTTCGAAGCGTGCTGCCCGGGCGTTATCGGCTGCGAACCGCCACCGATTTCGCCACGGTATTCCGGGGGGCACGCGGAGCAGGCGGATCTCGTTCGGGCAGCCATCTCATGGTGGTGCATGCCAACTCGACCGACGCGCGTGCAGGTCAACCGCCGCGAGTCGGTTTTGTCGTCTCCAAGGCTGTGGGCAACGCGGTGGTCCGGAACCGCACGAAGCGGGTGCTACGGGCTCTCATGCGCGCTCACGTAGGTCACCTTCCGGACGGTGTCGACGTGGTTGTTCGCGCAAACGTTGATCTCCCGGGTACACCGACCAGCACGGTGGCGCAAGAGCTGGACAAGCTCCTGGCCATGGTCTTGCGCCGGGTTGCGTCACAGGAAGGACACTGAGTCTCGTATGCCGNTTCCGTCCGTAGGTGCCATGGTCGCTGCCCCCGTGATCTGGCTGATCAAGGCCTACCAGCTGGTCGTGTCTCCCATGCGGCCGCCGACGTGTCGGTTCTACCCGTCCTGCTCCGCTTATGCGCTGACCGCCATCGAGAGGTTCGGCCTCGCCCGCGGTTCGTGGCTTGCANCCCGACGCCTGCTGCGCTGCCATCCCTGGACCCCCGGCGGTGTCGACCACGTTCCGCACGCTGTCGGTTCTGACGCCACACCCCTACCAGCCCAACCCACCCACTAGACCTGAGCACATCGGTGACCAGCCGGCATACCGGCTGGTTCTGCCGCCCCATCGGTGAACGAACAGCTCACCCACAACAGAGGACCTGATGCTAGATACCGTGCTCGCCCCACTCGAGTGGGTCATTGCCTGGCTGATGGTCAGCTTTCACTCAGCCTTCTCATTCATCGGCCTTCCGAGGGACTCCGGGTTCACCTGGGCGCTGTCGATCGTGGGCTTGGTCATCGTCATCCGGATCATCCTGATCCCGTTGTTCGTCAAGCAGATTCACGCTTCCAGGCGGATGCAGCTCATCCAGCCCGAGATGCAGAAGATCCAGAAGAAGTACAAGGGCAAGTCCGATCCTGAGTCCCGGCAGGCGATGACTCAGGAGACCATGGGTCTCTACAAGCGCACGGGCACCAACCCGTTTTCGTCCTGTCTGCCGATTCTGCTGCAGTCGCCGGTCTTCTTCGCCCTCTTCCGCCTNCTNCAGGCGCTCCCCAAGATTGCGAGCGAGAAGCAGCACCCGATCGGCNTGATGACCAAGGAGCTGGCTCGCTCGGCCGAGGGGTCCACCGTCTTCGGCGCCCCACTCTCCTCCTACTTCATCGGGGCGAGCGAGAGTCCGTTACCCCTCAACACCAAGATCGTCACCGTGGTGCTGATCATCCTCATGTCGGCCACGACGTTCACCACCCAGCGCCAGNTGATGATGAAGAACATGCCAGCCAACGCCCTGGACAACCCGTTCGCCAAGCAGCAGAAGGTCCTGCTCTACCTGATGCCACTGTTCTTTGCCTTCTCTGGGATCAACTTCCCGATCGGGGTCCTGCTCTACTGGACGACCACCAACCTGTGGTCGATGGGCCAGCAGTTCTACACCATTCGCCGCATGCCTGCCCCAGGCTCACCCGCTGAGAAGGCCTTGGAGGCACGCCGGCTCAAGAGCGGAAAAGAGCACAAGAAGTTCTCCATCCCGGGACTGACTCATGACAGCGAGACNGAGGACATCCAGGACACGCCGATCGCCGAGACCAAACCCAAGTCGGGCCAGCGCCAGCAACCCAAGCGCAAGAACAGGGGCAAGCCCGCGGGGCCAAATGANCCCAAGCCGGGCCCCACGCCGCCGGTGACCGCGGACGGCGACTCGTAGCCACGAGCTCGTCCGGACGGAGCCTTGGCCCTCTGACCAGCAAGGACGACAACAGTCATCGCCCATACAAGGCCTATACAAGCGTCATGAACGCCCCGACACCTTCGCGGACCGACCCGGTTCGACGGACCGCATCACCAGGAGACAAAATGACCGAAAAGGACATTTCGACAGTCGAAGAGCAGGATGCATCCTCGGCAGCGAATGCACCGTCAGTGGACACGCCGGCCGTGAGCACGCCGGCCGAAGAGACGGCCCACGACGGGGCACCGGACGTGGCCAGTGAGGTCGAGCCGACCAAGCCCAAGAGGTCATCGCTCCTGGAGCGAGAGGGTGAGGTCGCGGCTGACTTCCTGGAGCAGCTCCTGGATATCGCGGACATGGACGGCGACATTGATGTGGACGTTGACGGCGACCGTGCGGCGGTGGCGATCGTGGACTCCGAGGAAGGCCGTGTCTCGCGCCGCCTGGTGGGCACCGACGGCAAGGTCCTGGAAGCCCTACAGGAGCTCACCAGACTTGCGGTTCAGGCCGCGACCGGTGAACGGAGCCGACTCATGCTTGACGTGGCCGGCCATCGGGCCCAGCGCCGGGCGGCAGTGGTGGCTATTGCCCAGACGGCTATCGCCACGGTGAAGGCCACAGGAGAACAGGTGTCGATGGAGCCAATGACCGCCTTCGAGCGCAAGGTCGTTCATGACACGGTGCTGGCGGCCGGGCTGGGTTCGGAGTCCGACGGCGTTGAGCCGCACCGTCACGTGGTGATCCTGCCGGCGTGACCGACCAGCCGTCTGCTCTGTTTCACGTGAAACAAACCGGGAGTACTGGATCGGTGCCCCCGATGCCGTCACCCAACGACCAGCGTCGCCACTGCGACGAGTCACGTCCCGAACACTTCCCTCGGGTGCCGTGACATTGTCATGAGTGACGCCACATCTGCTGGGTCCGGGATCGCAGACGATCCGCCGCCGGATGAGCAACGAGCGGCACCTCCAGCTCCTGCCGGAGCCGCTCAGGTGTTTGGCGACCGGCTGGCTCTGGCTGAGCGGTTCGCGGCGATCCTGGCAGACACGGGCGTCTCCCATGGGCTGATTGGACCGCGCGAGATTCCCCGGCTGTGGGATCGGCACGTCCTCAACTGTGCGGTCATCCACCCGGCAATTGATGTTGGCCACATGGTGATTGACGTGGGATCCGGGGCAGGCCTGCCCGGGCTCGCGCTGGCCATCGCCCGTCCCGATCTGGANCTTCATCTGGTCGAGCCGATGTTGCGGCGGACAAACTGGCTGTCAAGGGCGGTCGACGAGCTGGAGCTGACCAACGTCACGGTGCACCGCGGACGGGCCGAGCAGTTCTGGGGCGTCTTGAGTGCGCCCGTGGTCACAGCTCGCGCCGTGGCGCGGCTGAGCGAGCTGGCGCGCTGGTGTCTGCCGCTGGTGTTGCCTGGGGGATCCCTGTTGGCGCTCAAGGGGTCGCGAGCCGCAGAAGAGCTGGAGACCGACCGAGCCTTGTTGCGCCGGATGGGCGCCGTGGCGGAAGTCATCGAGACCTTTGGCAGTGGCGTCGTTGATCCGGAGACGACGGTGCTTCGCGTTGTGCTGGGAGACCGCCCCAGCCGGCGGCCCGGAGGAAAGAAGTTAAAAACCAAAAGCACACGCCGAACCTGATCGCGGGTTGAGTCGGCAGGAGCCGATACGGTAGGTCGGGTCGACGGTCAGGGTTCTGGCCGTGACGAGAGATTGAGGTGGCACGTGACGACGTCAGGATTGACTCACAGCGGGCTTGGCTGGCCCTCGAATGGCGTGGCGGACGTTGGGGTGCCGTCAGCCGCCTTGGGGTGGCCGGGGCGGGATAGGGGCTCAAACAGTGCACTCGATGCACCGCGGGACGTTGTCAATGAGCCCGGGACGCACTCCACTGACATCTTTGTTTCACGTGAAACAGGCAGCAGCGAGCACATCAAGCAGCTGTCCGAGCGAGAGCAGCTCGCGGCATCGTTGCCAGAACCCGGCGCTGAGACACCCCTGGCCCGGGCGGTCGCGGAGGACGCCCGGCGGCGGATCTCATTGACCGGCAAGATCTTCCCCAAGCCCGATCACACCCGGGTCTTGACGGTGGCAAACCAGAAGGGCGGGGTGGGCAAGACAACCACCACGGTGAACGTTGCCGCCGCCCTCGCCCAAGCTGGGCTTCGTGTCCTCGTTGTCGATATTGATCCTCAGGGGAACGCCAGCACCGCTTTGGGAATCGACCATCATGCTGATGTCCCCAGCATCTACGACGTCTTGGTCGACGGTAAGGCCATCGTCGACGTGGTTCAGGAGTGTGTGGACGTTCCCAACCTGTGGTGTGTCCCGGCGACTATCGACCTTGCAGGTGCCGAGATCGAGCTGGTTTCGCTGGTTGCTCGTGAGATGCGGATGCAGCGCGCATTGACCGCCTACATTGACGGCACGGCAGAGCGCGGCGAAGAACGCTACGACTACGTGCTGATCGACTGCCCGCCAAGTCTGGGGCTGCTCACCGTCAACGCGTTTGTCGCAGCGGATGAGGTCTTCATCCCGATTCAGTGCGAGTACTACGCACTCGAGGGACTCTCCCAGCTGCTGAAGAACGTCGAGCTGATCAAGAGCCACCTCAACCCCGGCCTGCACGTGTCGACCATTCTGCTGACCATGTATGACGGTCGCACCCGCCTTTCGGCCCAGGTCGCCGAGGAAGTACGAACCCACTTCCCCGCGCACGTGCTACGCACGACAGTTCCTCGTTCGGTGCGAATCTCAGAGGCGCCGAGCCATGGCCAGACGGTGATGACCTATGACCCCTTCAGCAGCGGGGCTCTGTCCTACCTTGAGGCGGCCGGTGAGCTCGCGGACCGCGGAGCTGCCGGTCAGGACGCAGTCGGGTCCACCCCCGTTGCGCAGAGCAGCTCCCCGAACAGCCACTAGCGTGTGTCCTTCCCGGGCGGGAACCTCGCTCCGGTCGTGTGTGCTTCAGAGAGGTCGATGGCTATGAGCGAAAAGCGTCGTGCACTGGGTCGGGGACTCGGAGCACTCATCCCGACGGGTCCGGGCGATGGCCGCAGCCGGCCGATGGACGTCTTCTTCAAAGACAACTCGGCTGGCAGGCCCGGGTCGACCACGACTGTTTCACGTGAAACACCTCGGAACGGTTCCGATCAGATCAACGGTTCAGGTGCCGGGCATGCTGACGGCGGGCTCCGCGGCGACAACGCGGCGGTCGCCGCCACCTCCGTGGACCAACTAGATGAGTCGGGGCTCGATCTGGCGCCGGTCCCAGGGGCCCGTTACGCCGAGCTCTCGGTGCTCAGCATTCGGCCGAATCCGAGGCAACCACGCCAGGTGTTCGACGATGACGACATGGCAGAGCTGGTCAACTCCATCCGGGAGGTCGGGGTGCTGCAGCCGGTGGTCGTGCGGCCAATTCCGGCTGAGGAGCTCGACAGCTCCGCAGGTCAGGGCCCCGACGGGGTTGAGCGCCCACAGTTCGAGCTGATCATGGGCGAGCGTCGCTGGCGGGCCACACAGGCCGCCGGAATGGCCTTCATCCCGACGATCATCAAGGACACCGACGACGATGACCTCTTGCGCGACGCCCTTCTGGAGAACCTGCACCGCAGTCAGCTGAACTCGCTGGAGGAAGCCGCTGCCTACCAGCAGCTCCTGGACGACTTTGGCTGCACCCACGACGAGCTGGCGACCCGCATAGGCCGGTCACGGCCGCAGATCTCCAACACCCTGCGTCTGCTCAAGCTCCCCCCACTCGTGCAGCGGCGCGTTGCCGCCGGTGTCTTGAGTGCCGGCCACGCCCGTGCCCTGCTCGGACTTGCCGACGGTGCCTCGATGGAGCGTCTCGCGCAACGGATCGTGGCCGAAGGCCTGTCGGTGCGCAGCGTCGAAGAGATTGTCACGCTCGGCGGAGATGATGCTCCCCGAGTGCGCAAACCGCGTGCAGGTGGTCGCCACCCACAGATGGATGACCTGGCTTCCCGGCTGTCCGACCGCTTTGACACTCGGGTGCGGATCAACCTGGGTCAACGTAAGGGCAAGCTGACTGTCGAGTTCGCCTCGGTCGAGGACCTCAACCGGATCGTTGCCATGTTTGGCCCCGCCCCGGCCTAGGCTGCCTGCACGGATCCACCTCTGAGCATCGGGCAGCCACGGGCAAGCCTCAGTTGATCGTCAGCGCGCGTTCAACGATGCCGGCGTAGACCCCTGACGTTTCGAGCCCGGCAGCCTCGATCGCCATCGGGAAGAGTGACGTCTCCGTCATTCCGGGGGAGACGTTGGCTTCGAGGAACCATGGACGCTCGTCGGCGTCGATGATCAGGTCAACCCGGCTCAGGTGACGGTGGCCGAGGGTGCGGTAGGCCGTGAGGCTGGCGGCGGCCGCCGACTCGGCTGCCGAGCTGCTCAACCGTGCCGGGGTGAAGAACTCCGTGGCACCGGCGGTATAGCGCGCCTCGTAGCTGTACACCCCTCCGTCCGGCACAATCTCGACGGCGGGAAGGCTCCGCGCGTGGCCGTGTTCGTCCTCGACGATCGAGAGCGCCACCTCGGTGCCCGCGATGAACTGTTCAATCAAAGCAATATCACCATATGCATAGGCCGCTATCATCGCAGAAGGGAGATCTGCGGCTGACCTGACGATGGTCAGGCCCAGGGCGGATCCCCCGCGCGTTGGCTTCACCGCCAATGGCAGGCCGAGCGAGTCAACCACGGACTCCAGCAGCGCGGGAGCGCCCAGCTCACGAAACGTGGCGTGGGAGAGTGCGACTCCGGCCGGGGTGGAGATGCCTGCGGCAGCCAGCAACGCCTTGGCGACAGGCTTGTCCCACGTCAGGTGGCAGGATGCCGGGCGCGAGCCGACGTACGCAATACCCAATGATGTCAACACATCCCGCAAGGCACCGTCCTCTCCGGTTGCGCCATGCAGCACCGGCCACACGACCTCGGGGGGTGAGCTCTTGATCGCGTCGACCAGCGTTTGGTCCACGTCGCGGACGTGGACCTCGACGCCGGAGCGGCTCAGCGCATCGGCAACGCGACGGCCCGACCGCAGCGACACATCGCGTTCGTGACTGAGTCCGCCGGCCAGAACCAGGACGTGCCTCATGGTGACATCCTCACGACGAAGGGGGCGCGGGCAGACGCCCAGGCGGTGACGCAAGGGTGCACAACGCGAGCGAGAATCTCACGAAGCGCATCACGAGAGGTCAGGTGTAGGGGACTGAACACTGCGGGACGGAGTGGTACGGCCCGCAGTCACGTCGTAGGGCCCAAAGGTCTCGAGCAGCTCGAGCTCGGACTGCACCACGCCGGCGAACCGACGCACACCCTCACGGATGCGGTCAGGTTCGGGATAGCAGTAGGACAGTCTCACATGGCGATGCCCGGTGCCGTCGGCGAAGAAGGCAGTGCCCGGCACATAGGCCACTCGTTCGGTGATCGCACGCGGCAGCATGGCCTTGGCGTTGAGGCCCTCCGGCAGGGTCAGCCAGACGTAGAAGCCGCCCTCGGGGTGGGTCCAGCTCGCTTGGGGNAGGAGNGCNCNCAGCGACTCGACCATGGCGTCGCGCCGCTCTCGGTAGAGCTCGCGGTAGACCTTGATCTGGCCCTTCCAGTCGCAGGTTGCCAGATATGCCGACACGGTCATCTGCGCGTATGCGGATGGACACAGGATCGCCGATTCGCTTGCCAGCACTAGCTTTTCGCGCACGGCATGCGGAGCCAGCGCCCATCCCACGCGAAGTCCCGGGGCGAAGGTCTTGGAGAAGGTCCCGAGATAGACCACGCCTTCGTCGGACATTGAGCGCATGGCGGCAGGCGGGTCACCCTCGAAGCCGAGGAGGCCGTAGGGGTTGTCCTCGAGCACCAGGATGTCGTGACGCTGGCAGATCTCCAGGATCTGCGGCCGTCGTTGCAGGGACAGCGTGGTGCCGGCAGGGTTGTGGAAGTTCGGGACGGTGTAGAGGAACTTGATGCGCTTGCCGGAGGCCAACAGCTCGTTGATCCGATCCTCGAGGGCCTGCGGCACGAGGCCGTCATCGTCGGAGGCTACGTGGGCTACGTACGCCTGATAGGACGCGAAGACCCCCAGGGCTCCGACATAGCTGGGCGCCTCGGCGAGCACGACATCGCCGGGGTCGATGAAGATGCGGGTGACCAGGTCCAGCGCCTGTTGGGACCCGGTGGTCACCACAACATCATCGGCGTGGGCGGAGATCCCCTCCAGCGCCATGACCTCCAGAATCTGCTCGCGCAGCGTCGGGTCGCCCTGTCCGGAGCCGTACTGCAAAGCCGTCAGCCCCTGCGTCGCGAGCATCTGCGCGACGGTGGCGGCGACCGTGTCCATCGGAAGCGCCGACAGGTAGGGCATGCCGCCGGCCAGAGAGACGACCTCGGGGCGCGAGGCGACGGCAAACAACGCGCGAATCTCAGAGGTGGTCATGCCCGCGGTCCGTTGTGCGTAGGACTGCGTCCACGGGTCGAGGCGCGAGCCGTGCGAAGCCTCGCGGATGGTGTCCTCGGGGCTTTGGAGGGCGGGGGTGGGCTGACCTGGGGTGTTGGTCATGACCTTCCTCCTCTCACGATCGGCCGGGGTTCTGCAACCAAGGGCTATGCCGCGCCGTGGGGCACGTGGTAGGAGTCTCCCATGCAGGTTCCTGCTGATGGTGGTGCGACTCGTGACCGCGACGTGTTTCACATGAAACGCCGCCGGGCACTCGTGCCTGATCGTGGGGGTGTCTCGTCATGAGTGGCGCTGGACGTCAGATTTCCTCGCTGACCCTGGATCGCGTGCAGGACGTGCCGGAACCGTGCATTTCGTGCATCTTCTGGGAGCTCGATCCCGCGTTGGCGGCCGCATCCATCGCGCGAGGGGACCCGGGTCTGGACAAGGAGTCGTGGCTGTCCGCAGCGATGTTGGAATGGGGCAGTGTCGGTCAGATCGCTTACGTCGACGAGGTTCCCGCGGGATATGTGACCTATGCGCCGCCGGATCTGGTGCCGAGGGCGGCCGCCTTCCCTACGTCCCCCGTGTCTGCCGATGCCGTGATCCTGATGACCGCGCGGGTAGTCCCCGACTTTGCCGGTCAGGGACTCGGGCGGGTGCTCATCCAGAGCGCGGCCAAGGACGTGATGCGCCGCGGGGTGCGGGCAATCGAGGTCTTCGGGTACCGAGGCGACCCCGGCTCACCCAAGGGCGGGTGCGTGATCCCCGTCGGCTTTCTGACAGCGGTGGGTTTCAAGACGGTTCGCGAGCACCGGACCTACCCCCGCCTGCGCCTGGACCTGCGCACCACCCTGACCTGGCGCGAAGACATGGAAGCCGCAGTGGAGCGACTGTTGGCCTCGGTCAGGGCGCCAAGCCTGAGCGAGGGTCGTCGCGCCTGACGCGTCCGCCGGCGCATCCCCCCGCGCATCATCCCCTGCGAGCTCAGGCCGGCTTGTCCTGGGCTGCTCGTTGTGAGTCAAGGAAGGCGCGCAGGTCATGGAGACGCAGGACGCCGGTTGCGATCGTGTCATCCTCGCCGAGATACATCCGTTGAAGGGCAATGACAATGGCCTCCGCCAAGGTGTCCCGGAACGCTGGGTCGGCCAGCCGTGCCGCATCCTCTTCATGGCTGAGATAACCCGCCTCGATCCTCACGGTGGGCATCCGGGTGCGCTGGAGCAAGACCCACGCACGGGGGTGAGAACGACAGTCGGCCAATCCGGTGCGAGCCACGACCTCGCGCTGGATCAGGTCGGCGAGGTGCTCGCCCACGGCTGACCAGGCGCCGAACCGCTCCTGACCGTAGAAGAACGTGGCGACGCCGCTGGCTCGTGACTGATCCGTGGAGTCGCAGTGCAGGGACAACATGATGTCGGCGCCGGACTCGTTGGCCATCGTTGCGCGCGCGAGCTCGTCGGGGCAGGTTGTCGCGGATCGGGTGAACAGTACGGTCACGCCGATGGCACCGAGGCGGCCTTCGACGCGCCGGGCCAGGTCGAGCGTGACCTCGGCCTCCGTCAGGCCGTGGGCGATGGTCCCGGTCTCATCGCCGCCGTGACCGGGATCGAGCACAACGGTCCGCCCTGTCAGGNTGTGTCCGGAGCGCCGGATGAGCTCTTGCTCACGCAGAGTGTGCGGTGACCCACCGGACACCGAACGAGCCAGGTCGGCGAAGGCTCTCAGCGTCTCGGGACCGACGCGGCCGTCGACGGCCAGCCCGACCCCGCACTGGAAGCGTCGGACCGCCTTCTCGGTGTTGGCACCAAACACGCCGTCGACCCGGTCGGGGCTGAAACCCAGGGCCAGGAGGCGCTCCTGGAGCTGGGCCACGTCGTCACCCTGCACCAGATGGCCGGGGGTGTAGGAGAGGATCCGGTCGCCCAAAGCCCAGCGGGCGCCGTCGAGGNCAATGTAGGTCTGTGGCCCGACGACACCGTCAACGATCAGACCTCGCCGCTGCTGGAACGCCCGCACGGCGCGGGCCAGCTCTTCGTCGTAGACATCGGAGAGCTGATTCCCTGACTGCGCCGGCTCCGCAGCTTCAGCCGGCCCGGGCGCCCCTGGCGCCAGGTCGCAGGTGGCCTGCAACAAGGCGCGGATGGAACGCACCACGACCCCCTCGTCACCAAGGCGGTAGAGCGCAACGGGCTGGTCCGACATACCTGACCCTCCGGCGTGGAGCTGTCACGGTTGACAACAGGAACCGAGCCTAATGGCAATGCCGGGGTGACGTGCAGTCCCCATCAGGGTTGTGCGTCACGAGGTCGGGCGGGGCGCAGTCAGCCGAGGTACTCAGACAGCTCACGGATCAGCTTGGGCTTGGGCAGGGCACCGACGAGGGTCTTGACCACTCGACCCTTGACATAGACGTTCATCGTCGGGATGCCCGTGATGCCGTAACGCGAGGTGACCTCAGGGTTCTCATCGGTGTTGAGCTTGACGATCGACACTGTGCCGGCGTGCTCGGTGGCCAGCTCCTCGAGGATGGGGGCCACCGCCTTGCAGGGGCCACACCACGGCGCCCAGAAATCGACGATGACCGGCACCTCGCTCATCAGGACGTCGGTGTCGAACGTCGCGTCGGTGGTCTCTTTGGTAGCTCCCACGGCGGGGGCTCCTTTCCTGGGTTGATGCTGGTATCTGGAAACGATCGGTGCTGGTCAGGAGTCGCTGTGGAGGTCGGCGAGGAACCGCTCGGCATCGAGTGCTGCAGCGCAGCCCGAGCCTGCGGCCGTGATCGCTTGGCGGTAGGTGTGGTCGACGAGGTCGCCCGAGGCGAAGACGCCAGGGATGTTGGTTGCCGTGGTGCCACTCTGGACCAGCACGTAGCCCTGGGGATCGAGGGCGACGACACCCTTGATCAGCTCGTTGCGGGGGTCATGGCCGATGGCGACGAACACGCCCGTGACGGACAGCAGTCGCGTCTCGCCGGTGACCGTGTCACGCAAGGTCACGCCAGTCACCTTGTCCTCACCGTGGACGGCGTCCACGCTCGAGTTCCAGGCGAAGGCGATCTTGTCGTTGTTCAGTGCGCGCTCGACCATGATCTTGGAGGCGCGGAGCGCGTCGCGTCGGTGCACGATCGTCACGGAACGGGCGAACCTGGTCAGGAAGGTGGCCTCCTCGATGGCGGAGTCGCCGCCGCCGACGACCACGATGTCCTGGTCGCGGAAGAAGAACCCGTCGCAGGTTGCGCACCAGGAGACGCCGTGTCCGGACAGACGCTGTTCGTCGGGCAGTCCGAGCTGCCGGTAGGCCGAGCCCATCGCCAGGATCACAGCGTGGGCCGCCCAGGTGTTGCCTTCCCCGTCCGTGACCGTCTTGACGGGGCCTTCGAGGGAGACCGCGGTGACATCGTCCCTGATGAGCTCTGCGCCGAAACGCTCCGCCTGAGCGCGCATGGAATCCATCAGGTCAGGACCCATGATGCCGGTCGGGAAGCCGGGGAAGTTCTCGACCTCGGTGGTGTTCATCAGGGCGCCACCTGCGGTCACCGAGCCCTCGAAGATGACCGGATTGAGGTTGGCGCGGGCGGCATAGACCGCAGCGGTGTAGCCGGCCGGGCCTGATCCGATGATGATGACGTTACGAACGTCGGTGCTGCTCACGCTTGGCTGTCCTTCGTGGGTCGAGGGGATCTCGTCTGCTGTCAACCGATCCTATGGCGAGGTTGTTCCACGGCAGCCACTGGCCACGCGGCTCGGAGCAGCGGCCCGGACCGCTCAGGGCAACACGATGCCTTGATGCAGCAAGGACGCGTCGGCTGGCGAGCACCCTCGCCCGACGGCATAGGCGGTCGGTACGCCGTCGGTCGTGGCCACGATGATCACCGCNGGCTGTCCCTCGTAGAACGCGAGATCGGCCTGGACCAGCTGCGCGCCACCGGCGCCGATCGCACGCAGGCAGCTGGTGAGGCCACTGGTCGTGCCGATCGGGCCGACGCCTGAGGAGTCGGTGGCCATCGGTTGGGGCGAGTCGAACGCGACGTCGCGCAGTTTTCGGGCTTGCGCCACGAAGGTGGCTTGGGTGTATCGGACAGCGGACACGCGGATCTGGATCGACGCCGCTCGCGTGGCGGCGCCGGGCGCGGCCTTGTCGCCGCTGCTCGGCCCCGCTAGGCGAGCGGACTCCCGGGCAGCGGAGGCGAGGCCGGACGAGGCAGCGTTGGTCACACCGCCGGACGGGTTGTCGCGGAGCAGGTTGTTGCCGAGAACTCCGATCAAGCCGACCGCGGCCGCTGCGCCGGCGATCGAGAACAGGAGCCGGCCGCGGCGGCGTCGCGTGGTGGCGAGCAGTGGGACGACCGAGGCGCCCGAGGCGAGGACTGCTCGTTGGGCCTGCTCGGCGGCGAGGCTCGCGCTGATCCGCTCGATCAGGTATGCCGGCATCGGGTCGGGCTCGGGAAGCCCGGACAGAAGGGCGTGAACACCGGTCTGGTCGTCGTCCGGCGACGATCCGACGGGTTTGCGGGGGGCGATCAGGGTGCTCACCTCGATGTCGGTAACGAGTCGTTCAGCGGGTAGCGCTGCGGTCTGGTCGGGCAGGTCGGTCGGCACATGCGCCGAGTGCTCCGCCTGGGGTATGACGTCAGGAGGGTGCCATTGGTTCCTTCCGAGGGTGGCTCACGGGTATGTCGGGTGGTGCAGGCAGGCCCAACAGGGGCACCATTGCTGCCCGTCCTCGCGCGCATCGGGACTTGATGGTGCCCTCCGCGACATCAAGGATGCTGGCCGCCTCGGTAATGCTGAGCCCGTGCATGTCGACCAGAACCAAGGCCACCCGCTGGCCTTCAGGCAGCTGCTCTAGGGCTCGTTGGACGTCAAGGCGGACATCAACGCTGTGATGGTGGTCGTGCCTGTCGGCCAGGTCGCCGTGGTCGGCATCGGGCAGACCGACGACAGGCTTGGTCCGCCGCAGACGGTCCAGGCATGAGTTGACCACGATGCGATGCAGCCACGTCGTGACCGCCGCGTCGCCCCGGAAAGGAGTCGGCACGGCGAAAGGCCGCGATGAACGCTTCCTGCACAGCGTCGGCGGCCATCTCAGGATCGCGAGTGGTTCGCAGGGCGACCGCCCACATCCGGTCGCGATGGCGACGGAAGATCTCGCCGAACGCGTCAGCGTCGCCAGCGCAGTGGGCCGAGAGCAGCTCGCGGTCGGACAGCTCGAGAAGGTCGTCCAGGCGTGACATCAGGGCGCACTCAGCTGAGTGCGATCTCCGAGATCGCGGCGCGGAACCAGGGAGCGTCCGGAGCCAGCTTGGTGAACCAGACGATGACGTACTGCGCTCGGGGCATGGTGCTGGCGGCCTTGAGCTCGACATGTCCGCTGGCCGCGGTGGCGCTGCCGATGACGGTGGCCCCGTCGAGCCCGGGGGTGGTCGCGGCATAGACCGTGAAGTCGACAGGTCCTTTGGCAAGGTCGATGGCGACCTGATTCACCGACGTCGGCTGCCCGAGGTCCAGGAGCACCCCGACGCCCTTCTTCAGTCCGCCGAAAGCTGGCGAGTTGTAGCCCTCGGAGCTCCACGAGGTCGCGGGATTGCCGTCGTAGACCCGAGCCGCCTGGGCGTTGTTCTCGGTCCTGTCGCCTTGAGGGTCGAAGCCGGTGGCCGACAGGATCGCGATGGGCTGACCCCCGGGCGGCCCCGCCTGAGTGGCGTCGGGAGCCGATGGACCAGCTGTCACGGGTGGCGCATTCACGGTCACTGTGCCCCTGGGTGCGGCGCCCGGCTGCTTGACGCCCTGGCCTATGGACTGCAAACCGAAGTAGCCGACGATCAGTGACAGGGTCACGAAGGTGGCGACGATGATCACGACGAGCTTGGACTGGTCACGGCTGGGAGCCTGGGCCGTCGACGCTGGGAGCATCGGCAGCGGCGGTTCGATCTCGTCGTAGTGGGCCGACAGGGCCTCGGGCAGCGTCATCCGCTCGCCGCCGAGGTCGGTGTCCCCCAGCGCCGCAGCCGCCTTGTCGGTGGCAGCTCTGGCGAAGGAACCGACCCTGCCTCCGACGGCGCCAGCCGCTGCGCCGGCGCCCGCAAAAGCACTCCCGACGGCCTTGGCCGCGGCTGCACCAGGTGCCGCAGTCTGGTCGCCGACCACTGGGGGGTCGGTTGGTGCCGAGTGTGGCCATGGCAGATCCAGGACGACGGTGGGGTCGACCTGGACATGATGGACCGCATCACGCGACCACGGCGCGATCTGGTTGGCGAAGTCGCCGGGCGTCAGTGGACCGGTGCCCTCGTTGAGCGTCATCCGGCAAAGGGCATCGAGATCACCGGGGACCCCTGCGGCGATCTCGGACGGCGCTGCGACCCCACCGACGACCCGCGGCGCAGGCTCGACGCCGACGACCGGTTCGCTCAGGGGCCATCGACTGGTCAAGGCGGCATAGGCCACCGCAACCACGGCGACGGCATCTTGGCGTGATGCTGCGGCAGCATCCAGCTCTTCGCTCCCATGGATCGCGGCGTCGACGGCCATACCGCTGACCTTGATCGCACCGTCCGTGGTGCGCAGGACGCAGTGGGGAGTCAGACACAAGTGGTGCAGGCCTCGCTGGCGGGCGGTCTCCAGGGCGCTGGCGGTTTCGCCGGCGATGCGGCGGGCCTCCTCGGCGGGCAGTGAGCCCTGGAGCAGCAACACGGCGAGAGACTCGGCTCGACCCATCGTCTCCTCGACGATGTAGGAGTTGTCGACCTGGGTGCTGACGTCGAGGATGCGGACCAGCCGGATGTCCTCAACGCCCGCGGCGCGCCGGGCCGCGTCGAGGATGCCGGCGCGGTTGGGGTGATCGGACTCGACGATGGTCATGGTGACCTCGCGCTCGAGGGTGGTGTCGTGGGCGAACCAGCGCTCGATGTGACTTCCCCGCGAGATTCGGCGGCGCAGGGCATAACGACCCTCAATGATCGTTCCTGGACCGACGCCTTGCACGCCTGCTCCTTAATCTGCTCCACACCGGACTCGCGTTTGAGACCTCATCTTAGGGTGGCTCAGCGCTTAGGGTGGCTCAGCGCCGGGGCGACCGGGACACTGTCCGGCGCACTCGCTCCAGGATCGGCTCGACCAGGTCGTCGATCTCACGAACGCGCAACGCGTGAGCGGCAACCACGTAGATCACGACAAACACCAGACCGCCGGTCACCAGGGCAACAGGGCTGTACAGCTCCCGGCGAGAACCTGGCCAAGCCCCAGCTGCACGAGGTATGCCGCGGCGGCGGCAAGGACCGACGCCACACCAAGACGGACATAGGTGCGGCTGACTTCACGCAAGGGCAGCGCCTCGAGCCGGCGGCGTGCGAGAACCAGGCCGACCGCCATACCGGCGAGGTTGCTGATGGCCTGACCAGCCCCCACTCCGACAGCGATCCACCGCAACGGCAGCAGCAAGCTGGCGAGGTTGGCGATCGTCGCGACCGCGGTGACCACCAGCTGCAGCCTGAACGGTGTCCTTGCGTCCTCAAACGCGTAGAAGACCCTCTGCAGCAGATAGAGAACACCGAATGGCACGAGACCCACCATCATGGCCATCATCACCGTGGCAATGCCCCGGGTACTGGACTCGCTGCTGCCTTGATAGAGGGTCGCCGTCGCGGCGAAGCCCAGGACGAAGGCGCCCACCGTGGCCGGGACGGTGGCGACGGCGGTGAGTCGCAGGCCTCTGTCGACGTCGGCACGGACCTCGCCCAGATCGCCGGCGTGGGCGGCCCTGGACATTCGGGTGAACAGGGCGGTGACCAGAGAGACGGTCACCAGCCCGTGCGGGAGCATGAAGATCAGGAGGGCGTTGGTGTACGAGATCTTGCCCGGCACCTCCAGGCCCGCCAGGACTCCTGCCTGCCCGGCATAGGTCAGGACCCGTGAGGTGATGACGAAACCAGTCGCCGCGACACCAGTGGCGGCAAAGGTCCACAGGGCCACGGTGGACGCCGTCCGCAAACCCACTCCGCGAACTCCCCAACGCGGCCTGAACCGGAACCCGGAACGCCACAGTGGCACGACGAGCACAAGGGCCTGGGCAGCGACTCCGGCCGTGGCACTTCCCGCTAGCACCCAGACCATCGGAGAGGTCCAGCTGGTCACGTCCGCCTGATGTGGATAGGCCACCAGGAAGAAGGCCAACCCGGCGATGGCCACGACGTTCGCCAGGGCGGGGGCCCACATGTACGCCGCGAAGCGGTTGCGGGCGTTGAGCACCTGGCCCAGGAGGGTGTAGAGCCCGTAGAAGAAGATCTGCGGCATGCAGATCAGCGCGAAGGCGGTGCTGAGCGACCGCACGTCCGCGGTCCACTTCGACGAGCTGTAGAGCTCGACCAGCAGCCCGGCGGCGACGGTGAACACGAAGGCGACGACGGCGATACCGNCGATCGCGACGGTGAGCAGACGGTCCACGTAGTCGCGACCGCCGTCGGCATGGCTGGCGGCCTTGGTGATCTGCGGAACCAGGACCGCGTTGAGGACTCCACCGGCGAGCAGCAGGTAGATGATGTTGGGCAGGGTGTTGGCGACATCCCAGGCGTCGCCCGTCACGAAGGTCCCCACCACGGCGAGCTGCATCGCGGCTCGCACNACACCCAGAACCCGTGAGGCGATGGTGCCGGCCGCCATGCCGGCGGTGGAGCGAGCCAGGCTGGCGCTTTGCGAGCCGGGTGGGAGGTCGCCGACCGATTCACTCATCTGGTGAGGTCTCCGGTCCCAAAGGGCGTGACGCGCGCGTGGTCCCACGGCGCAAGGACCGATAGACGCCGAGCACGAGGATGATGCTGGCCAGACCCACCAGGACCCAGTAGATCCAGGTGCTCGTGGGTTGGACGCGGACGTTGACATTGGCGTTCTGCCCCAGCGGGGTGCCGTTTGAGGTGGTGAGGACCGCCTGGATGGGGACCAGACCGGCGGCGATTGCGGTGACGTTCAGCCTGACGTTGGTGCGACTGTNCGCGCCGATCCTGAGTGGTCCGGCTTGTTGGTCGATCCGNAGCCTCGGCTGGCCCGGGTTCAAGGTCAGGTGGACATCGTGCACAGGGACCGCGAGATCGTTGACCACGGTGATCTGCAGGGNGCCCCGGTCGGCGAAGAAGTTCACCGAGCTCGGCACCACGTGCACNCCACTGCTGACGGCGTTGATCGCCGCCTGTGTGGCCGCGTTGATGNCGGTGATTCCGCGANCGTGACCTCGCCANCGACTCGACAGCACCTGTTCCTGGGCGTCCGTCCAACGCACAAGGAAGGACTGCGTGTCGTCACGGATGCTGGCGACGCCGTCGATGGCAAGAGTCGTTCGCGAGATGTCCAGGAGCCTGGCCTGGGTCAGCGGGGAGGTGCCGGGGTCGAGCGGGTCGGGAGGAGCCGGCGAGGTCGTCGGGGATGGCGACGGGCTCGGTGTCACGTNGGTGCCGACGGCAGGCAAGTCCGGGGCTGCTGTCCCGGCGGCGGCGAGCAGCTGGTCGGTTGTGGTGGGGGTCAGCCACGGTGCCTTGGCGATGGCCGCGAAGAAGGAGCTGAGCACCCTGGGGTCGCCGGCGAACGTGCGGGGTGCTGCCACCAGCACCGACCGGCGCCGGGTTCCCGGCCGCTCACCGAGCAGGGCCAGGGAGTCGGCCAGGAACAGCTGGGTGGTGATGGCGCCGGAGGCGATGGCCCAGGTCTGCGCGAAGGTCCGGCTGAGCCCCTGGTCGTAGGCCAGCAGGGGGAGCCCCCCGGTGGACTTGCGGCTCGCGTCGTCCGTGTATCCGCTGTGGGTCGTCCGGGTGGAGGCGGAGATCACCGCGGCATCCAGCCCCGACGAGGAGTAGGCCAGTCTGAGCTGATTCTCGCGGGCTGTGGTGAGGGTGCCATCGACAGGCC
>JGI24130J36418_10000050_pt1 | contig 27722 bp, 25 predicted proteins | sample BarGraNGADG00212_FD_36418 | JGI IMG/M metagenome (IMG submission 36418)
GGAAGAGCTCGGGACCAACCCGCGCGTCTACTACATCCTCGGCCACGGCCAGAGCCTCGGAGGTGGGGCATGAGCACCGACGTCATACGCACCAACGCCCTGACCACAGACGTCATCACCACTGACACCCTGACCACCGACGCGCGTGCGGCGTCGCTACGCCCGTTCGGCAAGCCCAGTCTTCTGTGGTGGGTCACCGTCGTCGCGCTGGCCCTGGTGATCGGGGCCGGTATCGCCGCCTGGGTCGTCCAGCTCAAGAGCGGGATGGGAGTGGCCGGGTACAACGACCACGCTTTCTGGGCCATCTACATCGCCGACGTCATCACCTTCATCGGCGTCAGCTACGGAGGGGCCGTGGTCTCGGCGATCCTGCGGTTGACCGGCGCCACCTGGCGCGCACCCCTGACCCGCCTGGCCGAAGGCACCGCAGTGGTCACCGTCCTGATCGGCACCGCCCTGATCATCCCGCACATCGCCAACCCGGTCCGGCTCTATGAGCTGGTGACCCACCCGAACCTGTCCGCACCGGTGTTCTGGGACTTCGTCGCGGTCATGACCTACACGTTCGCCTCGATCGTGTTCTTCGCTCTCCCGCTCGTGCCAGACATGGCAGTCCTGCACCAGGGACACGAACAGAGCCTGGGCAGACGGCGCTCGACCCTGTACGCGAAGGTCTCTNNCGGATGGACCGCGGCACCCAAGCAACGGGCCGTCCTGGCCGGCGCCCTCGGACTGGTCTCCATCATGATCATCCCGTTAGCGGTGTCCGTGCACTCGGTGCTGGCATGGGCCTTTGCCACCACGAGTCGACCCTGGTGGCACGAGAGCATCTGGGCGCCGCAGTTCGTCGTCGCCGCGCTCTACTCCGGAGTGGCGCTGGTCATCCTCGTGCTGGCCGGCTTCCGTCGCGGCTACCACCTGCAGGCGCTCATCACGCCCCGGCACTTCATCCGTCTGGGCTTCATCCTGGCCACGTTCGCCGCCACCTACATCTACCTGACGTTCGCCGACCTGCTGCCCGGCGCCTATGTCGGAGACACCGGAACCGCGTCAGTGTTCACCGACCTGCTCACCGGTCGTCTGGCGCTCTGGTTCTGGATGTTCGCCGTTGTCGGGGGCCTGCTACCGCTGCTGCTCGTCGCCCTGCCATGGACCAGGAACGTGACCGGCATGGTCATCGCCGCCACCTTGGTCCTGCCGATGATGTGGCTCAAACGGTTCCTGCTGGTCGTCGGACCGGCCACCTACGACACCATGACCCACACGTTTGGCAGCTACCACTTCACCTGGGTCCCGATCGCGATCACCCTCGCCGCCGTGGCCGCGGTCCCGCTCCTGCTGATGCTGCTCTTCCGGGTCGTACCCCTGCTGTCCATCGACGAGATCGAGGAGATCGAGCAGATGCAGGAGATCGACGAGATGGAGAAAGACCTGACCGCCCGCCCGGACAGCGACTCCGGCGGGTCCAGCGCGCCCGCGGACCACGACGGCGCACCGGTTGGCACGACGACGGGCACGTCCCACCGTGTGGCCGGCGCGACCGGTGTCCTGCTGCTCGTCGCTCTCATGGGGATGCTCGGCATCGGCACGGCCCACCCCGCCAGTGCAGCGACACCGCAGATCGCGTCAGTGAATGCCTCGGTCCGCACGTCAGTGAGAACGTCGACGGGCGCGCCAACCATCACCATCAAGGGCGTTGAAGGCGGCGGGAAGGTGCAGCTCACCGCAGCCCTGACCGGCGCCAACGGCCAACCACAAGCCGACGCGCCGGTGGCGTTCTTCTTCAACACCACCCAGTTCGGGACACCGGCACGGCCCGTCCCGCTGGGGTTGGTCACCACCGACAAGACCGGAGTCGCCACTCTGATACTTGGTGGCGACGCCAACCACCTATACCGACCCACCACCAAGGGGCCGCAGGAGTTCGGCGCCAGCTTCACCCCCACCAAGGCCGACGCGAAGCCGATCACGGCCAGCGTCACCGTGAACATCACGGTCGCCCGGTCCGCCTACAACCCCGCACCACCCAAGCCTCTCGCAGGCCTGGGCAAGGGCCTGGTCGTCGCCCTCTTCGCCATCGTCGCAGCCATCTGGCTCACCCTCATCGCCCAGATATGGCGAGTCCGCCGCGTCCGCCTGGCCGTTCAGGAACCGGCAACCAGCACCGCATAGGGAAAAGCACTCACCACACCAACGAGCCCGCCCCCCTTCTCAACGACAGGGGGCGGGCTCGTTCGGTTCTCAGAACACGATCGCGGGGCCCCGCGGGTCAGAGCTCATCGCTGACGGTCAGCAGCTTGGTCGAGATGGCGCGCACGACCGCCTCGGTGCGTGAGCTCACCCCGAGCTTGGCGTAGATGTTGTCGCAGTGCCGGTCCACCGTGCGCGTGCTGATGCCCATCTGCTCCCCGATCTCCCGGTTGTGCAGGCCCTCCGCGAGCAGTCTCAGGACTGTCAGCTCGCGCTCACTCAGGTCGGTCACCCCCTGCTCGGGCTGGCGCGCCGCGATGAGCAGCCGGGCCGTGAGGCCGGACTGGAGCACTGTTGTCCCGCCGGCCACGGCCCGCACCGCCTGGACCAGCTCCTTGCCGGGGGCGGTCTTGCTCAGGTATCCCGCAGCCCCGGCCTCGAGCGCACCGCGGACGTACTCGTCCTCGTCGTACGCACTGACCATCAAGACCCGCACATCGGGGTGGTCCTGGATGAGCTGGCGGGTGACCTCGATGCCATTCATCCCCGGAAGCCGGATGTCCATGAGCACCACGTCCGGACGAAGCTGGTTGACCAAGGCAAGGGCCACCTCGCCGGAAGCCGCTTCACCAACGACCTGCAGGTCGGAGTGCACCTCGAGGATCTGGCGAGTGCCGTCGCGGTGCAAGGCATGGTCATCGACCACGACCACGCGGATCACGTCGCCGTGCATGGTCACCATGGGCAACAGGCTACGCGTCGCACCGAGCGGCGGGGACGGTGCAGGATAGGAGACATGAACCCATCCAAGGACGAGCAGCCGGACTCAGCTGACGACGACCAGTTGCGGAAGGTCGTCGTGGTCACCCAAAACGGGATGGGGGTTGCGGAAGCTTCCGGCGAGGACGACGAGGTCAGCAACCCCGCCGACCTTGTCGAGCAGCCGGCCAAGGTCATGCGCATCGGGTCCATGATCAAACAGCTGCTCGAAGAAGTTCGCAGCGCACCGTTGGACGAGGCGGGTCGCACCCGCCTTGCCGAGATCCACCGTCGCTCGATCACCGAGCTGGAGCAGGGTCTGGCGCCGGAGCTGATCGAAGAGCTCGAGCGAATCACGTTGCCATTCAACGACTCAGCACCATCCGACGCCGAGCTGCGGATCGCACAGGCCCAGCTCGTCGGCTGGCTCGAGGGGCTCTTTCACGGCATCCAGGCCGCGCTGTTCGCCCAGCAGATGGTCGCGCAACAGCAGCTGCAGAACATGCGCCGGGCACTGCCTTCGGGGCACTCCGCCTCAGACGAGGGTCCTGAGAGCCCCGCATCCGGCGCGCCGGGCGGACGCAGCTCGCGAGACGAACCCACGGGGCAGTACCTATAGAACCAGGATTGCCGCACTGGCTCCCAGGAATCTGGGTCAGAAACCCTTGCCGGGGTTGAGGATTCCGGTCGGGTCCAGAGCGTTCTTGATCGAGCGGTGCACGTCCATCACGTCAGGCCCCAGCTCCAGCTCAAGCCACCGACGCTTCAGAACGCCGACGCCGTGCTCGCCCGTGAGAGTGCCACCGAGGTCCAGTGCGGTGCGGAACACCTCGTCGGCCGCAGCCCAGATGTTGTCCGGCACGGTGCCGTCAGCGGTCGGCTCGAAGACGAAGATCGGATGCAGGTTGCCATCACCGGCATGGGCAACGGTCATCACCCGGACCTGATGGTGCGCGGCAATCTGCTCAAGACGCTCGAACATCTCGGGAAGCTTGGAGCGCGGCACACCGACGTCCTCCACCAGGCACCGCCCAAGTCGCTCGGCAGCAGGAAGGGCCAGCCTGCGGATCTCGAGCAGCTGCGCCGCTTCCTCCGGATCGGTCGAGACCGCAACGAAGTCGGCGCCAGCCGCCTCGAACTGAGCGGCGAGTGCGGCCCCACAGTCCGTCGCGTCGATGCCATCAGCCTGAGCGAGCAGCATTGCCGCCGTGTCGTCGTCCAGGCCCATGTTCTTCCACTCGTTGATCGACCGCAGCGTGTTCTGGTCGATCAGCTCGAGCAGGCTCGGGCCAAGTCCCTGGCGAACGATGCCCGCCACTGCCTCAGCTGCGGCGCGCATCGACGGGAAGCTCCCCACGACGGTCACCGGCTCGGCTGTGGGGGGCGGNCGCAGCTTCAGCGTTGCGCTGGTGATGATGCCCAGCGTCCCCTCCGAGCCGACGAAGAGGCTGGTCAGGTCATAACCCGCGACACCCTTGACGGTCCGTCGGCCGGTCCTGATGATGCGACCGTCAGCAAGGACGACCTCCAGCCCGAGCACCGAGTCGCGGGTGACGCCGTACTTCACGCAGCGCAGGCCGCCCGCGTTGGTCGCCAGGTTGCCGCCGATCGTGGAGGTCTCAAAGCTGCTCGGGTCGGGCGCATACATCAGGCCGACCTCGCGAGCCGCACGGTCGACGTCGGCGGTGATGACACCGGCTTCGACCACCGCCAGCTGGTCCTCTGCGGACACCTCGCGGATCGCGGTCATCCGCGCGGTGCTCAGGATGAGGCAGCCGTCCGTGGCGGTCGCGCCCCCCGACAGCCCCGTCCCCGACCCCCGCGGAACNACCGGTATGCCGTGTTCGTGCGCCCAGGTGAGGGCTGCAGAAACATCCTCCACAGTGTCGGCCAGAAGGACGGCGAGAGGCACTCCGGGCTCGACGAGGTCGGCGTGGTCGCGGCGGTACGCGTCGACGACGTCAGGGTCGGTGATGAGCCGTCCGCCGATGAGCCTGGCCGCCAGCTCGTCAATCATGGTCACNAATCACGGTCACAGTGTGCTCCTTGAGGTCGAGCACGCAGACCTAGGTTGGCAGATCGGGCGCGGGCTCCTCCATGTCGCGCCCGTGGACGTCGTTGGCCACGTTGTTCAGGATGGCGACCAGCGGAACCGCGATGAACGCACCGAAGATCCCGCCCAGGATGGTGCCTGCGGTAACCCCCATCAGGATGCCCAGCGGATGGATCTGGACGGCCTTACCCAGGATGAACGGGTTGAGCAGGTTGCCCTCAAGCTGGATGGTGAGAATCAGTGCCAGGGCCATGACCAGGGCCATGACCAGGCTCTTGGTCACCAACGCCACCAGGACGACCACGACGCCGGCCACGAGCATGCCGATCAGCGGGATCATCGAGCCCAGGAACAGCAGCACGCCCAAGGGAACCACCAACGGCATACCGGCAATGAGCATGACGACGACCATGGTGAGCGCGTTGATCAGCGCCAGCAGAACGGTGCTGCGCATGTAGGCGATCAGCGTCCGCCAGGCCACGTTTCCGGCGTGGGCCACCTTGGCCTGCGCTTCGTACGGGAAGAGCCGCACGACCCATCGCCAGATGCCTCCGTCGTCGGTCAGCAGGAACAGGGTCGCAAACAGGCAGAAGACCGCCCCGCTGACGACGATGAGGGCGCTGTTGGCGGTGGCAAAGACGCCCTGAGCCAGACTGGCGCGGTTCGCGGTGATGGTCTTGGTCAGGTCGTCGATCAGCTGCTGAACCTGGTGCTGTGACATCTTCGGCGGACCCGTGACCAGCCAGTTGCGAATCTTCCCGACGGCGTCCAACAGCTGGCCTCCCAGCTCGGAGGAGCTCGCAGAGACCTGCTGAACGACGAACCAGGCGGCTGCGACCAGCGCGGACATGCCGAGCACGAACACCAGGATCGCCGCCGGGATCCTGGGCACTTGATGGCGCATCAGCAACTCGACACCAGGCTGTAGCAGCGCGCAGATCATGACCGCGACGATCACCGTGATGGTGACCAGGCTGACGGCGTTGAGCATGGTGAGCAGCACGAACAGGGCTGCCATCACAATAAGAAAACGCAACGCCCACGCGGCCGTGACCCGAAAGCCCCAGCTCACACTGTCCGTCGCGCGCTCGTGCAGGGGGCTCATGCCAGCGCCCACCCCGTCTTCAACCACACGTCTACGTTCACGTTGCTGCGGCCTCCTGACCATGACGTGAATGCCCGAGGGGCCAATCTATCCAGGAGCTGGCCGACAACGGGGCTAGTCACGGGACGCCGCGCTGGACGCCGTTTGGGCGATGCCCGCGGCAAGGACATCTGCTGCCGCGTTCAGGGCGTCCAGCTCGTCGCGCAGGAAGCCCGCCATGACGTCGAGGTCCGGCACCAGCTGACGGCAGGCGACCAGCCCGAAGTACAGGTTGTCGCGATAGCTCATCACGGTGATGTTGAGCCCCTGGCCATCGACCACGGCCGAAACGGGGTAGTAGGCCAACAGCTCGGCGCCGGCGAAATAGAGCGGGACGTTCGGCCCGGGAACGTTGGAGATAAACAGGTTGAACGGGCTCACGCGCTCGAACAACCGCAGCTTGGCGGAGAGCCGCCACGCCTGGTTGGCCAGCGCCGGCATGGCGAACTGGCTGACGTCGGCGAGCAGGCCGGCCGGGATGGCGCCGTGCTGGTCCTTGGCCGCGCGCATGGCCTCATGCACGGCAGCAAGTCGGTCCCCGGGATCAGTCAAGTTGGTCGGCAGGGCAGCAAGCATCATGGACACCTTGTTGCCCCCGCCGCCCTTCTGGTGCTTGGTCCGCACCGAGACCGGAACAGCCGCGATCAATGGGGCAGCCGGCAACGCCTCGTGCAGCTGCAGCCAACGACGTAGCGCCCCCGCACACAACGCCAGCACCACGTCGTTGACGGTCAGTCCCGCTCCGTCAAAGCCTCTCCGTAGCGTCTTGACCTCGCCCAGCGGCAGGTCCGCGAAGGCCCACCTGCGATGTGGAGAGATCGGCGCATTGAACGGCGTGCTCGGGGCGCGCAGCCCGTTCTGGGACAACAGGTCATCGTCATCCTTGCCGCCCAGGAGCTGGGCGATCGGGGCGCCAAACGCGTTGGCAATGCCCGGGATCGAGCGCGCCAGGTCGGAGACGAGGTGGAAGGCCTGCACCGGCTGGCGGGCCAGGTTGACCGCGCTCCGGGCCAGCAGCAGAGCAGTGTCCGGCGGCAGCTCGCCCACGAACGCCTCGACCGTCGGCAGCTCGCGACCTTGCGGCGACACGTCCAGAACGGCCGTGAGAATGTCGCCCCCGGAGACTCCGTCGATCGCGGCGTGATGGATCTTGGAGTAGATCGCGGCGCGGCCGCCATGAAGTCCGGTGATGAGATAGAGCTCCCACAGAGGACGGCTGCGATCCAGCGGCCTGGCGTGCAGCCGGGCCACCTGTTCGGACAGCTGTCTGTCGTTGCCGGGGAAGGGCAACGCAAGCTCCCTGACATGGAACTCGATGTCGAAGTCGGGATCCTCGATCCAGTACGGATGGTCGAGCCCGAAGGGCACCATGACCAGCCGGCGACGAAAGAGCGGAACCAACGGCAGCCGGGACTCAATGACCTTGGTGAGGTGTTGCAGGGTCATCCCTGNCTCGCTGCCGTCGGAGGTCAGGGCGTCGACGATGCAGACACTGCCGACATGGCCGAACACCGAGCGGGTCTCCATCGCGAGGAAGGCACCATCCAGTCCGCTGAGCTGCTCCACGCCTCACTTCCTCGTCAGGGCTGCGGCGTTGCTCGCATCGGTCGCCAGCCAGTCGAGGATGTGGCTGGCGGTCCAGACCGGCGCCTCGAGCAGTGGGACGTGGCCCACGTCGGGGGCCACCTCGAAGCGCCAGGACGGGTTGGCAGCGGCGACCGCCCGGGCGGCATCGACCGACACGAGTCGGTCCTTCGCGCCGTGCAACAGCAGCACCGGCGCCCGAATCGCTTTCACGGTGGACTTGAAGGCGCTGCGGCGGGCCAACACACCAAGGAGCGAACGAGCCGCCGTGAGGAAGTGCTCGTCGATGTCGGGGTAGCCTCTGCGTTCGCGCGCAACCTCCAGGAGCTGCTCCAGCACGTCGGACGGCACTCGCGTCGGGTCCACACAACAAAACTGCAGGACGTCCATCGCGAGCTGCTCGGGCGAACGCACCCGACGACGGGCCTTGAGCATGGCCCGCCCGAGGTGGGGCACGGCATACATCCCGAAGCTGGCGGTCACCAGCGGATCGAGTCGCGGGCTCGGCACGGGTGGAAGCGCAGGATCGATGAGGACCGCTGCCGCCACGGTGTCAGGCTGGCGCGACGCCTGCAGGATGGCGATCAGTCCGCCCATGGAGTTGCCGACAAGGATCGCAGGGCTGCCGGCGACCTCGCTCACGAACCGTTGCAGCATGCGCTGGTTGGAGGTGACCGACGTCGAGTACGTGCCTGCCTGGGTGAGGCCGAACCCGAGCAGGTCGAGTGCCATCACCCGGCAGGTGTCGGTCAACAGCGGAGCCAGCGCGGCCCAGTTGACCAGCGAGCCGCCCAACCCGTGCACCATGACCAGCAAGGGGCCGTTCGCCGGCCCTCCGTGGTCGACATAGTGAACGGGCACGCCCAGATCCACCCACTGCGAGGGCGGTGCCGTATAGCGTCCCGTCGCCCCCGCGTCCGCCCCTGGCTCGGCAGCGCCCACCCGCGGCAGGGCCTCCTCTGCGGCTGCTTCGCTGGTCACCCCCCGAGGGTAACCGTCGTTCGGCTCACTCCGAGCTCTGTCCCACAAGTCCTTGCGCCGGCCTCGCGAGTGGCGATGGTCTTGCCGTTGATGACGCTGACGTTGTCATAGACCGGCCTGCCCAGGATCAGGTTGCGGAACGTGTAACGGGTCAGTGACGTCAGGTCACAGCTCTGGCCATAGTCAGCGATGTCGAAGGCATAGGGCTGGCCCGCCAGCTCGCCGGGTTGGTCGCCCGCCTCCGGCACCAGGAAGTGGCTCATGATGCCACCCCCGGTGAAGGTGCCGACGCCGATGCGGTTGCCCTCGAGCTCGTCCTTGTGCAGGTGACCGTTGATCAGCAGGGTCGCAGACTCGACCATCATGGCCGCAGAAGGCTCGTGAGCGACAACGATGTCCGGGCGGGGACGTCCGGCATACGCCTGGTTGAACGCATCCGCCGCGGGTTGTTCCTTCTGGGCGATGTTCTTGTTGTCGTCACCGAAGAACCGGGGGTCGTTGAACCCCGCGATGACCACACCGTTGACCCTGACCTCGGTGTAGGACTGAGGCGTTGGCTCGAGCAGCACGACGTTCGCGATCTTGGCCATGCGTTGCAGAAGCGTCTGGTCGGCCAGACTGCTTGCGTCGTGGTTACCCCGCACGAAGATGTATGGCACCCCGAGGTTCTTGATAGAGGTGAAGATCCCGGACAACTCGGCCTCGGTGACGCTGCCGAAGTTGATCAGGTCGCCTGAGTCGATGACCGCGGTGATCTTCTCGTCGGCGATGATCCGCTTCATCAGCGGGTACTGGTTGGCGCCATGGATGTCCGAGACCAGCAGGAACCGGGCGGCCGGAGACTCGGTGATGCCGGCGGGGACGAACTTCTCCTGCAACGCCGCAGAGAGCGCCAACAGGTTCGCCACGTACGGCGTGACCTCCGCGGCGCGCGCCTCGACGTCGGCCANCAAGCCCGCGTTGCTACGGACTGTGCCGAGCAGGCCGGTCGTCGTGAAGCTCGAGAGCTGGTCCGGCTGGTAGGTCCCCCACACNCCGACGCCGGTGCCGCCGACTGCCAACAGAGCCGCGACAGCTGTGGACGCGACCTGCCGTCGGGTGGGCGGGCGCCGACGCGCGTAGGCGATCAGGGCGATCGCTCCGAACCCCACGACCAGAACCCCACCCGCGAACTTCAGCCCGAGCTCGGTGACCCCGGAGCCCAGCGCGTCGCTGATCTCCTTGCTCGAGGGCTGGAAGGCCACGATTGAGATGCGCCGGTCGTCGAACAGCTGGGTGATCGTGTCGCGGACCTGGACGGTNGCGTCGACACCGGGTGCCAGGAACGGGCTGGNGAACTTGAGGTCAAGATCGCCGAAGGTTGTGGGGCTGTGGATCGTCGAGGTGAACGACGGGAGCGCCGACAACCGCACCTCCGCGCGGTAGTGACTGGTCTGTACGGCGGTCGGGAACAGGCTGGTCGCGCCGACCCCACCGAGATAGACCGCGACGACCATGACGAGCAGCTCTACCCCACGGGTGACCCGCCGCCGCCATCGCACAGGTCTGTAGGAGGTCCGCGGTGTGACACCGGCCCCCTGTAGCTCTGCGCTGGATCCCGACATGGTTCAACCAATGTTAGGCGGGCCGAGCGTGAAGGTGGCCCGAACCTCGTGGCGCGGCCTGGCGTTCGGCCCCTGCCCGAGATACGACGCGATCAGCGCGATCTCGCGGGCTTCCCAGGGCGGGCTCTCATACTGCTCCAGTGCCTCAAGCAAGCGGGTGACGTCCGTGGCCACTCCCAGCCGGGCCAGCGTCAGGTGCGGGTGAAATCGTCCCCCACCAACTGCTGTGCCGGCCTTCGAGGCGGCTGCCCNGACCCCGCCTGCCAGCCTCATCAGCTCTTCTCCGTCGTGCTCCACTCCCGTCCACAGCACCTTGGCGCGNGCTGCGTGGGGAAAGGCGCCCGCGCCAACCAGCCGCAATACCAACGGTTTTCGTCGCAACGTGGCGCGCTGGAGGCGTTCGAACAGCTCGTCCGTATGCCGGTCAGCCAGGTCGGGCAGGAAGGCTAGGGTGACATGCCACTGCGCAGGCATGGTCCAGCGCAGGCCGTGGAGCCCCGCCTCCTGACGAGGCTCGAGGAACCCGGCCAGGTCCTCNTTGACCGCTTCGGGCAGCGGCAGCGCGATAAACATNCGCATGACGCCTCATCGTGACACGCAAATGCACCGCCGTTGCGGGCGGGAACCGCGTAGATTGGCCAAACGTCAACAGGGGTGCAGATGCTCGCGTCTGTTCCGCGTCAGTGCCTGTGGCGCGGAGCCCGCAGAGACGTTCGTTGGACAGAGACGTTCGTATACACAGAGACGCCTTGAGAGACAGGGACAGTCATGACAGATCCGGACACGTCGAGTCAGCCAGCCAGCCAGCCGCTGCAACCGCCCACGGCCGCCGCTTCCGTCCTGACGCTGACGGCGCCCCCACCGGTCCAGACTGTGACCGCCATCGCGGCTCCCTCCCTGGCTCCGGCCGTTGAGGCCTCGGCGCTTCCGGGTCTGGACGCCAAGGTCGAGGGCTACCTGGCGATGTTGATGGCCGCTGCTCCCCGTTCGCCCGAGTTCGCTGCCAAGGCCACGGACGTGCGCTCATGGGCGACGAGGACATCCGCCGCGCTGCCGAGACGTCCAACAGTCTGCTGAAGTCACCCGTCCGGGCGCTCCAGGAGGGCGGGCTCGCGGAAGGATCCAGGGTGGGCTCAACGCTGCTCGAGCTACGCCGCACCGTAGAGGACCTCGATCCTAAGGACGCCACCGGTGCCAAGAAGCTCCTGGGCTTCATCCCGTTCGGCGACAAGGTGAACGACTACTTCCACAAGTACCAGAGCGCAGAGAGCCATCTCGACGCGATCCTGCACGCGCTGCGCGACGGCCAGGACGAGCTCGGCAAGGACAACGCCGCGCTCAACCTCGAGAAGCAGCAGCTGTGGGAGGCAATGGGCCGGCTCAACCAGTACGTCTATGTAGCCGAACGCCTGGACGCGCGTCTGGCCGCCGCGATCAGCGACATTGAGGCGTACAACCCCGACAAGGCCAAGGCCCTGCGGGACGACGTGCAGTTCTACGTTCGCCAGAAGCATCAGGACCTGCTGACCCAGCTGGCCGTGTCGATCCAGAACTACCTGGCCATCGACATCGTCATCAAGAACAACATTGAGCTGATCAAGGGCGTCGACCGTGCTTCCACCACAACGATCTCGGCGTTGCGCACGGCGGTCATGGTGGCCCAGGCGCTGGGTAACCAGAAGCTCGTGCTCACCCAGATCTCGGCGCTGAACACCACGACGTCCGGCCTGATCGAGCGCACCTCCGAGATGCTGCGCGACAACTCGGTCGCCGTCCAGCAACAAGCCGCGTCGGCCACGATCGGGTTGCCACAGCTGCAGGCCGCCTTCCAGAACATCTACGCCACCATGGACGCGATCGACACGTTCAAGGTCCAGGCCCTGGACAACATGGCCGCCACGATCGGTACCCTCGAGACCGAGGTGAGCAAGTCCCGCGAGTACCTCGAGCGGGTCGAGCGTCAGGACCCGAAGGTCACCCATGGCTCGCTCAATCTCGACGGTGCATCCGGCGCTGGCCGCTGACGCGGGTTCGGGGGAAGATCGTCGACATGGCGCTGAGTGATCTCTTCGCGCGTCTCACCGGCCGCCGGCGCGAGCCCGAGCGGCCCGTGCTTGCCCATGCCCCCACCAGCGAGGACCTGCTCGCCGCGCTCGACGCGGTCGAGGCCATGGTGGCCCGCGGTGTTGTTCCGGCGCCTGTCGCCTCGCGGGTGACCAGGGTCTCTCGGACCGTGCGCGACACCATCCCGCGGTTGTCGAACCTGGGCGCCGGGAGCCTTCAGGCNTACAACGTCATGGCGACCGCGACCGACTACCTGCCCGAGGCCATCGGCGGCTACCTGCGCCTGCCGCGCCAGTTTGCCGACAGCCGTCCGGTCGACCGCGGCAAGACCTCGCTGATGATCCTGATCGACCAGCTCGACCTGCTGGCCGCCACGATGGACAAGGTCTTCGACGCCGTATGCCGTGCCGATGCAGCGGCGCTGGTGGCGCACGGCCGGTTCCTGGCGGAGAAGTTTGGCCACGGTTCTGGTGGCGGCGCCCTGGATCTGTCGGATCAGGGATCAGGGGCTCCATGAGCAGCCACCCGGGCTCACCCGCTCCAGGGTCGCCGACGCTGACACTGGACCAGGCTCTCGTTGCCCTGGTCGACGTGGCCGAGTCCGCTGGACTGGACGCTGGGACAGCCAGGGCCGAGGGCTGCGCGCTCGCCGCGGCCGTGGCTGAGTCGGCACTCGGGGCTGCCGCGAGCTGGGCCGCAGCCGTCGGCGGCGGCACCACACAAGACTTCTTCGACGCCGCGACGCGAGGTCGTCGTTGGCGGGCAGCTCCGACCGCCACCCTGAGCGGCCTTGTGGCACAAGGGTCTTCGCACAAGGTGCCCTACGCCGAGGCGCTCGCCGAGGTCGCCTCGGCAGCCTGTGATCTCGGTGCGCCGACGATGCGGGTGATCGGCAATGCCTCGGTGGCGGCAGCCGCTCAGCTCACGGCGGCAGCGGCGCGATCCGTGCCGGCCCTCCCCGACGGGGCGCCACGTACGACGTCACCACGCATGACGACAACACCCACGACGACAGCAATGACGGCCACGGCGACGACGACCAAGGAATCGGCCCCTGCCGAGGCCACCAAGCCGAAGACCGTCGACGAGCTGCTTGCCGAGCTCGACGCCCTGATCGGTCTGGAGCGCGTCAAGCGCGAGATCCACCGCCAGGTCGCCCTCTTGAGGGTGGGGCGGCTGCGCACCGAGGCCAAGCTGAAGAATCCGACNATCACACGGCACCTCGTGTTCACCGGCAACCCGGGCACCGGCAAGACGACGGTGGCGCGGCTGGTCGCCGGGATCTACCAGGCGCTGGGGCTGCTGTCCAAAGGTCAGCTGGTCGAGGTCGACCGCTCCGAGCTCGTGGCCGGCTATCTCGGCCAGACCGCGGTCAAGACCGCCGAGGTCGTCGCGAGGGCTGCGGGGAGCGTGCTGTTCATCGATGAGGCCTACAGCCTGACCGGTGACCAGTACGGCAGCGAGGCGGTCGACACCCTGGTCAAGGAGATGGAGGACCGGCGTGACGATCTTGTGGTCATCGTGGCCGGCTACCCCGCTCCGATGGAGGCATTCGTCGCCGCCAATCCTGGCCTGTCAAGCCGTTTCAGGACCATCATCGAGTTCGACGACTACGCCGACGACGAGCTGGTCAAGATCCTGACCCTGCTTGCCGATGGTGCCGACTACGAGCTCACCCCTGAGGCGCTGGCGCACTTCCGGGAGCGGTTGGCCGTGACTGCCCGCGGCACCACCTTCGGCAACGGCCGCTTCTCGCGCAACATGCTCGAAGCTGCCATTGGCGCTCATGCGTGGCGACTGCGCGAGGTCGAGACACCCACCACCGAACAGCTGCGTCAGCTGTTGCCGCAGGACCTGGACGACGACGAGCAGGGAGAACCGACGTGACCGCGCCGAGCAATGCACCGACTGTCGCGGGCCGTCTGGGCGAGGCCACCGTCTCCGTGCGCCGCGCGATGTCAGGGACCCCGGGACGGCTGCGGGTTCTGGCTCTGGCGACCGTCGCCGTGGCGCTGATCTTCGCCATCTCCGCCTTCTCGACCTTCGGGTCCACCAATGACGCACTGGGACGAGGTGAGGCCAACACAGCCCAGCTCGTCCGGATCCAGGCGATCCACACCAACCTGATCCGGGCCGACGCAGATGCCACCAACGCATTCCTGGTTGGTGGCCTCGAGCCTGCGGCGCAGCGAACCGAGTACACCTCGTCCCTGGCACAGGCCGCCCGCCTGATCGCCGAGGCAGCCAAGGCCCAACCTGCTGACGGACCGGCGCTGGGAGTCCTCAACAACTCGCTGCTGACCTATGCCGGTCTCATAGAGCAGGCCCGGGCCACCAACCGCCAGGCCCTGCCGGTGGGCGCGCAGTACCTCCGAATTGCCAGCTCCAGTCTGCGCAGCGACGCCCTGCCCATCCTCGACGCCTTGGTCAAGGCCAACGAAGCCCGGGTGACAGCCGAGTTCGACCGCGCCACAGGGGCATCGACTCCCCTCATCGCGAGCGGCGTGTTCGCCCTGCTCGTGCTGCTCGGTGGCATGGGCTGGCTCTCGTTGCGCACCCACCGCTATGTGAATCCGCCCCTGGCAGCGACCACGGCGGCAATCCTGGTAACGCTGGTGGTCGGCGCGATCTCTCTGGCAGCCGTCGGTTCACGGGTGGATGACGTGCGCAAGGGGTCGTATGCCGCGACGCTGGCCACGGCGAAGGCACGTATCGCCGCGTTCGACGCCAAGTCGAACGAGAGCCTGACGCTGATCGCGCGCGGCTCGGGTTCGGCTTTCCAGCAGGCTTGGGTGAGCTCGGCGGCGGTCGTGACCGCCCAGAGCGCGGTGGCAGGCCGGTTGAACCGCGATGCCGCGAAGATGGGTGCGCTGTGGGCGAACTACCACCAGACCCACAACCAGATCCGCAAGACCGACGACCTGGGGAACTGGGACCTCGCGGTCAGACAGGCGATCGGCAGCGATCCCCAATCAGCCAACGCCACCTTCAACGCCTTCGACTCGGGCTCCGCCGCCGCGCTGGCGTCGAGCAGTCGCGCGGTGTCCGACACCCTGAACGCGCCGCGCACCTGGCTGCCGTTCGCCGCGTGGCTCAGCCTGCTGGTGGGGGTCGCCGCAGCAGTGTCGGCCTGGTGGGGCGTCTCACTGCGGCTGGAGGAGTACCGATGAACCAGCCAACAACGCTGACGACGAACACGACTCGGCTCCGTCAGCGAGGGGCTCTCGGGGCCGCCGTCGCCCTGGCCCTTCTCGTGACGGCGGGCTGTTCGGGCAACGGGGTCTACGAAACCACCCAGATTCCCACCTCGCCTGCTCCATCAGCCGCCGCACCCGCGCCCAGCCCGACATCCACCGCGCCGCCACCTGCCTGCGGCAACCGTCTGGCCTCCTTCGCGCCTGACGGGCCGAACCCCGCCGTGAACGCCATGCCTGCGGGCAGCTATATGGCCACGATCCATGACCGGGGTCGGCTCATCGCTGGGGTGTCCTCCGACACCTTCCTCCTGGGGTCACGCAACCCGCTGGACGGCCAGATCGAGGGCTTCGACATCGAGATGCTCAAGGCCGTCTCCAAGGCCATCTTCGGTGACCCCAACAAGATCGAGTTCAGAGTCATCACGACGGCGCAACGCATCCCGGTCCTGGTTGACGGCAGTGTCGACATCGTCGCCCGCGCGATGACCATCACCTGCGCAAGGTGGGAGCAGATCGACTTCTCCACCCAGTACTACCTCGCCGGCCAGAAGGTCCTGGTCGCCAAGGGCTCGCCGGTCAAGGCGATGGAGGATCTCAAGGGCAAGAGGGTCTGCGCCCCCAACGGGTCCACCAGCATGGACAAGCTGAGGACGTTCCCAGGGCTGATTCCGGTGGGTTCTGACACCCACACCGGCTGCCTGGTGCTGTTCCAGCAGGGCAAGGTCGACGCAATCACCGGCGACGACACCATCCTGGCCGGTTTGGCCGCCCAGGACCCCTACGCCGTCGTCGTCAAGGGCCCTGCCTTCACCGAGGAGCCCTACGGTCTGGGCATCTCCATGAAGCACCCCGACTTCGTCAAGTTCGTGAACGGCGTGCTGGCGCAGATACGCTCGGACGGGCAGTGGACGACGGCATACAACACCTGGCTCAAGGCGGCACTCGGTCCGGCACCCACGCCACCTGCCGCGGTCTACGGGCGGCTGCCGTGATGGTGCCCGTCGCGACAGCCATCACCCCTGAGCCACCGGGCAGCATCGGCTCCACGATCTCGGCCGAGGATGCGCTGCACTATCTGGAGGCGCTCGGCATCTGGCGCGATCAGCGACGTGCCGAGCTCGACCGGCTCGACGAGGCGGCTCTGGCCGCACCCGACGCCGACACGGCTTCAGGCACCGGGGCCACCGGGCTGACCGGCGACATCACGCTGTCGATGGCGCTCTGGAAGGCAGTCGCCGATCGGTATGACCTGCTCGTGGCCACGTGGGACTCCGGTCGGTCCGGCCCGGCAGAACGCGAGCGCCTTTCCACCCTGATCTGGGGTCGGCTGGACGCCACCCTGGACCCGCAGCTGGCCCGTCGACCCGATGTGCCGAGCTCGAGCGGCGCGCTGGCCGTGTCCCTGCCAGAGGCGATGCGGCTGTCCGACGCGCTCGCCGCATCATTGCGGGCGCGGCTGTCCCTGGACCCCTCCGACGCCGATGTGGTCAATCGTCTGAGACAGCTCCGCGCCACGCTGGAACGGGTGCGCGACCTCGTGGTCAATGAGCCGGTGGATGGCCGGGATCGTTTCTCTCATACGCTGGGCAAGCTCGACGAGCGCCTGAGCGAGATGGTCGAGAAGGCCAAGCGGGGCGCGGATGTCGGCGGCCTGGTCGGACCGCTCGAGGCCGATGCGGCCCGCACCGAACGGGACCTCATCGTCGGTTCGGCCACCCGAGCGGAGACTACCCGCGACGCGACGCGGGCGCGCGAGCTGCGGGCCCAGCTCGAAGCTCGCGGGGCGGCGATCCGTGACCTCGCCTCCCAGTGCGTGGCCCGCGTGAACCCCGCCCCCAAGCTCGCCGTGCCGGACGTTGCGGCGCTGGGGCCGGTGCCGCAGGCAGCTGCCGATGTGGACGCCTACCTGGCTCGGCTGGCAACGGTCAGCCGGGCCCTCAATCTCGCGCACGCGGCATACGCCACCGCGTTGGACGAACGCGACGAGCTGCGCGGCCGGCTGGAGGCTTATGCCATCAAGGCAACCCGGATCCGGGGCAACAGCAGCGGACCTGGCAGCAACGCCGGCGCCGACGACACCAACGACGATCTCGACGAGCTGTTCCGCCGGGCCCAGGAGGTCCTGCGCGCCGAGCCGTCCGACATGGTGCGCGCCCGCGCGCTCGTGGCGGCCCATCAGGCCTACCTCGCCTCGCGCTCGACGACCACAGGGATGGCCCGCGAGATGACAAGAGGGATGACATGACCACCATCGCCTGCACCCAACCCGGGTGCACAGGGTCGATCCTGGACGGCTACTGCGACATCTGCGGATCACCGGCTGGTCCGGCCCAACCCTCGAGCGGTACACCCTCGAGCGACACGGGCTCAAGCCGCACAACTCCACTCGCGGGTCACCCGTCAGGAGTGGATGTCTCTGCTGCAACCCAGCCGGCTGGTGTCGGCAGCAGCGTCTCGACGATGTCTCGCGCGTCCAACCGGCTGTCCTCCACTGCGTTGGGATCCGCGCGCACTCTCTCAGGTTCCAAGGTGACCCGTCGGCTCGGGACCTCCTCGAAGCGGCTGCGAGGCACCGGCCTCGGTGCCGGTCTGACGACGATCCCGCCGATCCCCGCGGTGGACGCGTCCGAGGCGATCATGAAGAACCCCTCCGTCCCCGAGGAGAAACGCAACTGTCCCTCGTGCGGCTCGCCCGTGGGCCGGTCGCGCGATGGCCAGCCGGGGCGCACCGAGGGATTCTGCCCCACGTGTCGCAACCCCTACTCCTTCACTCCCAAGCTCGCTCCGGGTGCGCTGGTGGGCGGGCAGTACGAGGTCGCCGGGTGCCTGGCGCACGGTGGTCTCGGCTGGGTCTATCTCGCTCGCGATCGCAATGTCTCCGACCGCTGGGTGGTCCTCAAGGGCCTGCTCAACTCTGGTGACGCCGACGCCATGGCAGCGGCCATCGCCGAGCGGCAGTTCCTGGCCCAGGTGGAGCACCCGCTGATCGTCGAGATCTACAACTTCGTCACCCACGAGGGCGCCGGCTACATCGTCATGGAGTACGTCGGCGGCACCTCGCTGAAGTCCCTGCTCACGTCGCGGATGAAGGCCGCGGGGGGCCGCTACGACGCGCTGCCGATCGACCAGGCCACCGCGTTCATCATCGAGATCCTGCCGGCCTTCCAGTACCTGCACGATCTCGGGCTGATCTTCTGCGACTTCAAACCGGACAACATCATCCAGGTCGGAGACGCGGTCAGGCTGATCGACCTCGGCGGGGTCCGCCGGCTCGATGACCTTGACTCGGCGATCTACGGGACGATCGGATACCAGGCGCCCGAGGTTCCAACGGTCGGACCTTCGGTGGCCTCCGACATCTTCACCATCGGGCGCACCCTCCTGGTGCTGGCCATGGAGTTCCGCGGCTACCAGTCGACCTACCTGGCCTCTCTTCCACCCGTGAGCGAGACCCCGCTGTTCCAGGCGCACGACTCGCTCTACCGATTGCTGGCCAAGGCGTGTGCGCCGGATCCGGCCGACCGTTTCGCCTCTGCCGACGAGCTGCGCGTCCAGCTCCTCGGTGTGCTTCGCGAGGTCGTCTCCGACAAGCCGGGCGCCGGCGCCGCGATCCACTCGACCTCATCGCTGCTGTTCGAGATCCCCGCCGTCTCGGACGAGACCCTGGACTGGCAGGACCTTCCCGGGCTGAAGGTCGACGAGAGCGACACCATGACCGGCTGGCTCCGCACCGTCAGCATCGAGGACCCTGCGGCCAGGCTCGAGGCCCTCCTCGCCGCCCCGCAGGCGTCTCCCGAAGTCCTGCTCGCGACCGCTGATGCAGCGCTGCACGCCGGCCGCGTCGACGTGGTCGACCCCGCCGTCGCGGACATGCTCAACTCCGACCCGTGGGAGTGGCGGGCTGTGTGGATGTCCGGGCTGGCTGCGTTGGCGCGCGACGACGCCCCCGCAGCACAGTCATCGTTCAACGCGGTCTATGGCCAGGTGCCCGGCGAGCTGGCCGCCAAGCTGGCACTGGCCCTCGCCTGTGAGACCAGTGGCGAGCTCGATGTCGCCGAGTCGCTCTACTGGACCTGTGCCCGCACCGACGCCAACTACATCGCCCCTTCGGCGTTCGGCCTGGCCCGCATCTGCTCCGGACGTGGAGACCTGGATGGGGCCATCTCGGCACTGGACCTCGTCCCGCCGACCAGCCGCGCGTTCACCCAGGCCCGCCGCCAGCGAGCCGGTCAGCTTGCCGCGTCAGGGCGTGGGCTGCCGGCGCTGTCAGAGGCCATGAACAGCATCGACTCGCTGACCATCGACGCGAAGGACCGGGCCACGCTGTCCGCCACCGTGCTCGCTGCCGCGCTCCACGAGGTACGCGCCAAGGGCTCGCGGCCGGACATCCTGATCGCGGGGCTGCCGGCGGCCGAGCCGTCACTGCGCAAGGGGCTCGAGGCGGTCTACCGCGAGCTCGCCACCTATGCCAGGGACCGCGAGGAGAAGGTACATCTGGTCGACCTGGCCAATTCGGTGCGCGGGTGGACGACGCAGTGACGGGGACGATGACGTGACCGGAACGATGCAGTGACGCAGTGCCCGACCTGCCACGTGGCTGTCGGCTCCTCAGAGCAGTTCTGCGAGGCCTGCGGCGGGGAGCTGCGCCCGACGGTTGCCGCTGCCGAGGCGCTCTCGAGCGAGGCCTCGTCCCAGGCGATCCCCGCGCCTGACGACCTGGGCGCAACGGCGGCCACCTGTCAGACCTGCGGCGGCGAGGTGATCAGTGACGGGTATTGCGGCACCTGCGGCGCACGCGCACCCACCCTTCGAGACCACTTCACCGAGCAACCCGCGGCGTGGGTGGCTGCGGTGTGCGACCGCGGAATACGGCATCCGCGCAACGAGGATGCCGTGGCTCTCGCGGCCGACGACGAGCCAGGGTCGCGGGCAGTGATCGTCGTCTGTGACGGGGTGTCGAACTCCATCGACTCGGACGTGGCCAGCCTGGCTGCAGCGCGCGTGGCGCGGGATGTTCTGGGGTCCTCACGCTCGCGCGGTATGGGGACCGCTTCCTCTTTGGTCGCCGCTGTGATCGCACGTATCGAAGCGGCGACCGATGCCGCCAGCGAGGCGGTGCTCGACGTCACCCAGCCGACAAGATCGGGCGCAACTACTGGCAACCCGGCCTCCTGCACGTTCGTGGCGGCAGTAGTGGAAAGGGACCTGCTCGTCGTGGGGTCCGTGGGCGACAGCAGGGCCTACTGGCTGCCGGACGCCGGCACCGCCGTCGCACTCACCGTCGATGACTCGTTCGCCCAGGAGCAGATTGCGTCCGGTGTCCCACGTGCTGAGGCAGAGACGGGCCCGCAGTCGCATGGCATCACGCGGTGGCTGGGGGTTGACGCGCCGAACCACTCCCCGACCACTGCCACCATGACGCTCGCCGAGCCCGGCTGGATCCTGGTGTGTTCCGATGGACTGTGGAACTACTGCTCCGAGGCTCAGGACCTGGCGACGCTGGTGCAGAAGACCAGCGGCAGCTCACCAGCGGCCGCTGAGCCCTTGACCCTCGCCGGCGCACTGGTTGACTGGGCCAACGCACAAGGTGGCCAGGACAACATCTCTGTCGCACTGGCCCGCATACATCCCCTTGCACCCCGGTCCACCCGAGAGGAAGCCTGACGAGATGGCTGATTTCACCGCTGAGGTCTACCAGAACGAGTTCCTGCCCGACGGTGGCACGGATGTGCACGCCATCGTCACCGTGGCCTGCACAGGCGCGGGCGCAGCGGGCCAGGCCGGCGAGGGAGATGCCGGCGAGATCGTCATCGTCGACACGTCGGGGTCAATGGGCGAGGTCAACATCCGCGCGGCGCAGCAGGCGGCAGTCGCCGCGATCGACCAGATCATCGACGGCACCTGGTTTGCCGTCATTGCCGGCTCCCACGAGGCACGGATGGCGTTCCCCGCCGGCCGGGGCGAGCTGAGCATGGTCCAGATGGACAACGCTTCCCGAACGGCCGCGAAGAGCGCCGTGTCGATGTTCCGGGCAGACGGTGGTACGGCGATGGGCACGTGGCTGACCCTGGCCGCTCGGGTCTTCTCCACGGTTCCTTCCCTGGCCCAGAAGCACGCGATCCTGTTGACAGACGGTGAGAACCAGCACGAGACGCCCGAGAAGCTGACCGAGGCGATCGACAACGCGAAGGGCCGGTTCCAGTGTGACTGCCGCGGGGTCGGGTCGGACTGGAAGGTGGCTGAGGTGCGCAGGATCGCGCAGGCACTGATGGGCACGGTCGACATCATCCCGTCAGGCGCCGAGATGGCTGAGACCTTCGAGACGTTGATGCGCCAGTCGATGAGTCGGGGGGTCGCCGCGGCAACGTTGCGGGTGTGGGCGCCCCAGGGAGCCCAGGTGCTGTTCGTTCGCCAGGTGTCCCCCACGGTGGAGGACCTGACCTCTCGCCGGCAAGATGTCAACGCCTTGACAGGGGCCTTCCCGACGGGGTCCTGGGGCGATGAGTCTCGTGACTATCACGTGGCAATTCGTCTGGCGGCAAAGGGAATCGGCCAGGAGCAGCTCGCCGCTCGCGTGCAGCTCGCCGTCGGCGACAACGTGGTGGCCCAGGGTCTGGTCAAGGCCATGTGGTCCAGCGACGACACCCTGACCACACAGATCAACCCCGAGGTCGCGCACTACACGGGGCAGACCGAGCTTGCCGACGCCATCCAGGAGGGACTTGCGGCCAAGGCCATCGGCGACGACGCGACCGCCACCGCGAAGCTCGGCAGGGCGGTGCAGCTGGCAGCAGCGACGGGCAACGACGAGGCCACCGCCAAGCTGGCGAAGGTCGTGGATATCGACGACCCCAACGCCGGGACCGTGCGTTTGCGCCGAAGTGTCGACAAGCTGGACGAGATGGCACTGGACACGTCGTCGACCAAGACCACTCGAGTGAAGAAGTGAGCACACGACGATGAGCGGCAACACCTGCCCGAACGGCCACGTCTCCGAGTCCGCCGACTACTGCGACACGTGCGGCGCACCCATTGTCGCGTCGTCGACCCCCCCTTCGGGCAGCCCTTCAGGTCCAGTCTCGGCTCCGGTGACGCCAGGGACCGGAGCCAGCCCGGCAACGACGGCTGCCACCAAGCCCTGCCCGAGCTGTGCGATCACGAACACCGCCGAGGCGTTGTTCTGTGAGGCGTGCGGCTACGACTTCACGACCGGGAGCATGCCCCGCTCCGCAACACCCGCGCCCGGTCACATGACGTCGACGAACCCGCTGGACCTGGGGGCGACACCTGAAGGAGCAACGGTCCCGGACCCCCTCGCGCCCGCGGTTGAGCTCGAGTGGGTGGCCGAGGTCTGGGTCGACCCGGACTGGTACGCCGGCCAGGAGAGCGACGAGGAGCTTCCGTCCCCAGGGCTGCCCGTCGTGGTCCCGTTGCGGACCCGGAGCCTGCTGATCGGTCGCCGCTCGGTGAGCCGCAACATCCACCCCGACATCGACTGCGCCTCCGACGTCGGGGTCAGCCGACGCCAGGCGCAGCTGACCACTGACGGTCAGCGATGGTGGGTCGAGGATCTGCAAAGCTCCAACGGCACCTACGTCGGGGCTGCCAGCGGGCCGTTGCCCGAGGACGCGCTGCCTCCCGGCCAACGTCGAGAGCTGGCCGAGGACGACAGGATCTATCTCGGCGCCTGGACCCGCATCGTGGTCCGCCGGGCGACTCCGGAGGAGCAAGCAGGAGAGGCCTGAGACATGNGCGNGGCNACCCGGCATACGGCCGGGTGTCGCGCTCAGGCNGCCTCCTCAGGTGGCTTCGCGTCAGTGGACAGTGAACGTCTTGTCGTCAACGGCCGGTCCAGGTCCCTCGGCACCACCGGAGCCGTCACTTCCTGAGACCTTGACGGAGTAGGTGCCGGCGGTGAGCTTGGCGGTGAAGGTGAACTCACCGAACTTTCCGTCGCCGGTGCCACCCATCGTGAAGCCCTTGGCCACCAGGGCCCCCGAGTCGCTGCGCACCTCCCACACGAAGTTCGNCTCGAACGCGGTGCCGAAGCCCTTGAAGGTCACCGTGCCGGCTGGCAGGTCCTCGCCCTCCTGCGGCGACGTGACCCAGGTGTGGGCCTGGACCGCGGACACCGGCGCGCGCTGCATCGCCTCACCGAGCCGGATCACGCCCCACACGTCGAGGGCCGCGCCGTCGACCGTGATCTTCACGGTGCTCGCAGGCGTTCCTGCCTTCAGCGCAGCTGCGGTCGCGGTGTAGATCAGCTGTTGCACGGCACGATCCGCCAGCTCGCTGCCGACCTGGGTGTTGGAGAACGCATCGCTGGACAGGTCGACCGTGATGGCGTCACTCTTCTGGGACACCGTCACCCGAGAGGCGGGTCGCCACGGGGTCATGTAGTCGGGGTCAAGCGGCTTCAGCCTCGTCATCGCAGACACCGCGGACGCGATTGGCCCACCGGTGTCCGGGACCTCACGGAACTCCCGGTACAGCGAGAACGACCGCATCGAGTCGGCAATCCAATAGACCGGTATGCCGGCCAGCATGGCCGATGGCGAGGTCGTCGCCGTCGTGGCCTCCGTAGGTGAGGTGGACGTTGTGGCTGGCGGCGTGGGCTGCCCCGCCGAGTCGGGAACTGTCGTGCTCCCGCACGCAGAGAGCGCGACAGCGAGGGCGCTGCTCACCGGACCTGCGGCCAGAGCTCGCCACGCCGGTTTGGTTTCCTGTCCCATCAGATCCTCCCGAACTGCGTCGCTGGCACCCTGGCGAAGTCCCGTCGTGACGGAAGTCCTTTTATGACAAAGAGACGTCCAGGACCGGAGGATGGTTGACCGCCAGTGTGCGGAAAGCCTGGGTCCCAGGAGTCCTGAACCCCAGCAGAGCCCAACATACCCAACGGTTTCCGACCTTTCCGGCAATTGCCGTTGTCGCCTGACATGAGCGGCCAGACGCGCGTACCGTTTTCCAATCGGCGACCACTCGGGGTCACCGGGAGCGAAGCCAAGCCAACGGTGGGACGGTGGTCGTGCGCACCTATCCATACGCGTTCCACGTTGCTCTCGACGGGAACGGCCTGAACGGTCTCGAGGGGCGGGCTGGCGTGTGCCTGTTCCACTACGACCCCGCGACGGGTGACCACGCGTACAAGATCACCTACTTCGACGGCGCCTCCGGTGGCCACGCACCGAGCGTCGATCCTACGAGGCGGATCGGGTTTCTCGGCAATACCGGTCAGCACCTGCTGTTCTACGACCTGGCCACGCTCGATGAGGCAGACCGGGTCTCGACGCTGCGCTTCGAGGTCCCCGACACCACGATCAAGGGCAGCACCCACCTGGTCTGGCTCGACGACACCCAGTTCATCACGTCGATCGGCGAGCACCTCTGGAAGTTCGACGTCAACCGGCTGACCAAGGCCGAGATGGTCGCACCACACCANNTCAAGCTGCCGCACGCCATGAAGACCACCGCGTCCGGGCGCTACATCGNCTACGGCGGTATGGACCACCCGTCACGGGGNGAGGCGCGCGAGGTCGGAATCCTCGACACGGTCACCGGCAACGTGCGCCGGGTCGAGCTGCCGACCACGTGCTGGCACCTGGTCGCTCACCCGGTGCTCGACCTCTTCTACGCCGTGTCGTTCCGCGTGCATCCCNGCGACGGACGGGACTGGGCGCACTGGGGCATGGCGTGGCTTCGGCAGTACGCCTACGAGATAGACGCCGAGGACGGCCGGATCCTGCGGCACTGGGCCGCCGACCGCGACCTCCCCGCCCACATCAACTCCGACGTCACCATCTCCGACACCGAGCTGATCTTCTGCACCGGCGGCAGCCACACGGTGGTCCTCGTCGACCTCGCGACGATGAGCCATCACCGGATCATCGACGAGCACCCGGGCATCCTTGATGGCCTGAGCCGTTCNCGTGAGTCTGCGGCCACGGTGATCGACACCCTCGCGCGGGCCAACGTGTTCAACAACTCGCATCTATATGCCGACGCGCTCAGGATCAGCAGGGGGGCGCTGCTCGACGGGATCTATGCGACCCAGCTGTCGGCAGACCAGAGCCTGCTGTTCACCGCCAACCGTGGACAGAACCACATCACCATCTATGNCTACCCGTCACTAGAGCTCCGCGACCGGATCGTGATGCCTGAGCTGCAGGAGCTCGACCCCCGCGTTGGCGCTTTGGCCGACCCTCGTCTTGGCTTCCACCACTCGTATCTCGTCAGTCCATCCACCCCGAGCACCCGCGACACAGAAGGGCAGTCCTGATGGCCGACATCTCTGTCGACACCAACGTTCACGGCGGTGCGATCGGCCCCGTCACCGGAAGCGTCCTGGCCGACGTCACGTCCGAGCTGACCGGGATCGACAACATGAAGCTCACCCTCGCAGGCGGCACGAAGACCACACTGGCCGGCGAGAACACCGTGCACTCCGACACCGCACTGGCACTGGCACCCGTCACCACGACCTCGACGATCGACCTCAAGCCGGTGATCACGTCAACCGCGGTCGACACTACGTCCAGCCTCGACCTGAAGCCTGTCGCCGTCGACTCCTGCGTGCGGCTCGAGCTCGCGCCTCCGCCGGCAACGGAGATCAGTACGCCATACGAGACGACCTGGAGCGTGTCGGTCCTGGGTCTGGAGCTGTTCGCACTCAGCGTGTCGGGCCGGACCAGCACTCACGTGCGACCCGAGCGCCCTGACCGTCTCGTGATCGACCTCTAGGGCACGCGGGCATGGCAACCGCACGCCGCAAGGCGCCCGCACCCGGCAAGACACCACCAAAGCAACAAGATCCCCTCATCTTCACCGGGCCTCCCAGCCGCCTGTCCGCAGATCTGATGGTCGCCAACACCGGTGATCGTCGCCTCGCCGTCCGCGGCGTCACGATCGTGCGCGAGGGGTCGCTCGACCTCGACGTCCAGGCTGCAGCTCTGGTCCCACCGGGCGCCACGACATCGCTGCAGGTGACGTTGCCCATGGACCCGGGGACGAGTCCGGGCGACTACCCCGCGGAGGTGCACGTGGCCGGAATCCGTCGGGCGGCGGTGCTTCGGGTCGAAGCGGTGCTGGCCATGCGCATCACTCCACGCCGTCTCCTCGCCGAGCCCGGGACTCACGGGGTGTCGATCGTCGCGGTCAATGAGGGCAACGTCGAGCTGACTCTGGCGTCGGTGACCAAAGGCCGTACGTCCGACGGGGGCAAGGAGCCGGGCCCCGACATCACGCTGACCCTCAAGACGCCCGTNATCCTCGCCGCGGCAAGCACGGTCACTGTCCACGGGCGGCTGAGCGTGCCGNCATCCCTGGAGCCGACACGACGTCATACGGCGAAAGTCCCCATCGGCCTGGCCGACCTCGAAGTCATCATCCTTCCCCGCAGTTCCGTAACGGAGGCAAAGCCATGAGCACGACCCGTACCGCACCTGATCTGATCGCCTCCCTCAAAACCGGCTGGAACGACGCCGTGCAGCAGTGGTGGGACCAGTCACAGGCCGCGCTCGATCCATGGAGGCAGGCGTGGGACACGATGGCGCCCGGGGCCTCCGGGCAGACACTCGGTATGCCGCGCCGTCACCACCACGAGCACGAACATGGACGTGGACATGGACATGCCGACGACCATGCTCACGGACCCGCCCACACACGGTGCGACTGCGAAAGCCATTGTGGTTGCAGCATTCCCGAAGCTGACATCGTGCTGCACGCGCGAGCCGGCGAGGAGCGCGTCATACCCTTCCTGTTGCGCAACCCGTGGCGGCGCGAGCGCGAGGTGGCCGTTGCCGTGGGGGCGTGGCATGTCTGTGAGGGTGGCCGGCTCGAGGTGCGGTCAGAGGTCGACGCCGGAGAGTCGTTGACCTTGCAGCCATGCGAGAACCGCGTCGTTCGGCTCGGCGTCCGGGTGCAGGGCATTTGCGACGACACCAAGAACGCGAAGGGCGACACCAAGGGCGACCCGAAGAGTGGCCCGACGGATGAGCGACGGTTCGGTTGCGATGTCGAGTCCTGTGCCAGCGCCTATGCGGATGTTCGTTTCGAGGGCTGTGCCCGACCGCAACGGGTCGCCGTAGTGGTGCATCCGGCCAGCTGCAACGCAGTCGAGCTGCCCTGTGACTGCGGTTGCTGCTGCTGAG
>JGI24130J36418_10000057_pt1 | contig 26830 bp, 17 predicted proteins | sample BarGraNGADG00212_FD_36418 | JGI IMG/M metagenome (IMG submission 36418)
GACGCTGCTCGGATCAAGCTCAAGCGCCTCATGGAAGACCAGGAACGGCTTCAGGCCGAAGGTCTTCCTCCAATGGATACGACCGTCACGGTGAGTCAACTCCTCGATCGCTGGCACAAGGTGATAGTTGCCACCCGTCGCGAGACGACCGCCATCAACTACAAGTACATCATCGACAGCCACATCGTCCCCTTCGTCCTCCCCAGCGGGAGGACGCTCGGATCGAAAAAGGTGGCGAAGCTCACCTTTGACGACGTCGACGCCGTGGTCGATGCGAAGAGCGATGCCGGACTGTCGCCATCCACCAGACGGCTCATCCGCTCGGTCTTGGTGCAGGCCATCAACCAGGCGGTCAAGTGGCGCATCCTGTGCCGATCAAACGCACCGAAGGACGCTCCCTGACCCCTGAGCAGGCCAAGCACCTCATGGAGACGTTGAAGGCGTGTCCGATGGGAAGCCTGTTCACGGTGATGCTCACCACAGGCATGCGGCGAGGTGAAGCGCTCGGCCTGCGATGGGAGGACGTCGATCTCAAGAAGGGCGCCATCTCGGTACGACAGCAGTTGCAGCGGGTCAACGGTCAGCTGAAGGCTACGGAGGTCAAGACCGAGCGGTCACGAAGGTCGATCAACTTGGCGACGCCGACGGTAGTGGCGCTGAAGGAACACAAGGCCGCGCAGACGAAGGAGCGGTTGGCGTCAGTGGCATGGCGAGACACCGGCTATGTGTTCACAACTGGCGTGGGGACGCCCCTCGACCCTCGGAACGTGGCGAAGCAATTGGAGTCCAACTGCCTGAAGGCGAAGATCGGCAAGTGGCATCCACATGAGCTTCGACACAGCGCGGCAAGCCTGATGTTGGCGGCGGGTACCCCGCTCCAAGTGGTGTCCGCCGTCCTCGGCCATGCCTCCATCCGCATCACCAGCGATGTCTACGGACACATCCTCGACCCGCAGTACCAGGAGGCCGCAGACACGATGGCTGGCCTGCTCTACGGGCAAACAACTGATTCGCTCTGATGCCGGCCAAGGTGATTCGTCACTTTGACCGGACCCCTTGTGCGTCATGCACCCCAGACGGGTTCAGAGGCGTCCAACGTCGTCCATGATCGGCCGCTGACCTGGGCCGACGCGTCCACTGCAGTTCAGCGGCGACCGAGTTCGTTCATCGGCCTGGTTACAGTCGTGGCTGCAGTTTGACCTCTTGTCCGATCTGCAAGGGGTCAGTGGATTCCGGTGTAGATACGAGTTTCTTTAGCCACGGGTACGGCGCCGTCGGACTTGAACTACGACGGCGACGGTGCCGGACGGTGGTGAAGAATCCGAATCGCCTGGTCAGTTCCGGTCCGGGCACTCCCCCGCTGTCAATCGATGTTGGCAAGTCCGGTCCAATCCGGGGAGTCTGGTGGAACGGTGGTGGAACGGGGACCTACTCATCCGTCAACTGGCACTTCGGATGTGAGGGGGGTCTGAGTGCGTGACGGCAGCACGCCAGGTGACTGTCATGTAACGCTGGTTCGAGTTCGCGCAGTATGTCCAAGACGATTGCGGTCGGTGCCCGGACTTCCGGAGAGCCTCGAATAGCTGTCTGTGCCGAAGCAACTCCTGAAATCCTTGGAGTTAGGCGCGCCGTCGCATTGGTGACAGACTTTCCAGCGTCGGTGATGGGATCGGAGAGATTCGCAATGGTGGGCATTCACTCATCCACAAAGGCGCCGCTGTCTCTCGCTCAACTCTCGGACCGGGCATTTCTCGCCTTGGATGAGGCCGGCGAACTTGTGCCGGAGGTGGTGGTTCGACCCGCAATTCCCATACTGTTCTTCGGCGACATCGAGCAGTACCGCCGTTCCCCGCTACGAATCGTGACCGTTGGCCTCAATCCTTCGCTCGCTGAGTTTCCGACAACTGGTCCGCTGGAGCGTTTCCCAGCGGCGACACAACTGAAGGGATTGGAGACTGCAGTCGATCACGACAACTATGTCCGTGCCCTCAGCTCCTATTTCAGGGAAGCGCCGTATGGCTCGTGGTTCGGTACGTTCGAGGGCCTGCTCAACGGGATGGACGCCAGCTTCTACGACGGGAGTCCGAACACGGCATTGCACACCGACATCTGTAGCCCCGTCGCCACGAACCCGACCTGGAGCAAATTGCCAGAGCCAGCCCGTGCGGCGCTGGTCAAGCCCGGTCGGGCGCTTTGGAACGGGCTCATGGAGCTTTTGGAACCCCATGCAGTGCTCATTTCGGTGGCGAGACGGTATCTGGACACCCTCGATTTTGCGTCAGAGAGTGAGTGGGCCGAGCTAGATCGGGTCGAGCGGCGAAATCCGTACATCGTCAGGCACCGGCGCCTCAGCCTCGGCGGGGATGTGACCACCACCGCGATCTTTGGCAAGGCGGCCCAGAAGCCATTCTCTTTGATTAGTCGTGCCGACAAGCTCCGTATCGGCGCGGCGGTGAAGGAGCTTCTTGATGCCAGATGAGTTGATGTTCGTGCAGTTTCCCCATCCCGGATCCGAACACAAGCTCGAAGGTCCGGAGATGGGATGGAGCCGGCGCAAGAATCACGCCCGTAAGTTTCTGAAGGCGGATGGGCGGTACCTGGAGAACGGTACCGTTCGAGTCGGGTCGTTCTCCTTCTGGGGAGAGTGGGAACCACCGTCGCGGATGGTCGAGCCACTCGATTCGCATCTTCCTGGGTGGCCGCGTTGCCTTCACGAGCCGCTCTTGGAAGTGCCTCACGATCACGAATGGCGTCAGAACACTGATCCGCTGGTGTTCGGAGAGCACTTTCTCTACAGCAACTGCAAGCAAGCGCACAACGAAAAGCTCCGGCGGCTGCGTGCTGGCTCGATCGTCTGCTTCGGTTCCAGGAAGAAAGGGGTTGGAGGGGACTTCGAATTTGTGCTCGACACGGTCTTTGTCGTTGGAGAGACCGTCGGGGAATTCACGGTCGACTCCTCAACCGACCTCGACTGTCCACCCTGGGTCCAAGACGTCGTCTTCGAGCCACTCCGCCGTGACCCGAAACGACCGACCACGAAGTTTCGCCTCTACCGCGGACGGACCTACGACGAAGCAGCCTCTGGTCCATTTTGCTTCGTCCCTTGCCGCCCTTATGAAAGGGGTGGCTCAGCCTTCCCTCGGCCGACCATTCAGTTGGATCGAAGGTGGATCAATCCGAATCTACCGATGGGAGCAAAGGCGACAAAGGCCACCAAGTCGGAGCTGAGCGATCTTTGGCACGAGATCGCCAGGCAGGTCGATGCTGCAGGGCTTGAGCGGGGGGTGAAGCTTGCCGTCCCGCCGGGTGACGCTCATTGGGCGCCCCATGACCATTGATGCGGCTGCAGGAAGTGGACGTATCGGTGCTGGTCACCCTCGTCTGTCCAATGCAGAAGGCCGTGGCCGTGGGGCAGGGACTACGACGACAACGGTGCCAGACGGTAGTGAAGAATCCGAATCGCCTGGTCAGTTCCGGTCCTGGCACTCCCCCGCTGCCAATCCATGATGGCAAGTCCGGGAAAATCCGGAGTGTCCGGTGGAACGGTGGTGGAACGGGAACCTACCTGCCAGAGACATATGGGCTCCGCGTCGGCCCAGATCCAGAGCCTGCCCGGTAGACACGATCAGGGCACTTGGAGCAACCCTGAGGGAAGATCAGAATTGATGCCCGCCAAGTACGACCGGCTGCAGCGCTACCTCGAGGACTAAGAGAACTTGGGGCTATCCATCTGACCGGACCAAGCCCTACATCTTGTGGTCGGCTGACCAGGGGTTGAACGGTCGGCTCAGCTACGAGCGTCTGATTATGACGTGAGTTCATGTGTGGTCTCTCGTTTATTGCGCCACACCCAGTTGCGTGGCCAGCCGTTATCCCACCAGGCGGATTGGATCGGTTGGACAAGGCAGTCCATGGCGAACCACGGCCCCCCACTAGGGCGTCCGTAGTGGACCACTAGGTGAATCTCGACATCGCGCAGGTCTTCCCTGGTGATATGCGCCATATCAAACCAGGCATAGTCTTGCTCTCCTTTAGGGGGAACGAAGTATTGATCGCCGATCCCTGGTGCCGTGGAGGTTTTGCTTCCGGCTCTAACATGGCCCTCGGCCACGCGATACGCCAGCGGGATATCGGCAGTGCTTTCAAAATGGAACCAGAACTTTGCAAGGCGTTCTTGGTCGGCGGCATCCATCTGCGTGAGATCGACCTTCAATGAATGGAACCAGAAGTTGCAATGGACAGCGATGGCATCCGGTTCAATCACCGGGGCACCCATTCGTTGTTGGTAGCGACCCTTAGTGAACGGAAACCGCCATCCTCGGACGGCTCCCACCACACACACGATGGCGAGTACCCCACAGGCATATGCCAAAAGCATCAGCGGTACGACCAAGTCGAACCGTGTTGCCCGCGTGCTATAACCACCTGCGATGGCGATCCCCACCAATATCCATGCACTGGCCACCCACAGCCAGATCGACTCGTGTGGTCGCTCATCTTCCATCCCCGGAGCCTACGAGTCGGTGTCCTCCACGTCTTTTGGTTCATCTGAGACGCCTTCCCCGGCTCCATGAGCCGCGGCCGCCCAGTGAGCCGTAAGCCCTACGTCTTGTGGTTGGTCCGGTCAGATGGATAGCCCCAAGAGAACTTAACGGAGCGAGCCTGATCGATGGGCAATCCGTCCACACCTGGGGCGCCTCCTGCCGCGTGCGAAGAGTCTTCGCATACCGACATGGGACCAGGCAACCCTGTTGAACCCCATGGAACTCCACGGAAGGTAACGCCATTGACAAAGCGCCTGCTTTGGGATGTGTCAGACACCACCCGTGAACTGGTCATACGGGGATTTCCCCGATTCCTCCCTGAAACTCCACGTCGATCACAATCGTCCCGATCACGGTCGTGACGGCCGTCATTTCGTCGAGCAACCCCGAAACAACGTCGGTCGGGCCGACCCATCCCCATTCGAATACCTCCATGCCGGTACCGTCGGAAGTGATGGCAGACATGCCGGCACCGAGGCTCGAGAACGCGATCCATTGGCGCGCCTTCGGGATCGTCACCGTCGTCGGACTCCTCATGATCGGAGCCGCCCTCGGGTTCAGCATCGGCTGCGACTGGACGGGCATCTGGATCGACTTCTTCCTCACGGTCGGCACGGCGGTGCTTCTGGGCGCCCTGGGCATCGTGGGCTCCGGCGTCCTTGTCACCACTGTCGAACGCGAGGTCAAGCGGGGCATCGAGGAGACCGAAACTCAGACCGCCGCCCTTGAGGAGAGGATCGAGTCCCAAGGGCGGCGGATCGACACCCTCGCAGATGAGGTGCTCCGGGACCGGGCAGGCCGCCACGAGGCTGAGGACGAGGCGCTCGCCGCCATCACGAATGACATGTCATACGAAGCGGTGAGCTCGGCGCTGCGCGAGGCCGACTTCCGACATGCCATATCTGATGCCTTCCGCGTCCCGGCGTCCGGAGATCTCAACGGTATGCACATGCACCTCAAGAACTTGGTCCGGATGGACCGAGCGGTAGGAGGTACTCCATTTCTTTCCCTGACTCCTTGGTTCGCTGACGCCCGGAACGTGCAGACCGATGGTTGGAATGAAGGTGAGGATGTCCGTCAGGTCATCGCCCGGTTGGACCGGAAAATCGAGTCGGCCAACCTGACTCCCTCGGCGGTCTGGGACCCCACCGTCATGTTCACCAACCTGCGCGACAGCCTCGAACTGGCCAATCGTGCGCTTCGTGGCGAACTCCCCCGTCGCCTCCGAGGCCCGCTCATCGAGCGCCTCAACGGTGAGTGGGTACTGACCGAGGAGGGGCTCGAGTCCCTCACGACTGACGCCTTCTTGTCGATCAATGACTTTCCGAGCAGAGTCGCCTACATGGCGGCCTTCAACGGTGGGGACAGGCCCGAGTTCAGCCCGGCTCCCCCGCCGGGCGTAGATGCCGACACCTGGGGGATCCTCGTCGAGATCGCTCGAGTCACCTACATGGCGCACCCCCGGGGATCGTTCTATCGCCCGGCGGCCAACCGCCTCTAGGCGACGGCCCTGGCGTAAGGACACCCACGATGTCGTCATAAAGTGACAGGGTGGGCGCGCACCCGGACATCACCCCCGAAGCCGAAGAAGCGGAGCGCGTGTCTCGTGCCCCGTGGGATGAACACTCCGAGCGTGTGCGTGCAGCGCGCCAACAGGTCCGGAATCACCCTGCTGCTCACTTGTTCGCCCAGGCTGAGACGCTTCGTCAGAGCATCGACGCCATCTTCATTCCGAATTACGTGACGCTCCGATCGGCGTTGATCAGCCCGACAATTGACCACGGGCTGGCGATCGAGCTGTCCCAGAACGTCCGTCGCTCTGTGGCGGCCGAACGGTTCGGCGCGCTCCTGGTCCGGGATCTGCACAACTACCTGGCGGGGTCCTACACGCTCGTCGAGCACGTGCGGGCGCTGATGGCCGGGCAGCCCGACGAGCTCAAGGAGCGTTGGGGAGTCGAACGTCAGCGACGCTTCGGAACCGATGAGATGCGATTTGTGGGTGATCTGCGCCGGTACATCCAGCACTATTCGCACCTCCCGATCATGCGCCAGGTCTCCTTCACCGGCCCAGCGTCCGAGGTGCAGAGCATGACCTACACGACGGGGATCAAAGCCACAACGATGCTCAGGTGGAAGGACTGGACGAGCCCCGCTCGCTCGTACCTGGGGTCACAGGACGTCATTGACCTACTGCCGCTGTTCGATTCGCACGCCAGCGCGGCCGTGGCTGCGAACCGATGGCTCCTGGGCGAGTTCGTGAAGATGATCACCCCATTGGTCCACGAGTACGACGAGTTGGTGGCGAGAGCGAATGCCGTACTCACCGGCCTGGACCTCGACAAGGCGCGGCAACTTACTGAAGAGCACACGCGCCAGCGCAACTCGGTCGAGGAGCCGAGGACTCATCTCTAACGCAGCATCCTCTCGTCGTGTCGCAGACATCGCGTCCGGTCAGCCGGCCCGGGACCTCATCACGAGGACGATTACGCGGCCAACCTCGTTCCGAACCGCCCGATTCACGCTTTGGCGGAGCGATGCGGTCTCCGCACCAGAGAGTGTGGAACGGCCGCACCAGACTTGCTGAGGCGCACACCGGATCGTCCTTCACCGCGGATTCTGCCTTTGTTGTGCCCTGAGTCGGGTTTCGGCCGTGGATGCCCAGGTCACGCCCTCGCAGTAGCCTCAACTGCGCATGTCACATGTAGGCGGGAGCCCCACCACGGAGACGAAAAACGTCGACCCACTTGGTCCGGTCTTCGTCAGCTACCGCGCCTCCGATGGGACAGACGCTGCTTCTACGGTGGCTTGGGCGCTGCGCGCGACGGGCGTGCCCGTCTGGCACGACTCGTCTGACCTTCTTCCAGGAGACACCAGCTTGCGGCTCACAGAGGCCCTGGACTCGGGAATGTCGGGTGCCGTCCTTGTCGTAACGCCCGAGATACAGGACTCCTCGGTGGTTCACGATCTCGAGCTTCCCGCCTTCCTGGACCTCGAGGCACATACCGAATTCTCCTTGGCGGTCGCAAGTGCCATCGAGGACCCGGCTCATCCCGGATCTCTCGACTACGACGCACCAGACCAACTTCTCCGTCAGCCCGAAGGGAGGCTCAAGCGTCTAAAGCAGTATCGCCTGGTCGATCCCGTAGATGTGACCAGCCTCGCACATGCACTTGCAATGCGGCGGATGCGGGCGCACGCTGCCGGGAACCTGGGTCCCGTCGTACTGGACATCCAGAGCCGAGCAAACCCGATCCACGACGGCCCGCGCGTCACGCTCGCCGTAAGGACGGAGCCACCGGATCCGGGTAGGCGCGCTCCCCCGCTACGAATCTGGCATCCATACGCGGCGTTCCTGACCAGCCTCCCGCGTCTCGTGGCCACTGCGAGCTCCTCGAATGTCGAGGTGCGAGGAGGTGCTCACCTCAGTATCGCCCATGCACTTGGTGCCGCTCTACCCGTGACAACGACGACCACCATGACGATTGTCGACCAATCCGGGACGTGGACATCCCAGCTCTCCGAAGAGGCTCCACCTCTTGAAGTGGACTTTGTCTCTTCCGATGGAGGCCGCCGACTGGCCGTGTACGTCGATCTGGTGGACACTCCCGCCCCGGTCGATTCCTTCTCCGCCCACGTAGACCAGCACCCAGAGCGATACGGCGGTGTCGCACGCATCCATCCGAATCCCGCCGTCCGACTTCAGCCCAGCTCCGGCGGGGCAACGGCCGCCACCGTCGCCAGGTACATCCGGGAATGCGCGTCCCGGGTAGGTACCAACCAAGTCGACCTTTTCCTCCGGGTCCCTTTCCCAATTGCCGTCCTGCTGGGCAGGCTCCTCAACACCCTCGCCGTCGATCCCTACGAATGGGAGGGTGGTGATACACCCCCACGGTATGTTCGGACTGTCACGGTTGCGTCCGGCGTTGGCGGCGGGCCGATTGTCCTGGATGACACCGGGAGCTAGGATGTGCCGTGGAAACGTTGCCAACACAATTTGATAAGGCACTGACTCGTGTCGAGCCCAATGGCACGAAGCGTGCCCGCGCCATTGCAGCCCACGGGTTAGTGCGGGCTCAACTAGAAACGTCCGGCACTTTGTGCGAGTGGGGCGTCGACACTGTCTTGATCGGCTCCTATGCCCGAAGCACTGCGATCTACCCCGGCAATGACGTCGACGTCTTCACCAAGCTGACCGCACTCGATACGACATCTTCGGCTGCGGACGTCTTCGAAGAGGTGTGCGGAATCCTTACCGACCACTACGGCGATCGAGCTGATCCCCGCAACCGTTCGGTCAAAATCGCATTCTACGATGACAGTGACAAATTCAGTGTCGATGTTGTCCCGGCCGTGCTCTACGGCGAACGCTGGGCTATTCCCGATCACGACCGTGACCGTTGGGCCAATGGCGACGCCGCATGGATCGAGACTGATCCCGAACAGCTCTCCCAGTTGACAACTGACATGAACGAGAGCGTCGAGGTGTCCGGCCGTGGGGCATACATACCGATCGTGAAGCTGATGCGCCAGGCGCGCTCCCATCACCGCGGTGACGCCAAACCTGGCGGACTGTTCATTGAACTCGTTACGTACGAGGCATTCACAAGCGGCGTTTCTGGGGAATCCTTCGCCGAGCTGTTCGCCGGAACGTTGGCCTATGCCGGCTCACGCTTGGCGTCGGCAGCAGCCAACCCGGTACTCGACCCTGCACTCGGAACTCCCTACACGCCTTCGCCTCCAATTGCAGAGACCATGGAATGCGCCACCCTCTTCTCGACCCTCGCTGGCGAGGCAAACCGGGCCCTCGGATTGCCCAAGTGTGAGGCAGCCGTCATCTGGCGCCAGATCCTGGGCTCCAACGACCGAGGACCGGTCTTCCCGATTCCGCCTGGCTGCGACGAGTCGGGGAACGTGGTGGGTGCGGTCACCGCAAACCCAGCCCGAGGACCGAACGAGGCCCGAGGCTTTGCCTGATGTGATCACCCTTGATGGGGCATCCCTCGACTCGTTCACCACCGAACTCATTGCCGCTGGATTTGAACCGGTTCGAGGCACTGATCGACGGGAATGGGATGGCCCATGTCCTCAGCCCCTTGCCGGACTAACTCCAGCGACGTCAATGCGGATCCGAATCCGGGACGGTTGGCCCTTTCGGCATCCACACATCCTGGTTTCCGAACTTCCAGCTGAGCATGTCAACGCGGAGGGTGTGGTCTGTCTGTGGGCAGAGGATGACAACTCTCGTCAGTGGCTCACGCTCAATGGCATAAACGAGCGCATTGAGGAGTGGGCCAATGCCGCTGCTCGTGGCTTTGATGACCAGGACGTTGCGCTAGACGCATACCTGGCGTTCAATCGAGACAGAATCGGCCTGGCGACGTTCGACATGGCGCACGTCGTTCGTACCGGAGCACATCGGGGTCAGTGGGGTCGGTTTCACGGCACGCGTCAGGACCATGGTGGCGTTCACCTACAGACAGGCAAGGGGCCACCCGGATCGCTCCATGGCTTGTGGTTCCACTGTGGTGATATGTCACCACCACCTCACGATCAGGCTTCACTCCGTTCACTGCTCACGGTCGGCCAGCAAGGGTACTTCGATGATCTGCTCACCTCTGCACTGAGCGAGCCGCTGTTGATTCTCATGGTGGGTAACTTTCACGGAGCACAAGACGCCGTTGTGCTTCGTGTGGGACCTGATGTGAGTGGAGTGGGGGTGGCCTTGGACGTTTATGAACCGGCAATGACCGACGACGAAGTACTCTGCCTGCGCTGTGGACCTGACGCCGAGGCCGTCAGTGAAAAACACGTGGTTGTTTTCGGGCTTGGCGCAATCGGATCCCACGTTGCCGTGTTGCTTGCTAGGTGCGGAGTCGGGTCGGAGCACCTGATTGACGGTGAAATGCTGCGGCCGGGCAACGTGGTTCGTCATGCCGCCGCTAAGCCTCTCGTCGGGTTCCAAAAAGTTGAAGCCACGCGCATGGAAATTGAGTTCCGCTCCCCGTGGACCCGCGTCGAGAAGACGCCACAGGCGATGTGGGATCCCGACGAGATCTCGAAGACAGTCGGTGGTGCCGATGCCATTGTTGATGCTTCGGGTTCCGCTCCATTGACAGAGCAGCTGAGCCGAATTGCCGAACGCGACAGCATTCTCCTCGTATCGGTTTCTCTGTATCGAGACGGATCGGTGTCCAGAGTTCGTCGATTCCGCCCAGGAGTGGATGTCCCGATCCATCAGCGACTCGATGACCAGCGATTCCCGATAATCCCGGCCGATAGCGACACACCCGCGTCGCCAAAACTCGAGCTCGGTTGTTCTGCGCCAGTGAATAACGCGTCCCCCGCAGCGGTTGTAGCGGCCTCATCCCTGGCATCTGAGGTCGTGCTCCAGGAACTCACGGCGAAAGGGACCCTGGCTTCTGAGATCATTGACGTGATCCGACCGCTTGCGGCAGAACACCCATTTGAAACACCTGGCCGCTATTTCTATGGCTGATGTGTTCCTATCGGAAGCTGCCAGCACGGCGATACTCGAGGCCGCAGCATTCGCTCACCCCTGCGAGACTGGCGGACTGCTGCTCGGCGTCTACCAGGGCACTCGTCCGTGGGTGACACACGCCTTGGTCATTCCTTCGGCGAAAGCGAGTCCATCTCACTACGAACTTCCAGGTGGAGTCACGCATGCACTTGTCGATTGCGCTCGACGGGTGGATGGACGATTGGGGTATCTCGGCGAGTGGCACTCCCATCCTGCGGACCTAGGGCCGAGCCAAACGGACGCTCGGACGATGCGGCAACTGCCAACGCTCCGACGTAGATCCCCACTCCTGCTTTTGGCTCGAGGAGGCCAGACGGGATACGGAATTGAGGTCTATGAGTGGTCGAAGCGGTTGAGGTCATCTGTCATCCTTCGCAGGACAGGGAATCTGCCAGAGATCTGAAAGGCGCCTCAAAGCTGAGTTCGGTTTAGAATTGGACCAGCACAACTTGGTTAGCGCTCTTGCTTTGGAGTCGGCGCGATTGCGGGCGTGACCAAGGACGATTGGAGAAATTACCCGAATCTTCCCAATTACTCGGTGCTGGTCGTGTACCCACCGATAACCATCGTTGCGACTCGTCCCGCGACGTCCACGATGCCGTCAGCGCGGGGCCGCGTGATCGCCGTGTCACAAACCCAGGTGCAAACGACAGGCTCATTGTGTGCACCATGTGCAGCCGATCGCCGCGATGCCGCCCCTGACTTCCACCGCTTGGGCTCAAGGTTTGACCTACGCCAGCGGGCCCAAGCCTAGGAGACTGTTGAAATAATCCGCGGCACGTCAGCGAGCACCGTCAAACGTGGTCATATTCGTCAATTCGGCTCTCTTTGTTGCCTCTACGGCAATCCTGGAGGACTGTGGAAAACACAGCTCTTCCCCGATCCGAATAAATCATCAGTCTCCTAGGACAGGCCTGCTCGCAACGGCGCAGCAGACTGGTGGAACCAGAAGACTAAAGCAGCGCCCTACAGCCCATGGAACACCTAGGAGCGACGCCCGGGAGTCTCCTACCTGGAAAGGCGCCACCGTCCAACGGGCCATGCTGATCCGGCACGACGTGTCCCCCACGGGGTGTACTTCATAGGCAAATCCTTGCCTTCCCAACCTCAGAACGCGCCCTCAGCCAGCTCCCCTACCCTCCCGGGCCACCCAGCAACCAATACCGACCTTCAAGTTTTCCGCCCGTCGCGGGTACCCGGCTGGGGCCCGAGTGCGGGGCGGATTGACCAGCGCACCCGGCCCTCGAGAAGGGCGACGGCCTCCACTTCTACCCCGAGCAGCAGGGCCGCGTCATAGTCCCACCGTGGATTGACGCGCTGTCCACGCACTCCCCCACGCCGAGGAGCTCGGGACGGCAGGCTCTTCAGGTGACCGTTCGAAGCACGCCGTCCACCATCAGCTGGCGGAAGTGTCGGCTCAGGCGGCGGGGTACCGGGCCGCCCCGCAACAACACACCCAGTTCCATGTTGGTATCGATGGCTGAGCCCGTGAAGTTGGCGCTCGTGATGAGGGCGGTGTCTTCGTCGGCGATCGAGGTCTTCACATGCATGGCGGCACGGCGCCCCGCCGGTAGCGCTTCACGCTGGTCGGCCGGCCACTCGTAGAAGGTGACCAGGCCAGCAAGGTCCTTGAACGCCGAGGCGGCACCAGCACCCTTGAGCGTCCCGCCCGCGCTCTCACCGGTCTCGAGCACAAAGCGGACGTCCACTCCGCGCCGAGCTGCCGTGGCGACAGCATCGGCGACCGCAGGGACGTGGTACGCCGCGAAACTGACCATGAGCAGGGTCGAGCTGGCCGAGCCGATGACTTCGAGCAGGACCTCCCTCGTGAGGCGGACCGGCACCTCAGGGGTGGCCGGGCCGGTCCACACGATGTCGATGAGCTGGCTGGCCCGGATCTGCTCGACCGCTTCGACCGCGGCGCAAAGGGCGATGGCCAGGCCGCTACCTCCTACGACCGAAGGGGCGCGCTCCCAGGCATCGAGGAGCCGGCGGATCTGGGACTGGAGGTTCTGGATCGGGATGGCGGCACTGGCCGCCACGCGCGCCGCCGGCCCGGGGCCCGGGTGGCTGGAGAGGGCGCCTGCCAGCCGGCGCACATGCCCGGCCGGCATGCCGAGCGCGATCTCGCGCACCGCTGCCGTGAGGTCATCGGCCACGCTGTTCACTTCGGCCCCGGCGGTCATGGCCCGAAGGGGAACTCAACACCGGCCTCGGCCAAGGTTTCGACAAGCACGTTGCGGTCCAGGTAGCGGTTGCCCCGCTCACAACTGGTCTCGGGCAAGAAGCCACAGCAGTGGCAGGCGGCAGCGTGCAGGGAGTTCTCGGTGGCATCGGGCCGGTGGCCTGCGCAGAGAGGATCCGACGAGCACAGCTGGGCCCGGCGCAGCGCCGCCTCGAGGATGCGGGCGAACTCGTCGGGCTCGGCCAACGCCACCAGGCCGCCGAGCGTGCCCTCTGAGTCCGGCGCCGACGTGTAGAGAAGGACCCCGGCCATGGCCGGACCGTGGGCAGAGGCTTCTCGGGCGTAGATGCGCTCCCGGATTGAGGCGGCCGAGTAGCCGCATTCGAGGGCCAGCTCGTTGATGAGGGCGTGGGAGAGGGTGTGCAGCAAGATGTAGCGCTCGCCCGGCCAGCCCACGTTGACGTCGGAGAGGTTGCGTCTCCGGCGCCACTCCTGGTGCGCCTCTCTCAGCGATTCGGTCTGCTCGCTGCCGGCCACGACCTCTTCCCAGGCGCTCACCGCCTCTTCGTCGAGGCGGACGAAGATCCCCTCGCCCCTGGCCTCGGCAGCTGGTACCCAGGCCACGGTGTGGCGCGACAGCGGAGCGAGCGGGACCACGTCCTCGATGTCAGAAGCCACTCCCGAGTCAGGGCCGTCGAGGCGGGTGAAGCCACAGAGGGCCACGACCTCTCGCAAGCGTTCAGCCGGCGTGACGGTCAGCATCGGGTAGCCGGGCGGATGGGCCGGCGTGCCGAGGCGAAAGTCCCGTGTCGCAGGCGCCGCATGGGGGCTCACGAAGACTTCCCATTCAGGGCCAAGCAGGTCGGTGGAACCCTTCTCCTCGGCCATACCGGCCCGTCGGGCCTCGATCGCCTCCCAGACCACCGCGGGGTCGAAGGCGCCCAGGGCTTTCAGTTCGGGGACGAGAGCGATGACGGTCTTCAAGGTGGCTAGGGATTCGACGGGCGCATCTGGCGCGTTGAGCTTGGGCCAGCACTCGGCTACGGCCTGTTCAACGGAGTCGGCGCTGGCCGGGATGGAGAGGACGGCCCGGGTCCCGGCAAACCAGGTGTTCGAAGCCCCCAAGAGGAGCGGGCGGACCTGCTCATTGCACGAGTCGTCGAAGCTCCGGAGGTGGGCGTGGCGACCCCGGCACTGTGGCAGCACGCTCTGTGCGTTCCCTCCGAAGGCGGCGGTCATCATCACGTTCTGGTTGCATTTCACACAGGTGACCAGCATGTCGGTCGACCGGGAGCCCTCGCCGATGTCTCGTACCCGCAGCTGCCAGTCCGAGCAGATGCTGCCGGTCCCGCGGTGCACGAACTCCACCCAGGGGAACTCGTCGATGTGGCCATTGCGGCACGCGACCACGAAGCGGGCCGCCACCATTGTCGGCGGCTTGCCGCGGGTCTTGGCGCAGTTCTTGTGCACGTAGCGGGTGCGATCGGGCCGGAAGGGGTTCTCGTCAAGCTTGAGGAGCCCTCCGTCGACCGTCGTCAAGAGGCTGCAGGCGGTGCAGCGCATCCAGCGGGGGAACGGCATGACGGGCACCCCGGTTCGTGCCCAGTCCTCAAAAGGATTCTTACTCTCCTCCAGCCACGGGGCTGAGCGCAGCGAGGTCACGTGGGCGAGCCCGAGGGCAGGATCAGCCCGAATGGCGGCCAGGAGCCGCTCTTCGACCACCTCGTCGGCGTAGTCCATCTTCCAGTCATCGAGGCCGGCCACGATGATCGAAAAGTTCGGCAGGTCGACCATGGAGCCGACACCGAAGGTGTGCATGAGCTGGCTCGGGCGTACTCCGCCCACGCGATGCGAGAACGTCTTCTTGCGCTGTGTCTTGGACGGGCTCATGGCGTCACCACGTCGGTGTTGCCCACAAGGTCGCCCTCGAACTCACCCTCAGATCCGGGGTCGGGGTCTTCCACGGTGGGCTGGCCCGGTGGAGCGCCCCCGGTACCGGCAGGCGCCCACGGTCGGGGGTGCTCGATGGACCAGTCCTTCTCATCGATGATTAGGTTGATGGTGGGCTCCACCTCGCGCAGCGAGTTGGGCACAGCCCACAGCGGCCAGTCGCCCACCGTCGGCGTACTGAGTAGCCCGGCCACGGTGGCCTTGTCCTGGTAACCGAGAATGGCCCCACCCCCGGCAGCTTTGAGTTGCTCCCGGTTCCACTCGTCGAGCCGATGCTGGAGCTGGGCGCGTACGAAGGCTGCCATCCCGGGTTTGCCCGAGACGTTCTCGGCCCGGGTGGCCAGCCGGTTGATGGCCTCGCTCACCACCGGGTGCCCAGTCGTGACCACCGCCTGGGCGCCATTGTTGGGGTTCCAGTCGGCCACCGAACCGAGGTGCTGGCGCAGGAGGGCCACGAAGACGGCCGTGAGGCCCCGGTCGAGCGCCCGGATGGCAAAGGGCGTCACCGAGAGCGCCTCGACCTGGCGGTAGAAGGTCGAGTGGTAGTGCTCGAAGGTCTCGTAGTGGCTGAAGTCCCTGGGCCGGGCCCAGTTGTAAAGGCTGACAACAAGCCCGGGCCCGGCATCGGTGCGCCCGACTCTCGAGGTGGCCTGGATGTACTCGGCGGTCGCCTTGGGTTGCCCGACACACACCATGAGCCCGAGCCGCGCCACGTCGACACCGACGCTGATCATGTTGGTGGCCAGCAGCACGTCGATGGGCTTCGCGCTGTCCTCGGGGGCGTCGGGATCGAAGCGCACCATCAACTCGTCGAGCCGGCCACCGACCTCACCAGAGCTGATACGGCTGGTGAGCTCGCGCACGACCATGCCCGAGCGCTGGGCCAGGCCGCGCTTCTCTGCGTTGCGCAATCGGGAGCGCACATCATCTTCGATCAGGCGCTTCGCTCCACCGAGCTCACGCAAGGCGCTGAAGTAGGCGACCATCGTCATCCACGGGTCGGCGGCCGCCCCGTAACGCTCGTAGAGCACCTGGGCCGCAGCCAGCACCGTCGTGAAGACGCGGGTCTCGACCGATGCCATCCGTTGGCCCGGAGCGCAGATCCCGAGGTAGAGCCGTCCCGGGGCACCAGCGGGCCGCCCTTCCTCGCCGCCGGAGGCCACGGCGCGTTGGCGGGCGAAGAAGCTGTCCTCCACATCGAGCACGGGCGGAGGGAAGACCGACAGACCTCGCCAGAAGAGGGCATGGACCTGTTGGGCGGCCCGGCGCACCGTCGCCGTCGACGCGATGACCTTGGGCCGCACCGTCGTCTCCCCCACCTGCCAACTGGCCAGCTCATCGATCACTGCCTCGTAGAGGCCGACCAGGGTGCCCAGTGGCCCGGCCAGCAGGTGCAACTCATCTTGGATGATGAGGTCGGGCGGGCGCAGCGGGTCGCAGTCGATCGTCTTGGCCGAAGGGAGCTGCGCCGTCTTGTTGTGCTTGTCGGCCTCGGTCCGATCCGAGGTCACGTCGAGCTCAGCCGAGCGGTAGCCGTGGCGCTCACAGCGCCGCGCCACCCGCCCGAAGAGCAGGTGCAACGGGCCCTTCAAGGGCAACTGGGCCCACTTGTCCGCCGTCGAGATCAACAGGGCCGGCAAGAGGCGGTAGATCTCCTCGTCGACGGTGACGACCGGGAGGCCCTCCTTGTTCGAAGCCCCCTCGGTGAAGGCGCACTGCCCTAACGGGTCACCGCAGAAGACCAGGGTCCGCCAGCGGTCGGGGTCATAGCGGGCGTCGGACCCGGTGTCGAGGCGGCGCCCGCACCACGGACAGGCCATGAGCACGACCGGCTGGGAGCCACGGACGCGTTTGCCCGAGCGCTGCTCCTCGATGGCCGCCTCGGACTCCTTGCCTCGGTTGGGGGTGAGGGACGAGCCCACCCAGAGCCCGATGCGAAACGACGTGGCGCCCCATCGGGGGTCCTTTGCCACCTTGGCCCGGCGGATGACCTCGCAGGCGCAGATGAGCGCCGACGCCCGGCTGAACTGGTCAGAGGTCAGCAGGCGCAACGTGTAGCGCATGAGGACAGCCACCCCTTCGGGCCCGTGCCCGGCCACCGTACCCTGGAGACGCCGGATGGCGAGGGTGAAGGCGGTGAGGCCCAAGTAGGCCTCGGTCTTGCCACCACCGGTCGGGAAGAAGAGGAGGTCGACCAGGCCGCTGTCGTGCAGGCGCTCGGGGTGGTTCGGGTCGGTCAGCGCCGGGATGTTCAAGAGGATGAAGGCGAGCTGGAACGGGCGCCACGACCGGTTGGCTGGAATATCGGCAGCGTCGAGCGCGGCGGTCAGATCGAAGGACTCATCATCGTCCTCTTCCCCGCTGGCTCGCCTCTGCGCCGTCGCCACAGTGCGGACGCGTTGGCGCCACATGGCCTCGTTGGCGAAGGAGAAGGCCTCGGCCGCGTCTGCGTCGTGGACCAATACCTCGATGCCGGCCCGGATGCGAGCTGCGGCCTGGCGGGCCGTAAAGAGGGCGACCTCGATCGCCGCCTCGTGCCCCTCGAGACGGGCGCCGGGGTCACCGGGCCGCGTAGCCTGCGTGTCGATCCAGGCCTCGTAGGCGTTGACCAGCGGCTCAAGCGCAGCCCGCAGGCCGGCCTGAGGTGTCTGGGCCAGCGTGGCCATGTCCAGGACGGCACTGGCGAGCATCGGCTCCTCGACGGCAGTCGGGGCTTCGGTGCGGGGCACCTCGAAGGAAGGAATGACTCGGGTCTCGAGTCGCCGGGCACGGGTGGGGTCGCTCACGCCCTGGGTGTCGACGGCCATGACGGCATGCACCGCCGTGCCGTGGCCCGTGGCGAACTCGATGTGGTTGCGGTACTGGAGGTCCAAGAGGGCGACCTCGTCTTCTGAGTCGTAGCTCCCAGCGGCACCATGGTCGGCGAGCGCCACGTCTCGCCCGACAAAGCCGGGCACCGCGCTGTCGCCACCAACCGCTTCGAGTGTGAACCGGGCCTGGAAGAGCCACCGCTCATCGGAGTTGGTGGCAGCCTTCTCCTGCTCGTTCACCAAGAAAGCGCTGACCAAGGAGAAGCCCTCGCGTTTGGTGACCCGCCCGCGCACCACGACGCCCGGGAAATCCGCCGCGACCGAAAGCGGGCCGAAGACCCCTTCGCTGAGCGGGATCACCACTTCACCCTCCACCGGGTAGCGCTGCCACACTCGGGCCGACCGGGCCGGTGCGCCGGCAGAGGATGTGGCGACAGATGGTGCGTCGGGCTCGCCCCCGAGCTCCTCGGGCTCACGTACCTCCTTTACGTACTGGCCCCAGGACGCGGTGAGCACCAGTTCGGTGACTTCGGGCACGACGACGCAGGAGAGGCCGATCGAGGAGGGGAACATCGAAGCCTGGGCCGCCGATTGGTCGGTGTCGGGTACCTCTCCAGGGACGTCCGGGGCAGCGTCGCCTTCGACAACAGGCTCAGCGTTCCGCTCGGGATCGACACCGATCGAGCCCTTGGGAGCCAGCGCCCCCACCAGATAGCGGTCTCGGACCTGTCCGCGTCCCGGCAGCTCCTCGTCCTCTCCCCCCACCGGGCCGAGCAGGTCAGCCACGACCATGCGCTGGAGCTCGGCGCGCAACTCACTCGGCGTGGGCGGAGACTCCGGCGGGGCTGGTTGGTCCTCGTTCGTTGTGGTGTCGATGCTCATGCGTCATCTCCCGACGGGTCATCTGCGAAAAGGGAGCCGAACAGCGTGGGCTCCGCAGTGCCCATCGCTCTCGCGGTCTTGGGCTTCCGGGCCGTCTTCTTCGTTTTGGCCGGCGCGGCGGCAACCTCAGCGGCGTGCCGCTCGTGGTTCAACTCGAGCAGACGGTCGAGGACCTCGGTGCGGGCCGCTGGGCCGAGGGTGTAGCGCATCCCTTGGGTGGTCTCATGGAACCCGTGGTCGAGCCCGAGGTCACTCCAGCCGTAGACATCCCGCACAGCCAAGTCGAGTGCGATGTGGAGCTCCCGAAGCTTCACGATTTCGGGGTCCTCGTCCTTGGGGTCGTGGACTCGGTTGTAGGTCTTGGTCAGCCCCTCGTCGTTGAGGGTCATCAACGATGCTCGCAGTTCGTTGAGCTGTCGTCCTGCGTCCTCAACTGCCGAGCCAATCTTGGGCTGCGGGAATGTCTCGAAACAATCCGATGGGGTGTAGTTGATTCGAGTCTCGAGAGTTGAAGCCCAGCTCAAGGCCCACCACCAGTGAAATGAACTGCTAACAAGGCCAAAATGAAAATCATCGTCGTAAGCGAATACACCGAGTCTGTGCGCGAAGACCTGCCCAGTGGGGACAAAAACTGGTAACACAACCTTTGAGACCAACGTAATTGCCAGTACCCGCTCCATTCCGTGGATCGCGGCATAGAGTTCCTCGCGAGTTCGCCAGTACTGCCACCAGCGTTCCTTCCATCCGCCATACGAGCCGCCTTTTGCCATTACTTGCGGAAGTACCCGCTCCCGAAGAATCTCAAGGCAAGCCGGGTATTCTTCGGCCCGCTCTAGCGGCCAATCCAAGAAGTTGATGGTCCATCGACTTGCAGAGCAGTCCGGCCGAGAGTTGAGGTCCTCTCCAATCAGGTAGGGCATCACCACGTCGGCGTTACGGGAATCCGACTGGAGGAGTTGCTTGGCTTCCTGCGGAGTAAGTATGAAAGCCTCAGTTGCAAGTATTGAACCTTGAAAACATCTTTTCCGCTGAACCATTAGGCGGCTCGGAAGTCCGCTGGCTCGACTCTCCGAATCGAGTGAGCTGGTGATACGCCTCACCGGTTTCCCCTCGAGGATTGCCATCGCACTCCACGGCGCTCGCCTACACCAGACCTTTGAGATGGCAAGAGTTGCGTTCCCCGGCCATGCTTCGCTCTTTACAGCTCTACAAATAGTCCATCCGCTATTGAGCAACCGGTCGAGACCCACTTCCCGTGTGTCCCCCTGTGCGATCGTGTTGGTGGCGAGCAATCCAAACCCTTGTGCGATGTCGGCAGCGCGAAGAAAGAAATAGGTCACTAGGTCGGCATTGCCCTTTGTTTCTGCAGCAATCGACCGAACAAGATGCTCGCGGTAGTCGGTCCCGTTTGTACCGGAGATCCGCTTCCCGCCGAGGAAGGGCGGGTTGCCAACCATGGCATCGAAGCCCGAAGTCGATCGGCCGACGAAGACCTCGGGGAAGGCCAGCGGCCAGTGCAAGCAGCGTCGGTGCGGGGCGGCATCGGGGCGCCCCTCGTTGAGCCAGCCGTCAGCATGGGCGGACAACCGAGCGAGCGCCTCCTCTCTGGTCTCATCGTCGCCGTGCAGGAGATCGCTGACCTTGCCCGACACGCTGGCAAGCCGGGCGTCGAGGTCGCGCTTGGACTGTCCGGCCGTGGAGAGAGCCGCGCCGATCACCAGATCGGCAATGGTCTCTACCGACCGCAAGGTATGAGCGGCCTGCGTGAAGAGGCGCTCCTTCTCCTCGGCGTCGCGCACGGTGATCAACGGGGCCGCCTCGAGACTCTGACGCAGCTCGAGGGCCTCCTTCACGAGCGGTTCGAGGTCGCCGGCGAAGTTGAGCGGGGCCACCGCCTGGTACGGGTCGATATGGAAACGGGCCACCTGGTCGAAGCTCGTGATACCCAAGAGGGAATCGCCGGCCCGGAAGGCGTGATCGAGGAAGCTGAACGGGCGCTCCTTGGCCATGGTCACCAGCCAGAGCGAGAGCTTCGCCATCTCGACGGCCATGGGGTCACGGTCCACTCCAAAGATGCAACGCTCGGCGACCGCACGCCGGGCGGCAATGCGCACATCGTCCACGTCGTCGAGCGGACTTGCTCCGGCCACCGTGGGCGTCGTGCCCTCGGCGGCCCAGGCCTCGACCAGGCGGTCGCCCAGGAAGCGGCACGCCGCAGTGATGATGGCTCCCGAGCCGACCGCCGGGTCACAGACCTTGAGGGCCAAGAGCTCCTCGACCGACTTGAGCTTCCACTCCTCTGGCGGCACTCCCTCAGCCGGGCCAGGGTGGTAGACGAGGGGCTCGAGGGCGTAGCGAGCCACCTCGTCGGCCAGGTCCTTGGTCGTGTACTCAGTCCCGGTGTCCCGTCGGTGCGAGACCTCGGTCACGTAGATCGACCCGGCCAAGAGGACCATGGGGAGCCCCCGCAGGTCGTCACGCAGCAGCCAAGCGAAGCGCTGCAAGCGGGCCAGGAGGCCGTCATCGTTGTCACAGGCGGCGCGCAGCACAGCACGGCGCGCATCGTCGAGCGGCTTGGCCAGTGCTGACTCGATCTGCTTCTCAGTGCGTTTGGTCACCTCTACCAGCCAGGAGACAAAGGCGGCGCGGCCCCTGGCTTCTTGGGTCTCGAGCTCGGCCAGGGCGACTTCGGGCTCGTCGCCGGACCGGCCAACCATGCCGAGCGTCACCTCCTCGGTGCGGCTGGCGGAGTGGTCGAGCAGGCCCTCGTAGACGTGACCGATCTGCTCGACGTCGAGGCTGCGGAACGACAGGCGACGGGCTTCGGTGACTCCGCCCTCTGTGAGCTTGAGGACCTGTAGGGCGTCGAGGATGCCGAGCACGGTGCGGTCATCGATGGGGATGGGACGAGCGCCCTCGACGTGGCCCTCCCCCGGGCGTCTACCTTCGAGGAACGGGTAGCGGTCGGGGTCGAAGAGACGACCGCCGTAGGGAGGGAGGCGAAGCTCGTCGTGAGAGAGGCCTCCATGGACGGCCCGGAAGCTCGCCAGCAGGCGCGGCCAGGCGCTCGAGGTGTGCTCGAGGCTCTCCTCGTTACCGATGGCGTCTGCCGTTTCGCGCAGCGCCTGGCGCAACGTCGAAACCGCGTAGGAGTCGTCGTAGAGCCCTTCGCCGAGCGGCAGCAGGCGACGCTCCTCGGCGTAGAGGAGGAAGACGAGGCGCATCATGACCGTGCAGGCAGCCTCGTAGACGAGGTGTGGGTCAAGGCCAGCGAGCGCCGCGCCGCCGAGCTCGCGATTGGCCCGGGAGAAGGCAGCAACCAGAAGCTCGACCGCTGCACGCACCTGACGCCCGAGCTGCCAGGTAACTTCGGCCTGGGCCGAAGCGGACTCGGTGATCAGGGCCTCGAGCTGGTCCTCGGGAGCCACAGAGAAGAAGCGCTTGGCGCCGAGCACCGAGACGAACGAATCGAGTTGGGTGTGCTCGGCCGCCTCAGTGAAGACACCGGCCACCCACGTCGCCCGGCCGATCGCCCCTTGCCGGGGTGCGTAGACGACGCAGAACCGATCGCCGTCGGTCACCAGGCCGAGGGTCACGCCGGTGTGGCGCAGGTGTGTGGCCATTCGGTCGACCGGGCTGGCTGCCCACTGATCCCCGGCCACATGAGCCGCAAGATCGGTACCGGCAGGCCACATCGTCACCAACAAGCGCGCCGTGGGGTCCTCGGAGGGAGAGACGATGGCGAAGTCGGCTCGCAAGGTGACCCCGTGCTCGGGAAGGAAGACGTCGAGGGCCGCGGGCACGGCGGGGCCTTCGAGGACGGCGGGTCCGAAGGAAAGGAGGCGCCGGAGCACCCAGCCCACGAACTCTCGGCGCTCGTCGCCACCCTTGCCCAGCTCCTCGTAGCGCTCACGTAGGTCCACCCGCAGCCGGGCCGGTGTGCGGTCCGGCCCGCCCGGCCAGACCCGGCGGATCACCGGCAAGGTGAGGAACGGCCCGACCGGGTCGACCAGACTCAGCCAGTCAGCGTGGCGGGCGGTCGTCCACGTACTCACGGCGCCTCCTGCTTGGCTGACGCAGGCAACGCGGCCCCGAGCGTGTCGTCGAGCCCGACCTCGCAGAGACGGCGCGGGACGAGGAAAGTGATGGCGGCCGGAAAGACCCGCTCGCTCGCCTCCTCGTAGCGACCCCGGATAGCGGCCTCCTCAGCGTCGGCTTCGGCCGGGATGGCGTCGACCCGAGCCCGCAGCGCAGCTATGTCCCGGACGAACTGCTCCCGCTCGTCTTGGGCGAACCCGAAGGTGAGCTGCTCGGGCTCTTCGAGCTCCTCGAGCTGGGCCAGGATCCCGGCGCGCAAGTCGCCCAGCACAGCACGCATGGTCGTGACCTCCTCTTCGACCTTGTTCGCCAGCAGCCGGACCAGGCTGTCAGCGCGGTCGTTGGCCCGCGTAAGAAGAGCGAGTCGCACCGGGTCCTCGAAGGCCGGCCAGGAGCTCGCCAGGGCTTCTCTGATGTGGGGCGGCGGCAGCTCGTCGCTGGCGGCGTCGAGCACCCTGGCCACCTCGGCCACGCCGTAGCCCTCCCGGCTGAACCGGCCCCGAGAGACCCGCCCCCCGGCCGAGATGACCTCTTCGTGCAACCGATGGCCGCCGCGTCCGGTGATGACGAGTCGGGCATGGATGGCAATGACCAGTTCGTCGAGCTCCTTATCGGGCACCACCTGAGCAGTGACCCGAGAAAGGTCGGTCGCATCGCTCGACCAGATCCGCCCGCGCAGCAGTCGCATGGCCTGGGTCACCAATGGGTGGCCCAGATGCGCAAGCACGACATCGTCGGCGCCATCGGCTGCCACGGCGTGGTCGAAGGTGATGGGGCGGATCTTCTCGGGCTCAAGTTTGTCGGGGAGGTCCAAGACGGTGCGGGCCCAGCTCCCCGACAGCTGGCCGACCGTGAAGACCGGGCCGTCGGGCCGGCGGTCTTTCGCCCCTCGCTCGAGCGTGGCTGGCGTCAGGGCCGGCTGGCGGGCCAGCTCGAGCCCGACTTCGACCACGTGCTGCACCGCGGTCGGTGACATGCCGAGTTCGACCCGCGTCTCTTGGAGGCGCTGGGCCAGTCGGGCCACCTCTTCGCGCAAGTTGCGCTCCACCTTGAGCACGCCGGCTGCGGCACTACGCCGGCGATCAGGTGGCAGATCGAGCGACGCCCTGGTATCGCCCAGCATGTGGCGCTCTACCTGGTCGGCCAGCAACGGGCCAACCGAACCCAGGTCCTCCCGTACCGAGTTCAGCTTGAACGCGAGGCGACTCAGGAATCCCAGATCGTCTTCGAGGCTCCCGGGGGGTGCATCCCTCCAGTCAGCCCCGATGAAGTGGTAGATGAGCACTTCGGGCGAGGGTTGGAGGTGGCGATCGACCCGCCCAGCCCGTTGCTCCATTTTCGCCGGGTTGAACGGGGTCTCGATGTGTACGACACGGTGACAGTGCAGCTGGAGGTCGATGCCCTCCGAAGCGGCGTCGGTGCCGAGGAGCACTCGCAACGGGCGCCGGCTCGGGTCGGTTTGGAACTCGGCCTTGATGCGCTCCCGGGCCACCTCGTCCATGCCGCCGTAGAGGAGTGCCACCCTGTCGGTGAGCTCGCCCTGGGGTAGATGGTCGGCCAGCAGCTGATAGAGGTAGAGCTGGGTGTCGCGATACTCGGTGAAGAAGATGACTCGCTCGTCGTTCCACTCCCGTGTTCCGTCGGCGCCGACTGGCCGGCAGGTGTCATCGATGAAGTCGAGGATGCGCTGAGCCTTGGTGTCCGCCTTGACCCGCCACTCCTCGGCCCATCGACCCATCTTCTCGAGGAGCTCTTCCTGCCTGGCATCGATTGTGCCACTCGCTTCGGCCGCGGCAACCAGGGCCTCTTCGACTGCGTCCTCATACTCCTCATCATCGGCCACATCGTCGTCGAGGCGGTCAAAGGTCGCCTGGAGCGCCCGTACTTCACCCTTCCCCTGACCCTGAGCCTCCAGGGTCCGGCGGTGGACCTCGAGGGTGCCGGCAAAGGCGGCGGGCGAGGAGAAGAGGCGCTTCTTCAAGAGCAGCGTCACGAAGGCCGAGGCCATCTGCGCCCGCTTGTTCCCTTGTGCCGAGGAGACCCGCAGGGCCGAGTACTCCTTCAAGAGACCGTGCACCTCGCGCTCGTGCTCTGGGTAGGTAATCTCGAGCTCCTCGATCCGGCGCTCAGCAAAGCGCGGGGTGCCGTCAGGGTTGGCGAGGTCGGGGTCCGCCCGCAACTCTGACTTGAGCCTTCTCACCATGGCTCGCTTGAGCGAGGCCTCCGAAGGTTGCACCCCCCGGGCGAAGCGCTGAGGATCGAGCAGTTCCAACAGCGCCGTCCAGGATTCCTTGTATCCGTTGTGCGGAGTGGCCGAGAGGTAGAGGTGGTGCTCGAAGTGCGGGGCGATCTCCCTGATGGCCTTGGTGCGCTGGGAGTCCGTGGCGTACTTGCCCCCGCCGGCTGGGGCGACGTTGTGGACCTCGTCGATGAGAAGGATGTCGAACTCGCGGGGATACGAAGGGGTGGGCGGGAGCACTTCACGCAGGAGCGACATCGCCCGGGGCCTCTTCAACCAGTCCATGGAGACGATGAGGCGGGGGAAGTGCTTCCACGGATTGGCGGCCAAGCCCCGCTCTCGGCGCAGGCGGCGGATCAGCTCGGCATCGACGATGCGGAACTCCAGGCCGAACTTCTCGGCCATCTCGCTCTTCCACTTGAGGCACAGACTGGCCGGGCAGACGACGATCACACTGCGGGCCCGGTGGCGCAAGATCATCTCCTGGACGACGAGGCCGGCTTCGATCGTCTTACCGAGCCCCACGTCGTCGAAAATTCCCAGGTTGACGCGGGGCATGGAGAGGGCGCGCACGACGGGATCGAGCTGGTAGGTCTCGATGGTGATCCCAGAGCGGAAAGGAGCCTGGAGCGCCTGTGAGTCGGCAGAGGTGATGGCGCCCCAGCGCACCGCGTTCAAAAACGCGTCGAGGCGGGCGGGGTCGTCGAAGCGGTCCGCCATCGGCACTGGCAGGGTCTCCTTGAGGAGGACCTGGGCGTCGGGCTCCACCTCCCAAATGACGCTGAGGGAGTCGCCAAGCCCGTCGTCTTCGACCGAAGTGAGCTCGACCAGGTGCTGGACCTGCTGGGCGTCGCTGAACACATCGACGTCGAGCGTGCCCCGGCGCACCTCTGCCACGACCCAGTGCCGACCCCGTACCCGGACCAGTTGGTTGAGCTCGGGAAGGGCCAGGGCCGGCTGCGCATGGGTAACCGTCACGGCGTCCTGCCCCGACGCGCTCGTAGAGGCCCACAATTGCTCGGAGCCGCTCGGCCCGTTTTGATCATGCCTGAAGGGTACGCGAGAGTTGTGCCAGACACACAGGAGATTTCAGGGCCATCATCACAATGCGGTCGGGTGCGTAATCTCTCAGGTCACGACGGCCAGGCGCTCCAATCGCCCCTCACCAGCATCCGCGTCTATTGGCCTCTGATGCGGCTCACTGTGCACCGTGGAAAACACTCCCAAGTTTTCAGCCGAGCCTGAACCGCTCGATCTCGCCGATGTGAGCACGACCGTGGACATGCCAGGTGTTCGACTCGCCACAGTGCACCAGCACCTCGCTCAAGGAACCATTCCCACGCCGGAATTCCGGATCGGCAACGCCTGCGCCTAGCGGTGCCAAACGATCGGCCACAACTGCGAACCCAGCGCCGTCCCGGTCAACGTGGTCCATACAAATCCTCTGTTTAGACAGCCAACGCTTCTGGGTAGGGTCGTCACTGGATCAACACTTTCTCAGAAAGTTTGCTCAACTTCGCGTTTCGCGACCCAGTTCTTTGTTGAGGGTTCTATCGCGCCCTCTGGCTACGACCTGTACGACGG
>JGI24130J36418_10000059_pt1 | contig 26755 bp, 27 predicted proteins | sample BarGraNGADG00212_FD_36418 | JGI IMG/M metagenome (IMG submission 36418)
CAAGAACGTAAGAAAACTTTCGTCAATTCCGAGCGATTGTGATAGACGGTGCGCGGTCAAAGGAGTCGTAATCTGTGTGTAGATCCCGAGGTCAACGGACACCTTTAAAATTTCGAAGAGTTTGTGGTAGTTTAGGATGCGCCTGACAGGTTCAGGCTCTAATTCGATATCATACATTCTTAACTCCTGAAGGTATCTATGGATCTTCTTTCATTTGACAGCAAACAGTGATAGCGTCTCGACGGTGTATAAAAGCCGCCTGATAATATGTTTTGTCTTCATAGCTTCGCTTTTGTGCTTGTGCTGGCTATAGAACACTCTGTGAACCAGGCGAACTGCNCTTCTGTGTTGTTTAGTTCACACGTCACGCTTAGAACCAGNGCTGTTTGTTTGTGATTATAAAGTGACGCACGCGAGAGAAAATATTTAGACAGATGGGATNTACAGCTTAAGTTGCGAGTATGACGCGCAAATGCATCGAAAAAAGCTGCCTGCATCACGCAGAGTGCGAGCGCTACTTTGCGGATCAGAATTTGACCGATTTTAAAAAAATCAAAGTCTGCGACTGGTGAGGAGATCTGTGTGTTTCACTGGGGCGTAGGGTTTATGCGCGCAATGAAGAAACGTCCCGCCGAGTAAGTCCTTTCTGAGGGATAGCCAACATAAGAACCGAGGCGCTATAAACTTCTAAGATCGCGAGCGCAAACATGTCCTTTTTCTTATCTTTCGATTCCGCCATTTCGGGCAACGACCAATTGCCGCTTTAATATCAGATTGGTGAGTCTGATTTGCTCGTCGTCAAGAGCACAGTCGATAAACTCTGCATCCGTCACCCTATAACGGTGAGGCGGGATTATGGGGTCCAAGCATCTTTAACAGGTCACGGGCGCCCCTCACCAGGCTTCAGGTTTAATAGGAACAGATACCTACTCTACTACTATGGAGCAGACGACGTATTCGATGAACGTGTCAGATATGAGTGTGGACGAAATCGATGAAGCTGTATCAGATGCGTTGCAAGGGATCGTTACGGCTATGGACATGCGGCAAGAGAAAAAGTCGTTTCGCCAAGAGGTCACTGACGCGCTGTTTGACCTGTTAAAACGTAGAGACCTCACCATTTTCGATGTGCTTATCGAACGCGATGAGAAGGTGTGTGAGATTCTGGGAGAGCCGACGAAAGACATCCCAGAGGGTAAAATGCTTGAAGGTTCGATCGATACGGAGACGGTCAAGGTCTATAACCTCCGGTCTAAGGATACAGACGGAAATTTTGAGCTGCTCTATACCAACGAATTCACAAAGACCATACAAATGACATTATATACAAAACGAAAAAGAGTCAAAATGTAGCAAGGTCATGTTCGAGCTAGTCAAATTAAGTGGAGTGTCGGCTTCCCTTATGCTTCAGTCTTCAACTTGGTGGTTTCATTAATGTCTTTGTCCGAATACGATCGCGTGCGATATCGTAGGCAAATAATGATCCCCGGCTTCGGCGAAAAGGCGCAGCTGCGTCTAAAAAGGGCGACAGCTCTCATAGCCGGCTTGGGTGGACTTGGCTCACCTCTCGCTCTGTATCTCGCGGCTGCGGGGGTTGGGCACCTTAAGCTAGTCGACATGGATCACGTCGAGCTCAGCAATCTGAACCGCCAGGTTCTGCACTGGGATGAGGACATAGGCGAATCGAAAGTCAGCTCAGCGATGCAGAAAGTGCAAAGGATTAATCCGACAACGCGTGTCGATGGACTTAATCTGACCATTGACGACAAAAACGTGTTCGAGCTTGCCGAAAACTGTGACATCATTTTAGACGCCATGGACAACTTTTCTATTCGGTATTTGCTCAATGCTGCTGCTATTGCCCATCACATTCCGTTAATTCACGGCGCCGTATACGGTTACGAAGGGCGCCTTGCAAGCGTGGTCCCTGGCAAGACAGCGTGTCTTGAGTGTATCTATCCTCACACCCCGCCGCGCGAGGTGTTTCCAGTGCTGGGCACAACTCCGGGCGTAATAGCCTTGCTCCAAGCGACGGAGGCCATAAAGGCACTGACCGGGATAGGGGTCTTGTTGGAAAACGAAATGCTCATCTATGACGGTGAAATGATGAATTTCGAAAAAGTCAGGATTTCGCGCAGCCCGAAGTGCGCATCGTGCTCTGGACTCAGCTAGAGGTAACCAACCAGGATAAACTGGACGATCATTGCACAGCAGCGTCAGAGAAGCAAGTGCGTGATAGTGCTCATATCATCTCGGCAATCGTAGAGAATGAGCGCGTATCGTGTTTAGGAGACAGATCGATGAGGTAAGGTTCGTTAGACAGACATGCTAAACGGTAATGTCACACTTCTTGCTGTCGTGTTTATCTTCAGTTTTTTGCTATTGTTTGATTATCTTTACCCTTTAGAAGGTACAAAAGGTGTTACGTTAGGCAAGTGGCTTTAGAGATGGTGATAGTACGTGAAGAGCTCTCTTCCCTGGGATTACGCGGTTTAGTGCTCAGAAATGGGATACGCTTCGTTGATGTGCTACTATTTATCGTGCAATGTATACGGCACAATCATCGCTCAAAGCAATGCAAAACGGCAGCGGTTAGGGGACTGGGTAGCAGGAATCATAGTGAGCAACGGCTGATGGGAATTAATAAGGCGCCGAATGCGGAGCGTCACTTCTGCGGTGGTCGAATCCGCTGAATGAGATCCAAGTCCAAGTCGATATCTAAGTCTTTTTGATCTGAGACTGTTGCGGGTTCTCTTGTAAGACTAAAGATGCGCCAAAAAACGAGAAATAAGGCAAGGAGTGCTATGGCGAGTATTCCGATGAACCTTTTGTTGCCGGCGTAGAGTGCGAACGAACTAGCACCAATGCCGATTAGTACGAGGACAAGCAGTACGAGATTCGTTTTAAGAACGCGGTTATAAGCCATAGTTTTTTTTGTAGTCGTGCACACGTGAAATAGCTGACGATAGGACATGGTTAGAAACTACATAAAGCTTGTTTGTCGGCTCTAAGGTGAGTTCTTGCTGCTTCTCTAAGTTCGTCGAACTTTCGCTTCTAAGCGAGGAGCACGGCTATTATGCTAGAAAGAAACACTCCGTCAAAGGTCCCGGCGCCTCCGATAGAAGCAATGGGTGCTCCGATTTTTTTTAATAGCGCCTAAATTTGTCACATCAGCACCAATAAGGGTGCCGAGCACACCACAGATGTATGCCAAGGCAAAGGTATTTTCGACGCTTGGAAACAGCGCTAAAACAATGATAGTATATATGGCCGCGACGAGTGGGACACTAGTGCTGGAGATACTATCCCAACTCCCTGTACAGGTTTTGAAATGAGATGAGAGATGATCGAGACAAGAGCCACACCGATGATCGCAAAGCCGATAACGTCTGTGAATCGCACGAGAAGATAAAGCGAGACAATTGATGGGATGACTGCGCCTCCAACGTTGATGGCAACGACCGTTTTTCGTGAGCCCACTGCAGCTGGCGGCACGCGGTACGTCATGCCGAAAACGGTGACAAATGTGTCCCGCATAACAGGCTCGCGAGCTTCAAAGGTGAATAACGGTATGTTGATAACGCTACCGACAAGCACGGCGAAAAGCAAAAGTGCGATGGCTTCGGCAGAAAACCCAATTCGACCGAAAGCCGCACTGATTAGTCCAAAGAACACAAAAATAAAGAGTACAACAACGGTGAATATGACAAACGCTGTAATGACCGGTGAAAATGGGTTGTAAACGTACGTTCTATAATCTGTCAAAAAGTTATCTCCACTGCGCATCTCGTTTGCCGCCACACTCAGAATAAATCTAGCTGAGAGCATGCTTATCAACTGATTAAAAGTTTTTCAAGCATTCACTCTCACACGTTGCGCGCGACTTATAGGAGACTCGGATTTTCGATAAAGGTTTAAAAAAACAAGCGCTAGGGCTTTCGATGGGCCTCAGTGATCGGGAAATCGTCAGAAAGATTTAGAAACCTGTGATTCACTTGTTTGGTGTAAGCAACGCAAATAGTGTCTATAGAACCGGTGTCGCCGAGGACGTTTGCTCGCGCACGACCTTACCGAATGCATAGATCACCCCACAACAAAACCATTTTTATCTCACATCGGAGGTACATGGCGGCAGAAGATCAATACCGAAACTGTATTCTCAAATTGCTGAGATAAGNTAGTATTCACTCTAACAGGTTCAAACTCGTGTGACTGCGAGTTCTCTTCGATTGGGCTGTAGCATTCGCTTAGGATTTCCACGTTCAGGGAAGCAAAAACACTTCACGACGAGAGGACGCGCCTATCCAGCAGTCGCCCTTGCGATCTTTACATCATCCGCTTTTATAGTGTTACCTGACGTTATCAACATGAAACGCCCCTGTATTAGTCCTTCGATGCGTGCTTTCCTTTTGATTGGGGAGAGCTCATTAAATGCATGTTTTTTTATATTCCAAGTCTATACTGTTCACCGAGTGTTATGACGTTTCAGGCGCGACGCTACTCGAAAAAGGACGTCATTTTATCAATTGAGAAACTCGCATGGGATCGACGATAATTGTTGGGGGCTTCTTTGGAGACGAAGGGAAAGGCAAGATAGTAGCGCACATTGCGTTTGCTGATAAACCCACAATTATTGCTCGTGGTGGAATTGGTCCTAATGCGGGCCATACCATCGAAGTCCGCGGTCAGAAATTCGGCGTGCGCATGATACCCTCAGGTTTCGTGTACGCAAACGCACGCCTGCTCATCGGTGCAGGTGTACTTGTAGATCCGCGCGTCTTACTCAGTGAAATCGAGTTGGTTGGCGAAGCGAAGCGCGTCGGCGTTGATCACCGTTGTGCGATAATCGAACAAAAACATATAACCCTCGACAAAGAAGATCCGCACCTTTCGCTTACGATTGGGTCAACCGGGACTGGATGCGGACCGGCTGCGGCCGATCGAGCAAGAAGAACGACAATCCAAGCCAGTGAAGTGCAAGAGCTTGAGCCGTTCTTGACCGACGTCGCGGCCGAAACAAATCAAGCTCTTAAGGCCAATGAAAACGTGATTTTAGAGGGCTCGCAAGGGTTCGGTATCTCACTCTACTACGGAATTTTTCCGTATGTGACGTCAAAAGATACGACGGCCTCTCAGATAGCAGCTGACGTCGGAGTTGGCCCGACGCGCATTGATGAAACGATCGTTGTCTTCAAGACGTTCCCTACACGCGTCGGTGAAGGGCCATTTAAGACTCAAATGAGTGAAGAAGAGGCTAAAAAACTCCAAATCGAGGAATTTGGCACTGTAACCGGACGGCAACGGCGTATCGGTTGGTGGGATCCTAAAATGGCTGCGTATTCTGCCATGATAAACGGAGCGACACAGGTTGCGATCACGGGACTCGACAAGCTTGATCCGAATGTCAGAGGCGTCGACCGGTACGACGATTTGTCGACAAAGGTGAAGACATTCTTGCGCCAAGCTGAGGATGAAGTCGGCATTCCGTTTACGCTGCTTTCAACTGGACCAGAGTTAGCTGAGATTATCGATTTGAGAGAGGAGAAACTCTACCACGCGTGATAATATGCGGATAACCGGGCAGCTTAAATGAAACGAGAGTTGCTGAAAATATTGTGCTGTCCTGTATGCAAAGGCCCACTATTGCTAGAGGTCGAAGGCGAGGAAGCAGGCGAGGAAGCAGGCGAGATCATCAAAGGAACTTTTTACTGTAAGGTCTGTAGTGTATATTATCCGATAGATGAGGGGATTCCTAATTTACTTCCGCCTGAATTGAGGTGAACATATGCAGAGCGTGTATCTCAATAGGAAGGGGTTGCAGTCAATTGAAATCGAAGAACCCGTAATTCGATTCCCGCTCAAGCCCGGCGGAAAAGCGACGCTCGACATCGACGTGATTAATTTTGAAGCACCGACCCACGTTTATCTCTCATCGCGGGGTGCGGTAAAAGATAAAGTTACCTTCAATCGCAACAACCCATATATCGATGGTGAGGAACTACTTACAGCGACAATCTCTAATCCCCTCGGTCAACAGGAGCTTTATGAAGGGGAGATAAGTATATCAACAGGATATGGTTCGCGGGAGGAGAGCTTCATTGTGCAAATCGGACATTTAGAGGACGAACCGCCGCTTGATGCCATCGAGGTCGATGACGACCTCTCCCGGCCAGATTATCGCAGCAAAGCACGTTCTCCGCAGGTTCGGCGCCCTGAAATACGCTTGCAGCGGCCCAACATTAGTTTGGACGTGAAGAGAATCAGGAGGATGAAGAATCTTCCGTATATTCTTTTGGGAATCGGTGTGATCATTGCGCTTCTACTTCTAGGTTTGGGCAGTATCAGCTATGGTGTGGCAATTCTCGGTTTCATCGTCGTCATAGTCTTAGCTTACTACACGTGGAGGCTATTAGACTGACGTGTTCTGCTTTAAATGACCGCATCGTCTTTCAACAAGTTATATCGTGATCGTCGATGTCGCCGGCTTTTTGTGCCGAAAGCATTCCATAGTAACGCGCCTATTCTGTAGTAACAAATATCTATTCAGCAGTATTTTAGAAAGATAAAATTATCTCTGGGACTATGGAGAGCTAAAGATGCGATATATTGTTGTCACTGGTGGAGTCATGAGCGGTCTTGGCAAAGGCATCACAGCCGCCTCTGCTGGCAGGCTTTTTATTAACCGCGGGTACAACGTTACGGCGATAAAGATAGATCCTTACATAAACATCGATGCAGGGACCATGAGCCCCTTTCAACATGGCGAGGTATTCGTGCTCAAGGATGGGGCCGAAGTTGATCTCGACCTTGGAAACTATGAACGGTTCCTCGATGTGGAGCTCACCGGCGATCATAACATCACGACAGGGAAGATCTATAAGTCTGTCATCGAAAAAGAGCGACGCGGGGACTACTTAGGGAAAACGGTTCAGATTATCCCCCACATCACGGACGAGATCAAGGATAGCATTAGGGCCGTTGCGGATAAAGCAAAGGCCGACGTGTGTGTGGTTGAGGTAGGCGGCACCGTCGGTGATATAGAGAGCATGCCTTTCTTAGAAGCAGTTCGACAAATGCACAGCGAGGAGGACCATTTTGTGTTGCTCCACGTGACGCTTGTACCGGAGGATATGACTGGGGATCACAAAACAAAGCCTACCCAACACTCGGTTAAGAGCTTAAGAGAGCTTGGCCTCAGTCCCGACGTCATAGTTGGCCGTGCAAAAACGCCACTGAGCAAAGATGCGCGAGCGAAGATATCGCTGTTTTGTGATGTTCCTTTAAATGCCGTCATAAGCTGCTATGACGTGCCTGACATCTACCAAGTGCCCTCGCTACTTGAGCTTGAGGGCTTAGGAGATTATCTTGTTGAGAGGCTCGAACTCGAAAAGAAAGCTGTGAGCCCGTGGGATGTGATGAAGAACCCCCCCATATCTCGATCGATTGCTATCGTTGGCAAATATATGTTTGAAGATGCCTATTTCAGCATAAAAGAGGCAATTAAGCACGCAGCAAGTGCACTAGGTGGCGGCATAGACGTGAAGCTCGTGGACGCAGAAGACCCGCATGCCCTCGAGATTCTCAGATCGGTGCATGGAATTTTGGTCGCACACGGGTTTGGCCCTCGAGGAAGCGAAGGGAAAATAGACGCGATCCGCTTTGCTCGTGAGAATGACATTCCTTTTTTGGGAATCTGTTTTGGCTTCCAACTCGCCATAGTCGAGTTTTGTCGGCATGTAATAGGGCTGGAAGCAACAAGCGCTGAGTTGGATCCTACTGGGGTTCACGTCATCGATTTACTTCCCGAGCAGCTAGATGTTGACCACATGGGGGGTACGATGCGACTAGGCAACTACGATGTCATTATCTCGCCTGAGACGCGCGCACATTCTATGTATGAAAGTCTTGTAGTGACTGAACGTCACAGGCATCGGTTCGAAGTTAATCCAGATTGTATAGAGCTTATCGAACAAAATGGAATGTTGTTTTCAGGGAAGGCAAAAGATGGAATCAGAATGGAGATTGCAGAGATCCCAACAAAAAGATTCTTCGTTGGAACACAGTTCCATCCCGAGTTTAAATCTCGACCGGGGAGACCATCGCCCCCATTTCGTGAATTTGTAAGGTCTGTACTCAATATGAATATTAGCACGTAATGTGAAGTAGCGGCGCGATCAAAGCAGAAGCAGAGTATCAATTTATGGTAAACGCAGAGAAGTTCATTGAGGAAGCAATTGTAGAAATCAAGAGAGAAGTAGGAACTCAAAGAGCAATCATCGCCCTCTCTGGGGGGGTAGATAGCTCTGTTTGTGCCACACTTGCTTATCAAGCGTTGGGAGACCGTCTTTATCCAGTTTACGTCGATACGGGATTAATGAGGAAGGGCGAGACTGAAACCATCCAGAAAGCTTTTCGTTACATGCCATTGACCGTGATTGACGCGAAAGCGCGGTTTATCAATGCGCTTCAAGGAGTTTTGGACCCCGAAGATAAGCGTAAAGCAGTCGGCGAGACGTTTATACGCGTATTTGAAGACGTTGCAAGACAAAAGCAAGTAAGTTATTTGGTGCAAGGCACCATTTATCCGGATATAATCGAATCTGAAGGGGAGATCAAATCGCATCATAACGTAGGTGGTCTTCCTTCCGAGATGGAGTTTAATGGAGTGGTCGAGCCGCTTAAGTATTTGTACAAGGATGAAGTTCGTCAGCTTGCTCGGGCACTTAAGTTGCCGCCTGAGGTCAGTGAGCGGATGCCATTTCCGGGACCGGGGCTAGCGGTCCGAATTATAGGTGAAGTAACTGAGGAGAAGCTTCGTGTTGTCGGTGAGGCGAACGAAATAGTTGAGCAAGAGATATTAAGCTACAATCCGTGGCAGACTTTTGCAGCGTTGCTGGAGAAAGGAACCGGCGTGAAAGGTGATGTGCGTGTGCACGGTTGGATAATTGCAGTGCGCGCCGTGCAGTCACGAGACGGGATGACTGCCAGCGTGCTTGAATTACCTTACGATGTGCTTCGGAAAATCGCTTCACGCATAACGAGCGAACTCTCTGACGTCGCGCGTGTGGTTTATGACATCACGCCGAAACCGCCAGCTACCATAGAATTTGAGTAGCAAACACCNCAAACGNACTTTAAATCTCTCAGATGTTTNCTACTATACAGACTTACTAGTTCTACAAAATGCTGTTTAGGATGTTGAAAAAATGCGCATGAGCAAAAAAGAAGAAGTAATCGCCAAAGAGTCGCAGCATTATATGCAGGTGTTCACGCGTGAACCGTTGGTGATTGAACGAGGTAGAGGTGCGATCGTTTCGGATATCGACGGCAAAGATTACATCGATTGCGTCGCTGGGATTGCAGTCAATAATGTAGGCCACTGCCACCCTCGCGTAGTCAATGCCATCAAAGTGCAAGCAGAGAAGCTCATCCACACTTCAAACTTGTACTATACAGAGATCCAAGCACTTTTGGCGGAGCGCATGACAAAACTGACCGGCTTGGAGCGCTGTTACCTGACAAATTCCGGAGCGGAGTCCACTGAATCCGCGATGAAGCTTGCGAGGCGGGTAACCGGTAAGAAGGGGTTCATTTCGACCAAAAACGCATTTCACGGGCGGACTATGGGTTCACTTAGTGTGACGTGGAAAGAGACAATCCGGCAACCATTCGAGCCGTTGATTGATGATGTCACCTTCGTTAATTATGGCGATGCAAACGCTATCGCGGGGGCAGTTACAGCCGATACCGCCGCAGTCATTGTCGAACCGATTCAGGGAGAGGGGGGTGTTAATGTACCACCTGATGATTATCTCGTTGCGGTTCGCGAACTCTGTACAGAGCGCGATATAGTGTTGATCGCCGATGAAGTACAAACTGGCTTTGCCAGAACGGGAAAGTGGTTTGCCTGCGAGCACGCTAACGTTGTACCAGACATTATGACACTTGCAAAGGCCATGGGCGGCGGCTTTCCAGTCGGCGCGATGATGTCGCGTGAGTCTTGCCAGTTCATGCCAGGCGATCACGGCGGCACGCAAAGCGGCACACCCCTTGCATGTGCTGCAGCTCTAGCAACGATCGACGTAATTGAAAGCGAGGATCTTGTCGAGCAATCACGACTCAAGGGTGAGTTCCTAAAGAAGCTCCTTAGTGATCTCGAATCGCCAGATACGGTCGACATTAGGGGCAAGGGACTTATGGTTGGATACGAATTGTCGCGTCCAGTACGCTCTATTGTTGACTATGGACGAGAAAACGGCGTATTGCTAAATAACATCTCAGAAAACGTTTTAAGGTTCGTGCCCCCTCTGGTGATTACAAAAGAGCAAATTGAAACGGCCATCACGGTAATTGAGCGTGCCATCAACTTACATCCCCGGTAGATCTGCTGATGAAGTAGCTAGAGCTTACTGCATTAGTCCTGAGAAGGTGATTAAACTTGGGTCAAACGAAAACGCCCTAGGGCCCAGCCCACGAGCGGTAGAAGCGATTAAGCGACATTTAAACAAAATAAATGTTTATCCATCCCACGGATACGCGGAACTGAAGGACGCCATAGCGCATTATATAGGGTGTTCAGCCGAGCGCATCATAGTAGGCAATGGCTCTGATGATCTACTCAACACCCTAGTTAGAAATCTCTATGTGCTTGGCGACCAGGCGATCATACCCGTACCTACGTATACGTATTATGAGGTCATCGTCGAAGCCGGACGCGGCACGTGCGTTTACGTTAACCGGAACGAAGACTTTTCAGTCAACATTGACAACATTATTGCAGCGCTCAAAGACAACACAAAGCTGATTTTTATTTGTGCTCCGAACAATCCGACTGGAAACGCGATTGAAAAAACTGCTCTAAAGAGCCTTTTAAGATCGACTGAGGCCTTAGTAGTACTTGACGAAGCCTACGCGGAGTTTACGACTGAGAGTCACGCTGATCTTGTGAATAACTTTGACAACTTGGCGGTCTGCAGAACGTTTTCAAAAGCGTTTGGATTAGCAGGGCTGCGTCTCGGCTATGCCGTGCTTGATTGCGACTTAGCGCGCGACTACGACCAACGTATGCTTGCATTTTCGGTGAATCAGCTCGCGGTCGAGGGGGGGGTAGCAGCACTGTCAGATAGTGCTTTTTTGGAGCGTACGGTGTCTATGGTAACACAAGGCCGACAGTACTTAGGCGAGAAGCTCCCTTTCAAGACGTACCCCACCGAAGCTAACTTTGTTTTCGTTGACGTAGCACCTTACACCGCGCAAGAGGTGTCAGAATATCTGCTGAGCCGAGGCATAATCGTTCGAAACTGCGACGCTTTTCGTGGGTGTTCCAACTCGCACATCAGAATCACAGTCGGCCAGCCATGGCAAAATACCACGGTTGTGGAAGCGCTGAATGAATTCGTAAATTCGGTTTGATGCCTTCATTTACCTATGAAAATTGCGCTCACAGGAACCCCTGGCACAGGTAAGACGACCATAAGCAATGTGCTTAAAGATGAATTTGGTCTCAAAGTCGTCGACTTGAATAAAGTGATTAGTGCCTTCCAATATTATATTGGGTGGGACGACAATCGTAACTGTGGCGTGGTCGATCTTGAGGCCCTTAGGGCGCATCCATTCGAAGACGGTCTTGTGATAGAAGGACATATTTCGCATCACCTATCAGTCGAGCGCGTTATTGTTCTTAGGACGAATCCGGCCGTGCTTCGAGGACGTTTGCAGGAAAAGGGTTTTTCAGAGAACAAGATACGCGAAAATATCGAAGCTGAAATCCTTGACGTCATCCTTATTGAAGCTCTTGGGTTGCACGGGAATAACGTATATGAAGTTGACTCGACAGGAGGATTGCGTACAACAGCGCAGCTTGTGTGGGAGATTACGCAAGGGTATACGCTAGAGCGATTCGTGGTTGGTCGATACGATTGGACGAGTTATTTGAATGACTCTTGATATATTTCGGGGACGGNTGGGGCGGATCTTGAATCCGCTCGCGTGGACGCTTTATCGGCACGGCGTAAGTGCAAATCAGCTCAGCTTGCTGTCCCTCATTTCGGCAATAGTTGCCGGAGCGGCGTTTTGTGTGAACGTGCTCCCAGTAGCGATTGTGACAATTGCGTTCAATGCCCTCTTTGACGCTCTTGACGGGTGCTTGGCGCGGAGTTCAAAAAGCGAGTCGAAGCAAGGCGATTTGATTGACCACGTTTGCGACCGGTACTCTGACATCTTCATTTTCGGCGGGATCACGATAGGTGGATACGTTGCGTGGCAGATTGGGCTCTTAGCGATTGTCGGCGTCCTAATGACAAGTTACCTTGGAACTCAGGCACAAGCGCTTGGGGTCGGTCGGGACTATCGCGGCCTTCTCGGCAGAGCTGACAGACTCGTACTAGTTTTTTTCGTGACGCTACTTAGTCTTGGAGTCCCAGAGACGATTATCTGGTTTCCATTGTTAGGTTGGATGATGGTGTTTGTGGCTATCGTTAGCAATATCACCGCGTTACAGCGATTTTATCTCGCGTATCATGAAATTTAAAGGTACTATCGAGCAGCGAGTGTTTGTTGCGCGTTAGTATCTTTGCTTCCCGTCAGACCCATTGCGTTCACTAGAGATTTACTACTTTGCGCTCGCAAATCGATAAATAATTCGGCGCACGAGAACTAATGGACTACGCGAACATAGCTTCCAGCTGGTCTAATTGTGCCTTAGGCGTGCCCATAACTTTGCGGACGGCATCGTCGAAATCTGCGATCGTTACAGATTCGCGTTCAGCGCGGATGGCAAACATCCCGGCTTCCATCGCAATAGCTTTAATATCGGCGCCGCTAGCTCCATCAGTGAGCTTTGCAATCTTCTCAGCATCTATTTCTTGGACTAAGTTCATCCCTGCCGTGTGGATCTTGATAATTTTAACACGAGCTTCGTAGGTCGGGAGTGGGATATCTATAAGGCGATCAAAGCGTCCAGGCCTAAGCAAAGCAGGATCAAGTATGTCGCTCCTATTAGTAGCCCCGATGATCTTGACTTCGCCCCGGTTTTCAAATCCATCCATTTCGGCAAGGAGCTGCATAAGGGTCCGCTGCACTTCACGGTCTCCCGAAGTTGCGCTATCTAAACGCTTCGCTCCAATTGCGTCGAGTTCATCGATGAAAATAATACTGGGTGCCTTTTCCCTGGCCATTTCAAATAACTCGCGAACGAGGCGAGCCCCCTCACCTATATACTTCTGAACGAGCTCACTACCTACGATTCGAATGAAAACAGACTCTGTGTGCTTAGCAACTGCCTTTGCAAGAAGGGTTTTGCCAGTTCCCGGAGGTCCATAGAGAAGTACACCTTTGGGCGGGTCAATGCCTACTTGCTTAAATAACTCAGGTTTCAACAGAGGGAGTTCTACAGTCTCACGTAGTTCTTGGATCTGACTGTCAAGGCCGCCGATATCATCATAGCTTACNGTTGGCGTCTCAATGATTTCCATNCCATATACGGTCGGNTCCTTTGATGGTGGCAAAGCGCCGACGATTGCAAGGGATTGCTGGTTTAGCGCCACTCTGGCACCGGCGATGAGCTCTTGTTCAATAAATTGTGAAGCATTAACCACGAACTTTGGACCGGTTGAGCTTTTAATAACGACTCGATTGTCGTCAAGAACGTCCAATACAGTCCCAACAAGCAATGGCGGACCTTTAAGTCGCTCAAGCTCACTTCTAAGTTTTCTTACTTCGCGTTCGTAGCGCACCTTCTGATTCTCAGCGGATCGCTTTTCATTTTCGACTTTTCGATTAGAATCGCGGAGCTTGAGATTGCGCTCTTCCAGTTGACGAACGCGATCTAGGAGATATTCAGAAAAGTCGTTGCCTTTCTTGTCGCTTTCGTCAAAAGAGTCTTCCAATCTCGTCTCCACCGCATGATATTTAATATTGCATGCTATATATCCTTTGTTCGGAGAAAACCATGCACTGCGAATTATGCGGGAAAGAAATCCTTGGGAAGCCTAAACGCGTTGTCGTCGAGGGAGCTGAGCTTGAAACATGTGCTGAGTGCGGAAGTTTTGGTACAGAAATTCGTCGCCCTCAAACGTTTAGCGGCCCCACGAGCAGAGTTGCGCCTCACTCCCGCACGAGGTACAGAGATATCTATCAGCAAATGGAGGGTGAACTCGATCCAGACTTCAATGACATCGTAAAAAACGCTCGAAAAAAAGCCGGGATAACGCAGGAGCAACTCGCAGCGCAGATAATGGAAAAGGCGCTTGTGATAAAGAAGATTGAGCGAAAAGAGCTAACACCAGACGATAAACTCCGAAAAAAACTCGAAAAGGCGCTAAACGTAAGTCTTGTCATCGAAATCGGGCGAGAAAAAGCACAGAGGGGTAAATCGTCCGGAAACTTGACACTCGGAGACGTAGCCGTCGTTAGGCGACGACACTGATTGTATACCGATATCCTAGGGTCTCCTGTGACACTTAATCGGATTACGACAAGCACAAAGGTTGCTGCCAACGCCATCAAGGCCGGCAAGATCGTTGCTTATCCAACCGAGACTGTCTACGGATTAGGGGCGCTAGCGCTTGAAAAGTCGACCGTCGAGAAAGTAATCGCCCTGAAACAAATGACTTTGATGAAGCCGATTTCGCTCGCTGTTTCCAATTTTAGTATGTTAGAAACCGTCGCTTTCGAAGAAGACGTTGACCTTCTCCATCAATTACTGCCGGGGCCGATTACCGTTCTTTTGCGAAAAAAGGATATCGTTCCAGACATGCTTACAGCAGGTGCCCACCTCGTTGGCATCCGATTTCCTTCACATAAGGTAGCCCGGGCCCTTATAGACTCTGTCGGGGCTCCTATCACCTCGACAAGCGCGAACGTCACAAGCGCACAACCTGCTACGTCTGCAAGAGATGTTAATATCAGCGTTAGTTGCGTAATTGATGGGGGCAAAGCGCTCCTAGGTCCCTCCACGGTCGTTGATCTAGTCAATCGCGTAGTCGTGCGCCGAGGGGCGGGGTACGACTTTTTACTTAAGAAGGCCAACATCCTTTGTTAGGTCTAAATGTTCGATCTTCAAGCTGTCCGATAGTCTTGCCTTTTGACTTTTCGACTGCACAAATGGGTTACCCTTGTTTAACTTCCAAGGCTTAGTATTATCCACAAATGGTTCAGTGAAGGCGAGGAAGCTTAATAACAACTAAGTGATAACCCGATTGCATGATGATGCCAAACGAGACCGTTCGCATTCGAGATTTTGTTATTACTAAAAAGAATTGGATTTTCGCGGTTGTTTCTTACGACAACGACGCTTTTATCCAAGGTTTCTTACGCTATGTGCCAGACAAAAATGGCAGTAGAGTACGTCAAGATGGCAAGCGGTTTCGCAAAGTCGACTTCGATGAGGCACGACAATTGATGCAAAAATCCTATGCATATGTGGATGGGATGTGTGCCATTCCTTATGAGGACGTTGTTGAGTTAAAGCATCCACAACAAGGTATAAAAGACTGCGATGATTCTGTTTCGAAAATCGTGGAGTTACTTGAAGGGTATGGNATACATAGACGCTACATGGGAGTAACGGGTTCTAGACTCATTGGGCTTGCTGCAGCGTCATCTGATATTGATTTCGTCATTTATGGCAAGCCTAGTTTTGAACGTGCGCGAGATGCTTTGCGCGATGCCGTAAAATGCGGATTGTTACCTATGATTGACAATCGTACGTGGCAGCAGATATACCAGAAACGTGCCCCCACTCTTACGTTCGAAGAGTTTGTATTGCACGAGCAGAGGAAATGGAATCGCGGTTTGATCGACAAGACATACTTCGATCTGTTGTTTGTGCGTGGGCTTAACGAGATAAAAACTGAACCGCAAGGTGTTGACGACGGGTTTGCAACCATCCGCGCCACTGTGACCAACGCTTGGTATGCATTCGACAGTCCTGCTATTTACGAAATCGATCATGAAACAGTAAAGAAGGTGCTTTCATATACACACACTTACGCGGGGCAAGCTAATGAGGGGGAGGTCATTGAAGCGCGTGGAGTCTGCAATGACTCGGGAGTAACACGTTTAATCGTAGGCACCACGCGCGAAGCTCGAGGCGAATGGATAAAAAGCTGTTCGCTGCTGCGCACGCAAAAACATAGTGCAGGATGAGCCGAGTGGACTGCTAGGAAACCCCTAGGTGAACTAATTGCAGTTAAAGCTTCAATATGACAAAGGCACGCTCCTCATTCAGGGGGACGTACGTGTTCCGAACTCCAATTGGGATGCGCGTTCAGGTGCATACAGAGCGTTAGCATTGCATTATGTAGATATCATAGAGTACCTCGAGAATAGCCACATTAATTTCGTTGATGAAGCGCTTAAGCTGCTTCCTGTGCCGCACCTACAGCCACGCACCACTCTTCGCGACTATCAAAGAGATGCGCTGGACTCGTGGATACAAGCGGGCAAACGAGGGACAATTGTCCTTCCGACTGGCGCTGGAAAAACCATTGTCGCTGTCGGTGCAATTGGCAGGCTGCAAGTACCTACATTAGTCATTGTACCTACACTCGATCTGCTAGAGCAGTGGNGGGGTACGCTAGCAGGTGAGTTTGGCATCGAGATAGGGGCCTTTGGCGGTGGTGATAACTTGCTTAAACCGCTCACTGTTTCGACCTATGATTCAGCGTATTTGCGCGCAGTCGAGCTTGGAAATCGATTTGGATTAGTCGTCTTTGATGAGGTCCATCACCTCCCTGCTACGGGGTACCGTCATATCGCTGAAATGTTTCTCTCGCGTGCGAGACTTGGACTTACTGCAACATATGAACGTGAAGACGGACTTCACAGCGAACTCAAGCGCCTCATTGGGGGCAAAGTCTATGAGCTAACCGTACAGGACCTTGCAGAAGAACATCTTTCTGGTTATGACGTTGCACACCGCTTCGTCGACTTGGAGCCTGACGAAGCAAAGGAGTATTCGCGGTGTCATTCCATATTCACCGATTACCTTGCGCACCGTAACGTTANGCTTCGAACGCAGCACGATTTTGCTCANTTTATAAGGCGTAGCTCGTGGGATCCGGAGGGTCGAAAAGCGCTCCTAGCTCGGAATCGAGCTTTAGACATCGCTTTAAACTCACGAGCAAAAATGGAGGCGCTTAAAGAACTTCTTGTTGAGCATCCATCTGAGCAGACTATTATTTTCACTCAGCATAATAAGCTCGTTTATCGCATCGCTCGGACGTTTTTGATCCCAGCGATAACGCACACCACCTTCAAAGATGAGCGCAGGGAGATACTCAACCGGTTTCGCGATGGAGAGTACCGAATGATAGTCACCTCCAAAGTGCTCGATGAGGGCGTCGACGTTCCCGAGGCCTCGCAAGCAATCATTTTGAGTGGGACCGGCAGCTCCCGAGAATTCATTCAGCGGCTCGGGCGCGTATTGCGTAAGCGAGAGGGAAAGCGCGCAAGGCTCACCGAAATCGTCACGCGGGATACAACCGAGGCAAGGATGAGTCACCGTCGGAAGCGAAAATGGGGGNGCGCAGAGAATGCTCCCTAGCAACCTCCTCATTACGCGAACTCGCTCTGGGAAGATCAAACCGGTTTACGTNCNGATTGAAGGGCGTTACATAGAACTAGCTACGCGTTTGATCGAAACGTATGAAGCACACTTACACAAGCGCAAGGGCGAGCTAGCAGGCCGTTGTCAGCAGTTTGAGGGAAGCNGCTTTGACTATCGCTTGGTTAGGGGCTTAGTCGCATTGCTCGATCGCTCGGCAACATTTAAGCCGCATAGTTTTGTCGATCCCAAACAAGCCCGCCGTGAAGTCTTCCAAGAAGCAAATCGGTATCCGCTTGTCGGGACGGAAGCGCTGAGACAAGAGGTTATTGCTCAGGTCGCATCACGACTACACCTCTCATCATCTCAACTCGAGGCGTCGCTTTGGAGCGATTTCGAAGAAGAGCTGGTGCTAGAAAGCTTTGTCGCCCCCCTGCCGCGTGACTTGATTCAGCAGTATAACTTGAGTTTGACACAAACGTTATTGTTCAAGGCTGCCTCTTTTGAATTTATAGTCGGGAGTAACTACCAACGTATTTTCAGTCGGCTCAAGCGTTTGGGCCTCATGTACACGGTGGAACAACAAAATGCGGCTTATAATGTCGTCGTTGACGGTCCTATATCGCTTTTTAAGCTGACCGAACGATATGGCACTTCGCTTGCTAAACTGCTCCCTACGGTGGTTGAAGCTGATAACTGGCGCTTCAAAGCACAAATCGTCGGCGGGGAACGGCAAGCACCTAAGTTGCTCGAACTTGAACTTAGTGCGAAGACGGCAAGGGATCTTCTTCCGGTGCAACGTCCCCAAAAAACAGAAGAGCAATATGACAGTTCGGTTGAAGCGGCGTTCGCGCGCTCTTTTAAGGCTTTGAAGTTAGGTTGGACCCTCAAAAGAGAGCCGGAACTGTTGGTAGCCGGCCGCTATGTGTTTATCCCAGATTTTAGCTTTGAAAAGAACAATCTGAAAGCGTATCTTGAGATCGTCGGTTTTTGGACCGACGAGTATCTCAAAAAGAAAGTTTCAAAGTTGCGGGAGGTCGTCGTCGATAACTTGCTTATCGCTGTCGATCGGAGTCTCAATTGTTCCCAGTTAGAGAATGTCAAAGGCTTCGTCATCTTCTATGATAAAAAGGTGCCGGTGAAGCCGATCGTCGACTTCTTGAAGCATTTAGAGGAAACCGCCATCGTAAAGGAAGTTAAAACCATTGACGGTTCTAACCTCAATCTTGAAGGGGACGTAATCGACGTGCCTCGATTGGCCGACGAACAAGCAGTTTCAGCGGGGGCTTTAAAACGATGGTTACAGACAAATCCGGCAGCGCATTACCGTCTTATTGGCATGCAGCTGATAAGTGATGGAAAACTCAAAGAAATCACAAAAAAACTCCAAGCGGTTAATGGATGCGTACTTTCCACCGCTCTAAAGACCATTGAAGAAGAAGGAGTTTTATCACCTGAGACAACCTTGGAATCGTTAGGCTTCGTCGTTGAATGGCGCGGCCTAGATCCGGAAAACGCTACGATTAGTAAAAAATCAAGCGCGTTGCGGTAGAATTACAAGTTTTGCGAAACCGTGTCACGTTTCGCGCTCAACACGACACTTTGTGTCAAGACATCTTATTTTGGTTTTTAACTGGAGCTTAGGAAGCCCGCATTTGCAGCGCCCAATGATCTTTGCGTTCATCGGCAGAAGGAATGCCGTTTTGCACCCGTCGTAGTATTTAGTGCATCCAACGATGATTCCCTTCCGGCGAACTATAGTCAGCGGACTGTGACAACGTGGGCAGACGAAGTCGCTGGTGGCAAAGTGTCGGGCGATCACGTCTTCAATACGTTCGCATTGACGGTCAATACATACATCCTCGCCTAAAAGCTGAAGCTTAAGTTTTGGCAATCCGCAGTTGCATGTAGAGTCAGCGAGATCAGCCCCACTAGGCAACTTGTAGAACGCCCCGCATTCGCACGTGATTACGTTCCCAGCGCGTTTTAACAAACCCCCGCACTTCTTACAACGCCCTACGGAACTTGTACGCTCCTCTAAAATCGACTCGTCAGACGACTTCGCCCCATTGCTTTGCGTCGACTCACGNGCAAGTTCGTGCAGCAAATTCTGTGGCAAGCGCTCAGCCGCCTCTTCTTGGGATGCTGGAGACGGTGCTACTAGCTCGGATTCTTTTAGCTGCGGTTTATCTCTGTCGTTCGCAAGCGGCCCTACACGCGTGCGTTCAGCAGTCTTCTGAAGGTTGTCTGGCAACTCGGTGACAACGATTGTCTTCTCTCGGGTCANGGGAGGTTCAATACAATTAAGAAAGTCAACNCTTGTTCGATAGCAGACTTGCACGTTTCCTGAACCAAATACGCCGATTGGAATAGACTTGGAGTAACCCTTCGCAAGATAAAAACTGTCGCGAAACATTTTTAGGCCATTAGCGAACACGGTCACAGTCAAACGTGCGCCTCCCTGAGCGTTTGATATGGTTGCGTAACACATAGCACTTTGTCCGAATGGGACAGAGTCGGGCAACTGCATATCTACAGTGATCTTCGGCAACCGATCTATTGACCGAGCAATTCGTGTTCCAGAAACGAGTCGAGACAGTATGGCAGGGGTTAGGTCAAACGGCGACCGAACTCCTTGGCTGTGTTGTTGAGTCGCTTGTTTTATACCTACCCCATCTAGCTGAAGCAACGAGCACAGCTCTTCTGGCGCTCCATACTCGAGCCGTAGCGCGAGGATTCTGGCTCGCAAGACGGTCTCCGGTGTATTGAAACGCTCGATAAATGCTTCAAGTGCGGACAAAAGTCGGAGCGCGTTTTGTCGAATGAGCCACGCATCGCTTTTTAATGCTTCGGCAATTTCTCCACGTCCAATGTAAGTATCCAAAATAGCACGCACCTTTGACTTGTGCCCTTGATAACTTGATTGTGTACGCTTTATCGCAGAGACCTCGTTTCGCCTCACGACGACGTCGGCAAATTCCTCAGCTGAGGCGACAGCGTCAAGTAGTTCCTCATCAGTCGGTGCCTCTTTTAATTGCGCAAATCCTCGAGCTGTGTTGAGACGGAGGTAGTATTTTGAGGCAAGTTTGCCGAGATCGGTTGGAAGCAGGAGACCTTCCGCCTCGACGGCAAATCCTTGGTTAATGAGAGTGTTTACGTGATCATCCAAAAGGACACTCGACTGCGGATTTTGCACATAATAAAACGTTTCGCTAAGCCATTTTTTGGCTTCCGCGCGGCTATTGATCGTGCCCATACTGATTTCTGCGTTCAGGTGCTCACTTAATGTCTTGTTTAGCTGTGAGCGTATTGGTGGGCCCTCTCGTAGCATCTCGATGAAGTCTTCCGCACGGTCGCGCGGTGCGATAATCCACCCGAACCCTCGTTCGTCGTACTGGGGCCTACCAGCTCGTCCGATCATTTGAAGGATATCGAGGGGGCTCATATCTTCGTCAATAACCTCGTTTGCTATGTCTCGAATTACGACGATTCGTGCAGGGAGGTTGACTCCCCAGGCAAGCGTTGAGGTGGAGACTAATATTTTGATGTGTCCTGCTTTAAAAGCCGCCTCTACTATGTCTCTATCTTGCTTGACAAGACCGGCGTGGTGAAAACCGATGCCGTTGCGCACAGCTTCGCTCAGGGATTTATTCTTTATTCGTGCGGCTATTTGTTCCGATTCGTGAGACGTAAGTTTCGCGCTTTTTTTCTCGAAGATTTCGACAAGTTTCGACGCTGCTTGTACCGTGTCAGATCGAGTTGCGACAAAAATAAGTGCCTGGCCGTCAAGAATGTGGGGCTCTATCAACTGTACAGCCTTGTATAACCGGATGTACTTATCAACGAACTTGTTTTTACCAGGGTTGTACCGAAAGACGTCGGCTTTAAGCGGAACTGGACGGAAAGAATCGTCAAAGGTAAAGGTGTGGTCGTTGGAAGCGCCTATCCACTGGGCGACCTCGCCAACGTTAGGCATCGTTGCACTTAGCGCAACAATGCGAACTTTATCATGTCGGATTCGTTTCATTCGCGTGACCAACGCTTCAAGCACGCCTCCGCGTTCGTCTGAATCCAGAAGGTGTACCTCATCGATGATGATCACAGAGACGTCATTGACGAACTTATGAGTCGTGCTGTGCTTTCTGCTTGAAGAATCCCATTTTTCCGGGGTCGATATGATAATCTGAGCGCTTCGTGCTTTTGTAGGGTCTAGCTCTCGTTCGCCAGAAACGACGTAGACTTCGAACCCCATTGGTGTAAACAGGGTTTTCCACTCAGTTTCTTTCTCGTTTGTGAGTGCACGCAGAGGGGCCAGGTAAAGGATTTTCCCTCTTTTTGGCTTTGAGAGCTCGCGAACCATTGCAAGCTCTGCAAGAACGGTTTTTCCAGATGCAGTAGGCGCAGCCACGACGACGTTTTCATCCGAGGTAAGAAGACGGGGCAAAACGCGCGATTGCATTTCATTAAAAAACGAAAAGGGGAAGAGGGAAACAAACTGTCCGCTAATTGAATCTGCAACTGACAGCATCCTCTGGGCCTACCTCGTAACAACAGGATTCTCGCCAGACTGCTATTTTAAGCTATGTATTAGGGGGAAAAAGTAATATCGCGTCACCAGCATTTGGAAACGACAGGAAAAGTGTGTGACGATGGCGATTGAAATAAAAGGCGACAGTGTGACGCTCTCGAAAGAATGCTTCGAGGAGCAGGATTTCAGCTACTATGGCCGATTGAAAGGCGACGTTCTTGAACTATCACTTGTCGAGGCTGCTTTTCTCATTGAACNCGAGCGGCTCGACTTAGGAATCACACTCAAAGAGTTCTTCAAGGTAGCTTCCACCATTCAACCCTATTTGGATCTTAAGTACGTCGTCTACAAAGACCTGCGTGAACGTGGCTACTATGTGAAGCCCAGTGTAACCGACTTCCGATTGTATCCACGTGGCGGGAGGCCGGGCGAGGGCCCCGCGTCAGCTTACGTCTACGTGCTCTCTGAGCGCATCTCTCTTCCTTTTATGGAACTCGTGGAAAAGGTGAAACTCGCGCAAAACGTGCGGAAAAAGATGCTCCTAGCGGTTGTTGACGGGGAAAGCGATCTGACCTTTTACACAGCTAAAACTGCAAATATGCAGGGTAAGATGCCCCCACTCGGGCTTGATCTTTCTGAAGCGGATGCCACCCTGCTCGACGATCGAGTTGTGATTTGGGACGAACACGACGCCGTGCAGCTTTACCGAGCGGGTTTTTATGGAAAGCTCGTAGACGGGAAAATGTTGCAGCTCTCTCTTCTTGAGTGCGCATACCTCATGCAGCTCGGATTGCCGGTTGAGGATGGGGCTACAAACAGGCGCTTCACCACTTTGCAATTCATCCGCAGAGCCGAAGCTATTGAACCTGAATTCGCGATGAAACTAGACGTGTATAAAGATCTTAAGGATCGTGGTTTTGTCGTTAAGACTGGTTTTAAGTTTGGAAGCCATTTTAGGGCATATGAGCAAATCGAAGACGTCGATCGGATACCGCACTCAAAGTACCTCGTACACGCCCTGCCAAAAGATTTCATCGTAATGCTACCTGAAATGTCACGGGCGATTCGTCTTGCACACGGCGTTCGCAAGCGGATGATTTTTGCTTATAAAGGAAAAAAGGCCCTCGAATACCTTGATATTGGGCGGGCAAAACCATGATAAGTCTATTTGGCACCCGGTTTCGAAATGGGGCTTATAATAACGCGCTAGTGCAAAAAATTCCGTGTGATATACGGTGTCTTTATAACCGCTAATGACTATCAATAGCAGAAATAAGTAGAGGGAAGGGGCCAGAACAGGATGCCAAGCGACGAGTTTATCGTAACTCCGTGGGAAGTCGAAGGTCACGTTGACTACAACAAGCTGATAGCCCTTTTTGGAACGCAGCCCATTGACGAGGCTATTTTAGCGCGATTTAAGAAANTCACCGGTTCAATCCCGATGATGNTGCGACGGCAAGTTTTCTTCTCACATCGAGACCTCAATTGGATACTGGATCAGTACGAAGCAGGTGAGAAGTTCGCGCTCTACACTGGAAGAGGGCCTTCGGGGCAGACACATCTTGGTCATCTGATGCCGTGGATGTTCACGAAGTACTTGCAAGACGCATTTGGGGCTGAATTATACTTCCAGATGACTGACGATGAGAAATTCCTTCAGAAGGACGAGCTGAGTGCATACGCGACGCGCGGTTTTTCATATGACAACTGTCTCGATCTGATCGCGCTCGGCTTTGATCCGAAAAAGACGCGAATATTTCTCGACACTGAGTATGTAAGAACCCTATATCCAATAGCACTGGAAGTAGCGAAGCGCGTGACGTTCTCGGCAGCTCGAGCGGTTTTTGGATTCGAAACAAGCACTAACATTGGATGGTTTTCTTTACGAGCATGCAATCGGCGCCAGCATTCTTGCCGACGATTTTGGCGGGGCATAACGTTCCTGTACTGATTCCATGCGCTATCGACCAGGACCCGCACTTTCGCATTACCCGCGACGTTGCGCAAAAAATGGGTTACTATAAGCCAGCGCTCGTATTTAGCCGCTTCTTCCCAAGCCTTTTAGGCCTTGACAAAATGTCCGCTTCGCTTCCGGAAACGAGCATTTTTACGACAGACACTCCCGAAGAGGCGAAGAAAAAGATAGCTAATGCATTTACCGGCGGGAGAACCACAGTGAAAGAACAGCAAGAACTTGGTGGTGTGCCTGACATTTGTGCAGTATATCAGTACTCGTTTTACCTGTTTGAAAAGGACGATCGAAGGGCGCTTGAGCTGCGTCAGGAGTGTTTGCAGGGGGCACGTGCTTGTGGGGAGTGCAAAAAGGAGCTGGCTGCTAAGGTTGTGCAGTTCCTAAAAAGCCATCAGATTGCGCGCGAGCGAGCACGAGATCATATAGAAGACTTCATCATTCGAGACTGTAGCGACTAAAAAACGAGCGAGTAAAACGGTAGCTCAGCTTGCTAATATAAAGCCAGCGCAGCGATTTATCTCAGCTTCTGAAGTCTGGATGCTACTAAATAGTATTATAAGCGATAACACAAATTGACTTATCAAAACTGGGAGGCAAACAATGGAAAACCAAGAGGAAGGCAAGTTTAAACGTTTGAGAACGTTCAACGTGATTGCGGGCTTGTTCCTTTTAATTCAAGCCATTGCTATAATCTTTTTAAGCAATTCCTTTAAGCTGCCAATAAATACGTACTTTGTGCAGCTCAACGCAACCACAAAGCTTCTTTTGCCTGTCGAGAATACGATCTACCAACTTCGGGTGGGTTTACTCGTTGCATTGTTCCTGCTGATTTCGACGCTGGACCATCTCCTTGTGGCATTGCCAGGCGTAAACCGCTGGTACGTCGAAAACCTCAAGAAACACGTCAACTACGCCCGGTGGTACGACTATGCACTGAGTTCATCCGTCATGATCGTAGCAATTGCCATGCTCAGCGGCGTCTCTGACATAGCTGCGCTCATCCCACTATTCGCCATCAACGCGACGATGAACCTTTTCGGGCTGATGATGGAGCTGCACAACCAGAAAACCGAAAAAACGAACTGGACGGCGTTTATATTCGGATCATTTGCCGGCCTGGTTCCGTGGATAGTGATATTCATGTACTTCATAGGGGCGACGCAAGGGTCGACCGTTCCCACATTCATCTACTACATCCTCGGGTCCTTGACGTTCTTCTTCCTGCTATTCCCCCTCAACATGTTCCTGCAGTACAAGAAGGTGAGCAAGTGGAAAGATTACCTTTACGGAGAGTATGGGTATATCGTCCTCAGCATCGTCGCAAAAACAGCACTGGCGTGGCAGGTCTTTGCCGGAACTCTAAGATAGACACACTCTGACAACTCTGGTGACAGAAATGGACATTTTGAAGATCCCCCATATGGAAAAAGAAGAGTATGACAGGCTAATAAAGGAGAACTACGTGAGTAGGATTGCCTTCAAGGGCGATTCGCATCCTTACGTAGCACCTTTTTTGTACGTTTTCGACGGGCACAACCTCTTTTTTTTGTCGACAAAATACGGAAAAAAGATCCAATACTTCAATGAGAATTCAAACGTTGCAGTTGAGATAGAACGGATAAGTCCGGACTTGTCATCGTACACATTTGTGACCTTGTTGGGGCGATTAGATGAAGTCACAGACATTGCCGAAGGTCGACGTGTGCGACAGCAGTTCGTTACCATGATAAAGACGCGAGGACTCTCAAGCAACGTATTCGCTGCGCTCGGCCATTCGCCGACCGAGCCTTTGGAATCCATCGTGAACGAGAATCGGAGCCTCGTATGGAAACTTGACAGGGTGGGGGAAATAGTCGCCCTAAAGAACGAATAACCCCCTTTCATACATCAGCAAACCTATTTTCAAAAGAGTACGTATAAGCTGCAAGCAGAGGCTAAATTGAACTAGGCCCAACATGTACGCTGAGCTCTGCGTTCACACAGAGCTGCTGCTAATGATCGCATAAAGGAAGCAGTTCCCGATGGGATGCATCTGCCCGAATGGAAAGACATTTTGCCCCTTCTCGTGACAAGTAATGGAAAGACAGATAGGATAGTGTAGATCTCTCATAGGATATTAGCCGTGAAAACTGATTTTAAAGAAATTGATAAAGGGGCCGGTTATATCGGCTATCAGGAAGCCTTCGATATCATTGGTACTAATGTCCGGCCGTTGGGGGAGGAAGTGCTTTTCCTCGACCTGTGCAGGGCGGGTTGTTGCCGCTGACCTTGTGGCGCAGGTGAGCTATCCTTCCATTGATGTGTCGCTCAAAGACGGCTTTGCCGTTAAGTCCACGGATGTCGTTTTCGCCAAAAGGAGCAGCCCGGTCTGCCTGAAGGTGGCCGGATCAGCATTCGCCGGTGTCAAATACGAGGGGCACGTCGAAAATGGCAGTGCAGTTAAAATATATTCAGGTGCGTCGATACCGGACGGAGCAGATGCAGTGGTTGCAGGCGAGTTCTGCGAGGAAATGTCGCCTGGCGAAGTCTCCGTTAAAGCTGATGTCGGGACGGGACGGAATATAATGCGTGCCGGTGTTGAGGTGGAAGCCGAACGACTATTGTAAGCATAGGTGAAAGGCTTTTACCCGGTCACCTGGGGCTGGCAGCAGCGGCAGGCATTAAACAGGTGATGGTTTACCGTCGGCCGCGGGTGGCGATAATCAGTATC